>Ga0315282_10005917_pt1 | contig 20650 bp, 19 predicted proteins | sample YL17G07_20_MG_FD_203693 | JGI IMG/M metagenome (GOLD analysis project Ga0315282, IMG submission 203693) | Sediment microbial communities from Yellowstone Lake, YNP, Wyoming, USA - YL17G07_20 | ecosystem: Environmental > Aquatic > Freshwater > Lake > Sediment | place: USA: Wyoming | collected... | reverse complement strand
CACACTGTAAGGCTCATTCCTGTCTTTCAGTTTCGCCGCCCAGTAAACTAAATGACGCGCTGCCTCTATCTCAGTCGCCATATCTGCCAGTTTGAATTGAATCTGCTGATGCTCGCAAATCGGCTTTCCAAACTGTTTGCGTTCTTTTGAATAGGCGAGCGCCTTATCAAGCGCGCCCTGCGCGATTCCCAAAGCAAGAGCGCCGATACTTATTCTTCCGCCGTCAAGAGTTTTCATAAAATATTTGAATCCTTCGTCTTCCTCTCCGAGGCGGTTCTCTACAGGCACCTCCGCATCCTCAAGAATCAGTTCCGCTGTGTCAGAGCCGCGAAGCCCTAATTTCTCTAACTTTCGCCCGACCCGGAATCCTTTCGTTTCGCGTTCCATTATGAATGCGGAGATTCCGTGATGCTTTTTCGCTTTATCTGTCATAGCGGTAACTATGAATGTCTCGGCAAAGTTTGAGTTTGTTATGAACATCTTTGTCCCGTTCAGAATATATCTGTCACCTTTTCTGACAGCGGTGGTTTCAATCGCAGCCGCGTCACTGCCTGCGTTCGGCTCAGTCAGTCCGAAAGCGCCGAGTTTGCGCCCTGAAGCCAAGTCAGGAAGATACTTTCTCTTTTGCGACTCGTTTGCGAACTCCCAGATAGGCGAGGTGCCAAGAGAGTAATGCGCTGCGAGTGTGATACCGGTTGAGCCGCAAACGCGTGAGAGTTCCTCAACAGCGATAATGTAGGACAGGTTATCTGCGCCTGCGCCGCCGTATTCCTGTGAAACAGGGATTCCGCAAAGACCGAGGCGTGACATCTCCTGCCAGGTCTCAAGAGGGAATCTTTCAGTCTCGTCAATTTCCGCCGCAATAGGCTCTACCTTTTTGACGGCGAAATCCCTCACCATCTGCCTTATCATCAACTGCTCTTCTGTCAGGTCCATCTTATTCCTCCAAATCTGCAAATAGGAACCCGCGCACTTCAGTGCGCGGGTAAAATCCGCACTTCTTTTACTACCCGTGGACTGAAGTCCACAGCTTCTTACAATGTATCAATCATGTAACCAGTTATCAAAAGCAATCCGACCAGAATATGAACAAGAATAGTTGAAGCGTTTGCGGGCGTGAGACGCTCGGAACAAGCGTAATTCCCGCGACATACAATCATCGCTTTCGCGGAAAGCGGAAATGGGAGAAGTGCCAGAAGTGACCAGACCGGCATGAACCTAAAAGCGACTGCGCAGGCGATAAAAATATATGGCGAAAGAAGAACATAGGTGAAAACGCGCGATGCTTTCTCTTTTCCGAGTCTGACAACAAGTGTTCTTTTTCCGCAGGATGCATCTGCGGCTGCGTCCGGAAACTCATTTATGTAAATGACAGCGCCAATCAGGACTGCGATGGGAATAGATGCGAGCGCGGCGGAGAGGGCGAATTTCTGGGTTTGCACATAGTTCGAGCCGAGTGTGACGAGTGTTCCGAAGTTGAGCGCGATGAGGAGTTCCCCGACCCCGCGGTCAGCCAGTTTCAGAGGTGGTGCGCTGTAGAAGTAGCCGCAAAAGACGCCTATAGCGCCGAGAATCAGAACAGGGTATCCAACCTGGAACGCGAGGTAAAGTCCGATTAGAGAGCCAAACGCGAATAAAAAAATGGACTCTGTAAGCACCGCCTTAGGTGACAGGAGCCCTTTCTGAATGAGGCGGCTGCCGCCTGTGAACGGGCGCACGAACTGGATGTTTGCGGGGTCGCAGCCGCTTCTGTGGTCAAAGTAGTCGTTTGCGACGTTTGTGCCGGCGTGAAGAAGAAGAATGCCCAGAAGTGTCAGGAGAAAAAATCGCAGGTTCAAAGCGGCGGTTTCGTTATAGGCGACTGCCGCGCCCAGCAGAACCGGGATAATACTTGCGCTGAAGAAAGGCGCGCGCAGTTCAGAAAGGTAGAGGAGTATCCTGCGCATAAACCGCTTACCCTCCCGCCACTCTTTTCTTGATAAACTCGGCGATTTTGCTTATTGGCGTGCCGGGAGGGAAGAGTTCTTCTGCGGCGCCAGTCTTCTTCAACTCGGCGACATCCTCTTCAGGAATTATTCCGCCGCCGATAAGGATAATATCGTCTGCGCCGCGCTCGTTCAGGAGTCTGCGAACTTTCGGGAAGAGCGTCATATGAGCGCCTGAAAGGATGGAGAGCCCGATAACATCAACGTCCTCCTGAATTGCGCTTTCCACAATCGCTTCCGCGGTCTGGTGCAGACCTGTGTAGATAACTTCCATACCTGAGTCACGCAGTCCTGCGGCAACGACTTTCGCGCCTCTATCGTGCCCGTCAAGTCCCGGCTTTGCGATAAGAATTCTGATTCTCTTTCCCAGGGGGAACCTCCTCTATCTTTATCCGAGCCGCTTCCCCTTCTTCAAATACTCCTCAACAGAGTCAACAAACTCCTGTGCATGGGTAACCAGTGCGGCAGACTTTTCCTTGCTAACGGAACCCACGGGACCATAATCTCCTACCTGCCTTATGTCAAAAGCCTCAACAATATAATCTCGTAACTTTGAAGGCATAAGACCGGATTTGACAAACTCCTTGCCGAAAAGGCTTATGAGAGCGGAATGCTTTGACACTGCTATGCTTTTCGTAAGCAACAGAGCCTCGGTAGCGTAAAACATAGCGTAATAGGACCTGCCTGCTGAAAAATCAAACTGCTCCTCTTTCAGCAAAATCCGGGCGCTCTTGATGCTCTCTTTCGCTTTCCTGAGGAGGTCTGAGATGTCTCTCTCTGCTCTCATAGAAGAATGCCTTCTCTTCTCGCATTTAGAATCAAAGGAAGGTTTCTCTCCTTGAAGTCTCTTTCCCTCAACGGAATCGCAGAAACCAAAGTATCATATCGGAAGTCTATTCTATGAACCTCTCTGGAACATCTTTCCAACTCCACCATAAACTCATCCATTACTTTGAGCAGGACGATGAGGTCAATATCTGACCCTTCTGTCGCCTCTCCCCGAGCGTAAGAACCATACAGAACAATGCCCTTCAAGTTGTCCGCGTAAACTTCTTTCAGCCTCGCTTTTATTTCTTTCAGAACGAGTCCTATGCTCCTGGGAATGCTTCTCATCCTGCGATTGCTTTTTCCTGCCGCTTTCAAGAGATTCACCTCATCTCAACGCTACGCTAAAGGTCCAACCCGCCTGAGGCGCGCATCTGACAAACCTTTATCAGAACAGAGGGGTCTCGTGATAAACTCCGAAGACTTTCTTGAGCGCGTCCACGATTTCGCCGAGGGTGGCGTAAACCCTGGCTGCGGCAATAATCTTGGGCATAAGGTTATCTTTTGTGCGCGCCGCAGCCTCAACCTCGGAAAGAGTTTTTTTGACAGCGTTATTGTCACGGCTATCTCGCAGCGTCTTCAATCTTCTCTTCTGCTGCCTCTCCACTTCAGGGCTTATTTTCAGAATTGGAATCTCTATTCTCTCGCCGTCTTCAATGTAATCGTTCATTCCGACGATAATTCTTCTGTGGCTCTCAACTTCTTTTTGATACCTGTAGGCGGCGTCTGCTATCTCGCGCTGGAAAAAACCTTTCTCTATCGCGGGGATGACACCGCCGAGGCTCTCTATCTTTTCAAAGTATTTTTCCGCTTCCTGCTCCATTCTGTTTGTGAGATTCTCAATAAAGTATGAGCCGGCAAGCGGGTCTATCGTATTCGGCACTCCCGTCTCGTATGCCAGGATTTGCTGGGTTCGCAGAGCAATCCTGACCGCCTTTTCAGTTGGCAGCGCAAAAGTCTCGTCCATAGAGTTTGTGTGGAGGCTCTGGGTTCCGCCCAGGACTGCGGCAAGCGCCTGATACGCGACGCGGACAATATTGTTCTCAGGCTGGCAAGCGGTGAGCGAGCAGCCAGCGGTCTGAGTGTGAAAACGCAGAAGAAGCGACCTGGGGTCTTTCGCCTTATACTTTTCTTTCATTCTGCGCGCCCAGATTCTTCTTGCAGCGCGGTACTTCGCTACCTCTTCAAATATATCGTTGTGCGCGTTGAAGAAGAAAGAGAGTCTGGGTGCAAATTCATCAATGTCAAGCCCTTCCGCGATTGCGCTTTCCACATAAGCGAAGCCGTCCGCCAAGGTGAAGGCGAGTTCCTGGACAGCGGTTGAGCCTGCCTCGCGAATATGATAGCCGCTTATGGAAATTGTGTTCCACTCAGGCACATTTCTGGATGCGAATTTCAGAATGTCTGTAATGATTCTCAGGGAGGGCCGGGGCGGGAAAATCCAGGCGTGCTGCGCTATATACTCCTTCAGGATATCGTTCTGTATAGTTCCGCGAAGGTTTTTTGAAGGGACGCCCTGCTTCTGCGCCGCGGCGATATAGAATGCGAAGAGAATTGCCGCTGGACCGTTTATCGTCATAGAGGTTGAGACTTCGCCCATAAGGATGCCGTCAAAAAGAGTCTCCATATCCTCAAGCGAACTGACAGCGACGCCGCATCTGCCCACCTCTCCTTCGGAACGCGGATGGTCTGAGTCGTAGCCCATAAGAGTGGGAAAGTCAAAAGCGATAGAGAGCCCAGTCGCCCCGCTCTTTATCAGATACTTGCACCGCTTGTTAGTATCGCTCGCTGTTCCGAAGCCAAAGAACTGCCTCATAGTCCAGAGACGTCCGCGATACATATTCGGATGAACCCCGCGCGTGAAAGGAAATTCGCCGGGATAACTTATATCGCGCAGGAAATCGGTTTCCGCAAGGTCTTCAGGCGTATTGAGAATATTTACAGGCGCGCCGGAGGTTGTGGTAAAATCCACTTCCTGCCTCTGCGAGCAGGATTTCAACTCCTCTTGCCACGCGCGACGAGTGGACTCGGTTTTCTTTTCCCGCTCTTTTCCAGAACCTTTCATCTTTCGCCTTCCGCTTATTACCCGTGGGCTGAAGCCCACGGCTCTGGAACTCCCCGCGCTTACGCACGGGGCTTCATCTTCATACTTTTGCCTTTGATTCTCTCAATCACCTTGTGCGCCGCCTGATGCGGAGAGACCTTCCCGCTCAACACGCTTTCGCTCAAGATTCGCAACTGGTCACCCTCATCTGGCGTATAAAGTGAGCGTTCCAGCGCGTTTCGCACAAGTCCACGAATCTTCTTTGCAACCGCTTCTATCCGCTTCTTCTTCAACCTGCCGCCACAGGAAAGATAATCTCTGTGTCGCTCTATCTCCTTCAAAAGTTCGTCAATGCCCTGCCCTTCTGTCGCAACAGTTTCCACGACAGGCGGATTCCAGTCATCTTTTTTTCGCTGGCGAAATTCCAGCGTTGCGCGGACGTCAAGAAGAAACCTGTCAGCGCCTTCTAAGTCAGATTTGTTTATTACAAATATCTCGCCAATCTCCATAAGACCCGCTTTCAGCGTCTGAATAGCATCTCCTGTTCCGGGGCAAAAGACGACTATGCAGGTATCTGAAATCTGTGCTATTTCCACCTCTGACTGCCCGACGCCGACAGTCTCAATCATCACAAACTCTTTCCCCGAGGCTGCGAGTATATCAGCCGCATCCGATGCGGCTGCGCAGAGCCCGCCAAGCGCACCTCGCGTCGCCATTGACCTGATAAATACATTCTCATCCAGCCCTATTCGCTTCATACGGATTCTGTCTCCGAGAAGCGCGCCGTGAGTGAATGGACTTGACGGGTCTATCGCGATTATTCCCACCGACGAAAGCGGCTTCTTCCTGCGAATCGCAACTGTCAGCGCATCTACCAGCGTGCTTTTTCCCGAGCCAGGCGGACCCGTGATACCGATTCTGTGCGCCGCGAGCGAGTGCGCAAAAAGTGAGTCCATAACAGCCTCGCATTCGCCCGGCTCGTTCTCCACAGCGGTAATCAATTTCGCGACCGCGCGTTTGTCGCCTGATAAGATTTTCTCGCAAACTGTTTTGTCCACAGAAACCTCTCAAAGCGTCTTCAGAATGTGCTTTGCAATCACCAGCCGTTGAATCTCCGAAGTTCCCTCGTATATCTCAGTAATTTTCGCGTCCCTGAAGAACCGCTCTACCGGATACTCTTTTGTATATCCGTATCCGCCGTGAATCTGAAGCGCCTCTGTTGCGCAGAAATTCGCAACCTCTGAGGCAAATAGTTTCGCCATAGACGCCTCCTTCGCGTGCGGAAGTCCAGCATCTTTCAGTTTCGCTGCCCTGTAAGTGAGAAGCCGCGCAGCATCCAGCCTCGTCGCCATATCAGCCAGTTTCACCTGCACTGCCTGAAACTCGCATATCGGTTTGCCAAACTGTTTTCTAACTTTTGAGTATTCTACAGCCGCTTCAAACGCGGCAGAACCTATTCCGATAGCCTGCGCCGCAATACCAATCCGCCCGCCGCTCAAGCCGCCAAGAAGGATTTTGTAACCCTGATTCTCAGCGCATAAAAGGTTTTCCGCAGGCACCTTCATATCTTCAAAGACCAACTGGCAAGTGTCTGAAGCACGAAGACCCATCTTCTTCTCCTGCTTCCCTACGCGAAAGCCGGCAAAACTCGGCTCTATTATAAAAGCGCTTATACCGTCGCCGGGATTGGGAGTCTTCGCAGTCCGCGCAAACATTATTATCGCGCCCGCCTGCGACCCTGTTGATATCCACTGCTTCACGCCGTTTATAATATAGCGGTCTCCATCGCGGACAGCGCTACACTGGATATTAGCCGCATCGCTTCCGACATCAGGTTCAGTCACCGCGTATGCGCCAATCCATTCGCCCGAGGCGAGTCTCGGCAAATACCGCTTCTTCTGCTCTTCGCTCCCAAATGTCTTTATAACAGAACAGACAAGAGAGTTGTGAACAGAAAGAACAACCCCCGTAGATGCGCAAGCATTGCTTATCTCTTCAATCACAAGAACTAACGCGAACTCGCCCAGACCTGTGCCGCCAAACTCTTCAGGCACGCATACTCCCATAAAGCCGAGATTTGCCAGTTCTGTGAAGTTCTCACGCGGAAACGCTTCTTTCTTATCATACTCTTCCGCGCGTTTGCGAAGAACATTCCGAGCGTAGTTCCGCGCAGTCTCCTGAATCATTCTCTCTTCTTCTGTCAGTTCAAACACAGAAACTCCTCAACGCTCAATTAGCGAGTCTGAATCAAGACTTTGAATTATACCGAACCGCTCTTACGCTATCAACGATTTTTCATCCGCGTTCCAGACGGAAATTTATCCGCGCCGCAGGAGGCGCGGTATTTTCCGCCGCGCAGGCAGATACAGATTCTGCGCGGCGAACAAATTCGCCGGCTAAATTTCGCCAAACACTCTTCTTGACTTTCCCCTTCTGCCTCCGCATACTGCAACATCTTGACCAAGGAGGAGACAGCAATGAGTTTCAGAGTTGCTGACGTTAGGGTAATGTCCAATATTCTGGAAGTGTTTTCTTATCTGGATGACATTCGCTGGGAAAGTGGGGCAAACTACAACCTGATAAACTACTGTGCCAATGACCTCACCCCTGATGAGAGGTTACTATCACACTGGTTATGCTATATTACTGACCGCGGGATGCCATTTCGCCGGATCTGGGATGTTGGGGGATATGTTATATCGCATCTGGTTCGGTCTTATACCCGCAGACGAACAGGTCGCGATGTCAGTAAATTGTTCTTGGAAGAATACGTAAAGATTGGGCCTGAGGAGATTCGCATAGAATGTCCCATCCAAAACAAAAACGCGCTACTCACCTTTCACGGAGTCACGGGCGATAAAGTACCATTCAAGCCCAGATATGTGCCTATAGACCTCGTGCTAATTTACCGTACACTTCAGATATTGGCTAATTTCTACGGCAAGAGTTTTTCGAAGTTTGTGTCTCAGGCAATATCTGGTGAAATGGATTACCGGCGCTGCATCAGGAGAATGGCGACTGCCCTTGACCAACTTACTTACCGCGCTGGAAGCACTGTTTCGAAAGAAAAGGTCCGCGGGAAATTCAACAAAGTGGCTAAGGAAACGACGGGATTTAGGGTCAATTTTGATAGGGAATTGGACCGATTCAACAGAAAACGTCTTTGGTGTTCTTTGCGTGATTACCTGAAAAGCCCGGAATTCAACAAGAACTTTGTGGAAGGTCTGCGTAAGGCAGGCGTTGCCGACTGGGGCAGATGGAGGAGAACGGAGCCGAGTTTGAAGGCCTCATTAGACGTTTTGGAATTGCCCGGAGATGTGTGGAACAACGCTCCGGTTTTTCGGAAAGGTCTATTTGCCCCTTACATAAAGGATGTTCCGGAACGCTGGAAAATGCCTGGCACAATACGCGAGATTTACGACTTTCTCAAGGCAAAGAACCTGAGAATTCGCTTTTACCCGGAGCAACTTGATGTCTCTTTTGATTTCGTTCCCAGAATGTGTGAGAACCGAATGTGCGACGTATGCATTTTCGGCGCTGGCACGCAGGGCGCCTGCCATCAAAAACCAGGATACCTATGTCCGGTTGTCCTTTCTTCATGCGGCTACCGGCATCGTTGTGCCCCATGCCGATGTGTGCTGAAGGCCGATTCAGTCAAGGGAACCTGTCGCTCGTTTCTACCCGGGAGTTCGCACTCCAAGCGGGCTTGACAAATCAGAGTCCGCGGGCTTGGAACCGGTCGCGAGCCGAGAGGGTTATTTCAGGCGTAAGTGAGATGTTTGATTACGCTTGAAAGTTCTATCACTTCAATTGGACACGTTGGCCAGTTGTGCTCCCAGCAGACAATAACGTCACATTTGGCGGGGTCGTGCTTGTGTTCGCGGAAACGCAGACTCGTGTATTCAAACTCTACTCTGACAACCCGCCAGCGGGGCTGAGAGCGATTGCGACTGATACGGCGTTTCGCTATGCAGTCAGGATAAGAGATGCCAACAGATTGAACAATGAAGCCGAGCCTGTGGCAGACCATACCAAAAAGAAGAGCGACTCCCTGTTCGTTCTCAGGAGGATGCTGCATACCCTGAAAATAGAAAGAGGTAGGGCTTTCATCTCGTTCCATATCGGTCGGCTCGCTTTCATACATCAGGCGAGCGCGGGTGAGTTTGACCAGCGGCGAATCGGGTGCGTTTTTCATAAGATAGTCAAGATAACGCTCCAGAATCCTGCGCGTATTACCGAACCGGCAGCGGTAGGTGCGGAATCTGAACTTTGAGCGGGATGAAAATGACTGCCAGGTGGGTATGCGTCCGAGTGAGGATGCGACGCGGTGATATTCTTGAAGGAGTGTCTCGTCTGGGAGAAATCGGCGCAAGCGGGGATGAGGCGGGAGTCCTGCAAGTTTGAGGACTTCAAGCCAGCCGCCTTCTGGAAAGAGCCACAAGATTCGGGAGCCGGTAATGCCGGTTCTTTTGATAAATTCTTCCCTTGTGACAGAAGTTCCCGAATCCTTTGCGATTCTTTTCACCTTTTCTATGATGCTTTGGCGCGTCAGTTTCTTCACCGTTTTGGGTCTCGCATTTTTCATTTTGCACCTGGAGCGCACCCGCGGGTTGGTCCAGAATGTAGTATGTAGAATATAGAATGTAGGGTGGGAGGCAGGTACGCCGCTATGTTCCGTATTCTACATTCTACCTTCCTACTTCATACTTTATCCTTCACACTTCATACTTTCTTTGTCCCCTCATCATCTGCGGTGGATATACACAGTTTCGGGAAAATTTTTTGAAAAAACGTTCAAAAAGATGTAAATTCCCATCCGCGGCTACCACCACGCGGTTGCAGCGTGGTGCCTCTTGACAAAGCAATGGGCGCGAGAATAGAATTATGAGGTAAGAAACTACTTCGGAGAACAATCTATGAGCAGAACACAAATTTTGCTCATTGCGGTCTTGGCCGCCGGCATTTTCGTGGGGTTTCTCTGCTCTCAGTTCAGGATAACGCCGGCCAATCTCCCGGCATATGAGAGCGAGAAAGAGAAATTAGAGAAGGAACTGGCAGGTATTCCGGCGGCTTCTGAGAGGTTTGTCACTGTCGCGAGGCTGGTTACGCCTGCGGTCGTCAACATAACGATAAAGGGCGAACAGGTTGTGCGTGACCCGTTTTCTGATATGGAGGATGAGTTTTTCGGAGAGTTTTTCCAAAGGTTCAAGAGGCAGTGGCGCAGTGTACCTGTTATCTCTTTCGGCTCAGGAATAATCGTAACGAAGGAGGGGCACATTCTGACGAATTCGCACGTCGTTCGCGGCGCAACTGAGGTGACTGTGAAACTCGGCGATAAGCGCGAGTTCGCTGCAAAAGTGGTCGGAACAGACCCGAAGACAGACCTCGCCATCCTCAAAATTGACGGCGAAAACCTGCCATACGCGGAGTTGGGCGATTCAGATAAGATTCAGGTGGGTGAGTGGGTTCTGGCTATAGGCAATCCGTTCGGACTTGAGCAGACAGTGACAGCGGGAATAATAAGCGCGAAGGGGCGGGCAAATGTCGGAATCGCAGACTACGAGGACTTCATCCAGACAGATGCGGCGATAAATCCGGGCAACTCTGGAGGTCCGCTTGTCAGTATGGAAGGGAAAGTGATAGGGGTAAACAGCGCTATGGTGAGCAGAACTGGCGGTTATTTAGGAATCGGCTTTGCAATTCCGTCAAATATGGCGAAAGCGGTTATGAAGGCTCTGGTTTCGCAGGGGACTGTGAAGCGGGGCTGGCTCGGCATATATATGCTTGATTTCACCCCCACGGTTGCAAAAGACCTCGGAATCTCTTACTGCGCCGGTGTGCTGGTGGATGAGGTTATGGAGGGAAGTCCTGCAGCGAAGGCGGGGCTGAAAAGACACGACATTATTGTCGGCTTCAACGGCGTGGAAATGACATCCGCTTCGCAACTGCGAAACGTGATTGCGACAACAGAAATCGGCTCCAAAGTGAAACTGAATGTTATTCGCGGAAAAGAGAAGATTGAAGTTGAGGCCGAAGTCGCTGCTCCACCTGCCGAAACCCTGTTGCGGTCAGTCGGTAAACTTGAGGGACTCGGCATTTCTGTGACAGATCTTACGCCGGCGCTCGCAAGGCGGTTCGGCTACGAGGGAGAGGAAGGCGTTCTTATCACAGACATTGACAGCGATGGACTGGCAGCATCTATGGGGGTAGAAAAAGGCGACCTGCTGCAGTCCATCAATGACAAAGAGATTAGAAGCGTAGCACAGTTGCAGAAAGTTATCTCATCAATAGACCTGAAAGGACGGCTGACACTTCAACTGAAAAGCGGAAACGCGACAAAGATTCTCCAGAGAGGAAGATAAATTGCCGAAAAAAGAGACCGAGTTTGTCGCTGTCTTAGATTTCGGCTCGCAATACAACCAGTTGATAGCGCGCAGGATTCGCGAACAGAAAGTCTATTGCGAAGTGCTTCCCCACACAACAACCGCAAAAGAACTGAAGGAGCGCGCAGCAAAGGGCGTAATCCTTTCAGGCGGTCCTGCAAGCGTGTTCAATTCCGGCGCCCCTACCTGCGACCCGCAGATTTTCTACTGTGGAATCCCTGTGCTCGGAATCTGCTACGGAATGCAGTTGGGATGCAGGAATTTGGGCTGCGAGGTGAAGCAGACCTCTTGCCGAGAATACGGAAGAACAGAACTGGAAATCCTCAACAAATCCGACCTCTTCTCCGGACTCCCAAAGCGACTCACAGTCTGGATGAGTCACGGCGACAGCGTAAAAAGACACACAAAGGAGTTTATCATTCTTGCCCGGACTGATGACTGTCCAAACGCTGCGCTTCGCCACAAAGAGCAGAAATTCTGGGGTGTGCAGTTTCACCCCGAAGTGACTCACACAGAGCACGGCGATAAGGTGATAGATAACTTTCTCAAAAAAATCTGTTCTTGCCGCGGAAACTGGAAAATCAAAGACTATATCAGGCAGACTGTTTCAAATATCCGCGAAAGAGTTGGAAACTTGCGCGTAATCTGCGGACTCTCAGGCGGAGTAGATTCTTCCGTCGCAGCGGTCATTCTTCATAAAGCGATTGGCACACAACTCACCAGCATCTTTGTTGATAACGGACTTCTGCGCGAAGGTGAAAAGGAGCAGGTGGTGGCGACCTTCCGCAAACACTTCAGAACTGACCTTCGCGTGGCAGATGCGAGAGAGAGATTTTTGAAAGCGCTCAAAGGGGTCATCGACCCGGAAAAGAAGCGCAGAATTATCGGACGCGAGTTTATAACGGTCTTCAAAAAAGAGGCGCGAAAAGTGAGAGGTGCAAAATTCCTTGTCCAGGGCACTCTCTACCCTGACGTGATAGAATCTTCCAGCGCGTTCGGAGGACCAACTTCGGTCATAAAGACGCATCACAATGTTGGTGGACTGCCTGAAGACCTCACATTTGAACTGATTGAGCCGCTTAGATACTTATTCAAGGATGAGGTTCGCCAGATTGCGCGCCAACTGGGACTGCCAGAGTCCGTAGTTACGCGTCACCCATTTCCGGGACCAGGTCTTGCGGTGAGAATTCTCGGAGAGGTGACGGAAGAGCGTCTGAAAGTCCTGCGCAGATGCGACTCAATATTTATTGAAGAGATAAAGAGGGCGGGTCTTTATGAGAGAATCTGGCAGGCTTTTGCAGTTCTTCTGCCTGTGCGAAGCGTGGGTGTTATGGGCGATGCGAGGACATACGAATCTGTTGTAGCGCTCCGCGCTGTGGATTCACGCGATGGCATGACCGCGGACTGGTTCAGAATCCCGCTTGGGATTTTAGAGAAGGTGTCAAACAGGATAGTCAGCGAGGTGCGGGGCGTCAATCGCGTGGTTTACGATATCTCAAGTAAGCCGCCGTCAACAATTGAATGGGAGTAGAAAGCGTTTGCCGGAAGTCGCCCGCAAACCGCGGTGACAAGTTGGTGACATCTTGGTGGTAAATTCAAACTTGAAAAGCGTTCGCTTCAGGAGAAGTCAAGTGAACCGAGTTTTTGCGATATTCTGCGCCGTATGTTTTTTCTCTCTCTGCTTCGCTGACGAGGGGAAGGAGAAAGAGGTTGAGGATGTGGTTATTCTGAAAGACGGCACAGTGATAAAAGGAAAGGTTTCCGACCCGGGCGGACCGACAATCAGGATTGAGAGAAAATACGGCTCTGTGACAATTATGAAGATGGACGTGAAAGAGTATTACTTTGGGAAGAAAGAATTGCCGGGCGCGGGCACAGAGGATGATATAGTCTATCTCAATAATGGAGATAAACTGACAGGCAGGGCGAAACTGGAAGATGAGGGTAAAACAGTCGCGATTGAAGTAAAGCGCGGAGAGACAGTCGGCACTGTGAAGATTCTAATGAGCGATGTGCTGAAGATTGACTGGGCGTTTGAGCGCAAACAGCCTGCGCTGGTCGTTACTGAAGACCCGCTCGCTGCGCGCATCAAGAGCCTGGTGACTGACCTGGGAAGCGCTGAAAACGAGAAGAGGGATTCCGCTGTCACGCAGTTAGAGAAGATAGGCGTCTTCGCGATTGACTATCTACGGGAGTTGCGCGAGAAGCAGACCGAAAGTGTCAAAGCGCTCATAGACAGGGTTCTGTTCACTAACGATTTGAAGACTCTCATCTCTGCCCGCGCCGCTTCCGAAATTCCCAACATCTACGAGCGCCTCTCATCGCAGTCCACCGAGGAGAAGTTGAAATGCCTCGGTGAACTTCTGCTTCTTGAGGGGGAAGATGCCACTTCTCTACTCGCCTTTTTTGCGTCCCGGACAAGCGAAGAGCCTCAAGTTTGGAACTTCTGCCTCTACAGCCTTGCCAGAATGGAGAAAAACGAGGAACTGGTCAAACTTCTATCCGCGGATGACGGCAGAATAAGATTTCTCGCAGCCGTCTATCTGTCAGACAACACTATACCAGCAGGTATCCCCTATCTCATTGATGCGCTGGAAAGTAGCCAGCAAGAGATACAGAAAACAGCGATAGAGAAACTAACAAAGTTGACCAGTAATTCGTTCGGCTTCACTCCTGACGCAACAGAGGATGCGCGCAAAGCGGCTGTCGTTACTTGGCGCCAGTGGTGGAAGGAGAACGAGGCAAATCTCCTCAACCAGTCGCTAAAAAGCATCAAGAGGAAACAGGTTGCCGAATCGGAGCGCGATTTCAGCCGCGTCTTTCAGAAGAAAGCGATTGAAGCCTGGGACGCCGGCAAACTCCAGGACGCTTCACAATTTTTCAAGCAGTCTATTGAGATTGACCCTTCCAACATCCGAGTCAAAATCAATTACGCTGAGTTCCTGTTTTCCGCTCTTGGCGACGCCCAATCAGCGCAGGCGCAACTGAGAACTGTCCTCAACAGATACCCGGAGGAAGGCGCAGCAACAGCAAAGGCGCAAGCCTACTACTACCTCGGTCTCGTTGACCTTTCTCAGAACCATTATGAGGATGCAATTCACAATTTCCAGGCAGCGGTCTCTATTGACAAGTCCTGCACTGACGCATATATCGGGCTTGGGAAAGCCTATTTTGACAAGGCGCTGTTTGACCCTGAACTTCTCCAGCCGCAGGCAGAGGAGACGCCACAAAAAGAGAAGGAAAGAAATAAACTGCGCCTGAATACAATAGAAAACTCACTCCAGGCATACTGGAACGCGGTCGCTCTCGTGGACAAAGAACTTCTCCAGTGGCAGGATGTCAATTACAGGAAGTCCAGAAGACAGACAGAGCGTGAGGTGATTACCCGCGAATACGAGAAGCGCGGCATTAGCGCTGCAGGGCTTATCAGGCAGCCCGCTGCGCCGCAGAGCGAAAGTCCTAAACCAACTACTTTAGAGGAAGAGGAGAAGTTCATAAGAGAACTTCAGCAAACTAAAGGACAAATTCTCTGGCTTATAGCCAACACCTATGGCATCATCCCGGACTGGAAAAAGTGTGCCAGCGCACTGGAAGAGGCCGTAAAAGTAGAACCAAAAAATACCTGCTATCTCTGCCGTCTCGCGCTCGCGCGCTCGCTCGCAGGCGACAGAGACAAAGCAAAACAGATATACGAAAAGTGCCTTGAAATTGAACCGGACTGCCAGGCTGCAAAACAGGGGCTTCAAGACCTGAAGTAGAAAAAGAAGCAGGGAGGAAGAGATGGAAAATAAAGAGGGCAGTCAGAAGAAAGGGATAGAGAAAGTTGCTTACAGCGACGCTCTTATAAAGATAGAAAAGTTTGTGAAGGGAAATCTTTCAATACTCAAACTTACGGGAAGATACACCCCACGTGTAAAGGAGAAAGTTATTCAACTTCTGGGCAATTCGCGAACAGACCTCGCGTTAGAGGTGCAAAATGTAAATCCGATAGATATCTCGTTCGCTTCTTTCCTTCGCACCACGCAGGAACAGATGAACTCGCGCGGAGGAATGCTCATCATAATCAAGCCGCCGTCCAGACTGGTTGAGATGCTCAATATGTGTTTCGGAGAGGGAGCGTTTACAATTGTGGAAGATGAAAGCGAACTTGAGTCACGGCAGACTCCTGACTCAAAGAAGACGCCGCCTCCTATGAAAGAATACCAGAGCGGGCAGAAGGAGCGCAAAGCCAAAATCGCAGAATTCAGAAAAGAGGTTTTGAAAACAGAGGCGAGGGAGAAGAGTCTGGACATCGCCAGAAAGAGGCTGCGCAGATTTCTTCCCCAGTCTGCACCGCAGATTCCCGGCCTGGACATCGCCTTTGAATACAGACCAAGTGATAAGGTCGGAGGCGATTTCTTCAATTTCATAGACCTGGGCGAGAACAGATGCGGCGTGGTGATAGGCGACATTTCTGGTCACGGTATTGAAGCAGCAGTTCTCACAGGAATAGCGAAGAAAGCGATGGATATCTGGGCGAGGACCCTCATAGTTCCTGATAAAGTGATGATGCAGGCAAACAGAGATATCTATCCCGACCTGGACGAGAGCACTTTCATAACTCTCTGTTATGGCGTGATAGACGCTTCAGCAATGACCTTCACATACGGACGGGCAGGGCATCCGCTTCCCATAGCATTCAATCCCGTTCTCCGCGAAAAGCCATCTCAACTCCAGTCAAAGGGTATGTCTATAGGTCTTGACGTGGGCGACTTGTTTGATACGGTTCTGGAGGTAAAGACTTTCCAACTGCGACCAGGCGACGGTATATTTCTCTATACAGACGGGCTGACAGAGGCTTCTGACCCGACCGGCTTGGAGTTTGGAGTCCACGGATTGCTTACCCTTCTCGGGCAAAACCCGGGCAAAACAGCCCAGGAAACTATAGATAACATCCTCGCCACAGTGGACGAGTTCTCCGGAAAAGAGAAGCAGCAGGACGACATTACCGCAATATGCCTCAATCGCATCGTTTCCTGATGCGGCGAAAAAGCCACCTGACCCGGGATTTTTCCAATCCGTAAGAGTTATATATTCGGACCTGTAAGGACGGGAGAAAGCGATGAAGAAACGTGTCGGATTTGCGCTTCTGGCGATACTTTCCCTTCTAACTTCGTGCGCTCTTGCTCAGGAAGAGGCGCAGCCGAGACAGGAAAAGAGCCCCGCCTTACTTGACAGGTATCTGTGCGTGATTGTTCTGGATGCCTGCCGTCCAGATTACTTCGCGCTCACTGAGATGCCGAACCTCAAGGAACTGACCTCGCGAGGCGTAAGTTACGAGAATGCGTGGGTCGGACAACTCTTGAACAATACACCACCTGCGCACGCTTCGCTTGCTCACGGCGTTCTGCCCTCAAGAAGCGGGATTATCGGGTTTTCCTGGCGCGATGGGAAGACGGGAAAACACGTCAATCCCACAGACTGGGAAAGTGTTTGTAAAGGCGAACTGGGAAAGATTCTGAAGGAGAACAACTGTCCCGGCATAGTTGGCGTTCTCAAAGAGATTGCCCCCTCTGTGACAGGCGCTTCTGTCAGCGGTCACAAATTCTATGCGGCTGGCGCTATGGGCGGACACACCTGCGATGTCATAGCGTTCAAGTCGCGCAGCGAGGAGAAGGGGGACGGCGCCGGAGGAAAGAAAAGGCAACCTATAAGCATCGCCTATGTGGAGGGGAAAGCGCCTTGCGAGGCTGCGCTCAAAGACGAATCACTCAACGTAAAACAGGCACGAAAACTGGGCGATAACGCATTCGCCATAGAACTAGCGCTCTCTATTATGAAGAATCAAAAGCCCCGCGTGATGTTCATAAATCTGCCCGAGACTGACGGGAGGGGGCATCAGAGCGGCGGAATCAATAGACCCGATATTATGAAGCCGGTTATGGAAAACACTGACAAACTTCTCGGAAAGGTCGTTCAGACATACAAGGACCTGGGTCTCTATGAAAAGACCATTTTCGTTATTACAGCAGACCACGGAATGATTCCGAACTCCGCCATAATTGATGTCCCGGAAGAAGCGAACAAAAAGATGAAAGAATCGGGAATGAGGGGTGAGATAAGAAATTTCTGGTACACAAAGAGTCTCTCAGACGCTGCTAAGTTCGCTGAAACTGTCGGCGGCTTGAAAATCCTCGGAATTCACGCAGTTTATTACAGGGTGAAAAAAGACAACAAATATGACTACGAACTCACATCACCTTACAGAGAGAACTTACCGAAAGACCTGGACGGAGCGTATAGATACTTGCTGAAGACGGTCGCGTTCGGGAACGGACATGACATCTTTGTTATGACGGCAGAGCATCACGCGTTTGGGAAAGGGGAGCCAAACACTCGCGGCGAGCACGGCGCGGTTACATACAACACCCAGCATATTCCGCTCATTATTGCTGGTCCGGGCGTAAAGGTGGGGCTGAAGAGCGACTACCCTGCGCGAATCGTTGATGTGGCGCCGACGATTCTCGCACTCTTCGGAGCCCAGGCGAAAAATATGGACGGAATCGTCCTCGCCGACGCTCTGGAAAAACCAGACGAGACCGCGCTGAAAAAGCAGAATGAGAACAAAGAAGAACTCATCAAATTGGTCAACGCACTTCACAGGCAATCTGAAGACGACCTGAAGAAACTATCTACTGCGTCGTCTCTGAAAGAAGAACCTGCAGAGGAACCCGCCAAACGGTAAATCTAAAAGCATTCGCAGAGGATTTCAAAAAATGCACGCGGGTGCTTGCAGGTGGGGCATTCTGCAGGCGCTTCTTTACCCTCAAAGACGTATCCGCAATTTCTGCATCTCCAGCGCATTGGCTCAGTTCTCTGAAAAACTTTCTTGGTCTGCAAATTCTCAAGAAGCGCCAGGTGCTTCTGTTCGTGATACTTCTCCGCGTTCTGAACTCCTTTGAAGAAATTTGCTATCTCCTCAAGCCCTTCTTTGCGAGCAACTTTCTCAAACTCGGGATACATCTTTGTCCACTCGTAATTCTCACCTGAAGCGGCCACTTTCAGATTGGCAGGTGTGTCGCCAAGTTCGCCTAAGAACTTGAATATCATCTTTGCGTGCTCTTTCTCGTTATCTGCTGTGTCCAGAAAAATGGCGGCAATCTGCTCAAATCCAGCCTTCCTCGCAACGCTGGCGAAGTAGGTGTACTTATTGCGAGCCTGGCTCTCACCTGCGAACGCTGCACGCAGGTTCTTCTCAGTCTGACTCCCTTTCAGTTCCATCTCGCACCTCCCCGGGTTATCTCAGAATCTCTTCCAAATCCTTTTGTGGGTCGCCAATCAGTTTTATGTCAAATCGCTCCTGAAGCAGCCTGAACACCTTCGGCGTGAAGAAAGCGGGCGGCTTTGGACCAATACGCATCCCTCTGAAATTGAGAGACAGAAGCGTAAGAAGAATAGCCAGGGCCTTCTGCTCAAACCAGGACAGAACGAGAGAAAGTGGCAGGTCGTTCACTGAACAGTTAAACGTTTCTGCAAGCGCTTGCGCAATGCGGATAGCAGAGTAGGCGTTATTACACTGTCCGAGGTCTATCAGGCGCAGTATTCCGTCAATTTCGCCAAACTCCATATCGTTGAGGCGGAACTTCCCGCAGGCAAGTGTGAGAATTACACAGTTTTTGGGGACGAGTCGCGCAAATTCTCTGTAGTAGTTTCCTACTTCGCCCGGTGCATCGCAGCCGCCGATGACAAAGAATCGCTTGATTTTGCCCGCTTTGACAGCGCTCACAATCTTGTCCGCCATAGCGAGAACGTTTGTGTGATGAAAACCTGTTGTTACATAGTGCCCCTCTTTCGCGGGAAGAGGAGGCGACTCAAGCGCCTTCTTTATTACTGGAGTAAAGTCTTCGCCCTCAATGTGCGTTACGCCTACCACTCCCGCGATACTACAGGTGAAAAGTCTATCTCTGTAAGACTCCCTGGGTATAAGAACACAGTTTGTGGTTGCCAGGAGCGCGCCGGGGAACTCGTCAAACTCTCTCTTCTGCCCTGTCCAGGAACCTCCCCAGTTGCCGACGAGATGTTTGAACTTCTTCAGTTTGGGGTAACCATGCGCAGGCAGCATCTCGGCGTTAGTGTAAACATTTATACCCTTGCCCTCGGTTTGTCCGAGAAGTTCAAACATATCAAGGAGGTCGTGTCCGGTGACGAGTATTCCCGGTCCCGCAAAAGAGCCGGTCGGAACTTTCACCGGCACAGGATTCCCAAACCTTCCTGTATTCATTCTGTCTAAGAGTTCCATAGCCTTCAGATTGGTCTCGCCCGCTTTCAGAACAAGTCCGAGAGAACGGTCAAGGTCAAAATCTGTGTTTGTGAGCGTAGAGAATAGCGCCTCGTGCATAAAGCCATCCACTTCAGGGTCAATACCTCCGAGGCGCCTCGCGTGGTAAGAATACGCAGCGATGCCTTTCAAGCCAAATATCAAAGTGTCCTGAAGGCTCGCAATGTCTTCGTCTTTTCCACAGACGCCGACCTTTGTGCAGCCTGTGCCTTTCGCTGTCTGTTCACACTGATAACAGAACATATTATCCTCCCCAAAATATGCCTTTATGCTTCAGGTTTTTCAGAGCCTAACATCTTCATAACTTTCTTCCACCGCTCTTCCCCGAGACACTGCTTTGCCGCCTTGCACCACTGGATGCAGGTTGGAAGCGCTTCTTTCTCCACCGTCTTCTTGCAGGCGGGGCAGCGCCTGCTGGTCTCGTCGCTGAACATCTCTACAATCTTCCCGCAATGCGGACACTTGTAAAGACCTGTCTTCAAATCTCTTCTATTCTGCCCGGGACATCTCACTGCTTCGTCCTCACTCTTTGCCTTTCTTATCTCCGCGCACGCCTATTTCTACTGTCTCAAGTGGTATATTTTTTCCGCTTTTTGCGATAGATTGCTTTACAATCTGAACCAGACCGTGGCAGCACGGAACCTCCATATGCGCGACCGTTACGCTTTTTATATTATTGCTTGAAAATATATCAGTCAACTTTTCTGTGAGCGCTTCAGCATCGCCGAGTTTCGGGCAGCCGATAATTGTAACTTTTTCCGGCAGCAAATCCACCTGCAAAGCGGGATAAGCAAAACCGACACAGTCAGCAGAAATCAGCAGGTCAGCGCCTTGAAGATACGGCGCGGTCGGCGGAACCAACCTGAACTGGATAGGCCAGTTTGCGAGATTCGCCTCAAACTTGTGAGATTTCCCTTTCCCCATCCTAACAGCGGGTTTCTTTATCACCTGCGCCACTGTTGAAGGGCAGCCGCAGGGAAGCGGTGACGCGGACTTTTCAGATTCCTCCAGGTGTTTTTTGGCAGCCTCTTCGTCAAACGGTTTCGCTTCCCTCTCTTCTATTGTTATTGCACCGCGAGGACACTCGGGAAGGCAG
>Ga0315282_10005916_pt1 | contig 20652 bp, 17 predicted proteins | sample YL17G07_20_MG_FD_203693 | JGI IMG/M metagenome (GOLD analysis project Ga0315282, IMG submission 203693) | Sediment microbial communities from Yellowstone Lake, YNP, Wyoming, USA - YL17G07_20 | ecosystem: Environmental > Aquatic > Freshwater > Lake > Sediment | place: USA: Wyoming | collected... | reverse complement strand
AAGGATATATAATACAGTCAGGCCACATCAAGCGCTGGGTTACCTAACACCATTTCAATTTCTAGAGCAGTGGAAGCAAAAACAAAGAAGGGAGGTCATGTGTCACTAATGTACTGGACGAGTACAAGCCCTTGACATATGGTGGTGTGCTGATATACTATACGGACAGACCATGGTACAAAAGTACTTGATGTCCCAAATAAAGATCATGAAGATAGAACAAAAACAAATTCACGTAAGAATCCCAGAAGAGCTCTATAGAAAGCTAAAGGTGAGATGTGTATACGAAGACACATCTATTCAAGACTACATACTCAAAATCATAGCACAAAGCATGGGACAGCATTCCGCCGGGGGAGGGTCAGTCCTGATTGTCGAGGACGAGGCAGTTGTACGGGAGTCGCTCAGGGACTGGCTTAAGGATATCTACCAGGTAGTAACGGCTGACACGGGTGAAGAAGCACTGGAGTTGATAGAGAAACAGGACTTCGACGTTCTCATTGTGGATGTGAGATTACCTGGAAAAAGCGGGCTCCAGGTGCTAAATGAGGTGAAGGAGACAAAGCCGTATATTAAGTGCATCGTTATAACGGCCTATCCCGCAGTGGAGCCAGCAGTTGAGGCGATGAAGCTGGGCGCCGTTGATTATCTAATCAAGCCTGTTGCTCCTGAACGGCTAGAGAGGCTTATGCGGGAGACTCTGGTCAAATACAAAACAGCGAACAATAAGAAGGCATTGGATGCAAAAGAACTAGGTTTTGTAGGCGATAAGGAGGCTGGCCTGCTTTCACGTACTCTCTTGTTCTAGTCAGGAGATATAAACTCTTATACTAAAACGCCCTATTGTTCAGCCTGGCTATTTGCTGAATTAGTTCTAACCGCGGTCTCTTGAATTGCATTGTTCACCATAGATGGTCTATCATAAAGATTAAATGATTCTTAAATACTGGGGTAGACACGAGGTTTTTGCCTGTTTCAGACAAAATCTTCAGGTAGTTTTACGCAGGTTTTTTAAGGGAGACGTTTCTGTGTCCGCTCTTTTGTAATTGTGATCGAAACAATACCAAATTAGACGAAGCTGGAATCTCTGGCTAGAAGCAATATTATTTGAGATTGGAGGACTGTTTGGTTATAGGTAATATCAGCTATTGCGGCTAAAAGGTCCAAGCATTCTTATTTGCTCGGTCATCTCATCTACTATGGAAGCAAAACGGTCTGCCTCCGAAGCTGAGACCCAGTCCAGCCTTACCCGTTCCTCCTCAATACCAAGCTGTCCCAGCATTTTCTTGAGCAGTGGTATCCTGCGGGCTTCTTTCACATTACCTTCCAGGTAATGACATTCACCGGGGTGTCAGCCGCAGACTAGAACCCCGTCTGCCCCCAGTTGAAAAGCCTTGAGGATAAATGTGGGCTCTACACGGCCGCTGCACATGACCCTGATTACACGCACATTGGGCGCGTACTTTCTTCGAGATGTACCTGCCAGATCAGCCGCAGCGTAGGAACACCAGTTGCATAAGAATCCGACTATCTTTGGCTCGTAGCTCATACTAGCACTCCTTCTAGTTGTGCCATAATCTGCTCAACGGTGAAGTGACGGCTGGTGATAGCACCACTGGGACAGGCGGCGGCACAGGTGCCGCAGCCTTTGCACAGGGCTTCGTTGATAGCAGACGCCTTTCTCTCCTCGTTAAAGGAAATGGCATTATATGGACACAGTGCGATGCAAGTCTTACATCCAGAGCAAAACTCCTCTTCGATAATTGCTGTAGCTGCCTCAATCTCAACGCTGCCTTTGCTTATCATGGCCATGACCCGGGCTGCGGCTGCTGAGGCTTGTGCTACTGTGTCGGGAATGTCTTTTGGTCCCTGGCAGCAGCCAGCAACAAAAACGCCATCTGTAGTAGTAGCCACCGGGTCGAGCTTTGGATGCTTTTCCATGAAGAAGCCATCTCTGCTCCTGCTGATAGAGAATAGCTTAGCCATATCGCCAGCATCAGCTCTGGGCTCCAATGCATTGCTCAGAATAACCATGTCAACGGGAAGACGCCGTTGACGACCGATTAAGGTATCCTCACAGAGAACTACGAGCCTTCCTTTCTCTTCAGGAATTTCAGCTATATCTGTGACTTCTCCGGCACGGCCTCGGATGAAGTTTACCCCTTCTTCCTGAAGCCGGTTGTAGAATTCTTCGTAACCCTTGCCAAAGCAACGGAGGTCGATATACAGGTCATATATTTCAGCATCGGGTATTTTCTCCCTTATTAGATGGGCGAACTTGAGTGAATACATGCAGCAGACGCGAGAGCAGTACTCATGATAGTTGATATCGCGACTGCCGATGCAGTGCAAGATAGCCAGGCTTCGTGGCTCTGTGCCATCCTTGAGCATTATTTTACCGCCAGTTGGACCTGAAGCGCTGCTCATTCTCTCGAATTGAAAGCCAGTAATGACATTGCCATATCTCCCATAACCGAATTGTGACATTGGGGTAGGGTCAAAGGGATCGAAACCAGTGGTGACTATAATGCAGCCGACATCCAAATCAACTATCTTCTCTGTCTGCTCGAAGTCTATTGCCTTGGCTTCGCAGAACTTTTCGCAGGCTCGACATTTACCTTTGAGGAAATAGGTGCAACGTTCCCGGTCAATAACAGGAATGTTTGGCACTGCCTGGGGGAAAGGTATATAGATAACCTTTCTTTTGCCGATGCCGAGGTCGAATTCGCTATCTGTCTTAATAGGACATTTATCTTGACAGGTGCCACATCCGGTACATTTGTTTTCATCCACATAGCGTGGCTTCTTTCTTATTTTGACCTTGAAATTGCCCACGTAGCCTGAAACTTCCATGACCTCACTATAAGTCAGGAGCTCTATGCTTTCGTGTGACCTCACCGAGGCCATCTTCGGTGTCAATATTCAGGCGGAGCAGTCTAAGGTGGGAAAGGTCTTATCGAGCTGGGCCATGTGACCGCCTATAGAGGGTTCTCGTTCCACCAGGTAAACTTTGTGGCCAGAATCGGCAATCTCAAGCGCTGCCTGTATGCCAGCGATGCCTCCACCGACCACCAGAGTATTTGGGTTGACCGGTACCTCCTTGGGTTCCAGCGGTACGTGATGTAAAACACGACGTACTGCAGCGTTGACCAGCGCCCTGGCTTTCTCAGTTGCCTTCTCACCATCTTCATGCACCCAGGAGCAGTGCTCCCGAATATTGGCCATCTCGAATAGGTACGGGTTTAGACCCGCGCTAGCTACAGCTCGCCTGAAGGTTTGTTCGTGCAATCTTGGGGAGCAAGAGGCTACGACAATGCGGTTAAGCCCTAGTTCTTTGATGTCGTTCTTTATCAATTCTTGGCCTGGGTCGGAGCAAACGAATTTATAATCGCGGGCTATAGCTACCGATGGCAGACCTTTAGCGAACTCGGTTATTTTCTCGACATCAACCGTACTAGCGATGTTGGCGCCGCAGTGGCAGATATAGACACCTATTTTCGGCTCCATTCGGTCCTCCTTATCGTTGCTTGGTATATCTGGCTAATACTTTCTTGGTCGGAACAATGTTTTCTTGTAGGCCTAAGGCCTTACTCTCGATTCCGAAGGCTATTCCCATAAGCTGGGTGAAGAATAAAATAGGTAGGCTGAAATTCGTCTTGAATTTTTTATTGACCGTGCTCTGGTAGGCATCCAGATTCAGGTGGCAGAATGGGCATACCGTGACGATGCAATCGGCGCCGTTGCTTGCAGCGTTGTCGAGTAGTTTACGAATTAAGCCTAAGGCAATGTCTTCTTCCGATAGAATGAGTGAACCGCCGCAGCAGCGAGTCTTGAGCGGAAACGGCACAACTTGGGCTCCTAAGCTCTCTGTAAGGCGGTCCAATGATTGAGGATATTCCGGGTCGTCAAAGCTTGGTGTAGGCCGTACTACCTGGCAGCCATAGTAAGGGGCTACTTTGAGTCCGCTGAGGTCCACTTTTACCTTAGATGCGATTTCGTCATGGCTGATGTCATTGGCGAAAACATCAAGGATATGTCGCACCTTGATATTGCCGTGATACTCCATACCACCGGCTGCCAAAGCTTCGTTTATTTTCCTCCTAATCTCAGGGTATTCCTGGAAGTGTTGGTTAGTCCTGTTCAGGATGAGGTAGCAGTCACTACAGGCTGCTACTAAGTCGAACCCTCTTTTTTCAGCTAATGCTAAGTTGCGGGCGCAGCAGCAAAAGGCGGCCAGTTCGTCAACAACAGTGTATGGTGTAGAACCGCAGCAGTTCCAATCCTCAAGCTCGATGAGTTCCGTATCCAGAACCTTAGCCACAGCTTGGGCAGAGATATCATAGGCGCGGCTGTCTTCGTGCATGCAGCAGCCGGGGAAGTAGTTATAATATCTCATGATGCGCCTCCAATGCCTTAGCTTTGTCCAGAATAGCTCTGAACTGCCCTAGTGTCTCGGGTTTTAGTCTAGTCGGTTTAATCGGCATGCGCCCATGCCTGAACAAGGCGAGCGCTACGGAGGTGTTTTTCAGGGCGCTAAATGGGTTCACCTTGAGATAAAACCGGGTCATGCAGCCTAAGCGCGGGATATGTCCAGAACTATAGACAGTATCGCTGAACACCTTGTACAAGATTGGCGTGCGTGTCCGTTTGCTGCTCAGACCACGGAGCATAGCTAGATGTTCTAGGGCGTGCATTATATAAGTTGGCACGATTCCTCTGGGGCAGCGCACCGTGCACATATAGCAAGATAGACAAAGCCACATGGAGTTGCTGGATAAGACTTCCTCTCGCATACCAGCCCGTGCCATGGCAATGAGTTCACGAGGTGTGTAGTCCATTTTGTTGGCATTGGGGCATGATGCAGAACAGGTACCGCATTGAATACACAGATTGATTTTCTCGCCACCCGGCATAGACGAGATTTCCTGGATAAAGCTATTAACGCCGTGCACTTTCGTCGTCATTCTATACCTATGCCCTGTCTAATTATAATTCCTTCCTGGTTTTAAATAAAATGAGGGGAAAGGCTATTCTTGCCCTAACAGCCATATATTAGCTTCCCTTTATTCACTTTCAGAGGACTCCTTTTCATGTTTTTTCCGTGGCTGATGAATGATATGGTAGGTCTTACCTGAGTTGATGTACCAGATGAAAGCTATGGGGAATAGAATAATGGGTATCGCCAGGACTAACGCTGCAATGAATTCCCATTGCATTGCTAATATATCCTTCCGGCTTAGACTTTGCTCAAGCCACAAGCCGTTCATGTATTAAATTAAATCGGAGGCAAGAGATTCAGAGCCGCTGGGTCGATCTTTGCTGCTATAGTCAATTCTTGCTGTGGATTCTAAATTTATGATTTGGTTTTTCCCTACCTCCGATTGTAATATGAGATTACTACATTTGCCCGCAAATTGGCTTCCGCAACAATGCTGATTTTTATTGGTGCAGAACACCTGAAAAGCTGAACCATGGGCGAGCATTTATACTTGACCAGCATGGCGAGAGATTAGGCAAATTCATCTTTTATCGGTTATAATTTAGGCATCGGTTTGTTATAATGAGCATGGGGGAAAGATTATTTGGAAAAGATCAAGATTCTTATTGCTGATGACCATGCATTCGTGCGTGAGGGCACGCGCCGGATTCTAGAGCAGGAGCCGGATTTGGAAGTAGTTGCTGAGGCTGGTGATGGTGAGGAGGCAGTGAGACTTGCCTCCGACTTAAAGCCGGATGTTGCCATAATTGATGTCGCCATGCCCAAACTAGATGGCATTGAAGCTACGCGACGGATAAAGGCTCTGTGCCCTGCTGTAGCAGTTCTGGTGCTCAGTGCTTATGACGATGACCAATTCGTCTTTGGTTTACTGGAAGCAGGGGCTGCTGGTTATCTGCTGAAGAGCGTTCGCGGCCATGAGATAGTTGATGCTATTCGGGCGGTAGATGCCGGCGAATCTGTACTGCATCCCTCGGTTGCACGTAAAGTTCTGAACCGCTTTGCCAGTGTTTCCGGCAGAGCGCAACGAAAGAAGCCGTTGGAATTGCTAACCGACCGAGAGATGGAGGTGTTGAAGCTGGTGACCAAAGGCTTGAGCAACAAGGATATTGCTGATGGGCTTAGCTTGAGCGTCCGCACTGTTCAGGGACACCTGGCAAATATCTTTAATAAACTGCGGGTTGGTTCACGTACCGAAGCTGTGGTACACGCCTTAAAAGAAGGGTGGGTCACTCTCGATGACGTGCCCTGAGGGTTATGACCTCTGGATGGCTGGGATATAGCATTGTGCAGCGATTCAAGTTTGACTGGCTGAAGGTGGTTATCCTGAGGCCAGGTTTTTGGCTTATTATAGCGATATTAGTTCTCATAACAATTCCCCATTACAGGGAAGTTGTAGGGCAGCCTTCTTTATTCACCGACGTACTAGCTAATATAGGCTTAGATAGGCACGCCTTTGAGAGAATTGCTTATTTAGTGCCCATTATTTTGGCCGGATTTCTATTCGGATGGAGAGGGGCTGTCGCCGTTTCGGTTGTAGCACTGGCTTGTATGTTGCCCAGAGCCATTTTCATATCGTCATCACCTAAGGATGCCCTCTTTGAAACAGGCGCTGTATTTGTAGTAGGAAATCTCGTAGCATTTGGCTTTGAGTCGTTGCGGTGGGAGCGTGAACATCGTTTACGGCTGGCAGCTCTCAACCACATCTCGAGCGTCGTCTCTCAATCGCTTGAGTTAAAACACATTTTGAACAGCAGCATTGCTAGCATTACGGATGTAATGAATGTCGATGTTGTATCGATATTTCTCGTGGATGAGGAAGCCGGCGAACTTACTCTCCATGCCTATAGAGGGGTTTCGGAATCTTTTGCCCATAGTGTTGGCAGTCTCAAGCTTGGGGAAGGCTTAAACGGGATGGTTGCCCAGACCGGTGAGCCAGCATATATAAAAGACGCCTCGAAAGATCCAATGCTTACAAAAAAGGCAGTGAAAGAAGAGAGCATCCGGTCTCAAATCATCGTGCCTTTGAAGTCCAAGGGAAAAATTATGGGGACTCTTTCTGTGGCGATGCGCCGCTACCGCCAATTTCGTCCAGACGAAGTGGAATTACTTGCTGCCATTGGTAATCAGATTGGTGTTGCCGTAGAGAATGCCCGTCTTTATGAGCAGGAGCATAAGATTGCTGAGCAATTGCGGTCATCTGAGGAAAGGTATCGAGAGCTATTTCAAAATGCTCGTGAAGCTATCTGGGTTCACGATATGGATGGGGATATTGTCTCAGCTAATGCTGCAGCTGCCAGGCTTACGGGGTATGAGGTGGAGGAACTTTGCCGTATGAATGTTAAATCTTTTCTCTCCGGGGGAAGTTTGAGATTGGCAAAAGGAATCCGGGCCAAGCTGCTTAAAGGTGAGCCTGTCGTGCAACCTTATGAGCAGAAGTTAATCACAAAGGAAGGGGTTGACGCTATTTTAAAATTAACCACCACCGTGGTTGGGGCTGATGGAAAGCCCGTTGGCTTCCAGCATATTGCCAGGGATGTTACCCAAGAGAAGCGGATGCAGGAGAGCTTACGTTTTTATTTGGGGCAGATCACCATGGCTCAGGAGGAGGAAAGAAAGCGCATTGCCCGAGAACTTCATGATGAGACCATTCAAGCTTTGGTTGTGCTGGCTCGCCAGTTAGAGGACATTATCTCAGTCAGCAGTGACTTGTCTTTTGATAAGAGGCGCCTGTTAGAGAATCTGCGGAAGCAGGCTGATGACGTAATGGCAGATGTGAGGCGATTGAGTCAGGATTTGCGTCCGCCGGCATTAGACCGTTTGGGCTTGGTGCCGGCGCTGGAGTGGTTAGCCTCAGACATTGGCAAACGCTCAGGAATAAATGTCGAGGTTAGGATACACGGTGTTAGCCGACGTTTTTCTCCCGAGGTGGAACTTGTGCTTTTTCGCGTTGCCCAAGAAGCACTTAGGAATGCCTGGAGACACGCTCAGGCAACTAGAGCTGACATCAATGTGGAGTTTGGTGACAGGAAAATTCGAATAACTATTAAGGACAACGGCAAAGGATTTGACCTTCCAGAAACGACCAGTGATTTGGTGAAGCAAGGCAGGCTGGGTTTGGCTGGAATGCAGGAGCGCATCCAGTTGGTGGGTGGCAGCCTGAAAATGAAGTCCAGTCCTGGTGAGGGCACGATGGTAGTTATTGAGGCGCCGGCATAATATAAATTGCTGAGACGGGCCTTGGCTGAAGGCTACTTGGGTACTGATGGGCGGATGAGGAGAACAGGTTGAATTGATTGTTCGACTATTCTGTTGGTTATACCTCCGTAGGCCCAACGGCTGACCCCGGTGTGTCCGTGGGTAGCCATAGCTATCAGGTCGACGTTTTCCTTCTGGGCTGCTTTCATGATGCTCTCTGCTACTTTTCCAAGTTCACCCGGGATAACTTGTGATTTTATCTTCACCCTCTGTTTTTCAAGTCTCGTTTTTATCTTTCCTATGTATTCCGAAGCCTGCTGTTGCATTTCCACCCACAACGTATCCCGGTACTTTTCCCAAGTTGGGTTAATGGGACGGTCTCCGTAAGATGGCACCGGGGGAGGTTCGCTGACAACAGTTAGGATGATCTCTGTTCCGGTTCCTTTTGCCAGTTCCTCGACAAAAGGAATGGGAGCCTCAGAAAAAGCTGAGCCGTCCAGAGGAAGTAATAACTTTTTCAATTCTACTTTGGAGACTTTCGGTGCCTTTGACTTTATCAGTAGCACGTGGGCGCAGGTGCCGTAGAGCACCTTTCGAGCTACACTGCCCAGAACCCAGCGCTTCATTCCAGAGTATCCATGCGTGGAGATAATTATAAGGTCAATTTTGTTCTTGTCGGCAAAGCTGATAATTTCGTCTGCCACGTCGCCATAGGCAATAGCTGTAGATGCTTTTATGCCCTGTGATTGTAGTTCCTTTGCATTGAGCTCCAGGTAAGCTTTCATAGGTCGGTCCAACTGCTCAATAAAAGCAATGCTAACTGTAAACAGTATTATCTCGCTGCCTCTGGTTTTAGCGAGATTCTTGGCGTAGGGAATAGCTCGTTCTGCCAATTCAGAGCCGTCCAAGGGGACAAGCACCTTTCGGTATGTCATTGTTCCTCCTTAGTTCTATGTGTGTCAGATTATAGCCTGTATGGATGGCACTGGCAATAGCTTTTTCTAAGTTCTCGATTGTTTGGGCGAATATGCCTGTGCTAAAATTCAGTCAGGGCTAGTCCGGACCACTGTTAAGGTTGCGGCTAGCCCTATAGGTGTTTGGAAATGAATTTATCTCCTCTCCTTTCTTTAATTGGGCAGGTTCCAGGCTACAAACAGCTAAAAGGCGCGTTGCTTGAGTCCCAGGGGAAGGATATCAAGCTGGTGTTATCTGATGCTGCCAAACCTTTTATTATTGCCGCCCTACATAAGGAGCTGAACTTGCCTGTTCTAGTGATAGTAGCGCAGCCTGAAAATGCTAAGCGACTCTACGACGAGCTCCAAGCCTGGTGTCCCAGTTCAACTTTGCTTCGATCTTTTCCCGAGACTGATTTCCTGGCTGGCGAATACTCAGTGTCTGATGTCGCTGTGATAACGGAAAGGCTGCGAACCCTTTCGGCATTAACTCCTTGCCGTGACATGTCGGCAGATAGTCGAAATCCTTTAATTGTAAGTTCTGCTCTGGCTGTGGTCAGTAGAACCGTGCCTCGAGATGGCTTCATTGCATCCTGTCGCGCCTTGAATGTTGGCATGAATATCGACCCGCTCCAGCTGGTAAAGGAATGGCAGGCTATGGGGTATGAGTTGGAAAATATTGTCGAGGTGCCTGGAACGATGAGTCGCCGGGGTGGCATTGTTGACGTTTTCTCTCCTGATAGCGAGTCTCCTGCCAGAATAGAGTTCGTGGGCAATCAGATAGAAAGCATCAGGCTTTTCGACCCGAAGACACAGCGTTCATCGAAGTTGGCAACCTCGGTGACCATAGTCCCAGCTAAAGAAAGCCAGCAGCATCTTAATGGTGATGCTATCCTGGATTACGTGCCCGAAAAAGCGCTGCTAATTACAGACGACTTTGACGAGCTCAAAGCTGTTATAGACAAACTGGACTGCGAGGCTGAAGAGTTCCGCCAGACGAAGGTAGAACGTGGCGAATGGGCACCGGATTTGCCTGCTTTGTCCTGGCCAGAATTTGAGACAAGGACAAAAAGAATCCAGCAGCGTCTATCGTTGTGCTCATGGAATATCGATGACTACGATAAAGTCCGTCTTCAATCCTTGCCTTTAGCCCCGGTGCCAAGCTATGGAGGCAGACTTGGGGTCTTTTCTGAAGGGCTGAGGGAAATGCTTGAGGAAAACCGCCGCATTGTTGTTGTCAGCCAGCAAACAAACCGTCTCGCCGAACTGCTTCAGGAGCGGGATATTCCAGCCAGTCCGGTTTTGCAGGTAGAGCAGGTGCCGCCTGCGAAGTCAATTACTTTAGTTCAAGGGTCGCTGGCTGAAGGCTGGGCTATGAAGGACGTATTCACTTTGTTTAGTGATAATGAGATTTTTGGCTTCGTCAAGCAGCGACGTTCATTCAAAAAGAGACCGATACGCCATCACTGGTTTATTTCCGGATTGTCGCCGGGTGATTATATAGTCCATATCGAGCACGGAATTGCTAAGTTTGCCGGGCTGACCAAGATGCTCACTGACGGTGTTGAGCGGGAATATCTTGTTCTGGAGTACGCTGCCAATGACAGGCTTTACGTGCCTACTGACCAGGTCGATTGTGTCAGCTCCTATGTTGGTGCCGGTAACCGGCCGCCGACTTTGAGCCGTTTGGGAACCCAGGAATGGGCACGTACCAAGCAGCGAATCAAGGAATCTGTGGCTAACATCGCCCGTGAGCTTCTGAACCTCTATGCGGCGAGAGAGATAGTCCCTGGTTTTGCTTTCTCTCCGGATAATCTCTGGCAGCAAGAGTTGGAGTCCTCCTTTCCTTATATGGAAACCCCTGGCCAGTTGGGGTCGGTTCAGGCTGTCAAAAGCGATATGGAGAAGCCGAAACCGATGGACCGCCTCGTTTGCGGTGATGTAGGCTATGGTAAGACTGAGGTGGCTCTTCGAGCTGCCTTCAAGGCAGTGATGGACGGCAAGCAGGTAGCCTTGCTGGTACCAACGACGGTTCTGGCGCAGCAGCACTTTATCACTTTTTGTGATAGGCTCCAGGCTTTTCCGGTAAGAGTCGAAATGTTGAGCCGTTTCTGCACGGAAAAAGAACAGGCAAGCATAATCGAAGGCCTGGCAGCAGGCACGGTAGATATCTGCATCGGCACTCATCGATTATTGCAAAAAGACATCGTGTTCAAAGACTTGGGACTGATGATAATAGATGAGGAACAGCGCTTTGGCGTGATACACAAGGAGCACTTTAAGAAGCTGAGGCGAGAGATAGATACTCTCACTCTAAGTGCCACTCCTATTCCCCGCACCCTTCATATGTCGCTGGCTGGAATTAGAGACATGAGCACAATTGAAACGCCGCCCGAGGAACGTTTGCCCATCAAGACCTATGTCGGCGCTTATGATGAGAGACATGTCCGTGAGGCGATACTGCGTGAGCTGGAGCGGAATGGCCAGGTATTTTTCGTCCATAATAGAGTTAACAGCATTGCTATGGTCGCTAAGCAGCTAAGCAGTTTGGTTCCAGAGGGCAGGATATGCATCGCCCATGGGCAGATGCCTGAAGAGGAACTGGAAAAGGTGATGACGGATTTTGTTAATCATAGAAGCGATATTCTGGTTACTACAACCATTATTGAGTCAGGCCTCGATATGCCTAATGTCAACACTTTAATAGTTGACCAGGCGGATAAGTTAGGCTTAACGCAACTTTATCAATTGCGGGGCCGCGTCGGGAGGGGCAGCAACAATGCCTATGGCTATTTCTTCTTCGACAGAGGCAAGCAGCTGACTCTTGAAGCTCGGAAGCGTCTCAAAACTATTTCTGAAGCCACGGAGCTAGGTGACGGATTTGCCGTTGCCATGAAAGACCTGGAGATTCGTGGAGCCGGCAATCTGCTGGGGGTGGAACAAAGCGGTTATATTGCTGCTGTTGGTTTTGACCTTTATAGCCGCCTGCTGGCTGAGGCGGTAGAGGACTTAAAACAGGGGCAGGCTGTAGGAGTTGGGAGAAAAATACTCCAACCTCCGGTGACTGCTGTAGCTTTGCCTTTGGCTGCCTATATTCCGGAGGAATATGTCGTTGACTTGAGCGCAAGGCTGGATTTTTATCAACGTTTGGTTGCGGTCAAGCGAGCCCAGGAAATAGAAGGCATAGCTGTGGAACTCGGTGACAGGTTTGGGCCAATACCACAAGCAGTCGAGAATCTCCTTTACATAGTGGAAATTAAACAGCTAGCTACCGCGGCAATGGTGAAAACTATTTCTACGGAAGATAGACAAGTCGTTTTGTATTTCGATGACGCGAGAGAAATAGACAGACTGTCTCTGACACAGGATTTTAGATGCGGAGTTAAGGCAGGCAGCAGCCGGATAAAACTTGACATAAAGCTATTGGGCACTAGTTGGCAAGATGTGCTCAAAAAGATGCTTCAAAAAGCGGCTATAAATGGCTGACCGATTAATTTCTAAGAATCACCTGTGAGCGGGTGATCCTGCAAAGCAACTGCTGCAAAGCTGGGATAAGTCTCTTCTTTCAAGCAGGAGTTCGGGAACTGTCCACATTTGCCAGCCAAAAAATTGAATAAAATGCTGGCAGAGCTTATAATTTCTGTTTGCTATTATCGCCCACTTTATAGTCTATATCCGTAATATTATAGGTAGTAACTCTAATGGAACTTACTGATAAATATCGCTGGAAAATAATAGCGGCAGCCGCATTTTGTTATTCAATTTATGCGGTTGTAGTACAGAATATCCCGCCTATTTTGGGAATTCTAATTGATACGTTGCATATTTCTCACACCGAGGCTGGTGTGCTCGTGAGTCTAGCTTTATTCCCGGCGATTTTCCTTTCTTTACCCGGTGGTTTGTTAGCGGACCGCTTCGGTGTCAGGAAAACTGGCATCGTGTCACTGGCAACTATGATACTGGGAACAGTTATAGTAGCTATGGGAAATAGCTACTGGGTATTGAGTCTTGGCCGTCTGATAATTGGACTGGGGGCGGCAGTTTTAGTGGTAGCACTGCCGAAGATAATCACCAACTGGTTCGCCGGACGTGAGATAGGGCTGGCAATGGGTGTTTATCACACTGCTTTTCCATTGGGCACCATAGTGGCACTGAACTTTGCTGGCATTTTAGCCTATAGTCTGGGATGGCAGGTACCAATCTGGGGCAGCGCCGTTTTGTGTGCCGTTGCTTTGTTACTGTTTATGCTTTTTATCAGAGAAGCAAAAAGCGAGCAATCGGAAACGCTAAAATCGGGCAATCTGCTTGGTGCCATAAAGGAAGCCGGATGGAAAATATGGTGTGTTGGTATAGCATGGGCGTTGTTTGGTGGGGGCACACTTGCATACTTCACCTATGCACCGGACTACTTTATCAGCAGTGGTAAAGACATTGCTCAGGCTGGTGTCATTGCCAGCGCTCCCATGTTCGGGTCCATTGTACTGGCAGCGCTAATAGGCATGCTGGTTGATCGAGTACGCAGAAAATGGCTGTTCGCGGTAATCGGCTTAGCAGGGGTAGCCCTGATGCTATTTCTGATTCCCCAGTTTACAAACTATGCTGTTCTACTGGCTATTTCTATGGGGATATTCGTAGCTATGTTTACTCCGGCATCATTTGCCATGCCTGCAGATATGCTTCCCGAGCGGGTTCGTGGCATCGGCTTCGGCATTATATTAACCTGCCTGGGTTTAGGTAATGCATTGGGTCCGGCTATCGCCGGCATGTGTCGAGATGTTACCGGGAATTACTGGTGTAGTTTTGTAGCAATGTCTGTCATGGTTTTCTTAGGCATTATTCCCATAGTGATAGTAAGGGTTTATAAAAAAACGAAAAAGTGAACTACAGCCAGTCAGTTATTTTTACAGAACTATACTGCAAATTGAGTTGCACAAGCTCTAAATCTCGGTCCAAATCCAACTTGGGCTACCAACGAAATTGAAAGAAGCACAGCAAAGAAGGCTGCGCTTCTCATTTCATATTTGATTTAAATTGCCTTGTAATCCATTAAAGAATAGGTATCATGTCCATTTTTGTGGAGACCTTGGAACAACCATAACACCTCTACCGGCTATTTTCTGAATGGCTAATGTCTGGATTGTTGTCATTTTTCTGTGCTCATATCCATAGTCTATGCGGATTCTTAATAAAGCATCTCCATTTTGAATATCTTGCCATTAATGCTTGATTACCAGGTAGATTCAAATCAAGATAGAGCACTTGTTCATAATTTAAATTCGGAAACATAATAGCAGTTTGTACAAAATGATGTATAGCAGTATATTTGCTACTTGTATTCCGTTCGGTTATCCGTTCATTTTTGTAAAAAGGGTCAATTTCCAAAGATATTTCATTTCCTGGCATTGAACCTGAGTTCCGAATTATAAATGATAATGCCATGTAATTGTTAGGTGCCTTATGGTATGTTAACTGACCTGTAAATGATATGAAAGGTCTTTTTGTTGCTCTCGCAAGTTGAAATGATTGCCAAGCTATGAAAACAGAAGATCCAGCGAATATAGCTGCAATAACGGCGACATAATAGCTTACTTCGCGCCAATATTGCGATACGTCACTCAGATAAATGTAAGCAAGATGAAGGAAAAGCAAAGGCAATATTACAAGTAATAATCCTATGCCAAAGAGAATATATAGAATGTTTCTTCCCTTTGTCAGATTACGGTTATATTTTTTGTTGTCCATGATCTACAATCTCAATAACAATCGGCCTTTATTTTCATCTCTTTTATACTAATACATGTTATGCTCGCTGGATTCTATTATGCATAAAAAGGATAAAATAAATTATCCGCCTATTCCAGATTCTCTGATATTACTATCAATCTGTCAATCGCATTTAGAGTCCATTTCATTATTTCTGAAGGGCCATAATATGCCATTGGACGTATTATTCCTTCTACTCTAAGGTCCTCAATCGTTTTATTGTCCTTCCATTCATTGGTTGAAACTTCAAGTATTTGTTCATATTCCCTTAAAAATTCATGTGCTAGTGTGCTATCATTATTTTGTATTGCAGTAGCTATTCGTTTTTTTAGGTCTCTAGCCTGTACTAATGGTAATTTCTCCTTTTTTATAGTTCTCCCAATTGGTATACCTATCGACGTAGGCTTAGTAATAGGCTTATTACTATCAGGCGTATCTTCAAAATTACCTACCTTCATCCATCTTTGATTAGTATCAATATCTACATCACAATCAGCATTTTTTAACTTAGTGGCCAATTCCTGCCTTTTCTCCGTAGAGTTATCAAGATTAGTTATATGCAAACCCTGAATATCACTAAATGGACGTAGCTTTCCGATTTGTACCAAGATCGTTCTATCTTGATTTCCAGACATCGCCATGCCAGCCTCGAATAAAACATTAGGTCTCGCTTGTCGTGTTAGCCTTCTTTCATAATCAGGATCATCTTTTTGAATGAATGCATCCCGCAATTTAGCTATATCGTCCCCACTAATCAGTACTATTACTGCCTGTGCTACTCCAAAAGCTGTCCTTACAATATCCTGTATATATGGTGTTGTCTTCCCAGTTAGTGCTATTGCTTGATTCCATTCAATGGGCTCTAGTCCTATTGCACGTAAGAAGTCAAACATATAGCCGGTTAAAGTTTGATTTCTACCATGTATCACAAATACCTTCTTTTTATTGATATTTTTCACCTTGGTTGATGAAGAAGTCATGACTACTGCCCCTTCCTCGTATAAATCCAGTCTTTTTAATATTGAGCGTATTTTGGTTAAATAATCACCAACATTTAACTTAAATTCTTTTACATTGCTTTCCAAATCAATAAATGAAACGGCTACCCTCGTTCTCTGTAGAAAATCCTCTTGTATCCTTTTCTCTTCGAAGAGTGTCGGAATTAAGTCTTTCGTGTAGTCATACCATAATTTAAATTCATTTTCTGCTGACTCAAGAGCATCATCACTGTCAATTTGCAGTCTAAGTATCTCCTCTCCCCTATTTATCTGTTCCTTTAATTTGCTTTCGACTTCTTTCCTCGGTTTTTTCATATGTATCTGTTGGCCAAGATTAGCCATATCACCCATTCTCCTTAATGCCTACCATATATGGCATAAAATATTTCTATATCTTTTTGTCCCTTTTATATGAATACTTTCCGCCACTAATTGACTCGATGAAAAGTCTGTTCACTGCCCACCTCATTCTGTAAAACCATCTCATTCTCAGACAACTTCTTGATTTCATACGTTTCGTAACCCTCTAAATCCCAATTAATCTCTAACTTGCTGCCAATGAGACTATATCTGCCACCAAAACGGGTAAATCCACCCATCATGTCCCAACCAGTTGCAATACGATCTACATGTCCATCATCAAAGAATTCCAAATAATAAAGTTTGCCTTCAGGTAGTTTCTTGAATTCCTCACAAAGTTTTTTAGCCATATGTGGGGGGCAATCTGAAATCCCATGCTGCCACTTTCCTGTTATCATTTTTTGGTCAGGGTTGGCTACTTCCTTATTTGGTTCTATCCCAATTTTTACCCACCATCTACATCCTGAGCATTTTACCTCAATAGTAAAGTCTCCAGTTTTGTATACCTTCACGCAATATACGTCTTCAAGGGTCTTGGACGCATGATTTGGAAAGCCTAGACCACCTGCACCATAAGCCCAATCATGGGGACCCACTCTGCCCTGCCATATGTCAACCGAGCATTCGCACCCAATATTGCTTGTCTGACTCCAATAGTAGTTAACGATCCAAGGCGATTGATTCATAGTAATATATTCTGTTCTCGACCCATTACCACTTAAGCTTGTAATGGTATTCAGGGTTATAAAACAGTCTTCGGAAAATGGCTCACCACAATAATAAAGTTCCAAATGTGCTGGGGTGTCAGCTGCTACTGATTCATGAGGCAATGATGTTGAAGGCTGGACTCCGACCTCACTTGGTTGTGAAGCCGGTAAAATTGTTGAGGGTACACAAGAAATAAGTATATTTACTGTAATAAGAAATAGGCCAACCAGTAGAGCCACATACCATCGGCCTCTCATCACGCCCCCCAAATCACTACTATTATACAGCCAGCCAAGCCAAAATAGAATAAGCCGTAGCCCAAAGACTTAGTAAATTACCCGCTCACGTATTAGATAGCTATTTAAAAAAGATGTAAATTAATCAGCCAAATACAAAGATAGTTCTAAAAGTTCTATATATTAGACAACTTGGGCTACCAACTGCTTGCAAAAGTTTACAAGAGTTATCTAATCGTTTGTAACTACTCGCTGGAAATTGTCAGCTACAGTCAGGATATCCGGGACGACCTCCTCTTTTCCTATAGCCATGATATGAACACCATCGCAAATAGCCTCTTTCTTTAAGGTGGCTATCATTCCTCCGGCTATCTCTATGCCTTTATTAAGTGCTGTCCCTTTCGGGGCATTTGCCAGTTCATCGATCAGATGCTGCGGTACAAAAATGCCGGGCACATTCTCAGTCATATATTTCGCCATCCTGGCTGATGATAATAAGACAATCCCTGCCAGGACTTTCACAGGAAATCGACGGGCGAACTGCATAAACTTGGCGAATTTGTCCAAATCGTAGACCGCCTGCGTTTGGAAGAATTCGGCTCCGGCCTCAACCTTTTTCTCGAATTTGATCAGCTGCGGTTCAATTGGGTTTGCTTCCGGAGTAACGATAGCACCGGCACAGAATTCCACCTTGCCGTCTAAATCATTTCCACCGAGGTCTTTCCCTGACTCCATTGTCCGTATTGTCCTGAGTAGCTGAACCGAGTCGAGGTCAAATACCCCCTTGGCTTCTTTATGGTCACCGACGGGGACAGCGTCACCCGTTAGGCAGAGAACGTTCCTGATTCCTCTGGTATAGGCAAATAGGAGTTCAGCTTGAAGGGCGAGACGATTACGGTCTCGGCAGGTCATTTGCAGGATAGGCTCGCCCCCTCGCTCTTCTATAGCCAAGCATCCGCCGATAGAGGGAAAGCGCATGACGGAGCTCTGGTGGTCGGTAACATTAATGGCATCGACCTTGTCTTTGAGAATATCAATGTGGTGACGCATTTTTTCTATGTTGGTCCCTTTTGGTGGCCCTATCTCGCTGGTCATTATGAATTTACCGGAGCTGAGTAGCAACTTGAATTTTGAGGGCATATTTCACCTCTCCTTGCCTACAACACTTTTATAGACCTGGGCCTGGGTACGACCTGATAGTTCTTGGGCGGTTGATACTTCCGCATCGTATCGAGCCTATTCTGGTCCTTCAATCGATTGTAAATAAGAGTCCAGGCGCAATCCTTTTCTTTATCTACTTCGCACTTGCCATTATTAGTGCCGCCGCAGGGACCATTGAGTAACCCTTTGTGACAAGCAGCAATGGGGCAAATACCGGCCATCTCTCCAAGAATGCATTGCCCGCACTGTGCACAAACTTCGTGGAATGAGCCCTGTCCGTCATCCATTCCTATAAACAGGGTATCCAGTGCTGGAATTACCGGTTTGTTGATGACATTCTGGCTCATTCTGTATACCCCCAAGGCGCAGGCCATGACCAGGATGACATGTGCGCTCTGAATGGAGCTATTATTTTCTTTCACCAGTGCTTCGGTCATATCATCGCAAGCGACTGGAATAACGATGGAGCCGGTAATCAACTTGCCCTGCGACTGTAACTGTTCTTTCATAGCAACCACTTCCTCAATTCCACCGGTTCGTGTTAATGTGGCACAGGTGCCACACCCTGCAATGAATATACGGCTAAAATCATGCAGTTGCTGCATGACCTCAGCAAAAGATTTCTGCTTTGTAATCGATTTCATAACACCTCCTACGTTTCCAGGTCACACCGTAGACATCGCTTCGCTTCGTATCTGGCTTGCTCTTCTGAGAGACCTAATTCGGTTTCCCTGAAGCTCCGCTTTCTATCCTCGATGGGAAGCATCGGCATCTCCGGCCTGAACGCTGCCTCCCACGTTCCCTCTTCTTCAGTGATGGGTTTCTCTGTTTCCTTGATACTAGGTTCTCTTGTGTCGTACATCTGCACCCGAGACTTATCGTCTCTGAGATATTTATCAATGGCCAAAGCGCCTCGCCTGCCACCTGCAATGGCATCGATAATCATACCCGCTCCGAATACAAAATCACCGCCTGCGAAAACTCCCGGTACATTGGTGCTTAGGCTGTTGGAATCGACAACCAGCCTTTCCCACCGGCTGCGCTCTAAAGCGCTATCTGGAGGCAAAAAGGAGAGGTCAGCCGCTTGGCCTACGGCAGCAATCACTGTATCTGCTTCTGCAAAAAATTCGGATTCCGGAATAGGGACAGGTCTTCTGCGACCGCTATCATCAGCCTCGCCTAACTTCATCCGAATACACTGTAGCCCTGTCGCTTTACCCTCCTGGCTCGTTATCCGTGTAGGCCCAACTAGGAAATGCACGTTGACACCTTCGGATACCGCCTCATCGAATTCCACCTCGGTGACTGGCATCTCCTCCCGAGAGCGACGATAGTAGACGTTGACTTCTTCAGCGCCCAGGCGAAGCGCAGTGCGAGAGGCATCGAGAGCTACATTGCCTCCACCGATAATTGCTACACGATGTCCTACTTTGACTCGCTTACCCAATTTGACATCATGCAAGAATCTCAACCCATAATGGAAGTCTGCAAGAGCTTCACTCTCCCCGGGTATGCCAATGACCTGACTTTTCTGAGCACCGGCCGCGATAAAGACAGCGTCGTAGCCATTTGCTCGGAGGTGTTCTATAGTGAATTTTGTGTCCAGCGGCGTGTTGTATTTTATCTCTACTCCACGCTTGACTATGTAGTCAATTTCGCTATTGATAACCTCTCTCGGGAGCCGGAAATCAGGTATTGCCACTGCAGGCATGCCACCACCTATCTCCATAGCCTCAAAAATGGTAACTCCATACCCTGCTTGAGCAAGAAAGTAAGCACAGGATAAACCACATGGCCCCGCGCCGATTACCGCTACCTTTTGGTTCCTTGTCCTAGGGAACGGTTCTGGCTCAGGCAACTCATCGACATGTTCAAAATACCAGTCGGCGGCAAACCGCTTTAGTGCCCTGATAGCCACTGACTCCTCAAGTTCTCCCCTGCGGCACCTACCCTCACAAGGATGATGGCAGATACGGCCGCATATACCTGGGAAAGGGTTCCTCTCCCTGATAGTTTCGACTGCCTGGAGATATTCACCAGCTGCGATGTGAGCGATATATTTGGGTACATTGATGCCCACGGGACAGGTATGTTGGCAGGGTGAAATCATTAACGCATCGCACACAGCAGCGGGGCATTTCTTCTCCTTAATGTGAGCATCATACTCATCCCTGAAATAGTTCAGTGTGGTGAGCACCGGGTTAGGGCATGTCTGCCCCAGTCCGCAAAGCGAGCATTCTTTGACTGTTTTAGCGATCGAAAGTAAGGTCTCGATATCA
>Ga0315282_10005915_pt1 | contig 20654 bp, 11 predicted proteins | sample YL17G07_20_MG_FD_203693 | JGI IMG/M metagenome (GOLD analysis project Ga0315282, IMG submission 203693) | Sediment microbial communities from Yellowstone Lake, YNP, Wyoming, USA - YL17G07_20 | ecosystem: Environmental > Aquatic > Freshwater > Lake > Sediment | place: USA: Wyoming | collected... | reverse complement strand
CGTTCGCGGCCGGCTTCCACCCGTTTGACCGCCGATGGCGTGATTGCCGGCGCGGCCTCCGCCGCCACAGCCACTTCTGCTTCTCGGGCTTCCTCGGCCGGCGGCCGCACCGCGGCCAGGCGCTTCGTGACGTTCGCCCGGAGCGTCTCGATTTCCTGCGCGCGCCGCCGGCCTTCCTCCTCGAGCCGCGCAACTCGCCGCCTGGCGCCGATGGCCAGGCCCAGCGCCACCAACGGAACCGCGAGGAACGCGAGCACGAACAGCACGGCCAGTGCTTCCACGTGTCCTCCTGTTGGCTTGGCGGGGAGAGCGGCCCGAGGGCGCGTAAACGCTACCCTGTCGGGCAGGCGAATTCAACGTCATCGTCGATTCATCGGTAGGGCGGGCCTCCGGCTCCTTATCTTCCTGCCTGTGCTACAGTAAGCGCCTTCGCGATCGATTCAGTCCCACGTGCCAGGTTTGAACCCGCCGCCTTTCGGGCGGTCAGCTTCCAGCAGGTCCGATTCGTTGCTGTGACTGGGCAGGCACGTGGGACTGGCGAGATTCCAGGAGGTCTCGTGATGAAGAGGCTGCTTGTCGTTTGCCTGTTCGTGGCCGCCGCGCTGCCCCTTGCGGCGCAGAAGCCGGCCCCGAAAATCCCTCAGGCCGTCGCACCGAAGCCGCAGCCGAAGGTCGAGATGCTGGGCGAGCAATCCCTGACCGGCGACAAGGCGCTCGTCGAGGCGCCGGAGGCGGTGGCCATCAAGAACCTGACGTGGCGCTCGATCGGCCCGGCCAATCCCGGGGGCCGCGTGCCGGCGATCGCCGGCGTTCCCGGCGATCCGTCCACGTTCTATGTCGGCGGCGCCAACGGGGGCATCTTCAAGACAACGAACGGCGGCACCACGTTCAAGCCGATCTTCGACAATCAGGTGGTGATCTCCATTGGCGCGATCGCGCTGGCGCCGTCGAACCCGAACATCGTCTACGTCGGCACCGGCGAAGGGAACCCGCGCAACGACGCCTCGATCGGCAACGGCCTGTACCGGTCGAACGACGGCGGCGACACGTGGACCCACCTTGGTCTCGACGACACCGACCAGATCACGCGCGTCGTCATCGACCCGCGCAACCCCGACATCGTCTACGTCGCCGCGCTCGGCCACGAGTGGGGACCGACCGAGAACCGGGGCCTCTACAAGACGACCGACGGCGGCAAGACGTGGAAGAAGATCCTCTACAAGGATCCGCAGACCGGCTGCTCGGATGTCGACATCGACCCGACCAACTCGGACGTCGTCTACGCGGGCATGTGGACGTACCTCCGGCGGCCGTGGCACTTCGACAGCGGCGGCGGCGAAACAGCTGTCTACAAGTCGGTCGACGGCGGGGCGACCTGGAAGAAGCTGACAAGCGGCCTGCCGGAGGGGCCCATGGACCGCATCGGCATCGCCGTCTCGCGCAGCAATCCGGACGTGGTCTACGTCGTGAGCGAGACGAAGGATGAAGGCGAGCTGTGGCGCTCGGACGACGCCGGCGAGACGTGGCGGGTCGCGAACCGGGATCCGAACATCAACTTCCGGCCGTTCTACTACAGCGACATCCGCGTCGATCCGCAGGACCCGAACCGCATCTTCTCGCTGTCGGGCAGCCTCAACCTGTCGGAGGACGGTGGGAAGATGTTCCAGCGCATCGCCGAGGACGTGCACGGCGACCACCAGGCGATGTGGATCGATCCGACCAACCCGAAGCGGATCCTCGAAGGCAGCGACGGCGGGTTCCAGGTCTCCAATGACGGCGGGAAGACCTGGGAAGTCGTCAACAACATCGCCTTCACGCAGTTCTACCACGTCGCCTACGACATGCGGCAGCCGTACTACGTCTGCGGCGGCCTGCAGGACAACGGCAACTGGTGCGGGCCGAGCCGCACGACCTACGCGCAGGGGAACCGCAAATCGGACTGGTACACCGTCAGCTACGGCGACGGCTTCTTCGCGGTGCCGGATCTGAAGGATCCGTACCTGGTGTATTCGGATTCTCAGGGCGGCAACATCGTGCTCACCGATCTGCGGTCGGGGACCGAGCGGGCGATCCACCCGTACCCGAACCGGGTCGGGTCGGCGGGCGACGCGATGGCCGATCACAAGTACCGCTTCAACTGGAACTCGCCGATCGCGCTCTCGCCCCAGGACCCGAAGACGGTGTACTTCGGCGGCAACGTGCTCTTCAAGACGACCAACGGGGGCCAGTCGTGGGAGGCGATCAGCCCCGACCTGACGACCAACGACAAGAGCAAGCAGCAGTCCTCCGGCGGCCCGATCGTCGTCGACAACACCGCGGCCGAGTTCCACTGCACGATCCTCACCATCGCGCCCTCGCCCGTCGATCCCAACGTCATCTGGGTGGGCACCGACGACGGGAACGTGCAGGTGACCAAGGACGGCGGCAAGACCTGGACGAACGTCGTCAAGAACGTGCCGGGCATGGCGCCGTTCGCCTGGATCTCGACGATCGAGGCGTCGCACGTCGATGCCGGCATGGCGTACGTCGCCGCCGATCACCACCAGGACAACGACTACGCGCCGTACGCGTACAAGACGACCGACTACGGCCAGACGTGGAAGGCGATCCGCGGCAACCTGCCCTCGCGCGGCTGGGTGCACGTCGTGCGCGAAGACCCGAAGAACCGCAACCTGCTGTACGCGGGCACCGAGTTCGGGCTGTTCGCCTCGTGGGACGGCGGCACGCGCTGGGTGTCGATCCGGAACAACATGCCGGTGAACCCGGTGCGTGACATTGCGATCCATCCGCGCGACAACGACCTCATCGTCGCGACGCACGGCCGCGGGGCGTACGTCCTCGACGATGCGACGCCACTCCAGGAGCTGGCCGAGGCGCTGCAGGCGGAGGTGAAGCTGTTCGAGCCGCGGCCGGGGATCCGGTACAGCATCTGGAACCGCGACACGAACCTCGGCCAGAAGGAGTACGTCGCCCAAAACCCGCCCTACGGCGCGATCATCAGCTACTACCTGAAGTCCGAGCCGAAAGGCGAGGTGGCGATCGCCGTGCTCGACACGGGCGGGCGGCCCATCCGGCAAATCCGGACGGTGCCGAAGCAGGCAGGCGTCAACCGTGTCGCGTGGGACCTGCGCTACGACGGGCCGCGCATGCCTGGGGGCGGGACGGAGCGGGCGCCGGCCGTTGCCCAGCGGTTCGGGGGAGGTGGCGGGCCTTTCGTCGTGCCCGGCACCTATACCGTGAAGCTGACGGTCGGCGGCAAGGACTACACCACTCCCGCGCGGGTGCAGATGGATCCGCGGATCACCGTGTCGGCGGCCGATCTGGAGGCGCAGCTCGACGCCGCGCTGACGCTGCGGGACATGACGTCGAAGGTCAACGCGATGGTCGAGCGCGTGGACGACCTGCTGCGGCAGCTCACACCGCTCTCTGAACGGCTCCAGCGGGGATCGGGGCGGCCGACGAGCGCGACGAGCGACGGGCACGAGGGCGGCGAGGCCCAGACGGCGTCTCCGAGCCCGGCGCTGACCGAGGTGAACGCGGCCATCGATCGGCTGAAGGCGCTGCGCAACGATCAGCTCACGCGTCCGCTCCAGGGCCTCCAGTACCGGCAGTACCCGCGGCTTCTCCAGGAGATCTCGTCGCTGTTGGGGGTGGTCAGCCGGACGGCGTACAAGCCGACCGATCCCGAGATGCTGCGCCTGCAGGAGTTGAAGGTCGAAACCGACAAGATGGTCGTGCAGTTCAACGAGATCCTCACGAAGACCATCGCGCACATCAACGAGGTGATGGCGAAGAGCCCGTTCATCGTGGCGGGCGGGCCCATCAAGTAATGAAGGGATCAGGGGTCAGGGATCGGGGGACAGGGCTGTGGGGATCAGGGCGTGGGCCCGATCCCGCTCAGCCCTGAGCCCCTGTCCCCTGAGCCCTGATCCCTGCAGTGCAAGTTATGAGCGATCGCAAGTATCGTCAGCGCGGCTACATGGACGACGAGCGCGACCGTCAGCCGCAGAAGCCGAAGCAGGTGCCGCAAGGGCCTCGGGAGCGGCCGGAAGGCCCGAAGACGCCAAACCTGATGGGCGCGCGCGAAGTGGTCCGGTGCGCCCGCTGCGGTCACCTGATCGGCGCCGAGATCGGCACCGACAGCCGGTGCCCGAAGTGCGCCGCCGATCTGCACAGCTGCGCGCAGTGCGCCTCGTTCGATCCGGGCAGCCGGTTCGAGTGCATGCAACCGATCCCCGCGCGCGTCTCGCCGAAGGACGCGCGGAACACCTGCGCGCTGTTCCAGGCGCGGACGACCATCGAGCGCCAGACCGGCTCCCCGCGGCCCAACGACGCGCGGAGCGCGTTCGACGACCTGTTCAAGTAGGCCTTTTTCGACGTAGCGGCGGGGCTTCAGCCCCGCCGGCTCCGACGCTGCGCGCGTGCCTGGTAATCAGTGCCTCTTCCGCGGTCCGCGCGGGCGACCGCCGCGCGCGCCGTTGGTTCGCGAGGTGGCCGCCTTGGCTGGCGAGCGGAGGCGACCGAGGAGTGCCCCGGCGCCCGCGATCGCAACAGCCGGCTGCCGGCCGGCGGTCACACGGGCGACCTTCACCTGGGTGCGCGACGTGGGAAGCTGCAAGTGGCGGGTGGCGAGGTCCTCCAGACAGGCGGCCAGCAGATCACGAATGGCGCGCTCGGCCTTTGCCTGGGTATCTGCTGCGGCATAGAGAGGGAGATGGGGAACGTACGCGCTGACGGCGCCGCTCTCCTCCGTTTCGAAGACGATCGGATAGGTGAACGTCATTCGATCCCCGCGTCCTTGAGAATGCGGCTTGAGCGCCTCTCAAAGCGCGGGCCGGGCTGAAGCCCGGCCCCTACGACTGACCCCCTTCAGGAGCGCCCCGGGCTACCCGCAGTCGTGGACCGCCTGCGTCCACTCGAGGCGCACCGGTCGCGGGTCGTTGGTCAGCGCGACGACCGCGAGCGGGCGCGTGATTGCCAGCGTCACCGCGCAGGTCGGCCCCGGCCGTTCCTCCGCCGCCTTCACGACCAGCTCGGATGACGTCCCGAGGATCTGCTGCACGCGGACGCTGAAGCCGCCGCTTGGCCGTTGGCCCAGCGCCACGACGATCGCCATTTCCTTCGAAAAGTCGATGGCGGGGACCGGTGCCCCGATCCCCCCGCCGGGAGATCTCAGGTCGAGCTTGGGCAGGACCTCCGCCCAGGTCGACGCGTCCCGGATGACGAGAGCGCCCTGCTGAGCGTAGGCGCCGTAGTACCCGTCGCCGATCGTCCGGAACGGCACGTCAGTATCCGGCCCGACGACCGTTCCGCCGCAGGCGGCGAGCGCCACGAGAGCGAGGGTCACAGACAGGAGTGGGCGCCTCACCGGTGCCATCACCTCCCCCGACCGTAAATCGCGCAGGCAGTTCTGTCGTATTATAAAGAACCGGGTCTTCATCTGCTGAGCTTGGGAACCAGCCCTCAGGTACCAGCCCTCGGGTACCTCTCTTGTCATTGCAGGAAAGCTATGTCCAGAACCTGTCTGGCGCTCGCGTTGTTCGTGTCGCTGACCTCCGTGGCCTGCTCGCGGCCGCGCGCCGCCGAGAGGGAGCAGGCCGATCCCGAGTCGCGTCTGCACGTGCGAACCTCCGCGGTGAAGCGTGACCAAGTGCGTCGGGTCATCGAGGTCGTCGGCACCCTGCAGGCGTTCGACGCGGTCACCATCTCGGCCGAGGTCGAGGGCAAGGTGAGCCGCATCCTGGCCGACCTGGGCGACCGCGTGAGCCAGGGGCAGGTGCTGGTGGAGCTCGATCGCGAAAAACTGCAGTACAGCCTGGATCAACGCCGGGCCCAGCTGGCCCAGGCCAAGGCGAAGTACGGGACGGATGGTGATGACGGCGGGGCACAGCCGCCGGCCGAGGCAACGCCCTCGGTGCGGAAGGCGGCAGCCGAACTGGCACAGGCCGAGCAGAACTGGAAGCGGGCGGACGAGCTGAGCCGGCGTTCGTTAGTCTCACGGCAGCAGCTCGACGACGCCCAGGCGAAGTACCGGACGGCGAAGGCGAGCTACGACGCCGCGCTCCAGGACGCGCGCAACCTATCCGCCGACATCGAAGCCTCGGAAGCCAACCTGCGGCTGGCTGACCGGGAGCTGCGGGACGCGTCGATCCGGGCGCCGTTCGACGGCTTCATCGCCCAGCGCCTGGTCTCGCCGGGCCAGTTCGTGAAGCTGCAGAGCGCGGTGATGAGCCTCGTCAAGGTCAATCCTCTCAAGCTCACGACCGAGGTGCCCGAGCACTTCGCGCCGTGGGTGAACGTCAGCCAGCGGGTCGAGGTGCGGGTTGACGCGTTCCCCGATCGCCGGCTCGCCGGCACCATCTCCCGCATCAGCCCGGCCGTCAACCAGCAGACCCGCGCCTTCCCGCTCGAGGCCCTCCTCCCGAACGCGGACGGGTCGCTCAAGCCGGGCACCTTCGCACGCGTGCGGATCGAATCGGCGCAGGTCGACTCCGTGCTGACGCTGCCGGTGACCGCGCTGCAGTATCGCTACGGCGTCAACCGCGTGTTCGTCGTCAAGGGGGACCATGTGATGTCGCGCGAGGTGAAGCTGGGCGACAGGCTGGGCGATCTGGTCGAAGTGCTGTCGGGCGTCGACGCCAGCGACACGGTGGCCGTCTCCGAGGTCGAGCGGCTGGCCGACGGGCTGCGCGTCAGGACGGAACGGGCGGAATGAAGGCGAACGTAGAACGTCGAACGTAGAACGTCAGAACGCAGAACGGAGGACGGCGAACGCCGAACGAAAGATGAAGACGTCGAACGAGAAACGTAGAAGCGAAAAACAGAAGGAACGCCGAACGTAGAAGGCGATTCTACGTTCTACATTCTGCGTTCTCCGTTCACTGAGAGGCACCCCGTGTCCCTGTCGGAACTCTGCGTCCGCCGCCCGGTCTTCGCCACGATGCTCGTGATGACGCTGGTCGTCCTGGGCATCTTCTCGTTCCGCGACCTCGGCGTGGAACTCTTTCCCCGGGCCGACCCGGCGACGGTGACGGTCACGCTGCTGCTGCCGGGCGCGAGCCCGGACGAGGTGGAAACGTCCATCGTCGAGCCCACGGAGGAGGCGCTCAGCAGCATCTCCGGCATCGACGACATGACCTCGACGATCCGCGAGGGGAACGCGCAGATCCGCATCACGTTCGTGCTCGAGCGCCAGCTCGACGACGCCGCGCAGGACGTGCGCGAGAAGGTGGCCCGCGCGATGCGCTACCTGCCGCCGCAGGTGCTGCCGCCGATCATCGAGAAGGCCGACCCCGACGCCTTCCCGGTCTACACGCTGGTCCTGTCGGCCGATGACATGAGCATGCGCACGCTGACCGAGGTGGCCGACAAGCAGGTGTCGCGCGCGCTGCAGACCGTGGACGGCGTGGGCGAGGTGACGCTGTCGGGCGGGCGGGCGCGCGAGGTCCACATCGTGATGGACATCGAGAAGCTCAACGCCTACGGGCTGACGGTGGACCAGGTCCGGCAGGCAGTCGAGTCCGAGAACGTCGAGATCCCGGGCGGCAAGCTGGAGCAGGGAAAGGCCGAGCTGATGTTGCGCACCCTCGGCCGCATCGGCGCCGTCGACCAGTTCGCCAACATCGTCGTCGCCAACGTGAACGGGACGCCGATCAAGATTAGCGACATCGGCAAGGTCGAGGACACCTTCGAGGAGCCGACGACGGGCGCCTGGCTGGACGGGCGGCAGGGCGTCGTGCTCGACATCCGGCGGCAGTCGGGGCAGAACACGATCAAGGTCATCGAGGCCGTCAAGAAGAAGCTGCGGCAGATCCAGCCGACGCTGCCCAAGGCCATCCACATCGCGGCGACCCGCGACGACGCGCGCTTCATCTACGACTCGATCGCTTCGCTCGAGGAGCACCTGTTCTGGGGCAGCCTGCTGGCGAGCGTCGTGGTGCTGTTCTTCATCCGGAACCTGCGCGCCGTCATCATCGCGTCGCTGGCCATCCCGGCCTCGATCATCGCCACCTTCACCCTGATGCGCGGGATGGACTTCACGCTGAACAACATGACGCTGCTCGGCCTCACCCTGGCCGTCGGCATCGTCATCGACGACGCGATCGTGGTGCTCGAGAACATCTTCCGGCACATCGAGGAGAAAGGGCTGTCGCCGTTCGAGGCGGCGATCGGCGGCACCCGCGAGGTGAGCCTGGCCGTCATGGCCACGACCCTCTCGCTCGTCGTCATCTTCCTGCCGGTGGCGTTCATGACCGGCTACACGCGCCGCTTCATCAACCCGTTCGGCTGGACGATGGCCTTCTCGATCATGGTGTCGATGCTCGTCAGCTTCACGCTGACGCCGACGCTCAGCTCGAGGATGCTGAAGGTGGCCGCGGCCGGGCACAAGACCAAAAAGAGCCGCTTCTTCCGCTGGCTGGACGGTGGGTACACGCGGTCGCTCCGCTGGGCGCTGGCTCACCCGTGGGCGATCGTCGCGACGGCCGCCCTCGTGTTCCTGACGACCTTCCCGCTGAACCGCCTGGTCGGCCGCTCCTTCATTCCCAACGAGGATCAGGGCGAGTTCACCGCGGTCGTCGACGGCCCCGAGGGGACGTCGCTCGAGGGAATGACGGAAATCGTGCTCAACCTGAGCAAGGAGATTCTGGCGGTCCCCGGCGTGCTGCACGTGGTGCCGACGGTGCAGGAGCGGCCGAACCACTCGCACATGCAGGTCACGCTGAAGGACCGGAAGGATCGCGACCTGAGCCAGGAGCAGATTGCCACGCGCGTCCGTGCCCTGCTGGCCGAGCATCCCGCCTACAAGCCGACCGTGATGGAGCCGAGCGCGCTCGGCGGCGGCGAGCAGGGCGGCTCGCCGATCAGTGTCAACCTGCTGGGCCCCGATCTGAACCGGCTGGCCGACTACGCGCTTCGGCTCCTGGAAGAGGCGCAGAAGCTGCCGACGCTGGCCGACATGAAGACCACGGTCAACATCAGCAACCCGGAGATCCAGGTCGCGGTCGATCGGCAGCGGGCCGCCGACCTCGGCGTCAAGATCTCCGACGTCGCCAACGCGCTCCGGCTGATGGTGGCGGGAGAGGACGAGATCTCGACCTACCGCGAAGGGACCGAGCAGTACCCGGTGAAGATGCGCGTGCTCGAGAGCCAGCGCCGCGACATGGAGACGGTCGGCAAGCTGACGGTGCCGTCGGCGCGCGGGCCGGTGCGGATCGACAACATCGCCGAGCTGCAACGCGGTCTCGGCCCGACGATCATCCAGCGGTTCAACCGCCAGTTCCAGATCATGTTCACGGCCAGCCTGACGCCGGGCGCCGCGCTCGACGCCGCCTCCAGGCAGGTGGACGACACCGTCCGAAAGCTGGGCATGTCGCCGGAGTACACGTGGCGGTTCGGCGGCCAGACGAAGATCCTCGACGAGACGACGACCAACCTGATCATGGCGTTCGGGCTGGCGAGCATCTTCATGTACATGGTGCTCGCCGCGCAGTTCGAGAGCTTCGTCCAACCAATCGTGATCATGCTCGCGCTGCCGCTCTCGGTCCCGTTCGCGCTCCTGACTCTCTGGGCCACCCACCGGACGCTGAACCTCTGGAGCGCGCTCGGCGTGCTGCTGCTGCTCGGCATCGTGAAGAAGAACTCGATCCTGCAGGTCGACTACACCAACGTGCTCCGGCGGCAGGGAGTGCCGCGCGACGAGGCGATCGTCCAGGCGTGCCGCACCCGGCTCAGGCCGATCCTGATGACGACGGCCGCCATCCTGGCCGGCCTGGTGCCCACCGCGCTTGGCATCGGCACCGGCGGCCAGCAGCGCTCCGCGATCGCGATGACGATCATCGGCGGCCAGTCGCTGTGCCTGTTCCTGACGCTGCTGCTCGTGCCGGTCGCCTACGTGCTCTTCGACAGCCTCGAGCAGGCCTTCGTCGGCGAACACGCCCGCGCATGGCTGACCAGGGCGTCGGCAGCGATGATCGGCCGGTTCCGGCCGGTGGGGCCTTGGACTTGAGGTAACAAGCGGGAAGCACTCATCCTGGCACAGCCTGCCTGGGACTTCCGCCGCAAGCCCGCCGAGCCTGACACCCGACGCCCAGAACCCGAAGCCTGAAGCCCGAAGGCTGATCCGAGCCCGTTGACCCAGGCCGGTCGATAGTTGATGATTAATGACTACCTCAGCTGTCGCACCACGCCGACGCTCACTTCCGAGGAGGATTCATCATGCCAGCTCTCAAAGGGACGAAGACCCATCAGAACCTGAAGTACGCGTTCGCGGGCGAGGCGCAGGCGAATCGCCGGTACCTGTATTTCGCGAAGCAGGCCGACATCGAAGGGTACCCAGAGGTCGCCGGGCTGTTCCGCGACACGGCCGAGGGTGAGACGGGGCACGCGCACGGTCACCTCGACTACCTGAAGAAGGTCGGCGACCCGGCCACCGACATGCCGTTCACCGAGGTGGCCGAGATGCTCCAGTCGGCGGTGGCCGGCGAGACGCACGAGTACACGGACATGTATCCGGGCATGGCGAAGACCGCCCGCGAGGAGGGCTTCCCCGAGATCGCCGACTGGTTCGAGACGCTGGCCAAGGCCGAGCGGTCGCACGCGGGCAAGTTCCAGCGGGCCCTCGAAGGCATCTAGATGTAGGGGCGCGATTCGGTAACCCACTGGCGCCCAGGAGGCGCACCATACCGCGAGCCCGTCGGCAGCCGGGGAAAACGACGCTCTCGGCTTATCGTCCCGGAACGCGCCGTGGGCACCCCAGGTGCTGGATACTCCCCCGGGTGGGGTGTCGTTGGCCTGCGGCGCGTTTCTCGGTGCGCTGGGGGACGACCTGCGTCGGCACCTCTGGCACCTTGATAGAGGCTCCCCATGCTCGACGAGATCCGCTACGCGCCGACCGACGGCCTGACCTACAACCCGAACGTGCCGCTGTACTGGGACAACGCCGCGCTCGAGAAAGAGCTGCTGCGCACCTTCGACCTCTGCCAGGGCTGCCGTCTCTGCTTCAAGTATTGCCAGGCCTTCCCGACGCTATTTGACGCCGTCGAGCGGCACGGCGACGTGCGGAAGATCCCGGCGGCAGCGCGCCGGCAAGTGATGGACACGTGTTTCCAGTGCAAGCTCTGCTACACGCAGTGCCCGTACACCGAGGCCGAGGGCCACGCGTTCAAGATCGACTTCCCGCGGCTGATCCTGCGAGCGAAGGCGGTCATCCGCCGGGAGGAAGGGATCCCGCTGCGCGAGCGGCTGCTGGCGGATCCCGACCGGCTGGGACGCGTGGCCGGCCTGGCGCCCGGCCTTGCCAACTGGGCGAACCGGATGCGGCCCACTCGCGTGCTCATGGAGAAGCTCGGGGGCATTCACCGCGACAAGCTGCTGCCGGAGTTCCACGGCCGGACCTTCTCGACATGGTTCAGGCGCCAGACGGGCGGCGCCGACGAAACGCCTGCCGGCCGCCACCCGGTCGTGCTGTTCGGCACCTGCTTGGTCAACTACAACCGGCCCTCTATTGGCGAGGCCGCCTTCCGCGTGCTGGCGCACAACGACTGCAAGGTCGCCTGTCCCCGCGTCGAGTGCTGCGGCATGCCTGCGCTCGACAGCGGCGACATCCGCCTGGCCCAGAAGAAGGCGCGCCGCAACGTGCGGGCGCTCGTCTCCTGGGTGGATCGCGGCTACACAATCGCCGTGGTCAATCCCACCTGCTCGCTGATGATTCGGCAGGAGTACCCGGAGCTCGTCGACGACCCGGCCGATCGTGCGACGGCGGAGGCCGCGCGAAGGGTCGCCGGCGCGGCGCGGGACCTGTCGGAGTACCTGTTCGAGCTGAAGCAGGCGGGCGAGTTCAAGGAGGACTTTCGCAGCACGCCCGGCGCCTCGGTCGCCTACCACGCCCCGTGTCATCTCCGGATGCAGAACATCGGCTTCCGCGGCCGCGACCTGCTGCGGCGCATCCCCGGCGTCAAGCCGAAGCTCGTGGCCGAGTGCTGCGGGCACGACGGGACGTGGGCGATGAAGAAGGAGTACTTCGCCCTCGCGATGCGGTACGGGCAGAAGGCCTTCGACGGCATGAAGGAGGTGGAGGCCGAGGTGTGGGCGAGCGACTGCCCGCTGGCGGGCGTGCAGTTCCAGCAGGCGTGCGGCAAACAGCCGCTGCACCCGATTGAGATCCTCGACAGGGCCTATCGGGAGGACGGGTTCCCGACCAAGATCGATACGTGACAGTCCTTGGTCGTTGGTCCCTCGTCCTTGGTGCGGTTGTTGGTTCCTGGTTCGTGGTCGGTTCCCGGTCGCTGGACCATTGCCTGACGACTGACGACTGACGACTGTCGACTGACGGGCGACTGATGACGCGACCATCGACCGTCGACTATCGACTATCGACTATCGACTATCGACTATCGACTACCGACTACTGTCGACTGTCGACTGCATCTGACATGCAACCCCTGACACGAGCCGACATCCTCACCGCCGACGCCTACGAGCGCGAGCGCGAGCCGCTCCGGCGCCGGCTCATGGTGCTGAAGGAGCGCCGCCGCGCGCCGGTCGGCGACGAGTGCAGTGTGCACTTCGAGAACCGCGACACGATCCGCTACCAGATCCACGAGATGCTGCGCGTGGAGCGGAGCTGGGATCGCCCCGGCGCGGTCGAGGCCGAGCTCGAGGCGTACAACCCGCTGATTCCGGCGCCCGGCGAGCTGTCAGCCACCGTGATGTTCGAGTACGACGCGCCGGAGGCGCGCAAGCAGCGCCTGTCGGATCTGGTAGGCATCGACCGCCACCTCCGACTGGCGGTTGGCGACACCGCGCCGCTGCTCGCCGAGTTCGACCGGATGCAGATCTCCGAGGGCCGCGTGTCGGCCGTGCAGTTCGTGAAGTGGCGCCTGGACGCGCACCGTCAGGCGCTGCTGAAGCGGGAGGGGACCGTCGTCCGCCTGATCGTGGATCATCCCCGCTACCGCGCGCAGTCGGTGCTGTCGGAGCAGACGCGGAAGGAGATCGCCGCGGACCTGGAGGCGCGCGGGTAAACTGCCGCCGACCGCATCGTGGAAGTCGTCCGCAGAGAATCCCAGCGTCGCGGTCGCGACGCAGCCGGGAAGCGGTCACGTGCCCGCACGTGGGCGATCCTCGTCTTTGGTGCGGGTCCTGATCCTTGGGTTACCGGCCGCCGTCGACTGACGACTGTTGCGGTCTTGTCCAAACTGCGATGCAGAGCCGGAACGCGCCTCGCTCTGCCAACCGCTCGACAGCGCGGAAAACGGCGCCTCCGGCTGGGGAGGCTCGCTGAGCGATTCGGCCTGTCCGAGACTTGGGGGTGTCGCCCCGCCTCAGCGCGTACCTGGGCCTGCGGCGCCGTTTTCGAGCCCTCGTGATCGCGCTGCTCGCATGGTTGGCTTCACGAGGCGCGTTCCGGCCACCGCAAATTGGACAGCAGTGCGACTGTTGACTGTCGACTGACGGCAACCATCGACTAGCGACTATTGACTATCGACTACGTCCCCGCACCAATCCCGCCCGAACGAAGATGGCGGGCGGACGAGGAACATCGGCGTCGCCCGCCATCCGCGCACCGAACAGCCGCCTGCCCGTCGGGAACCTGGCTGTTACTTCTGCTTGACGACCGCCGTCACCTCCTTGGACAGGACCTGGTCCAGCAGGCGCAACTGCTCCGCCATGCGTGCCGACAGGTCGTCGAACAACTCGTACGCCTGCTTGGTTGGCCTCGCATCCCCCGACGCGACCACTCCGGACAGCGTCCCCATCTTGTTGAGCAGCCCTTTCGGCGTCACCTCCAACGGATGCGACACCGTGAGCCGTGTCAGTTCGGTTTCGATCGCCAGCAGCTTCGCCTTGACCGCCGCGATGTCCGCCCGCGGCTTCTTCGGCGGTACGGCCGGCTTCTCGAGCGCCTCGACCTGGCGCCGCGCGTCGCGCAGCTTCGTCAGCGCGTCCGACCCCTCGGACACCCTGTCGCGAATCCTCACCAGGAGGTCGAACTGCGCCTGGAGATCCTTGTCGGTCATCCCAGTTCGCGGATCGCGGCGGATCTCGAACGACCGCTCGTAGGTCTGCCCCCCGACCGTCAGGCGCGCCGTGTACCGGCCGGGCGGCGCGACCGGCGGCACGGGCCGTGAGGCCTCGAAGCCCGCCAGGGCGACCGGCGATGCCGCCTCGCGAGCACCTGGATAGCGCATGTCCCAGAAGAACCGGTTCATCCCGCCGGCAGCCGGCAGGCCCCGGGCGTCCTTCGCCTGGCTCGAGAACCGCTGGATCATCTGGCCCGTGCTGTCCAAGAATGTCAGCGTCGCTTCGCCCGATGGCGGCTGCTTCAGGTAGTACTCGATCGCCACCCCGCCCGGCGGGTTCGGTCCCCCGGTCAGGTACGTCCGCCGGAGTCGGCCGTCCAAGCCGCGCACGTCCTCGTAGGCCATGACCATCGGCCCGGCGCTGCCGAACTGCACGCCGGGGCGGCTGCCTCCTCGGCCGCCGAAGAATCCGCGCCCGCCGCCGCGGCGCTCGATCGCTGGCACCTCGAACAGATACGCCGGGGCCGAGACGACCTCGGGCGTGATCTGGCGCAGCGCGGCGATGTTGTCCAGGATCCAGAAGCCGCGCCCGTGCGTCGCCACCACGAGGTCGTTGTGCTTGACCTGCATGTACGCCACCGCCACCGGAGGCAGGTTGCGCTGCAGCGACTGCCAGGACGCGCCCGCATCGAACGAGATGTACGCGCCGGTCTCCGTGCCGGCATAGAGCAATCCCTGCCGCACGGGATCCTCGCGAATCACGTACGCGAAATCGTTCTCGCGAATCCCGTTCGTGATCTTCTGCCAGGTGCGGCCGTAGTCGGTGGTCTTGTAGAAGTACGGCGTCCGATCGCTCACCCTCACGCGGTTCGCCGCCACATAGGCCGTCCCCCGATCGTGCGGCGACACGTCGATGGCGGTGACCGTGGTCCATTCCGGGAAATCCTTCGGCGAGACGTTGTCCCACGTCTTGCCGCCGTCCCGCGACACCTGCACGTTGCTGTCGTCGGTCCCGACCCACAGCTCGCCTTTCTCGAGCGGTGACTCGGCGATCGTGCGAATCAGGCTGACGTAGAACAGCGACGAGGCGGTCGACGTGATCGGCCCGCCGGGGATCTTCTGCATCTTGTCCAGGCGGTTGCGTGAGAGGTCGGGGCTGATCTTCTCCCACGATTCGCCTTCATTGGTCGTTCGGAACAGGAACTGCGCGCCCGTGTACAGGACGTTCGGGTCGTGAGGCGACAGATAGATCGGGAACGAGTAGTAGAAGCGGTACTTCACGTCCTTGGGCGGCGCGCCGAACTGGTCCTCGGGCCAGACACTGATGTTCCTCATCAGCCCGGCCTTCCGGTCCTGGCGGATGATCGTCGTTCGGTCGCACCCGTAGATGACGCTGCCGTCCGGCTTGACGGCCGTCTGCCCGCCCTCGCCGCCGCCGATCTCCAGGTAGTGCGGCCATGAGATTCCGCCGCCGGAGGTCCGGCTGGGTATCCCGATATGCGAGCCGTCGTTCTGCGCGGCATACAGGACGTACGGGTCCTGGTTGTCGATCGCCAAACTGAACAGGTCCGCCGTCGGCTGATTGTCGAGCGTCGACCACGAGAGGCCGCCGTTCAGCGTCACCGAGGCGCCGCCATCGCTCCCGTCGATGATGCGCCGTGGGTCCTTCGGATCGATCCACATCGCGTGATGGTCGCTGTGCTGCATCGATTGGGGCGTGAACGTCTTGCCGCCGTCGGTGGATTTCCAGACCTGGACGTGCTGCACGAACACGGTGTCCGGGTCTTTGGTGTCGGGGATGACGTACAGGTAGGACGCAGCTTCGCGCCGCACCTCCCGCTCGTCCCAGAGCTTCTGCCAGGTCGCCCCGCTGTCATCGGACCGGTACACCCCGCCGTCTGCCGCCTCGATGATCGCGTAGACCCGGCTCGGCCGGGGCGGCGAGATCGCCACGCCGATCTTCCCGACCAGCCCTTTCGGCAGCCCCGGGTTGCGGGTGATGTCCGTCCAGGTGTCGCCGCCGTCGGTCGTCTTGTACAGGCCGCTGTCCGGCCCGCCGCTCCACTCGTCCCATGGGAACCGCTGGAACTGATCGAGGGACGCGAAGAGGACATTCGGGTTCGTCGGGTCCATGGTGAGATCGAAGGCGGACGCCCGGTCGCTCTTGAACAGCACCCGCTGCCAGGTCTTGCCGCCATCCTTCGTCCGGTACACCCCGCGCTCGGGGTTGGTGCCGAAGATGTCACCCATCGCTGCCACGTAGACGATGTCCGGATTGGTCGGATGGATGCGGATCTTCGCAATGTGGCGGGTCTCCTTGAGGCCGATGTTGGCCCACGTCTGTCCGCCGTCGGTCGACTTGTACACCCCGTCGCCCGGCGTCAGGTCCTGGCGCGGCTCCGATTCGCCCGTCCCGACGTAGACCACCTCGTGGTTCGACCGCGAGACGTCAATTGCGCCGACCGGCGGCAGCTTGAGGAACCCGTCCGACACGTTCCGCCAGAACAGGCCGGCGTCGTTGGTCTTCCAGACGCCGCCGTGCGCGGTGCCCATGTAGAAGACGAGAGGGTCGTCGGGATCTCCGGCGACGGCTGGCACACGGCCTCCTCTGAACGGACCGATCGGCCGCCATTCGAGTGCGGTCAGAAAGCTCGCATCCACGTTCGGATACCCGGCGGCGTGGGCTGCCGCCCCTGAGCGGCGCTCGCCGGGGCGCCGGGTGTCGCCTGATAGTGCGGCGACAAACACACACGTCGCTGCGATCGCTGCCACGCCGAATCTGGCAGTCCTCTTCTTCATGACACGTTCCTCCCCTCGAAGTGCATCCTCCAGACGAAAGCGATGAACGGGTAAATGCGGCGACCGCGACGGCCGCCAATTATAACCGCAAGGTACGCCGCGATGCCTCACGAGATGTCGCCTGAGCAGTCCCCGCCCAGGTTGCACGGATTTCGCTGAACAGCCCGGCGAGCGTCAGAGTGGTCCCGCACGCGCGCCGCGGTTCGGGTCGAACGCGAGAGAACGGGCCTTCCCTCGCGCACCTCACTGCGACGAGCCGGTCTTCGTCGTCGCGTTGTGGCTCCAGGGCGGTGGCTCGACGCCAACGAGGTGGCGCACGAAGAAGTCGAAGCGCTTGCGCTCGCCGTAGGCCGCGTGCTCGTCGGAGCGGCCGGCGCCGTGCTCGGCTCCCGGGATCACGAGCAGGTCGAAGTCTTTGTCGTGCTTGATCAACTGGTTCACGACCTGCATCGTGGACGAAGGATCGACGTTGGTGTCCAGCTCGCCGACGACGAGCAACACGTCGCCCTGAAGCCGATAGGCGTTGTCAACGTTGGACGATTCGGAGTACTGCGGGCCGATTGGCCATCCCATCCACTGCTCGTTCCACCAGATCTTGTCCATGCGGTTGTCGTGGCACCCGGCATAGGACACCGCCGCCTTGTAGAACTCCGGGTGGAACAGGAGCGCGCCGAGCGAGTTCTGGCCGCCCGCGGAGCCGCCGTAGATGCCGACTCGCGAGATGTCGTAGGAGGGATACTTCGCTGCCACCGCCTTGTGCCAGAGGATGCGGTCGGGGAACCCCGCGTCCCCCAGGTTCTTCCACGCGACGTCGTGGAACGCCTTCGACCGGTTGGAGGTCCCCATCCCGTCGATCTGCACGACGATGAAGCCGATCTCCGCCTGCGCCATCATGGGTGAGTACGCGAAGAACGACTTCGGGACGAACGAGCCCTGCGGCCCGGCATAGATGTTCTCGATGACCGGATACTTCTTCGACGAGTTGAAGCTGGTCGGCCGGATGACGATGCCCCAGATGTCGGTCTTGCCGTCGCGGCCGGGCGCCGTGAACACCTCTGGGGGGCGCCACCCTGCGGCCTTCAGCGCGGCGAGGTCGCCGTGCTCGATCTCCGCGACCAGCGAGCCATCGCTCGTGCGGCGCAGCTCCATGACGGGCGCCATGTCCACGCGCGAATAGGTGTCCACGTAGTACTTCATGTCCGACGAGAACGTCGCGCTGTGGTTGGCCTTCGCCTCTGTCAATGGCGTCAGCCCCGTGCCGTCGAAGTTGATGCGGTAGTAGTGGACGAAATACGGATCCTCGCCCGGGTTCATCCCGCCCGCGCTGAACCAGATCTGCCGCTTCGCGTCGTCGACCTTGACCACCCCGCGGACGACCCAGTCGCCCTTTGTGATCTGGTTCTTCACGGTCCCGGTGGCGCCGTCGTACAGATACAGGTGGTTCCAGCCGTCCCGCTCCGACATCCAGATGATCTCCTTTCCGTCCTCGATGTCGTACCGGAACTTCTTGCCCGAATCCGCCTGGCTGCCGTTCGCCTGCCGGTAGTTGAAGAACGTCTTCGGCTCCTCGGAAATGATCGCGCGCGTCCTGCCCGTCACCGCGTCGACCTCGATCACCCGGTACACCTGGTGCCCGCGCTGGTTGTACTCGAAGGTGAGCGCATGGCCGTCCTTCCGCCACACCAGGTCCGACAGGTCGTACGCGTTCGGGAAGAGCGCGCTGTCGATGACGGCCTGGCGCCTGGGCTCGACCTCGAAGACGACCGGCTGATCGACGTCGAGGAGGTCGCCCGGTTTCGCGTAGAACCGCGACGAATGCTTCGGCTGCAGCTGATCTTCGGGCGATGACTCGATGTAGTGCACGTCCCGCCGGTAGCCGGGCCTCACGCGGTACGCGGCCAGCCTCCTCGAGTCGGGCGACCACGCGATCGAGGCGATGTCGTAGTAGTCGCCTTCCGATCCGTCCGTGCTGAGGAGAGTCAGCTTCTTGCTGCCAGCCGGTCGGATCGCGACGTTGTAGTTGTTGATCAAGGCTTCCCACTTCTTGTCCGGGGAGACCCGAGGCCTGTTGTCCGGCTGGGCGAGGTTCGCCACCGCGCGTCCGCGGCGCTGGGGCTCGGTCTTCTGGCAGACGCAGTCCGGGAGCGTGCATCTCCACGCGGCCTGCGCGAAGGTGACCTCGATGGCGCCCCTGTTGTCGGTGAACCGCACCGTGCTGAACGGCAGCGTCACTGCTGTGTACGTGTTCCCCGTCGCCTTGGACAGCGCCGTCGCAAGCTTCGCGTGATCGAAGGCCGGCCGCTTCTGCTGCGTCTCCGTGTCGACGATCACGAACTCGTTTCCACCCTTGACCGAACGCCGGTACCAGAAGTCGCTGCTGTCCGGGATGAAGGTGGCCGGCTCGGCGATGTTGATCGCCGCGTCCTGGTACCTGTCGCGAAGGCTGGTCGCGCGCTGATAGTCGGCCGGCGTGACTTGCGCGCCGGCGGGCAGCGCCGGCACGACGCCCAGGAAGAGAACGATTGCGGTGATGGCGCGATGGCTCGTTCCCATGAGACTTCTCCAGTGAAGGCGGGTTCGCGGGCGGCGCGAATTGTCGCAGCAGATCACGGCTTCCTACGTTTTCCTGCGCCCCAGCCAGAATGCCAGCCCCAGGACCGACCACCCCGCGAACGCCGCCCACTCGTCACCGGTGAAGCTCCCTGGCACCTGCGGCAGCACTTTCATCACGATGATCGCGACGCTGACCAGCGCTCCGGTATACGCCAGCACCGGGCGAGCACCCGCGTCTTCGGCCCGATGGTGTCCCGGGTGTGCTCGTCTCACCCTGGCGAGGTACGCGAGGCAGGCGGCCAGCCAGCCGACGGCGCCCGCGAGGGGGCCGACCTCGGTGATCGGCACCAGCACCGCGTCGCCGAGCAACGCCGCGCCCGCGGTGAGGACGGCGAGCAGGGTGACGGCGGCCGAGGGCGTGCCGAACCGCGGATGGACGGAGGCGAGCACCGGGTGCACGAGGCCGCGCCGGCCGATGGCGAACAGCAGGCGCGTTGCGGCCATGAAGTTGCCGTTGAACACCTTGAGCAGCGACAGCAACGCGCCGACGATGATGAGCTGCGCAATCAGCCGCGAGCCGAACGCCCGCTCGAACGCGGCCTCGGTGCCGATGTGCCCCGAGACGATCGCTCTCCAGGGATAGACGAATGAGACGACGCCGATGACGATGACGTAGAAGAGCAAGCCGGCGACGACGGCGAGGTACATCGCGCGGCTGAAGCGGCGTGGATCGTAGCCGGGCCGCGCCTCCTCTGACGCCTTCGCCACCGACTCGAAGCCGGTCATGAAGTAGAAGGCAATCTGGAGCACGAGCAGCGTGGACAGCCAAGCGCCCTCGCCTCCGGGGTGCGCGAACAGCGGCTGCAGGTTCGACGCCTGGCCGTGGGCGAGGCCGAGCGCGGCGAACACGAGGAAGATGGCGAGCAGGCCGAACGTGGTCACGTCCTGGAACACGCCGCTCGGCCGGATGCCGCGGTAGTTGAGGAGCGCGACGAGCGCGGTGAGCAGCAGGCCGAGCGCCAGCCGCGGCGCGTAGATGGTCTTGCCGGCGACCGCGTAGAGCGGCCAGGAGTCGAGCGCGGGGATCACGCGCGCCAGCAGGTTGCCGATCGCCACCGCTTCCCAGGGACAGACAATCGCGTAGGCGAGCACCATCGTCCAGCCGGCGGCGAAGCTGACCGGGGATGGAAAGACGCCTTCCGTGTACGCGATCTCCGCGCCCGCGTCCTGGATGCGGCGGACCAGCGCCCCGTAGGTGGCGGCGATGGGCAGGAGCAGCAG
>Ga0315282_10005914_pt1 | contig 20655 bp, 24 predicted proteins | sample YL17G07_20_MG_FD_203693 | JGI IMG/M metagenome (GOLD analysis project Ga0315282, IMG submission 203693) | Sediment microbial communities from Yellowstone Lake, YNP, Wyoming, USA - YL17G07_20 | ecosystem: Environmental > Aquatic > Freshwater > Lake > Sediment | place: USA: Wyoming | collected... | reverse complement strand
AAGCAGACTCGTATTTCAGGAAATTGATCGTGAGAGATAATGAAGATCAATTCACCGAACTCGCAAAAAATCAGATGAGGGAAATAGCCGAAGCAGAGTTTAAAAAAAGCGGGATAAGATTTGATGCGGTCATGTACTGTTTATCGGCAATGCAAAAGTTTAAAAATATGCAGAAAAAAGAATTGACGGAAATACTTGCCGAAATTGCTCTGAAAGGCGAAAGAGGTTTCGATGTTCACAACCCTGCGCAGAAATATGAGTTAGCCAGTTTGCCTGGCAAGTATTCTGGCTTGAACTTAGTCTGCTATTTGTATGTGGGTTTTCAAATAATAGAGCCAACAAAAGGCATAGGATTTGATCTTTCCAGAGAATACAGAGCAGCAAAAGAAATGCTTGAAAACGAACAGAATGAATAAGCATGAATTCTTTCAAAAGTACAATATAGACAGGTCAGCAGAGGAAATTGTATCCGATATAGAAAACAGAACAAAAAAAGAGATGGTTTTTATTGAAAGGCCTGACCTCCAAGTCAGAGCGACAATAAAAATGGCTAGAAAAAATATGAGCAACCATTTTTTCTATGCCAAAAATTTCCGCTCGGAAGCAATAAACCACCTGGTGATTCATGAATGTGCGCATATTTTAAGGATTTTATCTGCGCAAGAAAAAGATAGATTAGCCCCCGGAGTAAAGAACGAAAACATAATTTATTATAAAGCTTCCATAGAGAAGCATCTGCCAAAAATGTTTAAAGAAATGCCCAAAAAAACATTGGAAGAAATATCAGAATTATGGCTTAACGGCATAATAAGGCAATTAACAAATCTGCCCGTGGACTACCGTATTGAGTATTGGATATATAACAACTTTCCTGATTTAAGAAAAATTCAAAAAGAATCCATAGAAAATGATTTGAAAACTTCAATCCAGAGTTTATCCAAAGAAGTTAAAATGATGACGCCTGTAATAATTTTCGAAAAATCTTATTTGATGAACTATGCCTATACAAAAGTTATTGATAAACTATTAAATACTGACTACCTGCATTATTATAAGAATTTAGACAATCTCGATGAAGGAGATAAATTGGCATCTTTTTTGGAGACAGAAGACAGAGGATATAATCAGGATATCGATACGATCAACAGATGGACAGAGATATTAAATTTGAGAAATTGGTTTACATGGATTAATTTCGAACAAATACCTGATGATTATTTGAACGTTGTGATTTAGGAGGCAAATTGCAACTTTTTCTTATCTTTAGATATAGTAAATAATGAAGGAGAATCTTCGGCCCTCTTTTCCTGCAGAGAAAAATCTCGAGTCATCTTTTCCAAGATAGTATTATAATAGAACCTTTGTTCTGCGCAAGAGGAAAATTTTGAAACTAAAGACTCATTGGAAATATATCATGCAATCTTAAAGTTACAGGCCTTTCAAAATTTCGTCACACTTCTTTACGCCATCAATATTTCCTTGCTTCTCAAATAACTTTATTGCTTTTAAAATTTCTTGTTTTGCTTCACTTTTCTTTTCCGTATTTAGGAGCAAAACTCCTAAATTTGCATGTGCTTTAGCATGATCTGGATCTATCCTTATTGCTTCTTTGTATTCTTTCTCTGCTTCGTCAAAGCGTTTTAAATCTTTCAATAAAACTCCTAAATTATAATGTGCATCAGCAAAATCTGGATTTATCCTTATTGCTTCTTTGTATTCTTTCTCTGCTTCGTTGTAGCAGTGTAAATCGACTAACAAATTTCCTAAATTATTATGCGCTCCAGCATAATCTGGGTCTATCCTTATTGCTTCTTTGTATTCTTTCTCTGCTTCATCAAAGTGCTTTAGACCTTTCAACAAGTTCCCTAAATTATAATGCGCTTTAGCATAATCTGGATTTATCCATATTGCTTCTCTCAATTCTTTCTCTGCTTCATCATAGCGTTTTAAATTGTCTAATAAATTTCCTAAATTATAATGCGCTCCAGCATAATCTGGGTCTATCCTTATTGCTTCTCTCAATTCTTTCTCTGCTTCTTCAGAGCATTTTAAATTGTCTAATAAAGCTCCTAAATTATTATGTCCCTCAGCATAATTTGGGTTTATCCTAATTGCTTCTCTGCATTCCTTTTCTGCTTCATCGTAACGGTCTGACTGATATAAGAGAACACCTAAATTATTATGTGCGTAAGCATAATTTGGATCTATCTTTGTTGCCTCTCTATATTCTTTCTCTGCTTCATCGTCGCGTTTTAGATCTTTCAATAAGTTCCCTAAATTATAATGCGCTTTAGCATCATTTGGGTCTATCTTTATTGCCTCTCTATATTCTTTCTCTGTTTCATCAAAGCGTTTTAACTTATCTAATAAATTTCCTAAATTATTATGCACCTCAACAAAGTTTGGGTTTATCTTTATTGCCTCTCTATATTCTTTCTCTGCTTCATCATAGCGTTTTAAATCATCTAATAAATTTCCTAAATTATTATGTGCGTAAGCATCATCTGGGTCTATCCTTATTGCTTCTCTGCATTCCTTTTCTGCTTCGTCATAGCGCTTTGAATTACTTAGCAGATTTCCTAAATTACTATGTCCCTCAGCAAGGTTTGGGTCTATCTTTATTGCCTCTCTATATTCTTTCTCTGCTTCGTCATAGCGCTTTGAATTACTTAGCAGATTTCCTAAATTAAAATGTGCTCCAGAACTTTGTGGACTTATCATTATAGCTTTTTTAAGTAGCAACTCCGCAGAGTCCTTTTTATCCTTTCTCATCATCGTTCCTAATGAGAAAAAGAAATCATAGTACTCTCTTTTACCCTCAACCTTAATTAAATTATTAATTATTCTTTCTTCATCTGCTTTGTTTAACCTAAACTTATCTTCAAGGATTCTTTTTGCTATAAAAGGATGCTGAGTAGATATAAGACCATTGCCAATTCTGATTAATCCTTTATCGTTTAAATTATTAATAATTGCACCATCATTATGCGCACTCCTAATGAGTTCTTCGGGTATTTCCACACCATAACTTGCAGAGAAAAGAATAGCTTTCATAATTTCTCTTTCGTCATTTTCTATTGCTCTATACATATCATCTATTACTTTATCTAATGATTTTCCGTCGCCAGAAGTTAACAAAACCAATATAGGGAAAACACCCTTTGATGTGCTTATCATATTATCTTTTTCTTTTTCGCTAAAAATCTTATGTTTAATTTCAGAGTATCTTTCTATGTATTGCTTCTCTGTCTCTTCGTCCAAAGTAATTCTTACAGTTTCAAAATTTAGGATGGATAAGTTTTCTTTCTGCCATTTTTCTGTTTGTTCGCTTAAAACAAAATTTACATCAAGAGAAATATCTCTTACTCTCTCCATAAGGTCTTTAATAGCATCTTCGTGAGCAAGTATGTTATCTATAATTATGATGGTTCTCTTATCTGGCGGCGAATATTCCTTTATAAATTCAATTACTTTAATGCTGTCTACAGTGCCCGTGGAGAAGAACGCGCCGTAATCTTCGATTAAATCATATGCAAGTCTTTTCAGCAAAACGCTTTTCCCTGCACCGCTATTCCCAAGGAGCAAAACATTCTTGTTATCTTTTAGCTTTTCTCTAATTTCATTTTCTTCATTTCTTTTTATGTCTATAGAATCTATCATTATATTCCATGCAGGTCCAAGGCCTTTAAGAAAATCTTCTATATCTTTGTCCTTGTTCTTCCGTTCAACCATGGTTAATATTCTCGGAAGGTAGTCAATACCGCATGCTTCAACATAACTTTTCATATTGTTAAGATCTTTCGAAATACTTTCGACGTACTCTTTAAATTCTTTTTTAAGCTCTTCTTCTGAAATGCTGTCTGCTTTCGTTCCAAGTGAATGTAAGAACATATATCCAATTAAAATCGGGTTACCGATTCCTTTTGGAACATTCAATGGCACAAAGGAAGTAAGAAAAGTATTAATTGCAGGATTCTTAGCAATAAGCCTATTTACAAACTCTAAGGTTTTACCAGCTTTATCTTCAACAAGCCTACCAAAGAAATACAAATCTATAAGAAAATCATTTATCTTTTTGCCAATTTGCAATTTAACCCCTTTGCCCTGCAGCATCTACAACAATATCCAGGTTTCTGTGCTTTATGATTTATAATATACTCTCTCTAAAAAAAATCAAGTAGTATTTGAGGTTTAGTCTTGCCATAGCCTTTATCTCTTAAAAATACAACATTATTTTCTTCTCAGATCTAAGAAGCAGGAAATATATTTTGCTTCTTAGATTAATTTTTCTAAAATTATTTTCTTTAATTGTTTGAGCGCTTTATCTCTTCGCCACCTTACCGTGGAGCGGGAGATATTGAGTTTTTTGGATAACTGATGAATTGAAGTATTTTTGAAATATAACTCGTAAAGGATGTCATAATCGTCTTTAGTGAGTTTGTCCCTTTGTGTCGTAATTCTTTTCTTTTAAAAGCTAAGTTCGGAATTTCATATAATGGCTTCGGGCTATATGAAGTCGGCATTAGCCGATTTGGGCAAACGTAGTGAGCCATATAGCCCATGTTATACGCTGTTGGGTCCGTTTATATCAATCCTCCTAAATATGCTCCTACACTCCTACGCTATCTTAGGGAAGTAGAGACATTTATTTTTTCTACACCCATGAGGATGTCGTTTAGAATAGAAACAAGAAATCTTTTCTCTATGAATTGGTAAATCAATATTGAAGTACTCCTTCACTGCATTGTAGGCTACGCCAAGGGCAGTTCTCACAAAGCTCTTACAACACATAGGTCCAACATCATTAGCAATAGTGTCAATCACCCTAGAAACAACATGCATGGTAATTGCAGGTTCCCTATCCTTCGGATATTGTGCACCCAGAATTACACTGAAAGCAGCACCAATCCCTATGGCTATACCACAGACACCGGTAAGGGCACAGTACGGCGGTATGGATTGTTTTTGTGTTCGCTTCATGGCTTCAATAATTTGCTCGTTAGATACTTCCAAAGACCCCTCATTCTTTAGTGCAGCTAATAGCGATGCAGTAGCGATAATGGCATGCTCACAACCCATAATTGGTATCTTTGGATGCCCCATAAGTATCTCTGCTATGGCTAATGGGTCTTTCTCATCCGTGGTGAAGGCGACATCTCTGACAAGTTCAAACGCTCCCTTTCCATGACACTCATTGCAGACATAATGTCCCTTAGGGCAGCGCACATACGCAGTTTCTTTCTTACCGCAGTAGTTACAGACGACATCAACCGGAGTTTCTAAGTATTCCAAGGGCGCACCACAAATCATGCAGTTTCCTGCTCTTCTTTCTTCGCTAGGTTTACGATATTCTTTATTTATCATATTCCTTCCTCAATTTTGTCTCCAAGGGCTTAATTGCGTATAACTCGCTCATAGACAAACTACTTCGTTTATGCTCCCAAATTGGCAGGATAGACGAAATACTTCGCTTATACTGACTAAAAATTCTTTCTTCTTTAAAAATTTTTATCACTCGCTACTTCCTTTATCTTCATTTTATCTATCTATGCTTATTTATCAAACAAATTACAGTTTTTTCACTTCTTGCAAAAGTAGTAGCGGTTTTTCCCCATCCTCCATCCTAACCAATTATCACAACATTATTCGCTAAAGTACCTTCCTCCTGTTCTCCATGACTTCCTGCTCTTACCAACCAAAGACTTATTATATCGCCTCCTCCTTAACCAAATATAGTAAATTGCTTATAACCGAACAAATCAGATATACTACTTCTTGACGACAATGCTTTTTCACCTAATCGTGTTATTTTCATATCTTTGACTTTCATTCCTTACCTCCACTCCTTTTTATTTTATTCTCGTGTTAAATATTTCAAAACTTATTTTGCTAGTTTTCCAATTGCTTTAAAATGCTTACTTTTAATTTTCTTTCTTGTTTTTCTCAATCATCTTTTTGAGTTTTTCTGGATTGCGAGCATAAATGGGTTTTACAAATGATTCTGCTGACTCGAGAGCCTCTTCTTTGTCTTCGCCTTCAAGAAGACCTTTGACTTTGAGGAATGCGTTTACTTCTCCAAGGTTGATCTCGCATCTGTTAAGCGTTATTTTTATCGTCCAGCCAGTAATAATTTTACCTCTCATAGAGTGCTCTCCAATTCTTTCAAGCTTTAAGTTGTTTAACGCTTCTGCAAGTTCCTCTTCTATCATATTCTCATTATATACGAACATCTGTTTGGCTGCAAGAGGGGGATTTCCATACAAAAATTTGGTAAATTTTTTAAGTATTGCTAAAATTTTGCAAGTTAGAAAAATCACTCAATTTAAATAACATTTAAGTCCTTTACAATATAGAGAATGTTAATAAAATATTTTGAAAGGAGTTTTGAATATAAAATCTAATAAAGATATACAAGGAGGTTAATAGATGAGATGCAAATACATTTATAAAAATGAACCTATGAAGGAACAGTGTGAAAGAGAAGCAGAACCCGGTCCTGACTACTGTTTTTGGCACGAACCAACTGATAAGAAAAATCTTGAGCGAAAAAAAATTACAGAAAGGAATTTACGTGAAGCATATTTGGTTAGAGCATTTTTAAGTGGCGCAGAATTTGAAGAGAAAACAAATTTGTCATATGCAAACCTTCAGGGAGCTGATTTAGGAGTTGCAAACCTTCAGGAAGCTGATTTAGCAGGTGCAAACCTTCAGGAAGCTGATTTAGCAGGTGCAAACCTTCAGGAAGCTGATTTAGCAGGTGCAAACCTTCAGGGAGCTGATTTAGCAGGTGCAAACCTTCAAGGAGCTGATTTAGCAGGTGCAAACCTTCAAGGAGCTAATTTAAGAGTTGTAAAGCTTCAGGAAGCTAATTTAAGAGGTGCAAACCTTCAGGAAGCTGATTTAACAAGTGCAAACCTTCAGGAAGCTGATTTAATAGATGCAAACCTTCAGGGAGCTGATTTAACAAGTGCAAACCTTCAGGAAGCTGATTTAAGAGATGCAAACCTTCAGGGAGCTGATTTAACAAGTGCAAACCTTCAGGAAGCTAATTTAACAAGTGCAAACCTTCAGGAAGCTAATTTATTTAGAGCAAACTTAGAAGGAGCTTTTCTTTTTAATGCTTTTTTAAAAGGAGCAAAATATCTTAGAAGTGCTACATTAGGGGAGAAGTTAATCGATGAAGCAATTGGCGATACGTTGTTGAAATTACAAATGCCGATAGGAGAATTTGAAACATATAAGAAAAATTTTTTAAAAGAAATTAAAAATTTAATGCATTTTAATGAAGACCTTGGTGAAATCTTCAAATGGTGGGTATGGCAATATGTGGTAGAAGAGTTAAAGTCAGGTTACGGCAGGAATTATATTTTTAAAAAATCAGAAAAATTTTATGAAAAAGTGGCTAATGTGTATTTAAACTTAAAAAATTACTTCAGGGATGATGGCGCTTATGACCTCTCTGGCAAGTACTTTATTGAAGAGTTCAGGGTTAAAGGCAAGATATACAAGGTGAACTCTTTGCTTTCACTTGGCTTACTAAAAAACTACAAGAAGCATTTGCTCTATAAATTGAGGCAGTTTATATATAGACTCAATCCATTGAAAAACGAAGTAAGGGCAAATAATGAAATTAAGGAAAGTCCAATTGAGATGAAGAAGAGCCTGCCCAAAATAATTAAAGATTTGCTTGAAAACTTCTTTGATCAGACAATAAACGAAACTCTAAACTTAACATCTCGTTATGGAGAAAGTCCATTAAGGGTAATTGTTACAGCAATTTCAATAGTACTCTTCTATGCAGTAATATATATGATTTGCAGTGGAGTAGTAACAAGCAGTAACTCGCTTCCAAAAAGTGCATTGGATTATGTCTACTTCAGCGTCCAAACATTCGTAACTCTAAACTATGGAGAATTTGTCCCTGCTCCAAAAATGCGTTTAGTTGCTGGAAGCGAAGCGTTTTTAGGTGCTTTCATTATTGCTTACTTTGTTGTTGTCGTAAGCCGTAAAATAATGAGGTAATTTCATAGGAAATGTTTTAATTTTTCGCTTGTTTTAAAATGGCTTCTTTTAATCGGTTTAATGCTTTGTCCCTTCGCCACCGAACTCCCGGCCTTGCGATGCTGAGGTTTTTTGATAATTGATGAATTGAAGTATGCTTGAAATATAACTCGTAAAGGATGTCATAATCGTCTTTATCGAGTTTAAGTATTGCATTATTTATAATATGACGCAATGCTTTGTGTCTTATGCCTGTATTCATTTTGAGCATACCTGTATATCTTCCTGTTTACTATCCTGTGGGATATTTTGAGGAGTTCGCTGTCGGGGAGTTTATATGCATACTTTGCGTATGTTTGAACAAGAGCAAGTACGCCTTCCTGGAAGAGGTCTTCTTTCTCGGTGCGGAACATTCTTGCATAGCGCCTGGATAGTTTTTCAATCCTCGCTTTTTCTTTCAAATACAGTTCTTCAAGGGTCATTCATCTCCGCCGATTTTTATTCCTTTGTATTCTGCACTCTATTCCGCAGAATTACTCTCTTTTCATAACCGAAGAGTCGTTTAATTGTTTTAGAGCAGGCAACAGGACGCTTCTGTTCGCTTGCTTCGTTGATCAAGACTTTTGCAATGTATTCTGCTTCCTTCGGATCGGCTGAATTTATCTTTATTAAAGTTTTCACAGTTCCATCACCTTGTAAGTAATGCCTTTTTCTTTGAAAAAATTCATAACCTTTTCCCAGAGGATAAAATAAAACCCGTCTACATCCCAACCAATTCTTACTCCTCTGTAATCTACGCTCCTTTTCAGTGGATTATAATCTTCAATGGATCCTGCATCAAAGTTATCACAGTCCAATTTCTCAAAGTTTTCTTGCTTAACTAAAATGTATTTCACCTTTTGCCTCCCAGTTTTTAATGAATGCTTTCAAGTATCTGTCGTTTACGATAAACAGTTCTCCGTGCTTGTCTTTCTTTTTTATCACGAGCACAGGGATTTTGTTTTCTTTCTTTGCGAGTTCTTCCACTTGTTCGTACAAGTTCCATATTGCAGGATCTTTGCGAAGTTTACACTCTATAAAAAAGGTGTCATCGAGAGTATCGCTTCGAGTTTGTTTTGAGTTTCCACCGGAAAGGGGCGTTCGTTCTGTACCACGCAACCTTGCAACCTTTTGCTCAAGTTTCTTCCAGGATTTCATTGTGCCTCTGGGCGGTTGTAGTTCTCTTCGAGGCTGTAACTCTGAATGCAATCGTAAATCTTTGACAGTTTCTTTATCTTTGCTTTAGGTGCTGTTGTTTTCAGTGTTTTTGTTTTTGCATCGTAGTATGTCGTGTAGCCTTTCTGCTCAAATGCTTTTATGATGCTAACACAGTCTTCAATGCTTGTTCTTAAATCTAAGAATACCATATTTGTTACAGTTGGTTTTGCTTCAAGCCGGGTTTTCACCGAGCCGTCTTTCTTTTTTAAACGCCTGCTTCCAATTAGTTTTGTTTTCACTGCTTCACCTCCCTCAATATCTTTGACATGTTTATTTTTACGATGCTCAAGAAGTCTATTTGCGCCTGGTACTTTATTTTATCCTCGGGCTTTGCATGATACATCAGCTTCTTTAGCGTTCTTTCCCTCTCCTCCATCCAGGCGTTACATTCAGTCTCAATCGTGTTTATCTGTTTCATTGTTGGTGCCTCCTTTAATCATCTGAGAGCCACGCTCTATTCAGTGGCTCATAAATCTTTTACTTTCTCTTTATGATCTTCACTGGGAACAGGCTCTGTATAATATCTTAGTTTACAAAGGAATTCCCCGGCGTGGGGACAATCTGTTATAAATTTACTTAACCCTGCCACATTGACCTCTACTCCGGCTTTCTCTTCTATAAGTCCTGCTGGTATCTTCTGTCGATTAATCCTGTCAAAGTATCGCTTGTTGTAGAGACGACAGCATTGAAATAAAAAGTCTCCTTCTTTTGCAGTTCTGATTTTATAATCAATGGAGTTATTACAGACCCTCGACATATAATCACTATCGGATAAACTTTTTAACTCTTCCTTTATAACAGGAGTAAATTTTCTAATTTCTTCCTGAATTTTCTTGATAGCTTCTACTGCTCTAATAAAATTCTCTTTCGTCACAATTCTCTCCATTCATTATCTCCTTAAGCTTTCATTGTTCAGCTCTCTGGCTTTCTGATACTTTGTCCATTCTTCAGGAGTTGGGCAGATACCTTCCCTCAAAGCTCTACCAAATGCGAGGAAAAAAGCCTTAAGTTTTGCATCAGGTTCCTCTATATTCTGGTAATTTTGCTCAGGATGACGGAATAACCAATTTGTAAAAGTTTTTTCAGTTTTTAATTTTGATTGGGCAATCCATTCAGCGAAATGAGAATAAACAGAATTAAGGCTCCATAACTTTTGAGTCCAGAAATTGTCTGGATCATTTTTAAGTCTCCAAACTATACCTGCCAGAATAAACTCGACAGGATAATTACTTATGAGCGAGCGGGCGGCTCTAATATTTTTAGAAAAAAATCCTGAGTCTAAAGGAATACTTCTCATAGAGCAAAATTGAATTATTAATTCTTTGGCTTTTTCTTGTTTTTCGTCTTTAAGAGAGATTTCTTGTTTTTCATTTGCGTGTGCAATCTTTGTATCTTTATTATTAGTATCTTTATAAGTATCTTTAAGGGGTTCGCCATGATTGTTTTCAATTGCATTTACTGGTTGCTCAGTATGAATTTTTTTCATAGGGGGTATGATTTTTTCACATAGGGGGTATGATTTTTTTTCATAGGTTGCCCAATTCTCATAATGTTCATTAAACTGAAATTTGTTTCCATCTCGGAGTAGTTTTCCATCTTTTATCATCTTATTAATAGTCTTTGAGCAAGTGGCTTGGTCAATATTTATTTGTCGCGCTATCTCTGATATCGTGAATTCTTTCGTCCAGTCCTGCCTTCTTAAGCCATCATCAAAACCCCAAGACCACCGCATTATGAAACTTGTAATGCGGACCTCGTCGTAAGTTAACCGCCCTTGCGCTATTATCTCAATCAAAATTGTGTGTTTTATCGGCGTGCTTTCTTTTGGTATCATTTAGCTTCTCTTTGTTTACCGCATTATGAAACTATTTATTCCTTCTATTGCTTCAGATACTCAATTACCTGTTGGATTTTCTCTTCAGGCATTTTCTCAAAGACGTCCCGCTTGCAGCTTATATAGTCTTCATCAGGAAAAATGCTTTTGAGAATTTCTTTTACCTTCGTGAGCGTGTCTATCTTTTTCTCTTTGAGGATTTCGTATAACGCAAGTTTTTTGTCCTTTGCATCTTGTTCTTCTTGTTGATTTTGAGCGTCATTCTCTCCTTGAGCACCTTTATTGCTTGCAGCGTCAACCGCTTTCTGACCGTCTCCTTCCTTTATCTCTTCCTGAACTCGTTTATCATCAGTGTCTATGTCCACTATTTCGGATACTGATACCTGAGCGTTGCCTATTGCAGAAGGGAAAGCTTCTTTCAAAGCCCTTGCAAGAGCGACCTTCCTTAGCATCCACTCAGGCATACTCTTCCACATATTTGTAGGCCTCAATTCTTTGGTTTGCCTGCCCATTACCATTTTCACCGCTTCGCTGTAATTAACAGTTATTTTTACAGGGTAATTTCTGTCTTTCCTGTAAACTGTTGCCGTAGCGCTCATGTTAGGGATCTCTCCTTTCACTTCAGTTTCGTAGCCGTTAAAGTTCTTGTTTTCCTCTGCTCTTTTCAAAAGAGTCTGATAAGATATCACGAATGTAGCCGGGGAATCCTTGTACTTGATGAGATAGATTTCTTTCAAAAACGGGTTGAGCTTGAGGTACTTGCACATGTTGAGGAACTGCACCACCTCTTTCTCAGTTACTGAACTGTCCGTGCTTATGTATTCCACCACGTCCTGGCCTGTGAGCTTGATCTCCTGGCCTTTTTCGTCGCTGTACGCCACTGCTAATTCTTTCACCTTTGCCTCCCAATGCTTTGGAAATTATTCTTTCTCTTCTAAATTCAGGAATTTTCTTAAATCATTCTCTGTGAGTATCCAACGGCTGCCGATTTTCTTTGCTGAGAGTTTTCCTTCCTTGATAAGACTTTTAATGGTACTTGGCCTTGTTTTTAATGTTTCAGCAGCTTCCTCAATTGTAAAAATCTTTAATCTTTTGTAACCTGCAATCTTCGTGAGCAGGTTTATTTCACCCATATTGCCGCCTCCTTTACTCCTTTCTAATCTGCGATCTTTTTCAGCAGATTTACTCCTTTGTATTCGCCGTCTTTGCAAATCTCTTCTTTGTTTTCGTTTAATAAAGAATCTAAAACTTCTGGGTATTCTCTCTCTATCCTTTGCAAGACTGACAAAGCCCACTGATTTAAAGATTCATTCACAACTTTATCAACTTTTGTTAGTTTTTCCATTGGCTAATTATAAACTAATTTTATAACTCTGTCAAACAAAGTATCCCCAAATTCTAATAAAATTTATAAAATTTTCTCAAAAAAGTATTGCAAATTTTGAAAATTAGTTATAAAATTATTAAAGGAGGTAAAAGGAAGTAAAAGGAGGGATGAGATATGGCTGAGAAAACAAAAATTAGTGAAAAATTAGAGTTTTACAGAAAACAATTAGGTTTGACTCAGAGAGAACTTGGAATAAAAAGTGGTGTCTCGTACACTTCTATTAGTGATTATGAAAATGGAAAATCATTTCCACGCAGAAAAACTCTCGAAAAATTAGCCAAAGCTTTGGGAGCAGACATTTCAGAATTTTCTATGTTAGAAATCCAAAAAGAAGAACCCGAACCTGAATTGAGCGAGGATAAAGAGATAAAAATATTCAAGGCAATTTTTAAGGACTTGATAATGGATATGTCGATAGAGATACCTATTTATAGTTCAGTTCCAGCGGGAAAACCAGAGGAAGCAGGAGGAGAAATTGTGGAGTATATCAAAATGCCAAAATTGATTGCTTCTACCGTGGATTATGCACTTAAAGTTAAAGGATTGTCTATGGTAGAAGCGGGAATCTTTGAAGGTTCAATTGTCTTTGTAAAACAACAAAAATATGCAGATGACGGGGATATTGTCATTGCAAGAAAGGGAAACGATTATACGATTAAAAGATTCAGAAAAACTGCTTCAGAATCCTGGTTAGAACCCACAAATCAAAACTTCGCCTTCGGAAAAAGCGAATTTGAAATTATAGGCGTTGTGAAACACATATTAAGAAGTTTGTAAAAGGAAGGACACGGTGTCTCTAAAACCTCCAAGGAAATTGGTTAACACTGTTCGAGACCTTATATACTGGTCGTATGCTGAACTCATAGCCAGATCTGCAGGGTTTAAAGATAATTATGGATTTGTGATTTCTCGTTATAAGAAACTAAAATCAGGAGAGATGAAATGGTCATCATCTATTCGCGATCATGAGAAGGAATGGGAACAAGGCAAAGTGTGCGTATATTGTGGCGAAACAGAAAAACTCACGTTAGACCATATAATTCCAACTTCAAGGGCAGGAGTGGATCCGAGAGTGATATGTTTATTAGATTCCGAGGATAACTGCGTTTGGGCATGCAAGAAGTGTAATAGTAGTAAAAAGGATCGTGATATATTTGAGTGGTACGGAAAGGAACACATAGACGAAATTCCTAAGCTTGTAATTTCAAAGTTTTTAAAGCTGTCATACAGATTGCATGAAACTCAGGGTACTCTTGATTTGACGGATCCAAATATGGACGGCGTTCTAAATATCTATGATTTGGGAGTTGTGATTACTAGCTTGATTACTAAACTGGGTGGGAAAGCAGGTAAGAATGCTTAATTTTTGTAAATAAGCTTTGAGTTATATTACATGGGTGAAGACTTGAAAATGCATACAAGAAAGGGGTGAGAATTTTAAAAATTGCGAGGAAAAGGAAGTAATTTTGTAGTTTGCAAAAAGAAGATAAAAAATAAAATTTAAGGAGGATAAAAATGGAAAGGAAAATTACAATTCATGATGCTGTTGTTGAAGTTGAAAAAATACGAAACTCAACAGTAATTTCATATATGGCATCTCAGGTTGCATTAGTTGGACCCGAAGATGCAGGACTGCTCGTTGATACTATCGAAATGATTTTGCCTGAGAGTCGGAAAATTGAACGTCTTGATCTTTTCCTACATAGCCCAGGAGGATTTCTAGATTCGGCATATAAAATTATTCGAATCTGCCGTGAGTATAGTAATGAGTTCAATGTTATTGTACCTTTATCGGCCAAGTCAGCAGCAACAGTAATTTGTTTGGGAGCTAAAGAAATAGTAATGACTGTGTTTGCCGAGTTGGGCCCAATCGATCCGATTATTCAACATCCTTATAAACCTGATGTTCGCGTTCCAGCAAGATCGATTAAAGATTTTTTGGATTTTTTAAGCTCTACAGAGACTTCTGAAAAAATAATAGATCAACAGTTCAAGAATCAAATGTTAAGCTTGCTTGATCCATACCTTATTGGTTCATATCAAACCGCATTAAACTCATCAAAGCAAATCGCAGATAAATTATTGAAAGAAAATGCTTTGAAGGATAAACAAGAGTTAGTACCTGATGCTGTAAAAAAACTAACTGAATATTATTTTTCTCATTCATATGTTATTGATCGCAATGAAGCAAGAGAAATTGGATTAAATGTAATTAATTCAGAATCGGTACCAGGCTTAGACATGTCGATAAGGCAACTATTAAGTGTATATCAACAATTTATGATTCAGAATAATATTCTTAAACTGATTGGGAATCGCGAAATTAATCGAAATATTCAGGCTTCTCCAATCACACCTCAGCAAACACAAAACCCGGTAAAGCCAGTTAATACTGTCTTCTGAGGTAGTTATGGATACTTTACTGAGTATTGCTTTAGGTGGATTAATTGGATCGCTTCTTTCTACTATAGTTACATACTCACTATTTCGTAGTCAGGTAAGAATTGATTCAAATAGGAAATTCTTACAGGAGATGATAGAAACAATACAGCGTATATTTTTGAGCATCTCGCAAAACATAATAGTTGAAGATGGTGAAATTAACTATTTAATTTCATTTCAAGCGTTTGGATTAAAGGAATTTACCGGGCTCAATGAGAAACTTCTTGAAATAGAAAATGCGATTCACAGTTACAATGAAGGAGTTTTAAAAACAACGCAAATGACGACTACCTCTTCTTTACAGATGACTTCAAAAAAAGAAGTAGAGAAAAAGATAAATGAATTAATAAAAATTATAAGAAAGTTAACATGATTGCAACTATGCGGGAACATTAACCGCAAATGCCCAAAAAAACTAAATTAGCAGTTTGGAGATAGTAACGGCGGATGCTGAACAAGAACTTAAAAAAGGTGTGGCAAATATATGACTTTAGTTTCACTACAGGTGCTTACGAAGAAGTAGCACGGATTAAGAATAAAGGAGAGTTGGAGATAAAGTTAATCACGGTCGAGGAATTACTGACTAAACATAAAATTTAAATAATCGAAAATTGTGGGCGTAATCACCTATATAGTTAAAAGATTTAAGTAGGAGGGTACCATGACTAATGAAGAAATTGCAAGGCAATTGGAAAACTTATTAGAAGAATTGAAAGATTCATTAAAGGAATGTAACGATGGGTTATTGAAAAAATCTGAAGCACGAGAAATTAAAAACAATACAATAAACAACGTTAAAAAAATTCTTCCAGAAAACTCTCGCCAATACAGAATATTTGACAAAGGAACAAGTGAGCAATTCATTTCCCGATGGCAGAGACAGACTTTGTCTCAATATGTTGATAAAAGTGACTGCAAACAATTCGAACAAATAATTACAACTCTTCAACAAGTATTAAGGAGCTATGAGCCAGAATTTCTCCAAGGAGATCAAGGTAGAACTGAATTTTACTTTTCGAAAGGAGATATATACGCTGCAAAAATAAGAGTTTTCGATACAATGAAAAAATCAGAGAATAGTTTGATTATAATAGATGCCTATGCAGGTCAAGATACCGAAATCCTTAAATATATTGCCTCACTTAAAGAGCTTAAGGAAAGCCTAAAAGTACAAGTTTTAACTGAAAAGGTAATATCTATATTTAAAGAACTGTATAACGAGTTGGCGAAAGAAAAAGGAAATATTGAGGTCAAAAAGATAGAGAATGTCCTACATGATCGCTATCTAATAATTGATCAATCTGAAATATGGACTCATGGGATATCTATAAATAGAATTGGGAAAAAAGATTTTTCAATGACGAAATTCACGGATAAAGAAGCAAAAAGCAAAATCATTGAAGACTTTAAAGAACATTGGGCAGATGCAAAAAGTCTTGATGATAAAAAAGCTAATTAAACTTATATGAAATATTTGCTCAACATCTATTCTGAAGAGGATTAAAAGCAAAATGAATCTGCCATCTGTATAAGAGCGTCAACCGGAGCAGTTGAGTTTTAAAGAAAATGAATAAATAAAAGGAGGGATAACCATGACATACAAACTTACAGGTAAGATTATCGACGTAAAAGGAAAGTGCGAGGCAGGTCACGAAGTAGGCGAAGAAATGGACCTTACCATTTACGGTGAGAAAGGAACCGCTAAGGGTGTAAAGTTGTGTCCGTACTTTATGGATAGTATCTTTCCGTACCTGTGCGTGATGCAATTTGGTGGCCAGTTTCCCTGGGAGAAAGACCCAAATGCTGCTGTATTTAGTTGCCCCGATTTTGAAACTGGAGTAAAGATAAGAGTTGAGCGTACTCCTGTGGAAGAGGAGAAGTGAACCTGAGGATGTTTCGGCTTTGCAATAGATTAGATTTTAAAGAAGGTAATTAAATAAAAAGGAGGGGGCATATATGAAGCCATTTACACCTCTGCCTTTTGAAATAGGGCAATGGATCAGGCTAGGAAGCATTTCTCTGACTGTAAATAATTTTGACGCTATGATAGCAAAAAATCCTGATAATAAACTTGTGATAATTGATGTAACAATAGAAAATCAAGGAGACAAAGCAATCCAATATACTTCGGGAGATTTTATTCTTAGAGACAAGCAAGATTATATTTATGAATCAACAATATCGATGAAAACGCCAGATTTAGAATTCGGAATTTTACCAGCTTATAGTAAAATAAAGGATCGGGTAAGTTTTGAAATTCCGATGGAAGTTTATGTAGAACTGATATATCAACCAATTTGGTGGACTGGAGGACAAATAATAGTTAGACTTGAGTAAATGAAAGCTGCCATCTGCATAAGAACGTCAACCAGGACAAGTTAGATTTTAAGGAAGATGATTAAATAAAAAGGGAGGAAATGTGAAAACAAAGAAACCAAAGCAGGAAGAATTAAAGAAAAAGACTTTTCTAGACGAACAAATAAGCGATCTAAGTAGTGAACTGAATGATCTTAGTAATATTAGACTCGCATTTACTATTTTCTTTATTCTTGCGGCTCTTTTTCTTTCTTATCTCGCGATAGGATTATTAAATATCCGTAAGGCACACCCTGTAATGTTTTGGTCTAATGTAACTTGTCAGCCGGTCTATATCATTATAGGCATTGTAACTCTAATACTCATCAACAAATTTATCAGAAAAACAAGAAGCAATTATAATGAGAAAGTAAAAGAGCGGGAAGCCGAAAAAGAAGTTCAAGAGTTTCTCAGAAAGAATCTCACAGAAGAATATCATGTCTTTGAAAATATTTATACTGGTTACGGGGATATAGATACGATTGTAGTAGGTCCAACAGGAATCTATATGATTGAAATTAAATCAAACTCTGGGACTATTACGTCAAATTCAAAAGGTTATCTTTCAGTAATAGATGGAGATACCCCAAATAAAAACTACAGAGATCAGGTTAAAAAAGAACTAGGCCAGGTGAAGCTGTACATAGACATTAATACAGGGTTAAATAGCTGGGTTAATCCAGTGCTTGTCTTTCCGTTCGGTTCAGTTATGAAAGATCTGATTTTAGTTTCAGAATACGATAACCTAAGACTCCCTGTTATGAGCGAAAAGGATTTATTGAAATACATTTATGCAAAAAGTCAGGCCAAACTAACACCTGAACAAATCAATAAAATCTCTAAGGCGCTTGAGGAATGGCAGAAGGATTAATGAATGATTTTCAATACACTATATTTGAAGACCGCTTATCAATTAGATACCTCACGCTACACGCAAGTTTTAAGAAATATCCATTAATAAGGAGGGGTAATGAAATTTATTAAAGCAAATTGGATAGCATTGCTTGCAGTAATATTTACTGCTTTAACACTAATTAGACAATATATTAGTGATCGTAAGGCAAAAAGAGAAAGAGAGGAAGAAAAAGGACAGGAATTTCGGGAAAGGGTTATAAAACTGGAAGAAAGAATAGATATACTCATAAAGCTTTTTCCTAAATTAGAAAAAGCCGAAGAATCATTAAAAAAGTTAGATGAGATTAAAACTCCAGAAGAAATAAGAAAAATTACTTCAGAAACATTAAAGACAACTGATATACCAAATATTATCGATGCAAAAATTAGTAAAAAGTTAAGTGGTGTTGATAAACTTATTGCAACGATGATTGCTCAAAAACTGGATGAGAAAGATAAACAATTTAGCGGACTTATTGGAAATGCGTCTGATTATTTACTTCTTGGAAATGCAAAATATAAAGAGGGAGATCTTCCTGGGGCAATTGAATACTACGATAAAGCGTTAACGATAAATCCAAAATATGCTGATGCATTATATAACAAAGGAGTTGCTCTTTCTGATCTCAAAAGACATGAAGAGGCAATTGAATACTACGATAAAGCGTTAACGATAAATCCAAAATATGCTGATGCATGGTATAATAAAGGAGTTGCTCTTTCTGATCTCAAAAGATATGATGAGGAAATTGAATGCTACGATAAAGCGTTAACTATAAATCCAAAATATGCTAATGCATGGTTTAATAAAGCTTGTATATATGCATCAAAAGATGACAAAAGTAATGCACTTAAAAACTTATCTAGAGCAATAGAATTGGATAATAAATATAAAGAAGATGCAAAAAAGGATGAAGATTTCAGAAATTTATGGAATGATGAGGATTTCAAAAAAATCGTAGAGTAAATGTAAATGAAAGCTGCGATCTACATAAGAGTTTCCACTTCAGGCCAGGCACTTAACGGCGAGTCTCTCGATTTGCAAAAGGAGAGGCTTATAGACTATGTTAAGTTTCACGAGTGGGAACTATATAAGACTTATGAAGATGGCGGTTTTTCAGGAAAAGATATAAACAGGCCAGCATTCCAGGAAATGATGAAGGATGCAGAGCTCAAAAAATTCGATGTTTTAGTAGTTTATAAAATAGATCGTCTTTCAAGATCTGTTTTAGATTTTCACTCCACAATGAAATTCTTTGAAAAACAGAATATATCTTTTGTGAGCGTTACCCAGCAATTCGATACAACAAATTCAATGGGAAGGCTTATGCTCAATATCCTCGTTGACTTCGCAAACTTTGAAAGGGAAATAAATGTTGACAGGTCAATAGATTCGTATTTAAAGAGACTTCAGGACGGAGTAAACTCAGGAACAGTACCCTACGGATATAAGCGGGAAGGTAAGGAAGTAATAATCGTTCCGGAAGAGGCAGAAAATGTTAAGAAAATTTTTTCTCTTAGTTCACAAGGTCTTTCCATGAACGAGATTGCAAGAAAAACTGGCTTTACCAATTACCACGTGAGAAGTATTCTCACAAATCCTTTCTACTGCGGCTATTTGGTTAGAAAAAGGGATAAATACGAACACAGAATAAAAGAAAATGAGTGGAAGTGGCATAAAGGCCAACAAAAACCAATCATTACCGAGGAACTCTGGAGGGATGTTGCAGACATGAGGAAAAGAAATATGAAAATTATAACAAAGAAAACAACTTCATTGTTTTCGCGCTTAATTTACTGTCCTTATTGCAAACACAATCTCAGTTCACACTCAAGAACAACAGGAAATGGGACGTTTTTCTATTACCAATGCGACAGAATCAGTTTAAACGGAAAAGCTTGCGGCCAGTATTTGCGAGAAGAACCACTCGAGGAACTCCTTCTAAAGTATGTAAACAAAATTTTTGAAATCAGCTTACCGATACCTAAAAAAGAAGTTAAAAATGATGATAAAGTAAAAGAGATTGAAAGAAAAATGAATAGAATTGTGAAGCTTATAGAAGGAGACTATATATCTTTTGAAAAAGGAAAGGCACAGCTTGATAAATTGAAAGAGCAAAAAGCCTTTCTATTAGTCTCTAATATTATTCAGACAGATTATTCGAAAGTGGTAGAAAAGCTTAAGCAAATAAAACAAATTTATCAATATGCAACGAGAGAGGAAAAGAGTAGGTTGTGGCACATTTTAATTGATAAGATTGAAGCGTGGAACGATAGAATCGTAGTTCATTGGAAGTTTGGCAAGAAATACACCATTAAAAGGTCGAAATTATCAAAGCTTCTTAAAGATTCTTCACCTGTGTGGTGGCGGCGGGGGGATTTGAACCCTCGACACTCCGGGTATGAGCCGGATGCTCTAACCACTGGGCTACGCCGCCATTCCTCTGTGTCTTTGCATTCTCTTTTTTTGATCTGTTTGGGTATC
>Ga0315282_10005913_pt1 | contig 20661 bp, 13 predicted proteins | sample YL17G07_20_MG_FD_203693 | JGI IMG/M metagenome (GOLD analysis project Ga0315282, IMG submission 203693) | Sediment microbial communities from Yellowstone Lake, YNP, Wyoming, USA - YL17G07_20 | ecosystem: Environmental > Aquatic > Freshwater > Lake > Sediment | place: USA: Wyoming | collected... | reverse complement strand
CGGTCACACTCGACCCGCATTTCGTCCGGACCGCACAGCACAAATCCACCGAGCGAGCCGCCGCGTTTCTCGATCGCCCGGATTCGCGTGTCGCAGAGTTCCTCCACGCCAAGGCGCTGCATCTCGTAGCGCAGCACGTCGAGCACCGCGGAGGCCTGCTCGCAGAGCGGGAAGACCTTGCCGCCGTCCTCGACCTTGGTGGGAATGCCGAGTTCCTCGAAGAACGCGCGGGTCTGGGCGGGGCCGAGTTTCAGCAGCGCCTGCCGCACAAAATCGGGGTCGCCGCCGTGGTAGTGGACGGGGCCGCATGCCACGTTCGTGAGGTTGCACCTCGCGTTGCCGGTGACCAGCAGTTTTTTCCCCACGCGGTGCATACGGTCAAAGAGGCGGACACGCGCGCCGGCGCGGGCGGCGGCGATGGCGGCCATCATTCCCGCGGCGCCGCCGCCGATAATGCAGATGAACCGGGAGTTCGAATCGTGGACGGGTACCATCTCAGCCCGTCGCCTTGCTCCGCGTCAGGTTCAGCAATCCCCCCGCGGCCAGGACGTCGCGTTCCCGCGCGCTGAAGTTGAGGGTGAGGGTGCAGGCTTTATTTCTCGACAGGTTCCTGAGTTCCACCTTGTCCAGACCTTTCTTCAGCGCCTTCAGGAGGTTCGGGATTTCCAGTACGTCGCCCTGGGCGATGGTGGCGTAGTCGCCGGGATTCCCGAACAGAAGCGGCAGGATGCCGAAGTTGATCAGGTTGGCGCGGTGAATGCGGGCGAAGGACTTTGCGATCACCGCCTTGAGTCCGAGGTACATCGGCGCGAGCGCGGCGTGCTCGCGCGAGGAGCCTTGGCCGTAATTCTCGCCTCCCACCACAAAGCCGCCTTTTTTCTCCCGGGCCCGGGCGGCGAACCCCGGGTCTATGGGCGAGAACACATACTCGCTGATAGCGGGGATGTTCGAGCGCAACGGAAGGATATTGGACCCGGCCGGCATGATGTGGTCGGTGGTGACGTTGTCTTCCACCTTGAGGAGGACCTCTCCCTTGAGGCCCGGTCCGAGCGCCTTTCGCGCCGGCAGGGGCTGGATGTTGGGCCCGCGGATGATCTCCACTTTTTCGGACTTGACGGGGGGTGGCAGGATCATCGAATCGTCCACGATCAGGTTTTCGGGCAGGCGCACCCGCGGCGCTTTGCCTAGTTCGCGCGGATCGGTGATGCAGCCCGTGAGGGCCGTGGCCGCGGCCACCTGGGGACTGCAGAGGTAAACCTCAGCGTCGCTGGTTCCGGAGCGCCCCGCGAAATTGCGGTTGAAGGTCCTCACGGAGACCGTCCCGCTCGCCGGGGACTGCCCCATCCCGATGCACGGTCCGCAGGCCGGCTCCAGGAGGCGCACGCCGGCGGCAATGATTGGATCCAGGCCGCCCTCCGCGATCAGGTTCTGCAAGACCTGCTTCGAGCCCGGCGCGAGGCAGACGCTCACGTCGGGATGCACCCTCTTTCCCTTGAAGACGCGGCTGAGCATGAGCAGATCCTCGAGGGAGGAGTTGGTGCAAGAACCGATGACCACCTGCGACACCTGGACCTTCTTGAGCTTGCGCGCCTCGGTCACCGCGTCGGGACTGTGGGGGCAGGCCACCAGCGGCTCGAGCTCCGAAAGGTTGATCTCGATTTCCTCGTCATAGTCCGCGTCCGGATCGGCGGTCATGAAACGGTGTTGACTCGCGCGGTTTTGCTGCCGCATGAACTCGTGGGTCTGTTCGTCGCTGGGGAAGATGCTGGTCGTTGCGCCCAACTCCGCGCCCATGTTCGTGATGGTGGCCCGCTCGGGAACACTCAGCGAGACCACTCCAGGTCCTCGGTATTCGATCACGCGGCCGACCCCGCCCCTCACCTTCAGCCGCCGCAGCAGATCCAGAATCACGTCCTTGGCGGAGACCCAGGGTCCGAGCCGGCCTTCGAGCCAGACGCCGACGACACGCGGGGCCGTCAGGTAGAAAGGCCCGCCGCCCATCGCCACCGCCACGTCGAGCCCGCCGGCGCCGATGGCCAGCATGCCGAGTCCGCCGCAAGTGGGGGTGTGGCTGTCGCTGCCCAGGAGCGTGAGTCCGGGGACGCTGAAGCGCTCGAGGTGGAGCTGGTGGCAGATGCCGTTTCCGGGGCGGGAGAAATAGATGCCGAACCTGGCCGCGGCTGTCTGCAGGAATCGGTGGTCGTCGGCGTTCTCAAAACCGCACTGCAGGGTATTGTGATCCACGTAGGACACGGAGAGCTTTGTCTGGACCCTGGGGAGCCCCAGGGCCTCGAACTGGAGACAGGCCAAGGTTCCAGTGGCGTCTTGGGTAAGGGTCTGGTCAATCCGGATCCCGATCTCGGAACCCGGCGTCAGTTCCCCCTCCAGGAGGTGGGACTTGAGGATTCTGCAGGTGAGGTTTCTTGCCATGTTGATTTTCCCCCGGCAACGCTCGCGTGAGCAAGAAGCGCTGTGCCTCGACTGTTTCGTTCCGGGATGCCCATTTCCGGCACGGGCAATGATCACCCGCGAGACTATGGAACGGCAGAAGCGGCGACCAAGGCAAAGCGTACAAGATTCCGACGTGAAGGTCAATCTTGATTCACGATAGAGGGAAAAGGCTTTGTGAATCGGGTGGTGGATGGGCTATCATGCCGGCATGAAAAGACCGGCGTTTTTCATCGCCTGCGCTCTTGTGGCCGGCGCCGTTTGCGGACGCGTGATCGTGCTGCCGTGGCACCTTTCCGCGGGAGCCATTGCCCTGCTGCTGGCGAGCGCCGTCTGGTGTTGGGCCAGGAGCGGGCGGACAGCGGGTCGCGAGGCGGGCGGGCAAGCGGGGGAGGGTCCAGGCGGCCAGGCGGAGGAAGGCCTGAGCGTGCCGCGCATCCAGAGTAGGGTGACGCGACTGGTTCTCGGGGCTTTCTTCGCGCTTGCGCTCCTGCAGCAAAACGCCGAGGTGCGGCGCGAGCGCATTTCCCAGAATCAAGTGGCAAGACTGCAGCGGACCGGCGAGATCACGTTCCGCGGAACCATATCGGAGGAGCCGTCGGTACTGCGCGGCGGGGATCGCGTTGTCCTGGTGCTCCGGGACCTCGGGATCGTGGGAACGCCGCAAAGTAGCGCGGGCGTCCCGCCTGCGAACAACATTTCGCCCGCAGACAAAAGTAGCGCGGGCATCCCGCCTGCGAACAACATTTCGCCCGCAGACAAAAGTAGCGTAGGCGTCCCGCCTGCGACTCAAGGCGCCACCTCGGACCGCAGGCGGGACGCCCACGCCACTCTGACTCCTGCGTGCGGCCCGCGTCTTGCCTGCCGCGTCCAGGTTTCGCTGCTGCGGACCGCGGCGGCGGCTTTCAGGGAGAACCTTCCCTTTCAGGGACAGCGCATCGAGATCACCGGAACCATCCGGGAACCCCTGTCGAGCCCGCACCAGGATTTGTTTGACTATAGCGCCTACCTCCGAACGCGCGGGATCGGGGCCCAGGTTTCGGTGTGGAACCCGGAGCGCGTTCGGCGCGTGGAAAAAGAAGACGCCACGGTGGAAACGGCCGTATTTTCGCGCCTGATGGGATGGAGACGGGGCGTCTTGCATCGAATGGACCGGTCCCTCGAACCCGAAAAAGCCGCCGTGGCCAAGGCCATGCTTTTCGGCGACACGTCCGGTTTCGATGACAACCTGCGCAGCATCTTCATTCGGACCGGGATCGCGCACCTGTTCGCCGTGTCGGGAACGCACACCGCCATGCTGGCGCTCATCATTTTCTGCGTGTGCCGGCTCCTTCAGATTCCGCCCCGTATCTCCGTCTGGATCCTCTACGTTGTCATGGCGGTTTTCTGCGCGCTGGTGGGGTTTCTGCCACCGGTGGTGCGCGGCACGATCATGGCCTACTGCATGGCGCTGCCCATTCTGTCGCGCCGGGCCGTGGATTCGCTCGAGGCGTTCTCCATCGCGGTCATGCTGGCCCTGCTGGTCAATCCGCTGTCCATCGTCCGCACCGATTTTCAGTTCTCCTATCTCTGCGTGTTGGGGCTCATCACCCTCATCCCTGTCCTCTCGGAAATCCTGTCTGTTTCCACCACGCGCTGGAATTCCTACGGACTGCGGCGCCTCGCGCGTTTCTACAATGAATGGCTGGCCTTCGGTCTCGCGACTACAATCGCCGCGACATTGGCCGTGATCCCTCTGTTCTCTCTCTATTTCCACCAGGCCTCCCTGATCGGGATCGTGGCGAACCTTGTCCTGGTGCCGCTTTCGGGCGTATTCCTGCTGGTGGCGGGAGCTTTTGCCCTGCTTGGAACGGCGGGCGCGGAACTTACCCAGGCGATGGCGGTCCCTTTGTCGTTGGTCAGCGGAATTTTCATCGCCTTGACGCGATTCTTCGCCGGCTTCCCCTGTGCCGTCACTTATCTGCCGTCCTTCTCCTGGTGGGTGGTCCTGGTTTACTATCTGCTGCTGTTCAGCGGGCCGCACATGAGGCTCCTGCGCGCTCCGGGCGCGATGGAAGTGCGGCGCGGACGCCTCCTGCTGCACGTGGCCGCCATCGTGGCGATCGTGGCGTGGTGGCCCGTGGTGGCGCGCATTCCCGCGGTTGCCGGCGAACCGGACCCCGGCTTTCAACTCACGATGCTCGACGTGGGACAGGGCGACTGCTTCGTGCTGCGTTTGCCGGACGCGCGGGTCGTGATGGTGGACACGGGTAAACCGCAGGCCGCCCGCACGATCCTCGAATACCTCAAGGCGCAAAACGTGGACGAGGTGGCGGCCCTCGTGCTCACGCACAGCGACTCGGACCATATCGGCGCGGCGCCGCAGATCCTCGACAAACTTTACGTCGGGGCGCTCCTGGTCGGAACCAGCACCTCGGAATCCGGCGCCCAGCGGGAGTTGGACGAAGCGGTTGCGCGGCTGAAGGTGCCTGTGTGCCACGTGGCGCGCGGTGACACGCTGGGCGGCTCGCGGAACATGCGGATGGAGATTCTGAACCCGGCGCGCGAGTCCGGCACGGATGAAATCATAAGCCAGAGTTTGGTGGACCGTCGCGCAGTTCAGTCGGATTCCAGCCCGCTCAGCACTCAGCACTCAGCACTCAGCACTCCGAAAGGCCCATCCTACGGAACACCATCAGACCGGCAGACTGGCGAACCGGCAGACTGGCCGACTTCGATGGGCCAAGGCCCATCCTACGGGAGGGCGAAAGGCGACCCGAACGACCAGTCGGTGGTGCTGCTGGCTGAATACGGCGAGATGACGTTTCTGCTGACGGGCGACGCGGGAACCGCCGCCGAGAAGGAAATGCTGAGCGCTTTCGGGGCAAAGGCCCTCGAGGCCGAAGTGCTCAAGCCGGGCCACCACGGCAGCCGGACGGCGAGCTGCGAGGAGTTCGTCAGCGCCGTGCATCCGCGGGTCGCGCTCATCAGCGCCGGCGCCCGCAACCAATATGGCCACCCCACTCCCGAGGTGGTGGAACGGCTGCAACGCGCGGGGGCCGCCATTCTCAACACGGCGGAGTGCGGCTCGGTGGACCTGCGGACCGACGGACACAGGCTGTGGATCCGGGTGACGCGCACGGGCGGAGACAGGAGAGAGGACTGAGAAGAAAGGACTGAGTGCTGAGTGCTGAGTGCTGAGGACTGAGAATTCACGACTCCGGCATGTCCCTTGCGTCTCTTAGGTCCCTTATGTCCCTTTGGTCTCTTCCTTCCACTGCTCCCAGAGCCGGATGAACCGCGCCTCGTAGATGCGCCCGAAGGCTTCGAGCTTGTCGGGCGCTTTCTCGCGGCAAAAGTCCCGCAGGTGCTCGATCTGGATAGCGATGTCCACCCATTCGAGATCCCCGTAGAGGATCATGCTGGAGATCCGGTCGGCCCGGCGCTGGATTTCCTCCGCGAATGCATCCGGTGGGCGAGTCTTACGCGTGGGAGCCATCTCTGCCACAGCCGAGTCCCTCCTTCGGTTAACTCATTTCTCCGCCTCTCAATCTACCACGATCTCCTCCGATTCGCGAACAGAACTCGACACAGCCCTTCATGATTCCACAAATCACCCGCAATCATGAAAAGAGGCCTTTGTTTTTTTACCACGGAATACACGGAACACACGGAAGAGTTCCCTTTCCGTGTGTTCCGTGTATTCGGTGGTAAGTTCTGTTCTTTCTTTTTCTGTGTCAGGTTTTTCGCTTGGTTGCGGCAGTGCCGCTTCAAGTGCTTCGTGGTTAGCCCAAATTAGGAGTTGCATTGTGTCGCGCGTGTGGAATAATCCGGAAAGCGCGCGTCGTGGAATGAACAGCAAAGGAGATAAAATGCCGAGTTCCGTTGGGATGAAAACCATCATGTTCCAGTGCGCCGAGGCTGCTTCCGCCATTCTCCTCAGGCGCTTCGGGAAGATCGAATCCGTCGTGAAGAAGGGTGAGGTGGACCTGGTGACCGTCGCCGACAAGGAAGCGGAGAAGGCCATCATCCGGCGCGTCCAAATCGCCTTTCCGAGCCATGCGATCCAGGGCGAAGAGTCGGGAAACATTTCACCGGAACAGGAGAAGGCGAAGAGTCCGGGAAAAAGGGCCTCCCGCCAATTCGCCCCGGGTCCATTCGCCCCGCGTCCGCCTGCCCCGCGGCCAGCCGTCTCGCGGCCATGCGCCCCGCGTCCGCCTGCCCCGCGTCCATCCGTCTCGCGGCCGCCGGAGTATTGTTGGCTGATTGATCCGCTCGACGGGACCATGAATTTCGCCCATGGTAACCCGGTGTTTACGGTCTCCATCGCTCTCTTGCGGTGCGGACGCGCGATCATGGGCCTGGTGGCGGACCCGATGCGCGGGGAATGGTACTTCGCGGAGCGGGGAAAAGGGGCCTGGCTCTACACGCGGCGCGGCGGCGCGGGAGTAGCCGGCTCCGGCGCGCGCGGGGGCGGGGGTGGGTTCCGTCGGAGGCGTATCCGGGTGTCGAGCGTGCGCCGCCTCGGGGAATCGCTGATCTACACCGGTTTTCCGCACAACCGGCGCGAGATCGCCGCGCAGCTCGCGCGAACGCTGCAGGCGCTGCTGATGTGCACGCATGGCGTCTCGCGGCAGGGTTCGGCGGCGCTGGACCTGTGTTTCGTGGCGTCGGGGCGGTGCGAAGCCTTCTATGAACCCAAGCTCGAACCGTGGGACCTTGCGGCGGGGGCGCTGATCGTGGAGGAGGCGGGCGGGCGCTGCACGGATTACGCGGGCCGGCGCATGATTACCCCCGGCACGCGCATCGTGGCGACCAACGGACGTATCCACGGAGCGCTTCTGCGGGTGATTCGGGAAAACTGGACGGAGTAATACGGAAGAAAGAGAGGGATTCTAACCACGGAATACACCGAACACACGGAAGGAGAACTCTTTCCGTGTGTTCGGTGTATTCCGTGGTTTGTTTCATTCCTTCTTAGCCTTGACGTACGCGATCGCTTCCTTCACCGTGCGGATCGTTTCGGCTTCCTTGTCGGGAATGTCGAGGTCGAACGCCTCTTCGATGCGCATGATGAGTTCGATGATCGCAAGGGAATCGGCGCCGAGGTCCTCCTGGAAAGAGGCGGAGTCCACCAGTTTGGACAGCGGGACATTGAGTTCCTTCGCAATGATTTCCTTCACTTGTTTCGTCAGCAGGTCGGTCATGGGTGCTTGTCCTTTCCTCGATCGCGTCTTCCTTGTGGATATTTGAGCCGATTCATCCAGGGCTGGTCAAGTGGATATTTGCTGCGCGGTTCGCTTGGGCATGCTTCCTCCCTTTCCCTCTTGACTTGCTTTTGCCCGCGTGCCAGTCTCGTAGGGGTCTTTGGCGGCGAGGGTTTCGCGCGCGGCTTGGCTGAATGGACGCGTGGCGCGCCGTCTGCTTCGATATCGCGAGGGCGTCTTTGCATGGATATTCTCGGCATCTCCGCTTTCTACCACGACAGCGCGGCGTGCCTCGTGCGCGACGGCGTGATCGCCGCCGCCGCGCAGGAAGAGCGTTTCACCCGCCAAAAACACGATCCCGGCTTTCCCGCACATGCCGTGGACTATTGCCTGGCGGAGGGCGGCCTCGAGCCCGAGCAACTTGATGCCGTTTCGTTTTACGACAAGCCCATCCTCAAGTTCGACCGCATCCTGGAGACCTATCTGAGCTACGCGCCGCGCGGCTTTCGCTCCTTCATGGCGATGCTGCCCGCGTGGGCCGGCCAGAAGCTCCGCCTGCCCCGCGAGATTGACAAGGGGCTGCACAACCGCTACCGGGGCCCCATCTTCTTCCCGGCGCACCACGAATCGCATGCCGCCAGCGCGTTTTTTCCTTCGCCCTTCGAGGAGGCCGCGATCTGCACCATTGACGGCGTGGGCGAGTGGAGCACCACCACCGTTGGCTACGGCGAAGGCAACCGCGTCCATCTCCTGGAGGAGATCCGGTTCCCGCACTCGCTGGGGCTTCTCTACACCGCTTTCACGTACTACCTGGGTTTCAAGGTGAACTCCGGCGAATACAAAGTGATGGGCTTGGCGCCCTACGGCGACCCCAAGTACGCGGACCTGATGACCGAACACCTCATTGATATCCGCGACGACGGCTCCTACTGGATGGACATGCGGTATTTCAACTACTGCGAAGGCCTGACGATGACCAACAAGCGCTTCCACCGGTTGTTCGGCGGGCCGCCGCGCAAGCCGGAATCGGACCTGACGCAGCGCGACATGGACATCGCCGCGAGCCTCCAGGCGGTGACCGAGCGCGTGATGGTGAGCATTGCGCGGCACGCCCGCGAGAGGACCGGCAAACGCGACCTGTGCCTGGCCGGGGGGTGCGCGCTCAACTGCGTGGCCAACGGCCGCATCCTGCGCGAGGGCATCTTCGACCGGATCTGGATACAGCCCGCCGCGGGGGACGCTGGAGGGGCCGCGGGGGCCGCGCTCGTGGCCTGGCACCATATCTATCAGAAACCACGAACGCCCGAGTTGCCCGACGCGCAGTCCGGTTCCTATCTCGGACCGGCCTTCAGCGACGAGGAGATTTGCGCGTTTCTGGATGAAGCCGGCGCTGTCTACACCCGCCCCGAGAATGTGGATGACGTGATCGAGACGACGGCGCAGGCGCTCGCCGACAGCAAGGTCGTGGGATGGTTCCAGGGGCGGATGGAATACGGCCCGCGCGCGTTGGGCAACCGCAGCATTCTGGGCGACGCGCGCTCTCCCGAAATGCAGAAAGTGATCAACCTCAAGATCAAGTTCCGCGAGTCGTTTCGTCCCTTCGCGCCGACGGTGCTGGCGGACAAGTGCGCGGAGTACTTCGAACTCGACGGCGGCGTGGACAGCCCCTACATGCTCCTGGTGGCGGACGTGCGCCGGGACAAGCGGCGCGGCAACCTCGACGAGGACAGGAAACTCTTTGGGCTGGACCGGCTCAACCGCGTGCGGTCCACCGTGCCAGCGATCACGCACGTGGATTATTCCGCGCGCATCCAGACGGTGGACCCGGGGCGCAACCCGCTGTATTACCGGCTGATCCAGTCCTTCGAGCGCAAGACGGGCTGCCCGGTGATCATCAACACGAGTTTCAACGTGCGCGGCGAGCCGATCGTTTGCACCCCGCGTGACGCGTATCACTGCTTCATGTGCACCGATATGGACATGCTGGTGATGGGGAATTGCGTTCTCCACAAAGAAGGCCAGCCGCATTGCGAGGGCCGGGAGGCGTATCTGAAGCAGTTCAGATTGGACTGAGTCTTGGCGGCATGTCAAGATCATTTGGGCAGGCGATGCCGGCGTCTTTGTGTCCCTGATGTCCTTGAGGTCGTTGATGTCCTTCTTGCGAGGTAGCAACCCGAGTATGACAGAAAACCAACAATACCCCGGCCTGGGGCTGGTGGAAACCAGGACCCTCGAGGTCTGGAAGGAAGGTCTCCCGCTGGAGAGCGGGGTCACTTTCGGGCCAATCACCCTGGCCTACGAAACCTACGGCACGCTCAACGCGAAGAAGGACAACGCGATCCTGGTGTGCCACGCGCTTTCCGGCGGGGCGCACGCCGCGGGGTGGCTGCCGGGTCATCGCAAGCCGGGTTGGTGGGATATCATGATCGGCCCCGGCAAGGCCTTCGACACCGACCGCTACTTCGTGATTTCCCCCAACGTGATCGGCAGCTGCTACGGCTCGAGCGGTCCCTCCTCGATTGACCCCGGCACCGGCAAGCCCTATGGCCCGCGCTTCCCCGTCGTGACCGTAAACGATATGGTGAAGGCCGAGGTTCCGCTGCTGGATCACCTGGGCGTGGAGAAACTTCTTTGCGCTACGGGCGGCTCAATGGGGGGGATGCTCGCGCTGCAGTGGGCGGTGGCTTACCCCCGGCGCGTGCGGTCGGCCATTGCCATCGCCACGACGCACCGTCACTCGCCGCAGCAGATCGCGTTCAACGAGGTGGCCCGGCAGTCGGTCATGGCGGACCCCGCGTGGAACAAGGGGGACTATTACGACACCGAGGGGCCTCGGCTGGGACTCGCGGTGGCGCGGATGGTGGGGCACCTCACCTACTTGTCCGATCTCGGCATGGAGCGGAAGTTCGGCCGGCGCCTGCGCAACCGCGAGCGCTATGGCTACGACTTCTCGCTCGACTTCGAGGTGGAGAGCTACCTGCGCTATCAGGGACAGAGCTTCGTGGAGCGCTTCGACGCCAACTCCATGCTCTATATCACCAAGGCGCTCGATTACTTCGACCTGGCCGGCGGGCACGAATCCCTGACCGACGCTTTCCGCGGGAACCACAACCTCTTCCTGCTGATTGCGTTTTCGTCCGACTGGCTCTATCCGCCGCAGCAGCTCAAGGACGTGGCGAAGGCCATCCGGCGCTCCGGCGGTGAGGCCACGTATTACGAGATAAGCAGTGATTACGGCCACGACGCGTTCCTCCTGGAGTATCAGAAACAGGAACCGCTGGTGGCGTCGTTTCTCCGGCGGGTCCAGGAAGCCGCTCCATAGTTCCCTGGCGTAAGCAAGGAGGGATTCCGTCCATGACTCCCAAGACCCTTTTGCGCGTTCCTCTGCTTCTGTGCGTTTCCTTTGTCGCGCTGGGGTGCGCGAACGGGATGTTCTACCAGCCCTCGCGGGTTATCCTGGAAACCCCGATGCAGCAGAGTTTTCAGTACGAGCGGGTTTTCTTCCCCAGCCTCGATGGGACGCGCCTCTCCGGCTGGTTCCTGCCCGCGGCGGGAAAGAGCCTCGGCACCGTGATCCACTTCCACGGCAACGCCGAGAACATGTCGGCCCATTACGCCTATGTGCGGTGGATGGTCCCCGAGGGTTTCAACGTGTTTGTGTTTGATTATCGGGGCTACGGCCAGTCGGAGGGCAAGCCGGGCCGGCGCGGCATCTACAAGGACTGCGTAGCGGCGATCCGGTATGTCCAGAGCCGCAAGGACGTGGATCCGGACAGGATTGTTCTGTTTGGGCAGAGCCTCGGCGGGGCTCTCGCCCTGGCGGTGATGGGAGAGGAGAAACCGGCCGGAGTGCGGGCCGTCGCGAGCGACTCGGCCTTCTATTCCTATAGGACCCTTGCGCGCGACAAGATGTCCCGCATGTTCCTCCTGTCCCTGTTCAGATGGCCGCTCTCCTTTTTTGTGGTGACCAACGGCCACAGCCCCGGGCCGGTCATTGACAGGATATCCCCCGTTCCCGTGCTCTTGATCCACGGCACGGAGGACGCGGTGGTTCCCTACAGCGACGGCAAGCGGCTGTTCGAAGCCGCGCGGGAACCCAAGACTTTCCTTCGCGTCTTGGCGGGCCGCCATACGGATGCTCTTACTCGCTTCGGGGATCTCTACAAGAAGGAACTGGTGAACTTCTTCACGGAGGCCCTTACAAGACCGGCAGCTGGGCAGGCGCCGCCGGGTCCCTAGCCATTTCCCAACTCCCTCTCGAGTTCCTCGATACTGGGGAGGCTGGACTTGAGCTTGGCGGGAATCGCGCGGGTCAGCTTGTACTCGCTCACGCCGATGGGCGACTTTGTGTTGCGCAGCGCGTATTCGACGATGAGTTTCTTCCGGGTCTTGCAGAGAACGATACCGATGGCCGGATTGTCGTCGGGATGCTGGAGATGTTCATCCACGGCGGACAGGTAAAAGTTCATTTTCCCCGCAAACTCCGGCTTGAACTGTTCCGTTTTCAGGTCAATGACGACAAAACACCGCGGACGCAGGTGATAGAAGAGAAGATCGAGGTAGAAGTCCTCCCCTTCGACCTCGAAATGGTACTGGCTTCCCACGAAAGCGAATCCGACGCCGAGTTCGAGCAGGAACTTCCGGAGGTGCTCGACGAGTCCGCGCTCGAGTTCCCGCTCGGCGGCGTCTTCGGCGATGGAGAGGAAGTCGAAAACATACGGGTCTTTGAGGGTTTGCTGCGCCAGGTCCGACTGCGGGGGCGGAAGGGTCCGGTCGAAGTTCGTGACCGCCTTGCCCTGGCGTTCATGAAGGCCGCACTCAATCTGGTGGGCAAGCACTGCCCGGCTCCAGCCGTTCTCAATGGTTTTCCGGGCGTACCAGAGGCGTGTGGCGGGGTCCTTGAGTCTGAAGAGCAGGAGGATATGATGCCCCCAGGGAATGCCGGCGAGGGTGGGCGGGAGATTGGCGGCGTCGGTTTCCGGCACAGATTGCGCCGAATTCCTCCGTCCCAGTTTCGGCACAGGCTGTGCCGAAATTGCCGCACTCCCATTCCAAGCCAGATAGAAAGAACGCATGCGGGAGATGTTCGACGCGGAAAACCCTTCGATTCCAGGAAACGCGGACTAGATATCCCGCGATAAGCGGTCAATCACATTGGCTCCCCAGCCTTCCGATTCCTGGCGCTCCACAATGGACTTCCCGATATGCCAATACAAGGCAATGAGTTCCCGATTAGCCGATAGGGCCGCTCTGATTCGGGCCGCATGGATCCGCTCCTTCAAGTCTTCCAGGAAGGAGCCATACCCGGAGGGCAATTGCGCGGCAGGCTTCGACGCAACTCCACCAAGGGCGAGTCTTGACTGTTCTTCGGGTTTCTTGTTGTCTTTTTTCGTTGCCATTGGGGACTCCTTCGCTTCGGAGTTGGGGCCTTAAACGGGGATCTTCAGACAGCCAGCCGGATATCTTACAAAACCGGCCGCTGGGCAGGCGCCGCCGGGTCCTTGAGCAGGAATGTTTCCTCCACGCGCGCAAGGCCGAACCGCTCAGCGATCCTCCGGCAATCCTCGATGCTCGCCAGCGCGTCCTCGGGTGCGTGCGCGTCGGAGTTGCAGACCACCCGAATGTCGAACTCGGCGGCCAGCTCCCAGAACGGCAGCCACGGATACTTAAGCCTTTCACCACCGGCGGTCTGGATCCTGGGCATTCGCGTTCCGTAGCCGTTGATCTCGAGCGGAACGCGCAAGTCCCGCGCCGCCCGGAGGATATCGGCCGCGCAAGCCTTGCGGTCGGCGTCCCACACGGCGGGCATCATGCCGAAAGCGTCGGGGTGGGCGATGAAAGCGAACAGGCCCGATTCCATCATCTCCGCAAGGTAGCTGGAGTAGGCCCTCAAGCGGTCCGGCGTGCCGCACTGATCCAGATCCAGCCATTCGCCGCCGAAAGGGAGCCAGTGGCACGCGCCGATGAGGTACTGAAAGCCCCGCTTGCCCAGAAGTTCCTCCTGGAAGAAGCCAAAGTAGGCGGGGTCCCATTCGCATTCGAGCCCTTGCAGGATGGTCAGGCCCGGCAGGGCGGCGCGAGCATCCTCGATGGCGCGGACGTAGCCGGCCAATTCGTCCATGCGCATGCGGACGTCGGGCCACCGGCCATCGGGGAGCGGGGCGTGGTCGGAAATCCCCAGGACCGTGCCGCCTTGATCGAGGGCGATTCTCGCATAGTCCATCACGTCGCCCGTGGCGTGACGGCATCGGTAGGTGTGGGTGTGGTAGTTCTTCACGAGTTCAGAGTTCACAGTTCGCAGTTTACAATTTAGACCCTACAGTCTACAGCCTAAAGCCTCCAGCCTGCCGCTGGTGCGAGCGGGGGGACTTGAACCCCCACGCCTTTCGGCACAAGATCCTAAGTCTTGCGTGTCTGCCAATTCCACCACGCTCGCGCCGCGCGGGTTGTCTCGCGTCACGTTGGCGGTTTCCCCCGCACATGCCCCAACCAGATTACCAAATGCCGCGGTTTCTTCCAGAAGTTTCTTCCGGTGGGTGTAGCGTGCGCGCCCTAAAAACAAGGCGTCAGCGGTAAAGAGGCCAACTGCCATCCCTGACGGCGGACAAGGGAGTGTAACGCAGAATCCACAGGCCGCTCCCCCCGCATGCCAGATAAATCAGGCCGTCGGACAGCACGATATCGCCGACGGCCGGGTAAGTCCCGCACGGGCGCGGCGAAGCCGGATTTGACACATCCAAGACCTGAAGGCCAGCGCCGAGCCCTCCCGTCACAAAGGCCAGATCGTTCAACACGGCGACATCAAAAGTGCTCCCCCCACCGTAGTTACCCAGCACAACGGGGGTGGCGGGGTTCGATACGTCCAAGATGAGCAGACCGTCGCGGTTGTTATTCCACGACAGGCCCGAGCACGCCACGTACACCCGGTTTCCCAATACGGCAACGCCACTGGCCGGCTGCCTGAACATGCCGCGAAAAACTAGCGAGGATGGATTGGATGCGTCAATGACATCCACGGCGCCCTCGATGCCGGAATCCGCGTACACGGAAGACACGTAAGCCAGGCCGTTCGATATCGCGATGTCCGTGGTATGGCCATGCACCCCACAATGCCCGAGAGCCACGGGCGCCGCCGGATCGGACACGTCTACTACGGTCATCGCGTAGTTCCCGGCCAGATAAGCCAGGTTCCCCGAAACCACAACCGCATCCGCCTCTCCCGGCGATGAGGAGCCTCCACGCAGGACCGGCGCCGACGGGTTGGACACGTCCACAATCTGGAGAGCATTGTGATCGTTGACCACGTAGGCGAAGGCTCCAGAGAGCGCGACGTCGCGAGCAGTCCCGTCAATGTCGCAGCTCCCGCGCAGGACGGGCGCCGACGGATTCGATACGTCCACGATCTGAAGATCGCGCCCATAGCCATTGGCCACATAGGCCAAGCCGTCTGATACCGCGAGGCCGAGAGCGTGACCCGGCAGGCCGTAGCTGCCGCGCACAATTGGCTTTTCGGGCTTCGAGACATCCACGATCTGAAGACCGGCGGCATGGGCGCCCAGGTACGCAAAGTGACTCGAAACGGAAACGGTCGAAGCGGATCCCGGTGTTTTGCAGGACCCGCGTAGAGCCGGGGCCGACGGGTTGGATACATCCACGATCTGAAGGCCGGACCCGCCCGCCAGATAGGCAAGATTCCCAGACACGGCGATAGAATAGGCAGCCCCCACATCCAGTGACCCGCGCAGGACCGGTGCTGACGGATCGGACACATCCACGACCTGAAGGCCTTCATCTCTGTCCGCCACATAAGCCACCTGTCCGGATACCGCGACATCATAGGCGACTCCCGGCGTGTCGCACACTCCGCGCAAGACCGGCTTCGAGGGGTCGGAGACGTCCACAATCTGAAGACCATTGTTGTGATTCGCGACATAGGCAAACCCGCCCGAAACCGCAACGCCCCGCACAACGTTTGGGGTCTCGCAGGTTCCCCGCAGCACCGGCGCCGCAGGATCCGATATATCCACTATCTCAAGAGAGAGGCTCCAATCCGCCACAAAGGCCAGAGTTCCGGACACTGTGACGAGCCCTCTGGGAAAAGATACCCCGTAGCTCCCGCGCAGGACCGGCGCCGACGGATCTGAAACATCCACGATCTGAAGGGCGCCGGCCACCACGCAAGCCAGGTTCCCCGAAACCGAAATATCCCGCACGGACCCCGGCAAAGGAAGGCTCGCCGCCACCTTGGGTTGTAGTGGATCGGAGGTATCCAGGATGGTCAGGTTGGAACCCTCGCCGATGTACGCATAGTGTCCTTGCACCACCGCATCGCTGCACCAGCCGCCGATGCGCCCGACAAACTCGATATTCCCCGCCGGCGCAACGCGCGGACCAAGCAGCACGAGAAACCCAAGAAGCCACGCCGCGCCCCGCGCCGACTTGGCGCATCCGGGCGGCAATTCTCCGATCCGGTTCCTGTCTGGTGACCGCATTTTTATATCCTCCTTTGCCCCCTCGGAGCGAAACCGGATTACCGGCACATTGGACGTTTGAAAATGGATTGGGCCAGCCTTCTCAAGAACCAGATCCTGCCTGCAAACTAGGTTACTGCAACCGTCCATCCCGGTCAAGCGAAAAGCCCTCTTCCGCGGCAATGCGCGGCATCCCTTCTTCCCTGTCCGCGAAGTTGACCACTTCAGCCGATTTTGCCGTGGGATGGTAGAGGTGCGCGTTTTCCTTGCTGGAAAGGAGGGGGGACGCTATAATCCCTTCTGTTTTGCGGATACCCCGGGGCTTCGCCAAGGCCCGGAGGGAGCCGCTATCCCAGTTTGCTTCATCGGAGAGACCCGGAATGACACGTTTGGCGCCACACCTGTTGCTCCTTGTTCTGTTCTCATCTTCAGCGTTTGCCCAGGATCTCTGCAAAATCGCCGATCCGACCTCTCCCAGTTTGGCTCTGAAGCCTGCGCCTGCGCGGCCGGAGAACCCCGGTGAGATCACTTTCGGGCATTTCGACCCCGATCCGGCCGCCAAGGAGGGCCAAGGGGTGCGGATTGCCCGGGTGGTGCGGCGCTCGGAACTGCCCGGCGGGCCCTGGGCCACGGGCGATATCGGAGACTACATCCTGGAAAACGAGCAGCTCTGTGTGATCGTGCGAGGGGAGAACCGCCCGCCGGCGGACGACGGTATCCCCGGCACAGGGCATATTGTGGATATCGCCTTCCGGGACCAGATGTGGGATTCCCTGGCGGGCCTGGCGCAAACGGCCCAGATCGGCGGCAAGGGCCATGATGTCCGCTACGGCACCGTTGAGATTGTGTCTCCTCCGGACAGCAGTGCGCCGCCCATCTTGCGCGCCTATGGGCGCCTGCTCGGGAAGGACAACGTCTTTGTCATCACCACCCTGGCCGTGGAACCCCACGCGCCCAAGTTCGTGCTGGGAACTCAATACGTGAACAAGACAAGTTCCACGCTCACCATTGACTGCATGGATGGCGTGGGATGGGGCGCGCTTCCCATCTTTGTGGGGGGATACGGCATTCCGCGCTACACCAAGAGCACCCATTTGGACACCCACTGGGTCTGCGGCTATCTCGATGACTTCTGCATGGCGATCGTGAACCAATCCCCCGCTCCCATCACCATCAGCCAGTCCCTTCTCAACACGAGTTTCTTGAGTTACGAGACCCGGACGCTCAAACCGAATGAGATCGCCACGGTCATCCGAACCGTCCTCCTGACCAAGAGAGACATGGCGCCGGTTTCCCTTTTCGCCCTTAAGGCAAAGGGGATTGATTACGGGTGGGTGTCGGGCGCCATCAAGCAGTTTTCCGACAAGACTCCGTGCGCCGGAGAGGAGGTCGAGATTGGATGGGTGGATCGGGATCGCCCGGGAAGCAAGGGCGTTCTTCCCTACGGGATCACGCTGACGGATCAAACCGGGAGTTTCCGCTTTCCGCTTCCGTCCGGAGAGTACTACCTCAAGTCGCGTTCTCCCGGCCGGCCCACGATGCCGGCGCGGAGCCAGATCAGTTTCTTCATCCGCAAAGGAGACGAAGTCAGCAAGGGCCATCCCCAGACCGACGTCAACACTTTCACGTTTGAAGCGGTGGACGCGGCGACCAGCGAGCCCCTCCCCGCCAAGGTGCGGTTTGAGCCGCTGCCGGGGTCCAGACTCCCGGATTTTGGCCCGCCTTGGAAGGCGCAGGGGGCCCGGAACGTCTATTACCTGAAACCGGGGAAGAACCAGATCCCCCTGACAGGAGGGAAGTTCAAGTGCGTCTTCAGCCGCGGGCCGGAGTATGATATCACCGAGAAGGAAGTGGACCTGAAGTTCGGGGAAGCCCAGACCATCCGCGCCGGCCTGAGGCGCGTTGTTCCAACGCCTGGGATGGTGGCAGTGGACCTGAACGTCGCGACGAAAGCGAGCCCCTATACGCGCGTGAGCGCCGAGGACTTGGTTCTGGCCGCCGCCGGGGAAGGCTTGGAGTGGATCTTCTCGGGGGACCTGAACCAAGCCACCGACCTCACCAAGGCCATTGAAGCGCAGGGGCTCCAGAAATGGATACGGGCCTCGGCCGGCGTTCATCTGTCCTATCAGTTTCCGAAGTTGTTCGGGGAGTTCTACGTCTTCCCCGTTCCCCCGGACACACCCAAGGAGAAGCTGTCCGCGCTGGCGGGTCCGGACACCGCTCCCGCCGATTTCTTCAAGGCGGTGCGGCGGGAATTTCCCGGCGCGCTCATCAGTGTCATGACCCCCACCCTGGTGAATTCGAGTTACCTGAATTACTACAACATGGACGTCGCGAACATGCGGCTTCCTTCGGGGGAGTTCTTCTCGATGGATTTCGACGCGCTCGAGGTGTTTGAGGGAAAGAGCGGGGCCATCAGCCGCCAGGGATGGAAGATCATGGAATTCCTGTTCAGCAAGCAGCAGATGAAGATGCCCCTGGCCTCGTCGCGCTCCACGTCCCTTTACTACGAAGAGCCGGGCTGCCCCAGGACTTACCTAGTGGTTGGGACCGACGACGCTCGTGCTGTGAGCGACGCGCGGGCGGCCGAGGCCTTCCGGCAAGGCAGGTATTTCATCACCAATGGTCCCATCATTGAGCAGACCGTGGGCGGCAAATGGCCCACAAGCCCGATGTCCCCCCCAGGAGGGAAATTCACCCATACGCTCCGGATCTCGGCCGCTCCATGGGTGCCCATCAACCGGTTCGCCTGCAACAGGTATCCGTCGGGCGCCCTCTTCTGGGGGCAGTTCAAGCCCTCCACCGGGATTGTCCGTTTCGACTCCTCGACGAATGACAAGCCCTGGAGTTGGGAGCTCTTCTACCTCGACCCGAAGACGAAGGAACTGATCTATACGGACACTTTCATGTACGTGCAGGTGGAGGGTCTCAGGCTCAATCCGGTGGTCACGATGAAGGGAGAAGAGTCCTGCGAGGTGCTGGCGGTCACCCCGCCGCTGTTCCTGGATGCCAACGGGGACGGCAAGGTGGTCTTCGGCAAGAAGTGAGGGGGAGGACCAGACGGGGTGCTCAGCCCCTCGAAATCCCCGAAACCGGGAGCGGGAGAGGAAGACAAAGAGGGACATTATTAGACAGAACTACCCAATGTGGTCCTTTTCTTCAGTCGTGAGTGTTTTTCTAGGGAAATGCCTTCGCAGTATGCCGATAATAGAAGATATAGGGTGCGCGAGAGGGCGCGCAGTGCCGTCCCGTTTCCCCTCTATGAATAAGCAACCCCGATCCCGGAATAAGCAACCCTGATCCCGAGGAACCCGCCGAAATGTCCGAACTCCGAAAAGATCCCGTCACTGGCCGCTGGGTCATCATTGCCTCCGAGCGCGAGAACCGCCCCGGGGTCACGCTGCCCAATTTCGCCGATACCCCGCCGCCGGGGCCGTGTCCTTTTTGCGAGGGGAATGAGAGCCAGACGCCTCCGGAGGTTCTGGCCTTCCGGGACCGGAATTCGCAACGCAACCAGAAGGGGTGGTGGGTCCGCGTGATCCCCAACAAGTTTCCCGCCATGAAGATTGAGGGGCCGACTTTGAAGGTTGGGGAGGGCATGTATGACATGATGAGCGGGATCGGCGCGCACGAGGTGGTGATCGAGGACCCGCGGCACGACATGAGGATGTCCGACATGCCCGTGAAACAGATCGAGGAGATTTTCTGGGCCTACCGGGAGCGCATGCTTGATTTGCACCGCGATCTTCGGTTCCGCTACGTCATGATTTTCAAGAACCACGGCTCGCGGTCCGGCGCCACGCTGGATCATTCCCATTCGCAGATCATCGCGCTGCCCATTATCCCCAAGCAAGTTCAGGAGGAACTGGACGGCGCACGGAACTACTACGCCTACAAGGAACGTTGCGTTTTCTGCGACATCATCCACCAGGAGGAGAGCGACAACCTCCGGATCGTGAGCTCCAACGAGTGGTTCATCGGGTTTCATCCCTACGCCTCGCGGTTCCCTTATGAAACCTGGATTCTGCCCCGGCAGCATGAGTCCTTTTTCAGCGACATCCAGATCAACGAAGTGGCGGACCTGGCCCGCCTGATCAAGGAGGCCCTGCAGAGGTTCAAGAAGATCCTCAAAGACCCGGCCTATAATTTCGTGATTCACACAGCGCCCTGCACGGAGGAGGATTCGCCCCATTATCACTGGCACGTCGAGTTGATTCCCCGCCTGACGCGAATCGCCGGGTTCGAATGGGGTACCGGTTTCTACATCAACTCGATCTCCCCGGAGGTGGCCACCAAGCGCATTCTCGGACTCGAGGAAAACGGGGTGGAACCGGAGGAGAGAGTACGGACCTCGGTGGGATAGCCACCCGTTCCGAGGCCCCCGCGACCCGTTCCGAGGCCCCCGCGACCCGTTCCGAGGCCCCCGCGACCCGTTCCGAGGCCCCCGCGACCCGTTCCGAGGCCCCCGCGGCCGGCGTCCTTGATGCGGAAATCCAGGAACGCAACACCCGAAACGCGAAAGCGAAATAATGCGTCAGGCGCTCGGCTTATTCCTT
>Ga0315282_10005912_pt1 | contig 20667 bp, 16 predicted proteins | sample YL17G07_20_MG_FD_203693 | JGI IMG/M metagenome (GOLD analysis project Ga0315282, IMG submission 203693) | Sediment microbial communities from Yellowstone Lake, YNP, Wyoming, USA - YL17G07_20 | ecosystem: Environmental > Aquatic > Freshwater > Lake > Sediment | place: USA: Wyoming | collected... | reverse complement strand
CAAAGATATGTTCGCGTCGGATCAATCGTAACCTTGTTTGTACCTGATGATTATTCCACAGCTTTATTGCTGCCGATCGACTCGAAAATAATATTGTTTGTTTTGTCTATTTTTAGATTGTTTTGCAGGCATTTATTTAATCCGCTTTTCGAACTTCAGTTACTCCTACAAAGCAGTTGTCTTTTATTATGATTTTCGCGGTGAGAAACGTTTTGCATAGCGGACAGCTTCCAAGCCCGTCAGTTATTTCGCCATCCTTAACGGTCACCCGCTCAAACTCTACCTGGTCTCCAACGTGAAAGTGCTCAAGCAGCCTAAGCAACGCTTTGGTTTGAAATTCAGCCTCAACCTTCTTCTTACACGCGGGACACTCTACTTCCCCGTGAAAACTGTCAAACAGTCCCATCTTAAACTTCTCCAATAGATAATCCCTTGTTTCCCGCTTTTAAACTTTGCTTTTTTTAGTTTTGTTAACTCTTCGGGCGATACATGCGCACTAAAATTTAATTGTGGGAAAAAAATAGGCAAAAGTTAAAATAGACGGCACCAATTAAATATTGTGATAACCATGGCCTCATTTCGTAGCGAGTCCACATGTGCTCGTCAGGTTCGAAAGCTTGAAAAAAACATTGAATTTACTACTGAAGGACTCGAAACCCTTTTCAACGCGCTTCCAGGCGACGATTTTGACCCATACACACTTGCCGCTTACCGCCGTTGCGAGGCGCTCTTAACTGTTTGGGACAAGTTTCTCCCACTTTTTAGAGGGTTTGCAGTATACAAACCGAAAGGAGCGGGGTGGGCGTGGTGGTTTAAAGCACTACGTTACTATTCATCGCGAATTAGAAATCTTGTTGAACGCGCATTGAAAAAGCCAGAACTCAACCGTTTAGCTGATCTTGGCATTCACCGCAGACATGTCGTAGATCACTTCGCCACTGTCTTCTGCGACTGGTATGCCCAAAGAACGGGCTATGCAAAGCCACGAGTGAAAGTTTGGGTCAACACCAACTTTGAAAAATTCGAGATAGTAAATGTGCTTCTGAAAAAAGGGTGCGACTCCGGTCACGAATACCAGAATGGTTCGCTAGGTGTGTCTGACAAAAACGTTTTCGGATGTGCTTGGACCGTAACCCGCATAAACGCCAACATCAACCCAGTCTTGCGAGCGGTTGACAGGCGGCTGATTGTTCCCTTATTCAAAAACGCTGAAACCGCCATTTTCCTATTCGTTGAACACGCGTTTTCCGTGGTGCGACGTCGTTCCCGAGATTCCTTCCTGAAAGTTATTTTGGTTCACGAGTTGCTACACGCTTTCGAACAAAAAAACAATATAATAATTATTAAATCTGAAAACAAAGAAGAACTTGTGGAAGCTACGCTACTCAAATTCTTAGAAGAAAACCCGTCATGTTTCAAAAAATTTAGGGTTGGGAAGTGAAAAATGTGACTGCCATACGCGAACACTTCGAGCGAGGCACAGTCGACAAGCAAACACTCAAGTTCTTTGCTGAAAACGTTGGCACAACCCCCTTATGTTGCCACAAAAGAATATATAAAGATGAAAAAGAATTTGTGACTTGCGACTGGGTTAAAACATGGCATTCTCCTGAACAATTTCGAAGCATATGCCTTGCTTGCCAAGAACAAATAAAAAAAATGATCACGCAGAAAAATAGTGAACCCGGTCATATTGCGGAATGATCCCGAGTTCTATCCCATTAAGTAGAGCTAGAAACTAGTTCCGCACTTGTAATAGTTATAACAATATTTAAACTTTATCGGCGGGAAGTCCCCATCCTCTAGGGGGGAAGACGTCATTTAATAGTGTTTGACATGACGGACTCGTTTCTTGCTGGTTCTTTGAGCAAGCTCTATTTTCAGCATAATTTGAAGGGTTTGTTTTTTAGAGGGTATAGTAAATGTTAAATACACGTGCGCTTAAATATTAATTTGGGAGTAAACTGTTGAACCGTAGCTTCGCGATCATCGTTCTTTTACTATGTATAATTATCAGCGAAACTGCTTTTTATCTTCAGTTGTACAATCGATACGCCGGTCTTCAGCAGGAACACGCCGCCTTAACACTCAAGTATGAAACGTTGTCAAGTCAGTTTGTCGCCTTGAACTCTAGTTACTACAATCTTATTTCAGACTTCAACGAACTTTCGAGCGAGTTCGCCGTTTTAAATGAAACCTACCTGAAAATAGCTGAAAATTATTCGGAGGTTTCGCAGCACTACGGCGATACGCTTTCAAAATACAACGAGTTAGAAGCAGAATTCACCAGTTTAAACGCGGCATACACGGGCTTGTTAGTCAACTACGATCAACTTGAAAAAGATTATCAACAATTAAACGGCACATACGCCGAGGCACTTTCCGAACTTTCCGCGAACTACACCTCACTTCAAAACGCGTATAACCAATTAAACGTGGATTACCAAGACACGGAGCAGGCTTACTCCGCGTTTGTTGATTCCTACGCCAAATTGGTGAGGGCAGTTAACCTTCACAGCGTGCACCCGACTCCTGACGAAACCAGCTTAATAACACCTTTTGATGATGCAGTGGTTGCTGAAATGCTCGAAATCACGGGAGGATGGTCGAACCAAAGCGACTGGAACGAGTTCTGGCAAGATGTTTACCTAATGTACCGGTGGGTCAAAGACAACATTATTTATCGAAGCGACGGAGACTATCCTGTTTTACCCGACCAGCCAAATGGCACATTAGAGAACTGGCCCGAAATGTGGCAGTACCCAACTGAAACTTTGGCGCTGGGAAAAGGAGACTGTGAAGACATGGCGATCCTTCTGACAAGCCTAACCCTTGCATACTCAAATGAAACGGTCTGGACAGAAGTAATTGTTATAACTCAACACGCTGCAGTTTACATTCCAGTATCGCCAGGTCAAATCTGCATTTTAGACGTGTCTGGAAACTACTACACAAACACTGGTTCGCCATCATACACCATAACCTCTAAAGGCATAGATCAAGAAGTGAACAAGTGGCTTGATTACTGGAATTCACACGGCATTAGCAACCCGCAAGTTCAGTGGATTTTCTCATCATATATTTGGCAGCAGTTCGACAGCACTGATGCGTTTATAAACTGGCTTTACGGTCGAACCTAGCTGAAACGCCACGGATTTTAGCGATGGAACGAATTGATGTGCGGTTTAAATTGGAATTATTCAACGAGTTTGTGCCATCGGCCACATCTGCAGTCCGTAATACCCTCTGCAAGTTCAACGGTTTCTTTCAAGTTAAACTCGTACCTGTATCCGCCGTCGAGAAACCAACAAAACACGTGGTAACCAACCTCGAAAGGCAACAGGAGCCAATACGTGACGCTCTCCCACCTAAAGTTGGGGGCTTCCGGCGTTCGGCTAAAGCTTCGCGCGTTCAGTCACATTTGCCGGTTCGGGGGCGTCACAGCTCCCCCATCCCAACTCTCTCGTTAAGCGTTGGGCTATGTTAACGGCCGCGTTCAAGTCGCGGTTGTACACCATGCCACAAGCCCGGCAGCGGCACTCTCTTCCGTTGACGGGGGCAACATGCCCGCACCTGTGACACGTTTTAGTCGTGTTCTTCGCTGCTACGTACCTAACTTCGATGCCTTGCAACAGCGCCTTGTATTCCACAAGCACCTGCAATCGTCTGAAGGGCAGGCTGTGAAAACGCTTGTTCAACCATTTTCCCTTTTTGAAGCGTTTGCGGATGCCCGTCAAATCCTCCATTGCGATTATTGGCTTTGTGAACTGTTTTGCGTACGCGACGATCTCGTTGGCGGTTTGGTGCAGTTGCTGGTTGACGATTCGTCTTTCTTTTCCGCGGAGACTCTTGACTTTTCCCAGTCGTCCTTTACGCTGCAGGTTTCTTCTGACGTGTCCGTACAATCCGCGTGTTCGTTTGACGTCTGCGCCTTTCCAAAACTTTCCTTTCATGGGTTTAGGGTTTTCCTTGGAGACGGCTGCTGCCACAGCAAAGTTCCTTTCGCCCCGGTCTATGGCCACTACGGTTTCAGGCTCGTCTTCGAGCTTAACGTCCTTCTCCAGTGTGAAGTGTGCGTACCACTCTTCATTTTTGACCATTTCAACTGTTGCGAACTTCCATTTGCCTTCTAACGCTTCTTCAATAAGTTTTTCCCGTTCGCCAAAGACTATTGGCAGCACGACGCGTTCTTCGCCTAGGCTGAGCGTAAGCCAGTACGGCGTCATCTTGTTCTCGGTTTTGGCGAGGCGGTAACATCTTTGATCGAAACGCACCGATGTTTTTTTCAACGTTAAAACGCTGTCTTCGGCTCTGTTTTCTCTGAATGATTTGAGTGTTTCGACGGCCTTGTCGCGTGCGGTCTGCACGAGGGCGGTGTTGAGTCCAAACGCTTTGGCTTCTTTGTAGTGTTTGTGCAGTGTGCTCTTTGAGGTGGTGTTGAATTGGAGGTGCCATTTGACAAGCTCGTAGTATTTGGTCAAGCATTTATTTAAAAGTAGCAGTTTGCGCGTGTTCGGCTTAAAAACCTTTCCGACGACGGTCAGCTGAACCTGTTTTTGCATGGAACATCCACACCTTATTCTGTTGATTGGGGCTATTTAAGTGTTGCGTCATTCATCTCCCCCCTAAAGGAGGGAGTTTTCTGGCTAGTTTGTTATAATAATTGTGGCCACGGGCTTTTTAAGGTTTTTGGTTGGGGCTTGCTTGTGCCGATTGAATCAACTTTTCGCGGTTGATTTTTGGCAATCAACTTCTAGAGGTTAATTTTAAGATTTAATGATTTCTATATCATTGGAAACTTGGTTGTTTCGCGAGTAGTTGCGCGCGTAACTTGCAATTGGCGTGTTGCATTCATGGGTTTCGTGGTAAGCTTATTAGTTCTGGGGCAGAACTATGGTTCTGGGGTAGAAGGTGTATTTTAGTCCAAGACCGAACTATTGCAATTTTTCGTTCCCTACTTATCGTATCTCCCATCGTATCACGCATCTCAACTAAAACATTATCGTTGTTTTTTATAAAAATGTGTATTTCCACCCGGCACCAAACCCGTGGCTCCGCCCAAAACTTGTTCTTTTGGATCAATCACCAGTTTATTAGAATCATTTCTGTCCGAATTTTTCGCAGAGCATTAACGAAAGCATCCAACACATCTAAACTGATTATGATTTGGCCGTGTTTCTTCGATTTTCTTAACCATCCTTTTACGCTCACTGGCATCTTTTCGTTCTCTTCGAATGGTTGCGTCAGGTATATCTGACCACCGCCAGCGAGGTATACTGGCGCGCGGCAGTATCGGGGCAAATCATTGAAGACACGGGAAACCCAGGTATGTCCACCCACCATTTCAGTCTGGATCTTCCGCAGAGCATCGACGAACAGATCCAGCGCTTCTAGACTGATGACAATCTGACCGTTCCTCTCAATTTCAACAAACCATTCATTCGCATTTTTAGGCATTCTAGAACTTTCAACTGGCTGCATCATGTGCAGTTGTCTCTCTCCCGCAATGAATATTGGCGGTTGCTGCTTGGACGAAGCTTCGAAACGCTCGGATATCCACGCATACTGCACGTCAGCGCGTCCAATCTTGGTCATGTAATTCATAATACATGATGTGGACACCGATTATTTAAACTGTCGCGTTCTTGTTTGCTTTTTATCAAACGTTTGCGGGACACCCACGTTTTGGTTGTGGGAGGCCACGAAATCGCGCAACAAAAACGGTTACTCTCGGTCGCCACACCGAATTTTCAGTGGTTTTCAATCAAACACACGCAAAATAAAGATAATTAAACCGCTATTCAACCATGTCGGCTAAACCTTAAAAGGTGCGGGATTGAAACGACTATCTGAACCTTTTAAACGTGCTTTTCTCTCCAATAATCTCCCAATGATCAACGTTGAACGCTTTCATGTGTTGTTGCACCCGTTTAAAGAAAAGATCAATGTAGTCTTCACCATAGTTTGTGTTGTCTCAAGATATAAACTTTGTTCTGTCATGTTTAATCGAGATTTTGATTTCTTCCTGCGAGAATTGATCTTCCAACTTGGTCAAAAATGTTTATTAACTTGTTTCTGAATATTGTTTATAGTGGAAACATGCCTATCAAATATGTTGCTGGCGACTTGTTCTTGAACGAGCACGGCGCGGAGGGCTTGGCTCACGGGTGCAACTGTCAAGGGGCAATGGGTGCAGGCATCGCGGTTGGTTTCAAACAACGTTATCCTAAAATGTATGTGGAATATCGCAGGCGTTGTTTGGCAATGCCGAGGCAATTTAACCCTGGCGACTGTTTCCTATGGCAAGAAAAGGATAAACCAGCAGTTTTTAATTTGGGCACGCAAGAAGGTTTTGAAGGTGCCCAATACTGGATGATTAAACTTGCCCTCGAAAACATGTTGCGCGTAGCAGACGAGAACCAGATAAAGAGTATTGCAATTCCAAAAATAGGTGCAGGCTACGGCGGGCTGGAGTGGACCAAAATTCAAGAAATAGTCGAGTGCACGTTTCGCGATTGGCATGGTACACTATATGTTTATGTTTAAACTCAAACTCGTCTTTCATATAATTGTTGATTTGAGCATATTTATAGGCAATTTTTGATTGTTGCAGGCTAAATAATTGGAGGAACAGGTTTTTCTCGTGCTACGGAGCGTGAACGGAATATTTATAAATGGGCAACACATGTTTTTCTTTTAACGGCGAGTTGAATGTTAGACTTTAAAACCAAATTTCCAGAAATAGGCGATATTTTGTTTGCTAAACCGAATATTGGTGTTGGGCGAGTTCTCCAGAATATATATGAGGAGGATCCAACTCTCGCGGTTTTTCGAGAATACTTATCAAACAGTTTTCAACACGGAGAAACAGACACAGCCTATATTTTCTTAAAGGATCAACAACTCATGTTTGTTGATGATGGATTAGGGTTTATAGGCGAAAAAATTAAGTACCTTTTCTTGCAGGATTTTGGAGAGCAAGGTCAACCAGAAGAACAGTTTAATCATTGGAGAGTTGGGCTGTTGTCTGCACTTAAAATTGCCAACCGCATAATATTTCATTCGAGATCAGTTTCGGGGGAGTTTAAAGTTGAAGTTTCACAAGCGGACAGCGAGTTTACCATATTAACGAAACGTTTGCCGATTACAGAGCCGAGAAAAAAAGACGGGTTAACAGTAACGATGTTTTTAACGGATACAGCAAAAAAAGAATTAACCCCTGAACGGCTCGAGTTTGTATTAAAGCGGGTTTGCTACTGGTGGGTTAGACACGAAAACAAAAATATTTACTTTAACAATCAGCGCATTCAATATGGTGACCAAAACGCTTTAGAGGGCATGTACTGTGAAGAAGAATTTCCCCTAAAAAACGTTGAGTCAAGTCCAGAAAACCCCGTTGAAGGAGACGTATTTTACAGAGTGGCACAAGTTCCAAAATGGGCACCGCCAAAATGCCACATTTTACTTTACGCGGGCGGAAATTATATTCGAGACCAAAGAGTGTTTTGGGGAGGATTTGACAGTCTCGTCATAGTTAACACTCAGGATCCCGCAATTCTGAAAAAACTTAGTGCGGGAAAAATGAGTGTAGAAGGCATAACCAACACAGGGTTGTTCAGGGCATTGGACAAGTTCGCCGCGCGGCATAGGAGAAACACAAGCACTCCGGACGACGAGATCCTGCGGAGCGTAATCAACGAGTTTTTGATTTTAATGGATACTCGGAGTTCCAGTTTCGGAGACAAAACGGCGAAAATAATTGAAAATTTCAAAAAACAGAACAAAATTGAGAATAACATAAAAAAAGACTATGAAAGAAACGAACTTTCCAGGCATAGGGACTTGCCTGTTGAAAGGATTCACGATGTCAACTGTCCATTTTTTGGCATCCTAATCAGTGGCGAAAAGAGAGTAATAACAATTAACTCTCTCGACGATGACGGGCTAGTGTACCCCATATTAACTGAGAAAATAAATTCTATAATTGCTAATCCAACTTCCAAAAACACGGAGTTTTTGATTCCTTTCATTAGCAGACTGTCAGACGCGCTGTGTAACATCAAAGAATACTTGGACAATACCAAATTATTCTGTGAGAAATGGATCAGAGAAGACAGAAAAATTGAGATAGCATTGACCAAAAGAAAACGGATAGACGACCATATTGATGAAGAAACATTTGCAACTTGTGATTCTCACCCCCCGAAGAATGCACCAATGAAACAGGCTGGAACGGAGCAAGCAGCCACGTTGAACACCAAACCCCTTGCACAAGCGACAATCGAAGAAAAAATGAGAGGCTATCTAAGTTTAGGCTACCACCCACAAATTAAACGTGTAAAAGGCAAAAATTACCTGATCTTCAGACGGGGAGACAGCACACCGTCACTTGGTAGGCTAACTCCAAACCTCATAGAAACCGCATTAAAACTTGGAATTCGTTTAAAATCAGATAACAGCCCAAAAAGTGAATAAAAACACATGGGACCCACAGTGAGGGATAACCGGCAGACCGCCGCCTTTTTTTGTATTAATGCCTCTCTTAAAAAGAACGACCGGCACTTCGGATTAGCGTTTGACTTGCTTTCTTTTTATTAATCCAAACATTCTACAAACCGCATTAACATCTCCACATGCTCTGACTTCGCTAATAGCGTCAAGTAACATTTGTCCTCCGCGCAGACCACACTTTTGCGGGTGAATACGATCCTCGTTTTCCAAAAGCAACTTTGTAATTAGTAAATATTCTTTCATGGTAATGGCTTTTCCCTCAACAAGAACAACACGATCTATTCCAAACATTCTTTTTTTGCCCTCAATAGTAGTAATACACAACCTCGGTTTTCTGCCCAAAACTTCACCAGAATAATCCACGCTAAACCGCAATATAAATGTTTCCTTAATTTTCTGAGGCGGTTTACTGCTTCAGTTTAGCCGCTTCTAAATAGTTACCCATTGTTTCTGTGGGAGAGCGGGTTTTTTCAGCCAATATCTTTAAGATGTTATTTACGTAGTATCTGCTGGCGTTGCTTTTTGGACAGTTGAAAGTTTTGAACACACTTTTTATTCGTTGCTTTTCAGAACGCGAGTAAAATGGGGGTTTTCTGATGTTCTCGTCAGCGATGCATATTACTGAAGCGATGATCGCGTTTAGTGCCTTGCTTCTTAATTTTTCGTGTATTGTTCTATTCCCCTCAAATTTGCTAAAAATAAGCGTTGCCTCCGCCTCCACTTGTTGCTTATGCTCTGGAGACAACCAGTAATCGTTTGGCAATCGCACCGTAAAGCATGGAAGGAAAGTAGCATAATTGCTTTTGCTTTGTGCCATCGAACCCGCCTCTGTTATGCGGTGTAATTTACAGTACAGGTCGTTTGGTTTCCAGCCAGCGGTTATGGATATTTCAGCCATCGCCAACGGAAAGCCGGCATCGTTGCAGGCGAGCCACAAGGCCATCGCAGGAACTTCTGTGGCGACAAGCCTGATAATCCTTTTTTCTCGTATCATCATTATTAAGTTGGTTGCACGCTCTTTCGCCGCTTGTTTGATGGGTTCAGGCACATTCAGCTTGTCAGCGATCATATTAATGCGTTCCGAGACCAAACCGTCAAACCCTATATGACTGTTAACTGAATAAGCCTGCTCAATTTTCACTCCCGTTTTCTCGCTGGCCTGTCGAACAGTCAAACCCGTCTTCAGTAAATTTTCAACTTGTTGGCGTTGTTCAGCAGGCAAAAGAGGCAACTTTCTAGCAGGATGTCTTGGTTTAAGCTTTAATTTTTGTCTCTGGCAATAAACTGAGTTCACTGTTAAACCAAATTTTTCTCCAATTTTTATTGAGAGAATCTTCGAGTTCCACATTTTAGAAAACAGTTTAATCCGCTCATCCGTCCACTTTTCAGATTTATATCCTAAAACACCTTTCCCGTGCAAATCTTTTACTTTTGATCTAACACCCCATTCATTACGGCCTGGAAGACGAGCCAAAACTTCATTAAACTTTTTTGTAGGATACAATTCAACTAACACTTTGATCTCTTTTTCGCTCCATTTTCGAGTTTTCAACGTGAGATTGAGCCTTTCAGCCGTTCTTCTAACAATTTTCTCTCCCACGCCAAGGTACCTTGCAAGATCATGCCACCACATGTTACGTGCAATAGTGGAAAGCGATTTTAAGTCAACACCTTCAGCAGCAAGTAAATCAGCCACTGCCTCCGCGCCCTCCACGCTACTCTCTTCCAACCTGAACCACAATCCATTATCCACAATAAACCGTTCAAGTTTTCCTATTGAAACGCCACCCTCCCTCGCCGCTTCTTCAATGTTTGTTCTTCCAGAATAATGAAAAAGCAACGCCAAAAGAATTTTTTTACTCACAGGTTTCATCATTAAAATAAAATGAAAAAACACAAATTTAAAGCTTTCTTTAGTACTGCGATCTCAAAAAGGCAACCTTAAACAACCAATTTTTGCGGTTGGAAAGGGGTAGACCAGCATTTTTTAATTTGGGCACGCAAGAAAGTTTGGCTGGTGCAACCTATGAGGCTGTTGAACGAGCACTTGAAAACATGCGTCGTGTAGATCCATAATACTTTGGGGGGCATAGTTCTTTGGGGGGCATAGCTGTTGAACGGGCACTTAAAACATGCGTCGTGTAGTCGACGAAAATGAGATAAAAAGCATCGCTATGCCCGGAGTGGAGTAGGGTACGGCGGTTTAGATTGGAGCGGAGTACGAAAACTCGTTGAAAAAGTGTTTGGCACTTGGCGCGGAACTTTGTATGTTTACGAACGGTTTGAGCGATAAACTTGTTTTTTGGTCGTTTTCGTAAGCACTGAACTAAAAGCGCAGGAGGGCGAAGTTGAAGAAATTAAACTGTTTAATTTAACCCGAACCCCAAGAAATATCGCGTTCACACATAAACGAATGATTAAGGTTCATCTTAAACAAAGGCACGATTACCAATTTTTAATGAATTGCGAATTGAGGTCCAGAAACCTTTATAAACTACTGCACCAACATTACTTCGGAGTAAAAAAATGAAGAACTTAAAAATACTATCTTTTTGCTTGATGCTTCTATTCTTCGCGGCGCCAATGATGTTTGTAGCAGGCAGTGGACAGGTGCAAGTCACCTTGATGCAGTTGGCGAAGACCGATGGCGGCGTAATTTTCACAATTGTAGTGAAGAACACGGGCACCGAATTCATCGATGTCGTTCAGGTCACAGTGGATGGCGAATCCCCATTCAATATAACCTCAATTCCTAACGCGCTTGGCGTATCAGCTTATGGTGTACATAGTTTAACTGGCGACTACTCAATCGGTGTCTCGTATCCGGTTGCAGTCACCGTCACATTCTCTGACCACACTACAACAACTCTCGCGCAATCGGTTATTTGCACTGCGGGTTCAACAAGAAACGTTGGAGTCCAAGTTGGAGACTGGTTCAATTATAGCGTAACCCTCGGCGGGAACCTTACACTCCCCCCAGACAACTGGCTTGTCGGATTGGAGTGGGATCTAGTGCAGGTCACTGATGTTTCTGGCACCAACGTAACTGAGCAGTGTACGCGTCACTATCAAAACGGAAGCGAGACAATCATTAACAGTTGGGTGGATGTGAGCACAGGAGAGTCTTCCGCCCATGCATGGGGCGATTTTATTGCAGCTGATCTCAGTGTGGGCGACGCAATTTATGCCAACTCCTCTGCTCGCGGTTACTATTATAACCTCGTAATAACAGCAACTGAACCAAGAATGTACCCTGACGGGACAAGAGAGACCAATTACGCAATAGACACTTGGGGGGTTGACTGCTACACCGAGTACACCTGGGATCGATCAACCGGAGTAATGGTTGGAGTATTTGAAAAAGGCACTACTCTGGAGAATTGGCAGGATGGGGGATACAAGGATACAAGAATATATACATTACAGTTCACACTTGTCGATTCTAAAGTGTGGGTGGTTCCTGAATTCTCCACTTGGGCACCGCTACTGGCACTGTTCGCCGCATTCACGCTCGTCGCAGTATACAAGCGAAAGCAACTAAAAACACCAACTCGCTAACTTTCTCCTTTTTTTTGTGTTTTTGAAACCAACAACTTTAACTTTTTATGCGGGAGGTCCCCCAACTTTAGGCGGGGGATGAAAAGCAAAATAATATATATCCCGCGCAACATTGTAGTTTGTGGTCGAAGATGAAGAGAGCGTATCGTTTCAGGCTTTATCCCAAGGAGAAGCAAGCTGAAACTCTTGAGCAGGCGCTGACGCTGTGCAGGCGACTCTACAACGCTGGGCTAGAGCACCGCGTAACCGCATACAGAAGCGGCCAGTCGGTGACGTATCTGCAGCAGCAGAACGAGCTGCCAGCCATAAAAGGGGAGATGCCAGAGTATGTTTCGGTACACTCGCAGGTGCTGCAAGAGACGTTGAAGAGGCTCGACCGCGCGTATAAGGCCTTTTTTAGGCGGGTCGCCGAGAGGCGGAAGGGCAAAAACGTTAAGGCGGGCTTCCCCAGGTTCAAAGGCGAAAACCGCTTCGACAGCGTTACATACCCGCAGAGCGGATTTAGGCTACTGCCCAACGGCCACCTACAGCTGTCCCGAATTGGAGAAGTGCGCATGTTCGTGCATAGGCGGCCGAAAGGCAAAATCAAGACGTTGAACGTTAAGCGTGATCGGTGCGGCTGCTGGTACGCCGTGTTGACTGTGGAGAAGCCCGCAGTTCGGAAGAGGGTTAGACCGGCTGTGGGAGTGGATCTTGGCCTGCGCAACTTGGTGGCACTGTCCAACGGGGAAGTATTGCCAGCACCAAAGTTCCTACGCAAGTCCGAGGCGAAGCTGAAGCGGCTGCAGCGTTGGACAAGTCGAAAGAAAAAGGGCAGCGGCAAACGACGAAAAGCCATTTTACGCTTGGCCAGGGGACACCGCCTCGTCGAGAGGCAGCGCACGGACCTGCTGCACAACCTATCGCATCGCTTAGCCAGATGCGATGTCGTCTTCGAAAAGTTGAACGTGGCGGGAATGCTCAAAAACCATTGCTTGGCTAAAAGCATTGCGGATGCCTCGTGGGGTCGGCTAGTTAAAATGACCGTCTACAAAGCGGAAGAAGCTGGTGGACGCGTAGTACTCGTCGACCCCAAGTACACGAGCCAGGAGTGTTCGGTCTGCCATGCGCGCGTGAAGATCGTGCTGGCTAACCGAATCTTCAAGTGTCCCTGCTGCGGTCTCGTCATATGCAGGGACATCAACGCTGCTCGGATCGTGTTGCAGCGTGTAGGCAGGGGCACTGCCGAATTTACGCCCGTGGAGAATGCGCCTCTACTCACGGAGCAAGCGCACTCGACGAAGCGGGAAGCCCCAGCCTTCAGGCTGGGGAGGATGTCACTGTTGTAGGTCGCCTACCGCTGATAAAGATGAAACGTTAGTCGGAAAACTTATTAACGGCGTTGCATATGCTTTTTATGGCGTCCAGATGTTTGATTTCATACGCGCATGTTTCGAACCGTCAGAAAGTGCGAGCCAGCAAAGAGACAATCAAAGCGAGATCAACACGTTCGGATCAATGCTTGCTAGTGGTATCCAAAAACATTTTTCAGAACCAATAACGTTTAAAGCGATCTTGCACTATCATCCAGGCCATCCCAGCCACGCCTGCGAGTACCAAATCAGCTTGACGCTGCCGAAAAAGCATTTTTTCAACCGCACCCGCAAACGACTTGTGATGCAGGTCATAAGAGACCTAGACGCGGGACGGACGCGCGACTTTCTGGTGGCAGTCTTCGAATTCAAAAACGATGCCGTCGCCAGCGACGTAGCGGCAATACTTAAACTGGTATACGGCGAAAAAATAGTTCAAAGCATACTCTTCACCCTCGCACAACTTTAAACCCGCCTTTCCCAGATTAGGAGCGCATTTTTCTCGGCGAGCCCTTTATCGCCGACCATTTCATGTATTGGTCGAAGCAACCCAAAAGAAAGTACAACCAGAATGATGCGATGGGCAAAAGAGAAACAGTTCGCGAGTTTTCTGCACCCATAATTCTCCCAATGGGCACGGATGAGGTTGGTGCGGTTGAGCAAATGCTGGGTTTTGATTGGCTTCTTGTTCGTTTCGCCGGCGGAGAAAAGAGGGTTTGCCACATCCAGAGAAAAATGAAGAAGAGGGTTTGGATAAGGATAGGGGATGTTGTTTTAGTGTCGCCGTGGGACTTTGATTCTCACAAAAGGAGATGTTTTCTACCGCTACACGAGAGAACAAGTAAGGAAGTTTCAGCAACGCGGTGTAAACATATAATATTTTTCCGTTTTTTTAGTTCGTAACATTTCTAATTCTTGTTTGAATGGGAACCTTTATATGTTTAAACAATTATGTATTAAAGGGAGAAACACTTGGCTACGATATATGTGATCGGCGTGTTCGACTGTGGTTGTAGTGCGGAAAGCTGTATAAGTTCCGTGGAGATAGTTAAGTGTTCAACTCGGCCAGAAGCTGAAACCATAGCAAAACTGATGAGACGACACTCGGTAGCATATCAATGTCACCCTAAAGCGGCGTGGAGCACATCTATTTTTGAAGGCGAACTTGTTGAAACAGACTTGAAAGACGCGACGAAACTAACTGAAGACGAGGAGTCAGGCGTGTTTATCTTCATTGACTACCTTAAAAGGTGGCATATGCGAGACATAGACGCGAGAAAAATAGAGCAGGAACTTAAAGAATACAATCGAAAATTTGATGAAGAAGTTAAGCAAAGCGCTAAATTATCGCGAAAACAAAAAAAACCAGCATAAACAATTATTCTTCTTTCAGGATACAACGGAAAAAGTATCTAACACAGAAGTATTATTTCAATTAACAATTTTTGAACATTAACATAAAAATCTACGAAAAGGACGGTGATCCTCGCGTAGTATAAGTATTTTTTTGTGTTCTCGAGCCCTAGTTTGAACAAGTTATTTTATTAAGAGGTAGCGTTCTCATGCACGAGTTACCAAGAATTAGCCAGAATATCCGATTTAAGACCATCTAATTAACCTTCAAAAACATTTAAACTTTGGCCGTTTATCCTGGAGCTAAAGTTATGAATTTTCTTGGTGCCCATTTTTATAATTTTTGTGGCCTTTTTTTGTTGTGGGACATGTGTTGGGAATGTGCTGGTTTAATTCGTTTTTCGCTTCTGAACTCGAGACACCTCAATGGTCGTTCAGCACTTATAAAGGCAGATTCTTTTGCACCGTAAAGGCACGTGTCCCCATAATCGCTTCTGAACCGGTATATCTCTGGGCTGGTGCACCGGCCGTTCTTCCACCAAAAGCAATCCTTAATCTTCAAAGTTTCTCTTTTCAACACTACCGCGCCCAACTGACATCCTCCCGCCGCTAAAGCGTGGGTTCCTCACGGTTTAAAGGATTCGTTTCGTCCCGTGGAAGCCACCTGTGGCCATTCCACAAGACTACCGCCGGCTGCGCCAGAGCAGCCACTACTCCTATCCCACTGCCTTTTAACAGGGGACTCGGAGATACGTTTTCGTTCATATTATACGCGGCGCCGCAGTCCGCGTTGTACTGCCCGTGCAGTTTACACCTGTACAGGCCCCTATGAACCCTGCCGCCACGATGCTTGACCCCGCAGGCCACACACGTTCGCGACGTGTTCCTCTCGCTCCTAGTTCTAAACGGCACTCCTGCGAGCCGGCACTTGTACCCCAACTGTGAAAGCATCAGCCGGTACATCCACTGGTGCAGCTTCTGGTTTGTCCTCCCACGCTTCTGGTCGAGTATGCCGGTGAGGTCGCCCACAACTATGCCCTTCTGTTCCCTTGCTGCTTTCTCCACGAGGGTCTTCGTCAGCGAGTGTATCGCGTGACGGGCCTGCGCGGTGGTTCTTCGGCAGAGTTCACGCCTCTTCTTTGATGTTTTCTCGCCGTGCGCGGCTAGATCGCCCTGCAGTTTAGCCTGCTCCTTATTCCTGTACCTTAAAACGGAGTTGACCGCTCCGCCTTTGTAAATCTCCGCATCTTCACCGTTCCACGTTGCTGCCAGGTTCACTATTCCAAGATCCACGCTGACTTCTCCGTTCGTTTCTGTCAACGGGGGCTCTTTCACTTCTACGACGCGAGATGCAAACCACCGTCCGTTGCGCGGGTACAGTTCTAGGTACTTGACTTCTCCGTCGTGCCACCTGCCGTACGTCTTGAGGGTTAACCATCGCAAGCCCTTTTCCTTGCGGTACGCTTCTGAGAGCGTCAGCTTCAGCGCGTCGTCCTCGCACTTTATCTGCTGAGCTTTGTAGGGCACTATCCACGCCGTCTTTGGCCGGTGGTAGCCTGGGATCCTCGCTACTCTGCCGTTTCGCCTTAGCTTGATGTACGCGCGCAGTGCTCCGTCGAGCTTCTGCAGTACCGCCTGAGCGGTTTGGGAGGGCAGGAGATTGTACAGTTGGTCGTCTTTTAGCCGACTGCACAGCTCGGCGTAGAACGCGAATTTGTGTTCGTGTCGCCACTTTTCCTTCACCAAGTATAGTGCCTTGTTCCACAGCCCGTTCGTTATTTTGGCCAGTTCTTCAAGTGTTTTGTAGTCACCCTCGACGAGAACGACGTTTGTCAGCTTCATAACTATCACCTTTTATGTGTTCGGGTTGTTATTTAAGCCATTCATCCCGCGGCTAAAGCCCGTGGGCGTTCTGGCTAACCCTTGGTAAACCTTGTTTTTCGCCTTCTTAAAGACTTCTTGCTTTTGATTGATCCATTCAGCTTTAAAATACTTCGTTCACCATACATGAAGTTTAGAAGAGGTTTAATCGAACTCTTATTTTATATGTGGCGAATTTTTGCAAGCGGGATTATCACGTCTCAATTTTTGCCAGAAATCGTTGTCTCAAAAGAGGTTGGATTCTTCCACTAATTACTGGCTGCAGCACTTGCTTAACTTCACCGTCATCTATAGCAAGTAGGCCAACTCCCAGCCTAACGCACTCTCGATACAGTTCACCATTTTTCTCAATTGCTTTTCGGGGCATAGCAACAAAGGCGTAGTCTGAAACGCGTAGGTCAAGGCAGGCTTGAGCAACCGCGCGTCTCCAATCTCGCAACTTTAGTTCGATCGAAATGACTATATTGTCCTGTTTAGCAACCACGTCGATGCCTCGTGCAAACAGCTTAACCTCATCAAAAACCTTGTAGCCCTGTTCTCTAAAAAACGCTTGAAGTGGCTCTCGAAGGTCCTCTTCTTTTAATAGTCTCATGCCAAACTCTCAATAAACTATTATTGTTAGCAGTTTAAAAGCAAAAAGCTTTCATTTGGAGAGCACCATTTACCCCCGAAAACAAAGGTCAGATGAGAACATTGTGCTACGGTAACTAAAAACCAACAATTTAACTTGAATCGCGGGAAGTCCCGTCTTTTAGGTGGGAGAGGATGTCACCTGCACGGCGATCCACCCGATTTCTCCGATCGCTCGGTTCCATCCTCGTAGTTCTAACAAAATAAAGCTGGCCACCTTGCCGTTTATTTTAGCAACAAAAATAACGAATCGGTCATCTTCAAGTGCTATGCGAACAGTTTCCTCTGCGCGTTTAGAATCACAAACTAGAAAAGAGCGGGCCAAATCAACCACTGCCTCGAAATCGCCATTCTTATATTGTCTCACAACAGCTGGCAACTTTGTTTTCACCAAATAATTACAAGTCCACTAGATTTAGATTTACGGAGGATTTCTGTTTCTTCCTGGCTTGCCTCACCAGAAAACTCAAAGCGACTACCATAACCCCCGCGATGAGGATCCCAATATACGGAAGTGTTTCTGGGCTCGCTTGAGGCGTTTGCCAAACCATAATCGGCGTTCCCGTCAGAGCGGACACGGGGATGATTCCGCATATAGTATTAGGCGAAATAAAGTAACTGTCAACTATTACCCAGCTGTTCCCGTTCCAGAATGATACACGGAAGTTTTGCACCGAAAAAGTGGGGTTTGTGAGATATATGTTTGCAATCGCGTTTGATCCCAATGGGGTGTTTGAACTAATTTTCACGTCGTAAAACGCGACTCCGACTTGCAGAGTACCCGTTCCAGAGGGCTGAGTCGTACCGTAGTACGTGGAAGCGACGGTGATGCTCGCGCCCTTGGGGACGGAAGAACCGGTGATGCTGACGCTTACCCCCATGGCAGCCCAGTTGAGAACTATGTCGCCTGCAATATTGTTTAATTTAGTCAAGCCGTAAGCCGTGTCAACCACACTTGTAATGTGGAACACTGCTTGGTTGCCGCTCATATTGTATGGGAACACGTATGTCCAGCAATCCGTAGTCCAGTTCATAGCGGTGTCATTAAGGTAAAGTGTTCCGCTGCTGCCTGTGAACTGGGTGCTGTCGTACTCGTACACGGCTTTGTACCACACTTTTCCACCAGTTCTGGTGTCGACAACATCATTCATGCCGCAAACAGTAATCTTAATTCTGTCCCAAATAGGTGTGGCTGAAAACGCTGATGATACAGTCCATGACCTAGCGGTTGTTGACCTGCACTGTTTGCCAGAAGTTGAAGTGGCAGAGAAAGTCAAAGTTGTTGAATCATCGCACCAGTCGTTCCACGAAGTGTATAACCCAGAAGCCGTAGCAGGTGAGCCATCTAATGTTCTAGCAGTTATATCTACAGTATCTCCAGATAACGTTCCTCCAAGTGTAATACTTGGCTTCCATTGATGAATATAGGTAATAGTTTGAGATAAGGCACTTGTCACTGACCAGGAAACAGTCGAGACTGTATGAAGACGTTCAGTCGAAGACCCACCTCCAGTATTCGTAGTGGAAAACGTCAGAGTCGTAGAATCATCACACCAATTCGTCCAAGAAGTATACAATCCTGAGGCAGTAGCAGATGAGCCATCCAAAGTTCTAACAGTAATCGAAACTGTCAAAGAACTGGTTGTTCCACTAAGAGTTATTGTGGGACTCCACTGGTGAACATAAGTAATAGTAGCTGTTAATGCACTAGTAACCGTCCATGACCTAGTCGAGATTGTATGTAATCTCTCAGTACCAGACCCTCCTCCAGTGTTCACATCACTAAAAGTCAACGTGGTTGAGTCGTCACACCAATCATTCCAAGATGTATACAATCCAGATGACGTATTTGAGGAACCGTCCAACGTTCGAACTGTTATTGAAGTTGTCAAAGAGCTTGTAGTTCCAGTCAAAGTGATTGTCGGTTTCCATTGAATCCCGTAAGTGCCAGTAATTATTCCATAAGTTGAAACGGTGAAAGAACTGCTCTGTGAATTGCTCCAAACCTCAAACATCAGGTCAGTAGTAGTAACAGAAGTCCATACGCCACCACTGCTCCATTCATAATTTCCACCACCATAAGTTGGACTGGTGTAATCACTTCTCCAACACACCATATTACTCTCGTCACCGCCTGGTGCTCGGACGACAATGGTATACTTAGTGTTTGCACTCAACGTGTACTCCGTCAATGCAAATTCATACCAAGTAGCAGTGGTTGGAAGCGTATTCCCGTTCATTGACATACTTGTCAAATCGCTTCCTGTAGGATGCCCAGAACCGTCGGTTGCTCTAATGCTTACCGTAAAAGTTCCGGGACTGCCAGTACGATATAATTTGAGTTTAACTGAAGATACTGTGTGTCCAACTGCACTGCTAGTGAAGGTTTGTGCAATCCAATAAATACCACGCACCGATACGTAATTATCGTCGTTTGTGTTGTAGTATTCTTGTAAAGTTGGAGAAGTGCTAGCCCAAACATACTGCTTAGTTGGCTTAGGGTTGCTCCAGACCTCAAACATACAATCATAATCAGATGGTACTGACCAACTAGCACCACTATTTGCACTAGTAGCATAATTTCCACCTGTATAAGCTGGAGTTGTTATATCAGCTTTCCAAATCAAATAAGTACTCGGCACCCGGATAACAATAGCGTACTTAGTGTTTGCATTTAAGTTGTATTCCGTTAATGTTATTTCACGCCATAGATACTCCCATTCTGTCCACCTAGCGGGATCTATTGTTCCGCTGGTCAAATCAGAACCGGTGGGGTGCCCATTTATGTCGGTTGCCCTGATGCTCACCGTAATAATACCTGGGGCGGGGTTGTTATACGCACACAATTTGAGTTTAACCGAAGTAACTGTATACGCTGTTGCACCAACTGTGAAGGTTTGCGCTCCCCAATGTGCCTGAGATACCCACACGATGTCATCGTCGCCTGTGTTGTAATACTCCCCGAGTGTAATAGCCGCTGTTGTTACTGGAGAACTGAAAGCGTAGCTACACGATTCTCCGTTGTTGAACCATTGAGAGTATGGCAGCAGTGCCTGAGTTTTAGCGTTACCGCCAAGAGTAGCTACCGTTCCAGTGGTGTCGCTGCTAACGCTTGTAAGTTGCCCACGATTGAGACTATAAGTGTCGCTACTCCCACTTGGATATGTTGGAGGCAAAGCACCATACGTTTGAGTGGCATAAAATCTCGTGTTTGCCACACCTGAATCTGCACCGCCGTAAGATATGCCCGATGCTAAGTCATGTACGTACGCTAACCAATAGCTTCCCGTAGCCAGATAAATTGGTGTAGAGTAATTATATGTGAGAGTTTGGCTACTGCTAATTGTAAGTTGCCCCGTATCGCTTCCTGAAACAAGCGAGC
>Ga0315282_10005911_pt1 | contig 20667 bp, 22 predicted proteins | sample YL17G07_20_MG_FD_203693 | JGI IMG/M metagenome (GOLD analysis project Ga0315282, IMG submission 203693) | Sediment microbial communities from Yellowstone Lake, YNP, Wyoming, USA - YL17G07_20 | ecosystem: Environmental > Aquatic > Freshwater > Lake > Sediment | place: USA: Wyoming | collected... | reverse complement strand
CTTACCAATTGAAATATTACTATTCCAAATTGAAGCCAGATATCTCTGTTGTCTTTCATTCATTCTACCTACTTAGTTCAATGATGAATGAAATAGACTCGATCTCTGGCAAGAAGATTCTTTACCTCCCATGTATTCCAGAAAGAGAATTCTTACAAACTGATACAGGTATGAAAAGAATTGATACTATTCGAAAAGGAGAATCCTTGGGTATCGAGGGTGATAAGAAAATCAATAGAGTCTTCATAAACGATTTTGAGGGCTATATTAATGTCATAAAAGGAAGAGGGTTTCTCCCCTTAAGGCTTACAGATGAGCATCCGGTTTTTATCAGAACTCTGGAGAAAAGCATTCATAGACGGAAGAAAGAAGGACGATTTTATGACTATTTCTTCAGTGAGATCAAACAAAAGAAAGCCTCATCAATAATCAAAAGAGACTTTCTTGTCTTTCCAAAACTAAAAGTCGCTCAGGATTCAAGTGTTACAAAAGAAGAAGCCGCATTCCTTGGAATTTATTTGGCGGAAGGGTGGGCACGGAAGGACGGAGAAATCTTCGTTTCATTTGGATCTCATGAAAAGAGGTTAATTAGTGATTATCTTAAACTAGTAAAACAACTTTACAAGAAAACTCCACATGTAGCTAAGGAAGAGAATAATTCTGTCAAAATATTTTTCCCTGAGCATGAATTAGCAAAGAAATTAAGACTTTTAGGAAAGGCAACTGAAAAACAGATTCCCTCGGAATATATGAGAATGAGAGTTGACTGTATCCCGATCTTCTTTGAATGGCTAAGAAGAGGCGATGGATATTTCAAAGGCGAATATCCAACGATAACTACATCATCAGTAAAGTTAGCTTTACAAATTCAGAAACTTCTAAGTAGGGTAAATACATTTGCTTCCATTAGTCAGGCAAGACCTGGAGGAAGGGGAAACATTCGGGGAAGAAATATAATTCAAAGACCTTTGTATCAAATTTCAATAGCTTCTGACATGGAAAAACTAGGTTATAAGAGAGTGAGCAAGATCACACGGAAAATGTTCAGGAATGAAAACGAATTCCTTATTCCAGTCATCAATGTCAAGAAAGAATTTTACAAAGGAAAAGTTTTCAACTTTTGTACAAATAAGAATGTCTATGAATATGGGAACATTCTCACTCATAATTGTGAGGGCGAAAACATTCCATACCAATACCAGAAGCATTTCCTTAAGTTTGATATGATAGCAACACCTTCAGAGTTCTCCAAAAGAGTAATGAAGAAATGTGGGATCAATGCTACTGTAATCCCTCATGGTGTTGATACAAGTTTCTTTATGCCCAAGGAAAAGGAATGGCATGAGTTTAGATTTGGATATCTTGGCCTCAATGACATACGAAAGCAGATTCCTCGAGTGATGGAAGCTTATGCTAGAGTAAAGCAAGGGACTTTAGTAATTGCAGCTAGCAATGAAGGTCACTATGATCTATTGCAATTAGCTAAACAATATCAAATAGCTCCAATCTTTATTGAAGCCAAATTAAATGGTTTGGCTATGAATAGAGAGGCTATTAGAGACTTCCTTCAATCACTAGATGTTTATCTTTCTCCTGCTTCAGAATCATTTGGAATCCCAGCCTTAGAGGCACAGGCTTGTGGAGTTCCCGTAATTTCTTCATCGCATGGTGCAGCGCCAGAGATTCTAGGCAATGGTGCAATCTATTGTGGAGTCTCAGACTATCTGGAGACCTCAGTTGGAAAGGTAGGATTGATAAGTCTAGCAGATCTGTATCGGAAGATGAGATTCTTGATTCAGGTTAAGAGTGCTTGGGAGAAGACTAGTGCCAAGGCTCTTGAGAATGCCAAGAAATGGCCTTGGGAAAATAGTGTAAAAAAGATGGTTGAGGTGTTAGAACAATGATTCATGAAGCCTATTTAGCAGGAATGATTGATGGGGAAGGATCATTAGGGCTTTATTTCAAGCACAAGAAAGGCAAGAGAAGTATTATCAGGTGGATTCAACCTTCCATTGAAATTTCGAATACAGACAAAAGAATGCTGAAAGAACTTCAGAAAAGCTTTGGAGGATTTATTAACTGGAATCATAGTAGTGCTTGGAGATTACAATTCTCAAGTTTGGCCGATATTCAAAGAATCTTGGAAATCTCAATGCCTTTTTTGCTAATAAAAAAGGAGAAAGCTCAGATTCTTTTATCCTATGTCAAAAGTAGGCAGACTTATTCTAGAAGAACTCCTTATTCTGAAAAAGAGAAAGTATTAGTTATTCAATTCAATGCAGTCAAGAAGATGATAGAGGTCTTGGAAAGTTGAATTCTACTATTTACAAGTTCAAAGGAATTAAGAATCTACCAAGTCAGTTAAGAAAAAGAAAGAGAACTATACAGGAACTCTGGGATAGAATCTTAGATGATACCTTCGAATTTCCTTACTGTCCTCGTTGTCAAAGAAGTCTAGAAGTTAATATTCAGTTAGAATGGACACTTACTTGGTCACTTACTTCAGCTAGAAGCATTCCTCTAAAGCCTGATTTGAGAGCAACGTTTACTTGTTGCAATTGTAAATTTAAAGCAGAAGGATTTGCTAATTTGAGAATCTTAGATGATGGTTTCTTTCTCGAAAATCTGATAATGTTTCCAGATGAGACACAAGAATTAAAAGGGTCTAAATAGACTAAGAAGTGGTTATACTTATGTCAGAAGAAAATGATAAGGTGAAAGAAGTACACGGCAATTGTTTGAAGATAGATTTGACTCCAAATTGGAACTATGGTTATTTCCTCGGTCTCACTTTGGGCGATGGGTCAATTTGGCATTCTAAGAGGACTGGAAATTATTACATTCAACTTGAGAGTACGAACAGAGAACTTGTTAATCTGTTCAGAGAAGCAGGAAAAATCTTAGGATTGCATCCCACAACAGAAAAACCTCAATTCAGGGAAAGCTCATTCAGCCCCAAGAAATTACATTATAGAACAAGAGCAACTTCTAAGGTTCTTTTCTCATTACTAAGACCTCTTAAATTAGATGATTCTTACTGGAAACTTCCTTCTTTACCAACAAAAGAAAGTAGGAGAGGCTTCTTGGCGGGTCTTTTTGATGCGGAAGGATCTGTCAGCAAAGATCGACTGGATTATTCCTCCAAGCATGTCGAAAATTTAGAACAACTTCTTCCTCTTCTCAAAGAACTTGAACTATATGAAGGAAAAGTAGAGATAACCCCTAATTATTCTTCTAATGAGATGTATAGATTAAAGATATTTGGAAAAGGAAATAGAATTAAGTTCTCAAGAATAAGTCCTAAATTGAAAGTGATAAAAAATGAATGAAAATCAGGAAAAAGTAAAAGCTGTTTCTGGATTTCAATGCCAGTTCTGTGGAGATATTTACCCCACTAAAGAAGAAGCTGAAAAGTGCTGGCAACGTCACATACAATTCCATTTAGAACCTCTCTTTACCCTTGATGATGAGTACCCTATAGAGATACTTGTTAAGAAGATTGAAGGAGATAGGTATGTCGAAGTAGCTACTTATGAAATCAAGAAGAAAGAAAAGGTTAATCTACCAGTTAAGGAGGAACCAGTAAATGAGTAAAGAACAAAAAGTAGAGACTAGAATAACTAATCAACCAATCTCAGAACTTAAACGAGAAATTGCAGACTCAGTGAAAGGAGAAAAGAACTGGAAGAATATGAAGATCCTCTGGCATTCAGTGGCTCCATTTGTAAACAGTGGTTATGGCAATGTAACAAGACATATGACAGTTGGTTTATCTAATAGAGGAATTCCTATATTCTGTTCTGCTTATTGGGGAATTCAACCTCCAGGACTTTTGAATTGGAAAGGACTTTATGTTTTACCAGTAAGGAAGACTTCAGATGATCCAATAGGCTTAAAGTCAGCTGCTGAACATTACAAGCGTTTCAAGTGTGATCTAGGAATCTTCCACGCTGATTTCTGGGCATCTCAAAACTTCCCCAAGCTCATTCCTAACTCAATGTGTTACTCTCCTATAGACATGGAGAACTATCCTGAGAAATGGTTGAGAATCTTGAGAGCTTACAAATGGGTAGCGGTACCTTCACTTCATGCACAAGCTGAACTTAAGAAATCCGGAGTGAATTCTACTTTTCTACCACATGGTGTTGACATCAAAGATTACTATCCTTCGAACCAAGAACAGTCTAGGAAAGCATTTACTTTAGAGAAGGACAAGTTCATCATAGGGATAGTTGCTGGTAATAATGATGAGGAGACCCGTAAAGGTTGGGATGCTAATTTCCTAGCAATCAAGTATTTCCTTGAAGCCAATCCAGATGCAAAGAACGATGTTCAGGTCTTTATACACACAGACCCAACAAATGAAAAGGGAAGGAACCTAACTGAATTGGCTAATCAAATAGGAGTTAGCAAGTATATCATTTGGAATGACACTTACACAACCTCTGTCTTAGCATTGCCTGATGCAGCTATGAACAAACTTTACAACTGCTTTGATGTCTTCCTGTTACTCTCTAGGAGAGAAGGTTTCTGCCTACCAGCCTTAGAAGCACAAGCATGTGGTGTTCCTTGTATCTTAACCGAGTTCTCAGCAATGATAGAAAGAAATGACTATGGCAAATGTGGATGGCTGATTAAGCCTTCGACTAAGATCTATTCTCCTTTGAATGCAATAACTGCTATATCTGATCCTTTCAAAGGGGCTGATGCTTTAGGAGAAGCTTACAACAATGAAGCTAAGAGGAAGATGTTTGCTAAGAGAAGTCTAGCTTATGCTAGAAGGCAAACATGGGATATAGCCATAGACAAACATTTCATGCCATTGCTCAAAGAGATTGCTGAGGAAATACCTAAACTAACGACAAGGACTGAACCTAAGAAAATTGCGGGTAACTGATAGACATGCAACTTCCTAATATCATGATCTGTCTTCTAAGCAAAAATGAAGCTAAGTCTCTACCCCAGTTCTTTAAGGCGATGGAACAATTAGACTATCCAAAAGAGAAACTAAGATGGGTCTGGATGTATGGAAGGTCTGTAGATGATACTCTCAGTTTGATTCAAGAATTCCATAAGAAGAACTCTTATAAATATGAGATATATGAGGAGCCAGTCTTTGAACGGTTGTTGGCTTCTTCACTTTATAATGCTAGGCTGTGTAATGAATTCAAGAATCTTTACAAGAAAGAAGAATTTGTTCTCTTTATTGACAGTGATGTAATAGAAATGCCACCAGAAACTTTGAAAGAACTTGTGAAGGTAGATAAAGATATCGTAGCTCCTTATCCCTACCGTAAGGATAGCGCAGGCTCCGAATTCTTCTATGACACTTATGTCTTCCGCTTTCATGGTTGGAAGTTTGAAAGAGTAGAATATCAAGGAAAGGTCTTTGACTATAGCAATCCTATCTTTAAGGATGAAAAGAAGCCTGTCGAAATAGATTCAGTAGGAACTTGCCTCCTAATAAAGGCTAATGTCTTTCTAGAAGTGGATTGGGATAATCCAGTACCTCACTTGCAGTTTTGTAATAAGGCAAGATCAAAGGGATTTAAAGTCTGGGCTCTTCCTTACCTAAAGATTTACCATGTTGATGTTACGGAAATCAATGAAAGTCCTCATTTTCCTCTTGAATGGTATGTGATGAGAGGAATACTTCCTGTGGAAGAGATGGAAAAAGTTGGATATGAGAAGAAGGAAAAGCAATGGGTTCTGAAACACTGGGACTAGACTTTGATGGTGTCCTAAGGAAATGGCCAGGCTTCATTGGTTGGTATGCCAACTTTCTGAAGCCAAATGATATACTTGTAAGGACCAGGCTTTTTAGACTCAGAAGGATTCTAAATTATTTCTTCATGGATTGTACACCTATAATATTAGATGGTGAGTTGATCGAAGAAATTAAAAAATACAATCCCTCGAGGATAATTGTTGTTTCAGGAAGATGCCTTGATAATCAGAAAGACCAAGTCGTTCGTTGCTTAAGTCCATTTCTTAATATAGACAGATTCTACTTTAGAGAGGATTGCTTAGAGAGAGAAGAAAAGTTTAAGGAACGGATTCTGAGAAAAGAGAAAGTAACATTCTATTTGGAAGACAGAGATTTCGTTGTGAAATACTTACGAAGTAAAGGCATTAGAACTTATCATATTTCAGATATCAGAGGGGGATAAATGAAAATTCTAAGCTTCTATCCAATTCACAGGAGTTGGATAAATTCAATAGCTGAACTATTTCCAGAACATACTTTTGATCTTGCAGAATGTAAGGAGATCTCCTGTAATTCTTTTGAAAAGAGACTGTGGTTAGGAAATATAGTACCCTTTGTTTCTAATGTTCAAGTTATAGGCAAATATGGACTTGTAAATCATGAGCATTATGACTTAATCCTAGCTTGGCAAAATGTATATTCGAGGATCTTTGCTAAACATAAATGGAACAAGCCAGTGATTGTTTTTATTCACAATACAGGAGATTCAGTTCCAGAAGGATTCAAAGGTCAGGTAGTCTTTAATACATACTATTCAGCAGAACAAGCTGGTATGCCAACAGCATCAGTATACTTAGGTGTGAGGAAAGCATCTGAGCTAGGTAAATGGACTGGAGAGAAAGCCAAAGGTTGTGTGGGAAACTTTGATCTTCTAGGATCTCGATCTCAAACGATTAGTCAGTCTGAACTTATGAAACTTTTATCAGAGAAACTAATCGAGGAAATCCGAGGAGATATTGGTTGGTCAGATTTCATAGGACTTCGAAGGAAATTACGATTCAATCTGGAGATCATAAAGAGAACTAATTGTAACTCCTTCTTAGAATCAATGAGAATGGGTCAACCTTGTATAGTACCAGATGTAAGAGATTATAATAAATTTATTATAAATGGAGACAATGGGTTTCTTTACAGATCCTTCAAAGAGATAGAACAGATTGTAAGGCAATTATGTGATGATTTAGAATATGCTAGAGAAATTGGGAGAAAGGCAAATAAGACTATTGAACAACATATAGATGATACTAAAAGAAGAACGATCTTGGAAGAAGTGTTCAAGAAGGCACTTGGAGGTTAATAGATGAGTAAATATTGGGATCATTATAGAAAGATAAGAGAATTGGATTTGAAGAGACCTCAGGGTGCTCCTTTCGAAGGCATTCCTAAACGCAGACAGAAGGTAGCAGAATATATTGCTAGAGTCTCTAATGGCGGTTTCACTCTCGAACTAGGAATGGACAATCATAGATTCCTTCCTGATAGTATAGCACTTGATATTAACAGAACTTTCCTTTCTATTCCTGGAGAGAAGATAGAAGCTGATTGGCATTATATGCCTTTCAAGGCAGACGTCTTTGACCAAGTAATCTGGTCGGAAGGACCAGAGCATAGCCACGATCCCTCTTCTGTCTTCTCAGAAATTGCCAGAGTACTTAAAAAAGATGGACAGGTTATCGTCACATGTCCTAATGGTAATGCAATTCCTGATTGGCAACACTTGACTTCATTCAACACAACTAGTTTGAAAGAACTTCTTGTCAAGTTCTTCTTGAAAGTAGAAGTTGAAGAATGGGAAATTTATCTGCTCGGTTATGGAGTGGATGTGCGTTGAGAACTGTCTTAGTAACAGGGATAGACGGTGGTGCTGCTCAATCTGTAGTAAAGTGTCTAAGAAAAGCAGGAGGCTATCATATCATTGTTACTGGAGTAGATCCTCTCGGAATTGGACTTCATCTTGGAGATGCAGGATATCTGATGCCATTTGATTGGGAAGACTACAAGAAAAGGTTACATAAGATAAGTCTGCAAGAGAAAGTCAAGATAATTATCCCTGGATCAGATATCGAATTGGAGCATTTTGCTAAGTATAGAAAATGGTATGAGACACTTCCTCCTATGATTATAGACTATCAAAATATCAAGTATGCTAGGGATAAGTACCTTCTCCAAGAATGGCTACATGGATCAGGATTTCCTTATATCAAAACATGGTTAGAAAAAGATCTAGACAAGGCAGATACTTTAGTAGTCCTTAAACCGAGATCTGGTTTTGGTTCTAACATGCTCTTTAAACAGGTAAGGCCAGAGTGGGCTCAAGTTCTAGGCAAGTATATTAAAGATCAAGGTTGGGAACCAATCGCTCAAGAGTGGGTCCGGGGAGACGAATATTCCTGTATGGTATTGAGAGCTAAAGATGGTGAACTTCTAGGAACAATGGTAGCCTGGTCAGTCAAGAAATATGGACAATCATTCAAGACCAAGATGATAATTGATCCTGAGATTGAGGAATTGGTAAATAAGGTATCTGAGAAGTTGAATTCTATTGGGCCACTCTCAGTGCAACTTATGAGGACACCTAAAGGAGAACTTAAGATCTTTGAACTTAATGCTAGATTTACTGGGGCTCAGATAGTTAGAGCAGAGGCTGGATTCAATATGCCAGATGCTGCTATTCGTAACTGGTTGGATGAAGAAAAGATTTACGGCAAGGTAGATAAACCCTTAATAGCATATTGGTATCATGACTTTGGTTATAGCAAACCAGAGACTCTGGATAAATTAACTAGAGAAGGTAAAATAAAGAAGGGGGAAATGAATTGTCCAAAGTATCTATAAACTGGGCCGAACCTGATATAGGTGAGGAAGAGATTGAGGCTGTTACAGAAGCCATGAAGGAAAGATGGATCGGAGGAAATGGACCCCGTGTTAAGAAGTTTGAATTAGAGTTTGCTAGACTGGTTGGAGCTCGATATGCCTTGGCAGTTGCCAACGGTACATTGGCGCTCCTCTGTGCAATGCAATGTTTGAGAGAACTTGGTATTGCTCAGAAGTATATAGTCCCAACATTTACTTTCTTTGCAACTGGAGCTACTGCTAAAGAGATGGGAGAAGTCTATTTAGTCGATGCAGATAGAAAGACATTCAATATGGCTCTAGATTTTAGTCATCTTAGTAGTGTACCTATAGTTGTTCCAGTGGACATAGCTGGACTACCTATAGACTATGACGAACTTAGGAAGACTAAAAAAATAATCTTAGCTGATAGTGCAGAAGCACTAGGTAGTAAATACAAGGGTGAACTGGTAGGCAAACAGGCTGATATTCATACATTCAGTTTCCATTCTTCTAAAGTGGTAACTACTGGAGAAGGTGGAATGATAACCACTAATGATGAAGTTAAGTACAACATTATGAAAAGTCTGATTAACCAAGGATATGCTGGTGCCAATTGGTGGGAATACAAACATGAGAAACTAGGTTTCAACTATCGTATGTCTGAAATTCATGCAGCTATCGGACTAGTACAGTTAAAGAAACTAGACCGATATGTAAAGGAACGGCAGGAGAAGGCTAACATCTACAAAGATATTCTTGGGAAACTGGTTACATTCCAGCAAATACCCAAAGGCTATGAGATGAATTATTTTCTCTGCATTGTTCTTACACAAGATCCCCTTTCAATAGTCAAAGGACTTAAGGAACAAGGCATACAGACAAAACTAGTCTGGCAACCTCTTCATAAGCAGACACCATTGAAAAAGAAAGTTAGTTTTCCTAATGCAGAATATATAGCAGATAAAGGATTTCTCTTACCTATAGGAAATAGACTGGGTGAGGAAGAAGTCAAGGAAATAGCAAATATCGTCAGAAGGTTGATTAGATAATGAGCCATGAATTAAAAGGAAAGAATGTTCTAGTGACCGGTGGTGCTGGCTTCATAGGTTCTTCTTTAGTTAGGAAGCTAGAGGAAAGGAAATGTGCTGTCACAGTATTAGATAACTTGATAGCTGGGCGAAAAGAACACCTACTGGGAACAAAAGCAGAATTAGTTGTTGGTGATATTAGAAATGCAGAACTGCTAAGATATCTACTAAAGAAGAACTCTATTGAGTATGTTTTTCACTTAGCTGCTGAACCTTACATACCTAAGGGATATGAGGATCCTGAAGTCATGTTTCAGGTTAATACTCTAGGCTCAATTAATGTGATGCTCCAAGCATACAAAGCTGGAGTAAAGAGAATCCTTCATTATTCAACTTCTGAAGTTTATGGTACTGCAAGATCTTTACCAATGAATGAGGAACACGTAACAACTCCACATTCTATCTATGCTGTGGCTAAACTAGCAGCAGATAGAGCCGCCTATATCCTTTGGAAGGAAAAGAAGATTCCTGTGATAATACTTAGACAGTTTAATTGCTGTGGACCCAGAGAGGCTCAACCATATATCATACCTGAAATTATCTCTCAGTTTACTCATAAAGGAACAACTTTAACTCTAGGCAATATTTATGCCAAGAGGGACTTTACATTTGTAGACGATGCATCAATTGGAGCAATAAAATTAATGGAAACCCCAGACTTAGAAGGACAGGTCATAAATCTCGGAAGAGGAAAGAACTGGTCTGTGAAGGAAATAGCTGAAGAAATTGCTGATGTTATGAAGATTCCTAACTGGGGAATTGAGATAGATCGGTCAAGACTTAGGCCTTATGATGTTGATGAATTACTTTGTGATATTACATACTTTAACAAATTGACAGGTGGTATGCAATACACAGACTTTAAAGAGGGACTCCGACAAACTATCGAATGGTATAATAACAACAATAAGAAATGGTCATGGGAGAAACCTAAAGAGGAATAAAGAAATAGTAGGTCAATGGAAAATGAGATATCTGGAACTGAATGCCTGTAGGGCAACATTTCCTTTGAGGGAGGAATGTTATGAATAAAGCCTGTAGGGCTATAGAGACTGTAAGTCTCACTAAGATTAGTTCCTCTCTATCTAGTGTTAACTTTATACCTACTCTAGCTATACATGATCATGGTAGTAACCTAGAAGTGTATGCCTATAAGAGAATTAAAGTTGAAAGCTTGAATGTCCTAGAGATGAAGCGTCTCTGGCATCTAGTAGGTTCTTCACAAGAGATAGCAACAATGGAATCTCCAAAGTTTATCTTAATTCAATATCCAGGCAAACCAATTGTAGCAATAGGGAAAGAGGATGGACATCTATATTCTTTTGAAGATGGAACTCCTCTGAGGGAAAGAGAGAAGCAATGTGCTTTTGTTCTTGAGATCTTAAAAAGATTTAACCTAGTCGAGGATGTTCATTCACATCGTATTGGAGGAAACCCTGAAAATAAGGAGACTCATAAGAAGTCAGATAACATGACGTTTATATCTAAGAAGACACAACTAAAAGGCAGGTGAAAAACAAACATGTTTGAAGACATCATGACTAATCCCATTATCATAGGCATTGTTCAAGGAGCTATCTTTGGTGGAGAAGCTGCTTTATTTGGATACATGAAAGATGAGAACCTATCTTTGAGTTGGAAAGTCGTTCTCACTAAGCAATTCTGGGAGAAATTTAGCTGGTCAAAGGCTTTCAAGACAGTTCTTTTGGGAGTTACTTTAGGTGCTATTGCCCGAGGATATGGATTCATTAAACCAGAGCAATGGACTTGGTTCACAGATATTACCGGACTACCACAAATATCACTTCCATTGATAATGAACTTTGCTAATACAGCAGTAGTAATGGGAGCAGATCAATTCAGCAAATTCATAGTCAGGAGAACTCCTTTGGTTAGATTGTGGAATGGATTGAAGGATAGAGTACTTTCTCTCTTATTGACAAGAGACAAGTTGAAGGAGATCCTGGATGCCGCTAAAGAGCAACCTAAACAATAAGTAAAATAGGACTATGAAAATAGTCTTTCTCTTTTTCTTTTAGAAGCCAATTACTGCATGAATTATCAATATAATTAAACTTGTTACAGTAGCCATAACGATAGGGCTCATTACCTTCCAATAGAAGATAGTTCGTTTAAATGCGTCCTCTTCCTTCTGTTGTTTTAGTTCTAGTTCATTATGCTTTTGAATAAGAACTCCATATTCTTCGTTTAACTTATCAATGTGCTTACAGGTCTCTGTGACAAGATCCCTCATATTCTTGAATTCGGCCTCAACAAGAGTCTCCAATCTAATTATTCTGTCCCGAAGATCTCTTATCTCGCTGCTTTCCTTCTTCTGCATTGATCTCACTATCATTATATAGATTCAATCTACAGATTTAAACCTATTCGATAATAGTTCCCGGATCAACTACTTGTCTCTTCTTCTTCTGTTCAAGAGCTCTGATTCTCTTTCTCATATCTTTGATTTGTTCAAGTGGCATTTTATCACTCCTATGGATCTGAATCTAAACTCAATTGTCCTCTCAGATCTCCATCCCAGTCCCATTTAATGCCTGTTATTCTCATGATAAAGATTCCTTCAGGTAAAGAAAACTGAATCCTTTGCCCCGGATCTAGAGATTCCATGCCAGAATAGTCTATCTCTGCCTTATCTAAATAGTCTATAGGCTCCTTATATTTTGCTACTAGGAACTTAGCTTGTATGTAGCAGTCACTTGTGGAGTAAGCGCTCTCATCATAGAATTCAGCATATGCTCTACCATATTGTATGACTAGTGGATCGGAATCGGCCAACTTATATTCACTGGTCCATCTACCTTTATCAAAATGAACCCAATCAACAAGCATTTCTCCCCAATCTGTGTAATAGTAAGATGTGCCGCCATCATAATATCCTCCTTTAATTTTTACATACCAAAGGATTTTCTTGACTAGATTCCAACTAAATGTACCATCTAGTTTTGTCCATTTGCCATCTGCTTCCTCATCTGGACCAATTGGAATCTCCATGACTGAAAGATGAGTATTGTTAGCATCAGGAGGATCATAATGAACAAACTCCTGGAAATTCTTCAGATCAAAATCAACCCTCTTGTCATTTGTATCTATTAAACGGACAATGGCTTCCTGAATAGTTCCATTGAAGAAGGGACTTAAGTCGGATGAATAAGAAACATAGAAGATATTCACAGCCATTGCAAAAGTTAAAGATTTGAAGGCTTCTTTTGTACTGAGATCGAGAGAATCTGCCATAGTATATTGTAACTGGAAGTGAATAAGGTCATGATCTATGCTACCTCCACCTGGATGATAAATATGATAGTCACAATCTATGCTATAGAGACCTCCTCGGTGTGGGTTAGCCAAAGTTAAAGTCGACCAGTCTCCAGAATAAAGGGGAGGGAGACCAGCAAGGCTCCAATTTGTTAGCGCATCTGACCAAGCATCTAATTGCCATGGATCAGGAAGTGTTTTGGAAGGTGCTCCATAAACTTTAGCCCAGTTGCATATCTCTCTTTTCTTTTCATACTCATAATCCTGAAGTTGAGAGGCACCAAGTTGCTGATAAGTGGGTTCGTCTTCTCGTCCATTACCATTATTGTATCGATAAGCTATTTCATTTGCACTTAAGACTGCTTCATATAAAAGAACCTCATCTAACTTTCCACGATACCTTAAAGCACCGACAGTCTCACTCGATGCTAATCTTAGATTGACAGAATTCAGAATAGAACCGGATAGAGAATCACTTAAAACAGTACTCGCCTGAAGAGAACCATCTACATAAATGTTAACTCCTGCTGCAAGTGAAGTACCATCATAAGTGACAACTACATGATGCCAATTTCCATTATTAAAGGATGCATTTGTATACTTGAAAATACTTCCATAGGGAGAAGGAGCTACCAGGTTCAAAGCAATGTGCCCAAGATAATCACATACAAGCCATCCTACTAAATCAGCATTATATCTAGCTATCATAGCATTGTTTTCTCCACTCTGGGTACTATTCATCCAACACTCTACAGAGAACGCTTGGGTTCTTTCCCAATTTGCTATATTTCCCATATCAACGTATTCATCTGCTTCTGATACATCCAGATTAAATGCCAAGCAATTGTTTAATTTTCCAGCTTGCCAGTCTGAATCTTCCATATTTACACAAATACCATTATGTCCATTTCCTGAACTATCACTGACCAAAGTTCCTGAAGTTTCATTCAGATGCCAATGTGCATAACTTGAGATAAATGCAAGACTTCTTGGAAACCAATGGAGATCTTTTTCAGGATCTACAAAGAAATCATATGTTGTTACATTACTCAACTTCTTGAGAGCGTCCAGCATGCTCATACCTTCAAAATCTATTGTTCTGGTCTTCGAAGTGGTCTGTACATTATTGACTGAAATCAGATGTTCCCAATCTTCTGGTGTTGGATCTGTCACGTCTGCTACAATTCCTTTACAGATTGTACCTGCATTAGTAGCAATTGGATATGATTGTGTTATCTCATGCTCTTCTAAAACCTTTGCCCAACCTTTAGCAGAAATATCTAGGAAAGGAAGTCCATCTTCTCGCACCTGCTTTGCTTCTGTTATCTCTCCATTAAAGATGAGTCTCGGATTTGCTTGACCAGTAGAAGCAATCTCAATCTTTAGTACATCGCCTGCATTGATATCTAAAAGAACTTCATTGTCTAGTCGGCACTGAGCTGTGTCTACATCATTAATTACTCTTTGAACCTCTATCGAGTCTACATCATCTCTATTAGAAAGTGGATAAATAAGAGTAGAACCCCGATAGATTAAAACGATCCCTTTCTCTGTATTCTGACCTGGGTTATATTGTTCTGGCATTGTAGGAGGATACTGAAGTGCATCTGCCGCAACAATATAGTCTATGTTTGAAGGCGGGCATGTCTTGGTTCCTCCGACTGTAATACTAACATCTAGATCGGTTCCTAAAGTGATGTTAAGGCCATTTGCATTCATGGCTTGTACTCCATCCACGTAGAAGGTAACTAAATCAGCACTTTCCCATTTAATCTCATACCAATGCCAAAGAGTGGGTCCATCTGAGCCTTGTAAAGCATAAGACTGAGCAGTGGCGCCTCCAAGACCTTGTGCTTCTGTCCTTCTGTCCCAGAGATTATATAAGGAATACTTCAGAAATTCCCAATAGACATAGCAAACGTTAGCTTGATCTTTCAACTTGATGATTATGTCATCTGTTTCTAGAGGAGGCTCTGTCCTGAGCCTGAACCAGAAGCCCCAGACTTTATAACCAGAAGGCCATACGAATGTATTGAAAGAGGTTGGATTTGCATATCCTGATGTGGTTCCAAACAGTATGGAGTAGGCTTCTTCTTTCCGATCAGTAGAAAGAGATAGATCGAGAGTGTAATTCCAATCTGCCAAAACCTCACAGGGTTCTATCTTCAAATAGTTGGTCATGTTTTATCCTTCTACTCTGTTACATTGGATGTGTCTACTACCTGAAGTTTAAGAGTGTATGTAAACCAATCCACTTTGCCTTCTGCCAAATCTGCAGTAAGTTCTTGAAACATGACATAAAGCGTTTGTAATGGATGACCTGTTGCCCCTTGCCATGGATGATCATATGGATTGTAGACATCCTTTTGAGAATAGTACTCTGGAGATGTCAATCCAGCCCAACTAGTATTATCTACCTTGAACTTGGAATTTCGCATTGCATAGAATTCCAATTCTTCTCTCTTTGCTCCAGTACAAGCACCCTTCAAAGTAAAGGTTACTGTACGTCTAAATCTATACTTGCATCTTGGATATAGACAGTAGAGACCACTAAATCTAGCTCTCCATTCTACTTTAGTTTCCTTAGTGACTCCACTAGGATTTGGATCAAATGTGAAATAAATTCCTGTATCTTTCCAGTTTGTTCCATCCCAGGCATATTCTTTAAGTTTCAATCCCATTTAAGTTCTCCCCAATTCATCTTGTATTGCTTTCTTAACTACTGGAATAACTTCTCTATCAACAAAGTCCCTTGAAGTGACAGGACCATAGAAGTTAACGTTGACTGTAGAAGGCATTACATTTGCTTTCTTCCTTGCTACACTAGCTGGAATCAGCTCTTCTCCTGTATGAACTTCAGCTATTCCACCTCTCATAATAGTTCCACCTTCTTCCAGATGAGGAATCACTGCTACTGCTATTCCTTTGCCAATTGCTTCTGCCACTCCACCCAGGCCTATTGCTTGTAAGAACTTGAGTGCTAGAGCCATAGCAAAAATAGCTAGGGTTAAAGCCCCGAAGGCAAGTGCTAGACCAAACAATGGAATAATTGCTGCCGCAGCTCCTACTGCTAGGGCTAGAAAGCCCACTGCTAATCCTAAAGTTAATGGAAGAAGAATTAATAATTGAGGAATGACTCCTACAAGAGCAAGTAATCCGGCAGAAGCAAGAGCTATTCCTGTCCCTGCTAGTAGAAATCCTGCTCCGACTAGAAATGCTGCCACTCCAACAGATAAAAGAGCTATAGCTACGAATAAAAGAATTGCTGCTAGTGGAGCTAAAGCGATACTAGCAATTCCGATGATAGCCGCAAATACTATCATAGTACCCATAAGTACAAGAACTGCTCCAACTAGATTCCATAACAAAGTAGTAATTTCTGGGAGAGTCATCTTAGTCTGACTTAAGAGCCAAACTGCAGCACTTAAAGAGAGAACTAAAACAGCTACTGCAGCCGCAAGTTCTAGAATAGCAGTTGCGATTCCACTAATATTTGTTCCCATTGTAGGAAGTGCTTCTGCAGCAGCTTTTGTTCCCCCGAGTAAACTATTGAAGAAACCCATGATGGCTTCTCTCTGAGATATGATTACGATTAAAGCTACTATGGCTGCAATTAGACCTGCGGCAAGAACAGGATTCTCTTCTATCCAATTAGCTATTACATCAATGATAGGTGTAATTGCATCGACGAGTACATCTAAAGCAGGAGTTATAGCCTCAACAATGCTTTGGAATAATTCCATTATTGGTTCAGCAGCTAGCACAATTCCCAGGAAGATACCGAAGATACCCGCTACTAAGCCCATACCTGAAAGCCCTTTCATAGCTCCCTTATTTTCTTTGCCTACTTTCTTCATCTTCTTTGAAGATTTATCAGCCTCAGTTCCTTCCTCTTTTATTCCTGCTGCTGCGCCAGAGAAAGCTTCTGTTGTATTCACTCCCACTTTGACAGTTTCTTCTCCTCCAGTAAGAAAACCTTTTATTTTCCCTGTAACACCTGAGACTCCTCCTTCAAGACTTCCCCAGGTTGAAGAAAGCTTTTGAGTTACTCCCTTGAAAGCATTATTTGTCTTTGTAGCTAATGAGGTTTGTTTTCCCCCTTTCTGAATAGTTGAAATATACTCTTTAAGACCTTCTTCACCTTTGGTCGTATAAACCATCAATGCTTTGAGGCTAGCGCCTAAACCCATTTGAGCGCCCTTTACTCTGATCAAGACACCATACCATAGGTTCATCATACCAACCAGTGACATTAATTTTCCTAGTAATATTCCTAGTATAGCTATGGCGACTATTATACCAATAACATAAACAGCCCAAGGATTAGCTTCCAAAAATCCTGCAACATCCTCGAGAATATTAGCAATGAGTTCAAGTAATGGAGCAAATGTATCTCCAATAACCGTACCCACATCTTCTAGAGCATATTGAATATCTTCAAGACCTACTTGCCAATCTAGTGAACCCATCATAACGTTATTAAGTGAGTTGAGAAATCCCGAGAAGAACTGCTCTACGGATTTTCCTATTCTCATCATGTCTCGGCCTGTAATTCTCATACGCATGCTTAGATTATCAAGTTGCCTATCCATTGCTGAAAGTTGTCCAAGATCCCCTTTTACTGTACAAAGAAGGGAAATTGGGAAATTAATTCCTGCCATTATCTTCTTCTCCTTATAGCATCTGCTTCTTTTCTTTTCTGTTTATCTAGACTAAGCGCAACCCAATTGAGTTGCTCATAGGACAAAGCCCTCACGTCATCCAAAGTCCAAGACATGTGATACATTACTTGGAAGATTGTGGTGAGGACTTTGTTCTGAGTAAATTTTCTAGCCTTCCCATGCTCTCTTTATCAAGGCCAGAGTATTTCTGGATTTCAAAGGCTATCTCTGACAGTACATCTATAGGGAGTCTCTTAATATCTTCAAGACCCATCTTTGGTCTTATTAGACCTTTGAACACTAGAAACATCCACTGTTCTAGGTCTGAATCTTTGGATACCTTGAGTATTGCTGCTATCTCTCCTACATTGATCTTCTTGATCTCAATCTTCTTTCCATTGAGACTCTTGATCTCTACAGCTTTAGTGCCTTCGCTATTTGAGAGCAACTCAGCGGCTTCCACAAAGTCTTTATTCTCTACTGACATTCCGATCTTACCTCCTTACTTGGATATTCGAACAAGCCTTACTTGGCTATTTTCTTTTGATTGGACTATTGTCTAATCTACTTAGACTATGGCAATAGTTAATGCCCTAAAGTCGTAATCCTCTTTGAGGAATCCATCTTGAGGGATATCCAATGCACCTTTCTCGAATTTACAGTTATAGCAATAGACTTGGACACTTGGTGAAGTGCCTACAGCAAAACACAAAGTAAAGTCTGTTAATGCATTAGATCCGCCAGGACTTACTAATTTTAGATAGTTAGAATCTATCCATGCCTTAGAGATTGATCCAGTGACTTCTTCATTGCCTTCTTTGAGTTCAACTGGTTGTCTTGCGCCCATTTGATAGAAAGCTTCGAGATTGGTTGCTATGTCTACAGATGCCGATTCGGCATATCCAATTTCTACTCCTTCTTTGTAGATCTTTGCATTCCAACCTTTATATGTAGTCATTCTTCTTTCACCTGAATACTAGGTAGACTTTCCTATATTTAAAACTCACGATGTGCAACTCTGTAAGGAAGTCTCAAGCCTTCCACCAGAACCTAAAGGAACTTGTCTTGTTGCAGAGTCGCAACTTTGTCTTTCTGACCATGTAATCGTATCACATAGCAAAATTCCAGCAGTATTTTCAATGCTTATATCGTCACTACCAGTTGAAAGTCATCAAAGAAACATCATCAATATAAAAATCCACATCAGTATTATAAGAAAGAATTCTAATAGCTGTTACTGTTTTACCTTGGTAGGAAGCAAGTTCATTTTTAATATCAACATAAGTCCAATCAGCTACGCCATATCTATAAATAACTTTGTCAGACGAATCTGTAAACATAATGGCAATTTGTAAAGAACCAGAAGTAAATGCTCCTTTATACCATAATCCAAAAGTGCCTATATCTGGGACTGGAATGGGAGTAGAAAGCGTCTGCCATATACATCCTTGCCACCATGCAACGAACTGAACTGCATAATTACCACTATGTTTAATAATATCTTGAACAATTACATCTGTATACATTATCCATCCAGTTAAGTCCCCTGTCTCAAATCCACCGTTTACTATATGTTCAGAAGAGGCAGAAATAAGTCCAAAAGCAAGAGCTAAGATATCGTAATCTTCAGTTAAGAAACCATCTTGAGGAACATTAATGTTTCCCTTAGCAAACTTACAATTATACAAAGAGAGTTGCATTCCATTTATTCCTCCTCCCACCTGGACTTTTAGATCAAAGTAGTCTAAAGTTCCTGAGCCTGTGAGGAGAGTTAGGAAGTCTGTATCTATCCAAGCTTTCGTTAGTTTGCCTACTATAGAGGCGGAACCTTCTACGATTCTTTGGGCTTTTCTATTCTGGATCTCAAAGTAGGTTTCTAAGGCTCTATCAATGTTCACTTCCAAATTAGTAGCATGTCCTATAGGAGTATCATTCTTGAGAATAATCGCATTCCACCCCTTATAGAGAGGCATTCTACTGTCACCTGAGTAATATGTTAGGCTTTCCTATATTTAAGAAACACGAAGGAGCTTATCTTTCCTATTTCAAAATAAGTTTCCAGGGTTAGCTACCTACCAAAACAACCCAACCCATACTTGAAGGAGTTACCAAAAGTCCAGATACTACAATATATTTCCCAGAACTACTAATTGATACACTTCTTATGGGGTTTGTTCCAAAGCCTAATTCCGCATTAGAGAACGTCTTAACAACTACAGCATCTTTTATTATGTTCAATTTGTTCCATACATATCCGCTTCCCGACCTAACTACCACATAAGTTTGAAGAACACTCGTTATGAATGTACCAAGTGCCAATTCAGAGTATTGCCACATTATAGGATCAGAAATTAATGATCCAGATAAAGTTTTTGTCGCTATAGTATATCTTTTAAGCTGATATCCAGAATCCACTAATAAGATTTCAGTTTCTTTTTGATTTACTATCCCGTCTTGATATGAATCATTATTAAAGGCATCCACATCAGCGAAGGTGTCATATATTGTCCAGTTTGAGTAGTTGCCTTCTAAAAGCAATCCTTCTGGTTGAGAAACAAATGTTGGACCTGAGCCCTCAAAAAGAATTACTTCATTTTGGTGCCCATCTGTGTTATTAACATCATATATCAGAATATATTTTCCAGAGGGGTCTATACCAGCTGCCTGAGCCCATCTGGAATAATATGTCCAACCATAATTAGTTGTAAGGTCAATAGTTTGTTTAACAATAGAATCTTTGTATATTAACAATTCAAGATGTCCTGTACTAGAGTTCTGATGAATAAAAACAGCATATCTTGTTTCGGTGACAGCTTCTACATTATCGTCACCCGAAACGTTCGTTAGAGTTGGAACAGGTCTAAGTTCTATCAAAGACCCATCTGAAATTTTAACTCTTAACATTTGAACAAGATAGAGGTCTGTAATTAACATAGAATCTTCTATTTCTTTTGGACGAATTTTAAAAGAGAAAAAGGTAGTACCCCAATCAGTAGAACTATTCTTTGTCCATTTCCAACTCCAACTTGTAAACTTTCCT
>Ga0315282_10005910_pt1 | contig 20668 bp, 22 predicted proteins | sample YL17G07_20_MG_FD_203693 | JGI IMG/M metagenome (GOLD analysis project Ga0315282, IMG submission 203693) | Sediment microbial communities from Yellowstone Lake, YNP, Wyoming, USA - YL17G07_20 | ecosystem: Environmental > Aquatic > Freshwater > Lake > Sediment | place: USA: Wyoming | collected... | reverse complement strand
AATTCACCTTGAAAGACAAAAAGTTCCACCGATGGACACATATCTCTAGAAACCTAGAAAAAATGCTCGAACCATTCAAAATACAAACACTAAAAACATAGTTACTAAAACAGACGATTTACAGGTAAAAGCTAGTGGTTAAACGTGCCCCGCATTCGAGGGAAACCTTAATATCGGATATCGCATACAATAGTGCGCGTCGACGGGCCCGTGGTCTAGCTGGTTATGACGTCGCCTTGACATGGCGGAGGCCGTGAGTTCGAATCTCACCGGGCCCACTACGAGTAAAAAAAATAATACGGCTTTTCTGAGTATGTTTAAGAAACAATGGTGAACTTGTAGAACACGTCGTACTCGGACAGCGTGTCCTTTACCCACCTGACATCCGATGCGGGCATGTTTTTCTTAAGTTTTACCAGGATCTCCGGCGGATCGCTCTCGCCTTCTTTAAGGTCAAAGGACTCGACGAGCTCGGATAAGCGCAGGCTGTCATTGGGGTTACCCAGTAAGCTGAAGATCTCTTCCGCGAAGTCTGCCATGGGTGCTAAATCTCCTTCATGTTTAATAAATTAATTCTATTTGAGGGGGTTTCCTTGTACATCCCCCATCGTACCATATACTTTATCATATACTTTGTATGCACCCTGCTGCTCCTCAAAGGGCATGAAGTAAAAAGGCTTCGGATAGCCGGGCGCCATGTTCGCGGGCAGCTCGAATATCAATTCGCCACCCGCAAAATCCGTGCTATTATTGAGCACTTTCGTGGGATATTTTACGAACGATATGGACGAATGCGATGAATGGATGTCGTCGCTTTCGTTGGACTTGTATTCCATCCAGAACCAGTCCTGGGACGTCTGGACCGGCTTGTCGGAGCTGACTTTTACCTGTAGAAGATATAATAGGTTACCCGGGGATGCTTTTTGGAGCCCGCTATATTCCGATGCCGTGCCGAGCTGGTACGTGAACTTTATGTGCGCCTCGTCGCTCTTCCCGATGAGCGTGGGCGCCGCCGATATGGTAGGTACAGGAGTCGGCGTCACCGTCGGGGCGGGTGTCGGCGACGGCGATGTGACGCAGCCGGCGACTACGCATGCCGCTATGAGCGCCAATAACAGAAAGATCAACATTGTCGGTTTCATGATATCCCTTCGTGTATATCCGGTAGATTAGTGACGCGTTATGATATAATGGTATCGAGCCGCAAGAAGTTGCGCGCCCGTTAAAGCGTTTTTTATTCGAATAAAAATGATATCTGTGCGACAAGATTTCATATCGGGACTTTAATCGTTAAAATGCCATTGCGGAGGAGTCGTTTTGAAGGTAAAGGACATCATGTCTAAAAATGTGGTGACCGTCGCATCGGATACCCCTGTGGTAGATGCGGCGAAAAAGATGAAGGATGCGAACGTCGGCTCGGTCGTCGTGCTCGACCACAACGAGGTGAAGGGCATAGTCACGGACCGGAAGATAGTTACGAACGTCATTGCGGAGAACAAGGATCCGGCAAAAGAGCGCGTCGGGAACGTTACGAGTAAGAAATTGATAACTTGTAACGAGAATTCGGACGTCCATGAGGCTATAATGACATTGGGGCAGAACAAGATCCGCCGGTGCCCCGTGATCAACGATAAAATGGAGCTCGTGGGCGTGCTGTCCGTCGCCGATATCGCGCGCGATATGAAGGGCTGCATGGACGCGTTGTTCGACGAGCTTTCTAAGCCCCATACTTAGATGTAGCAAGAGCCGAGCGGGCCCATTATTCGCTGACCTGCCTTATTGTCCTTTTTTTAGCGATGACCATGATGCTCATGCCCATCCTGTTGATGGGCCACTTATCGTAAGCCCGGTCCTCGATCGCGCTCATTATGGAGAATACGCTCCTGGTGAGCCTGCCGGGATGGTCCTTTAGCATGACGGTGCTCGGGATGAGGTTCGTTATGGAGTGCGCTCCATAGGCGGCGACGACCTCGCACTCTGCGTTCTTCAGCTCTGCCTGCAGCTCATGGATGGTAAAGGTCCTCAGGCGCAATAGCTTGACCTTGCTGCCATCGTATATAAGCGGGAATACGTATGGGAAGCCTTCATGGAAAGGCCTCTCGACATAATTAACGACGTCCCGGAATGTCTCATGGTACTTCAGCGGGTCTCCAACAAGAGTGCTGGCCATGCTCCAGAGGATATCGGGCTTCCACTTGTTGTCCGACTCTAAAAAGATGTAGCCTCCCGGTTTTAGGACCCGGCCCGCCTCCTCGAAGAAGCACGCGTAGTCGGGGATGTGGTTCAGCGTGCTCCCCGCGCTGGTGACGGCATCGAAGCAGGCGTCGGACACTAAACAGATTCCCTCGCCGATCTTTTTATTGGCGACTTTCACAAGCCCCGCGCTGATGTCTATCCCGATGATATCGAAGCCCCTGTTTTTAAAGAGCATCGTCTGCTGCCCGGTGCCGCACCCGATGTCCAGCACACGGGCGTCCTCCGGTAACAGAGGCATGAACCTGTCCCTGAGCAGGCCATGGATCCTTCCGAAGAGGTAGGGGAAAAACAGCCCTTCGTAGGTGTCATAAATGTCGGACGCCTCGTCGTAGGCTTCGGCGTGCTCCCTCTTAGACGTCTCGACGGCGAACGTGGGTTTTTTGTCCTCGGTCAACGAGGCATTTCTAAGCTATAAGCGGTAATAAAACTTGTGATAAGCTATGAGAATTTTAATAAAAATTTTTCGTGGGGCTTAGAGTTGCCTTCGTGGGGCATGCCGGAGGCGTGCCTTCGTGCCTGAAACCGTCCTTCGTGAATCTTCGTAGCCTTCGTGGGCCTTATTTAGCTTTGTGTTTTATTAGCTTTTTCTGCACCGCGGGGCTTTGTAGCTCCCTGAGGGCGTCGGCGGCGATCCACCGGGCGCTCTTCGAGTCCATCGCCTGTAACTGCTTCCCCACCTCGATGGCCTTTTTATTCAAATCAGGGTTCCTTTTGCCGATCTGCCGCAGCGCCCAGTTCACGGCCTTCTTCACGAAGTTGCGCTCATCCACGGACCCTTCCATGATAAAGGGGAAGAACAGCTCGAAGACCTTGTCGGGCGCCTTCTTGTCATGGACGGCCAGCGTGGCCATGAGCACGAACCCCGCCCTTCGGACGAACTCCCGCTCGTCCTGCGTCCACGCCAGGGCTTTCCCGTAGGCGTACTGTGTCTTATCGAATAAATTGGAGCAGCACTGGTCGCATACGTCCCAGGAGTCGAAGCCGGCGACCCAGCGGTCCATCTGCTCCTCCGTCACCAGGTGGTAATCATCAACGAGCCCCGCCAGTATCTTCGCCTCGTGGTAGCCCGAATCCCATAATCCGAGGGCCAGATCATGGTCCTTTTTTAGCTCTTTCGCATATTTTCTCAACTCGGGCATGGACACGCAGAACGCCTTCTCCACGTTGATGCCATACCTCGCCATGCCTTCCCTGGCGTCAGCGTTCGCCATCGACCCCAAACGCGCGATGACCTCGTCGACGCTCATGGGAGCCGTATCCTCTACCATATGCATCCTCCCAAATATATGGCGCAGGAGGGATACATAGTTAATGGTCACCCGGATATGGGGCATGGTGCCCTTTAGGGTGCTGCTGATTCTATGTATTATTTTGCCCACGTTTATCCCGGCGCAGGATTATAGCTTTTTAGTGATGCTCATGATGCAAGAACAGCTAAGGTGGAGTAACGATTTTAAGAAGGCAATGGACGATGCAAAGCGTACCCGCAAGCTAATGCTTATCTTCTTCCATTCTAACCAGTGCAGCGGCTGTAAGGCGATGATCGCGAAGACGCTGCCCGACCCCAAAGTTTCGAAGTTCATCGATAAGATGTTCGTCCCGACGGCGTTCGAGGTCAGCGACCCTCGCTCTCAGGATATCATGAAGCGGTATGGCTTCGAGTGGACGCCCACGTTCGTCGTTGCCGACGATAGCGGTAACGAGATCTACAGGTGGGTCGGATACCTGCCTCCCGGCGATTTCTGCGGAGAATTAATTTTCGCGGAGGGCAGGGCGGCGTTCAAGAACAAGGACTGGGACAGGGCCGATAAGTGCTATAACGTGGTCGTTGAAAAGTACCCCGATAGCGAGGTGGCGCCGGAGGCCATGTACTACGCGGGCGTGGCCATGTACGAGAAGACACACGACGCGTCGTACCTCGAGGAAGCCGGCAAGAAGCTCAAGGCCCGGTTCCCCGATAGCAGCTGGGCAAAAAAGGCGTCCATCTGGGGCGAGTAACACGGAGGCACAGATGCGGGCATCCGTGCCTCTGTGTTTCTAAAATAAAAATACTTTTAGCTTTTAATTTCTACCCGCACGGGCTTATACTTGAAGACCTCTGCAACCGGCTTTTCGCTCTCGACCATGGCACGGGGCATGGCCGGGGCGACCTTGTACTTTATGACGTCTCCGCCTTTATTATCGTTATACTTGATGACATCGGGCCTACGCTCCTCGCCGTTCAGCGGCTTCAGCGGCTTATCCACGTACCTGAACCGTTCCCCCGAGTTTTTTTTCACGTCGTGCCTCACGACTACGACCTGGTTCGGGTCTATGTCGGGAGGCAGAGGCGCCAGAGGCTTCATTTCTTCCATGGGCTTGCTCATGGCGGCCGGGGCGGATGTGGCGCCCGGTAAAAGTATTGCCGGAGGCTTTTCCTGTATGGCCGCCGGGAGGGGCCCCTTCCTGTCAGAGGACACTACCGTGGGCTTTTTCACGGGCTCTTCCTTGGGGCGCATGAAATCGCTATTGACCGGTTTCGCCCCTTTGTTCCTGCCAAAAATGCTGCGTATCCTATCGAACATTTTTACCATCCCCATTGCTGATACTCCCTATTCAGGAGCTCCAGCATATAAATATTATATCTTCAACTTAATTAAAACTTACTACGCGGGCGCTCACTAAATAAGCAATATTTAAGCCCGGGATAATAACCATTTACCCCCCTGATAACACCAGTAAAGGCCATGAGCGTGCACTTAAGCGATTGCCATATAAGTGGTAGCTAAAGTTCGACTTCCACTCCAGCTTTTTCTATTCCGCCATATCCGCTGTAAGGCTTTAATTTCCCGATGGGCTTCGTATGTTTAATAGAGCCGTAAGACGAGGGTTGTGATATGTTGAAGCCGGACATGCAATGGCTATCCCGTGAAAAATTTCCCGTCTGGGAAGCCCGTGGGGCCGACCGCAAAGACATGGTCGAGGCCTGCTCGAAGGCCGGCGACCTCATGGAAGGCGCCGACTCGAAGGGCGGGTGGACGTACGAGTTCATGTGTTTAGGCGGGGCGCGGATGGGCGAGGCGCGCTCTCCGGCCCATTCCGGCCGCAAGAACTCGCTTTTCAGGAAAGCCTCCGTATACTATGGTATCGCGAAATATCCCTTCATCGACTCGCTGCTCAAGAAAGACGCCTATGACAGACAGCGGAGGGCGTTATCCGAGGGCAGGAGGTATTTCCCGTATCCGATGAAGGAGGTCAGGATACCTTTTATGGGCTCGGAGGTCGTGGGCCGCTTCGCATGGCCCCGGAAGGAGATCACTTTACCCGAGGCGGTGCTCCTGGCGGGCGGCGCCGACGTGGCGAAGGAAGACCTGCAGGACATCGAGGACAGGGTCCTGGAGACGGGCATGGCGTGCCTGTCTATCGACATGCCCGGCACCGGGGAGAGCGCCTTGAAGCTGTCGGAGAGCTCGATAGACGTGTACTCAAGGGCGGTCCACTACCTGGCGACCCTGGGGGACGTCGACGTCAACCGCATCGGCGTTTTCGGCCTGGGCTTCGGCGGGTACTGGGCGCTGTATTGCGGCTCCTCCTGCCCGGACGTCAAGGCCGTGGTCAACTGCGGCAGCCCCGTGCATAAGGCCTTTCAGCCAGACATGCTGGATAAGCTGCCCGGCTTCGTGAAGAAGACCCTGGCCTTCGACCATGGCCTGGACCCGAAAAAGCCGGAAGAGGTACAAAAAGGCCTGGACGGGCTGCAGGAATATTCCCTGCTTAAGGAGAGGCGCCTGCAGAGCGTCATTTGCCCGGTCCTGAGCATAAACGGCGACGCCGACCCGTGGGTGCCCATCGACGACCTGTTTATTTTACGGGAGGAGGGAGGCATCGCGCAGGAGGAGTGGGTTTACAGGGGAGACGGCCACTGCGCGCCCTTTCATTATAAAGAGTGGATGCCCCGGGCCGTCGACTGGCTGGCCAACGCCCTGGGCGGTAAAGAGAGAGTATCCGGCCCTGAGCCGGTAAAGCTATAGGCCCATGCCCCGGCCGCTGTACAGGAAGCCGTCGTTAACGTTATAATAGTCCAGGTATACGTGCAGATTGGGCGGCTACAGGACATCCTGTTTTTCTATTCGAGCGTTAATAGGCCCGGCATATCAAAGTAAGGCCATGGGGTCAGCTATATTTAATTGCCTATTATGGCTTTAGCCGACCCGTCCGACCTTTATCAGAGAGCGCACCGGCACCGAGTTGATGCTGTCCACGCCCTTCTTGTCGATAATGACGGCCACCGCTACGGCCTCGCCGCCCTCGTCCTGGATGAGCTTGACCGTCTCCTCGATGGTGCCGCCTGTCGTAATGACGTCGTCGACGATGACGCAGCGCTTGCCCCGGACCCCCGAGAAATTCTCGCTGAGCGTGGCCCTTGACTCGTTAGCTTCCTTGCCCTCCTCATAGCGGTGCTTGCCAGGGTGGACGACGGCCAGCTCCACGCCATACTGGTAGGCGACGATGTTCGCCAGGGGCACGCCGCTCAGCGCCACGCCCACCACGGCGTCCACGTTCGTGTCCAGCTCGTTGAGCGCCTCCTCGACCATGTCGGCAATGCAGGTCGCGACGAGCATAAGGCGGCTGGAGCTTTTACCTATCATGCTCCAGTCCACGAAGATGTCCTTCGGGGCGGCCGCGCCGCCCTCCTTTTTAGCGCGCGTGAGAAGCCACGTGGCGGTCTCCCTCGAAATATTCAGCTCGTCGGCGATCTCACCCGACCTCAGCCCGCGGTTCCTGAGCTCGATCGCCTTTTCAATAAGATCGTTAACGTTTCTCATCATGGTCACCTTTTGGACGACCGTTTTTTCAGTTTCAGGGGAGACCCGCAGACCTCGCAAACGTCGCCCTCTTTGTAGGTTCGGTTGCATCCCATGCAACGTTTTTCCCACACGATGTTATACTTTATCCGCTTTTGATGTAGGGGCACGATGGCCAGACCTATTTTCCGGGCAACATTCTGCACGGCATAGTCGTCGGTCAGCATGGCCACGTCTTTGCCCGCCGCGCGCTCTTCGGCGGCGAGCGCCAGCAGGTCTATGTCCGACGGCGAGAGGCGCGCGATGTCGCCGGTCTCCTTCGCAGCATTTTTTATCGCATCGACGAATGAGGGCCTCGCCTCTTTGACCTTGAGATGGGCGAGCAACTCCAGCTTGAGCCGGGAGGCCTCGTCCTTTACTTCCTCGTAAACCTTCGGGGGCGTCACAAGCTCTCCCTCCGGGAACATCCCGTATATGAACGCCGAGGCGTCGAGCACGTATGTTTTAGGCATTAATAGTCAACAACACATCGATGGTATTCGTTATATATTTATAGATTCTCGCGACGGACGGCCCGGCTTTGATAAACGGCTTAAATAAAAACTGCTTAATCCGCGAGAGCGATGGGAACGGGCCGCTTTTTACATCCTGCTTTTTTCTTTATCGGCCTCCTTGGTATCGCATGTTATGGAGGACTTCTGGCTCTCCATTTGTTGAGGACACGGCAACGGCACGCCGATTAATTTTTACAGGGCCAAGGGACAAATTCTTATATCATAACCACGTATAACATCGCAGTCCCGCGAGAGGTAAGATGAATGGAATCAGGGCCGATGCAGCCGCCGGAAAAGTTCTATATTTTAACGCTGGAACAGTACCTATCGCTCATCAAAGGTGAAAAGGTCAGGGATTGCTATAGCGCGTTGCAGTACCTATCCATGAAGGAGCATTTCAGGGATAAGAAGATCGTCGTGCGGACGAACATCGCCGAGCAGATCCGGGAGCGCTATAAGGTCTCCAAACGTGCCTTTTATGCGGCTAACCGCTTTGTGGAGTTTACGCCGCAGACGACTCTCGACGTTAACGGGCAGTCTTGAACGCGGCTTATTGCTCTTTTCCGAGAGACCTGGCGAAGTCCATCGACTTGCACATCTGCCCCGTGCTTGTCGTTATGATATTAACCTTAATTTGTCCCCCTTCGACGTCCAGGTATGCCATCGTGGGGTCCGCCATCCGGGGAAATACGGGGCTGCCCGGGCACAATAAGAGCACGTCGGTCCGGTCGATGACGGGGCTGTGGACGTGGCCGTAGATGAGCACCTTTACGCCCATCTCCAGCGCCAGGTAGCGCATGTTCGTTATGTCGGTGCCCTGGCGCCCTTTGTGGATGACGCCGAACCTTATGCCGTCTGCCTCGAAGACCTCGCTTTCTGGCAGCATCGCCTTTAGCTCGTCGGAGTCGCTGTTGCCGTATACGGCGACGAGCCTTTTGGAATTAGCCTTGACCGAGTCGTAGATCTCCCTCGTGATGAAGTCGCCGGCGTGTATTACCAGGTCGGCGTCCTTGATTAAATCCAAAATTTCCTGCGGCATTTTCGCGCGTAGGTGCGTGTCTGCGAGCACAGCCATTCTCATAGCCACATGAACTCCGATTCGATATACATGGACGTATGAGCCCAATAATGTTACGATGATAAAAATGTAAGCTTATTCCATGTGCATCCTGGCGGCGGGCGCGCCGCATTTCGGGCATTGCCTGGGGCGGCACGAGCCATGGTGGGCGAACGCATAACATCCGGGCTTACACAGGAACCGGTGCTCGTATCCGCACTCATCGCAGACCCACTTTGGCATAATAAGTACTTGGCCTCGATGGGTTAAACACGTTTTGTTCGATAAATCACGAACAAAAATCCATCTATTAACCAGCCTATTACTTTCGCAAAGCCCGTCTTATCTATAAATAGGTTAAAACATATATCCGATGAAGAATAACGTTCTCGTGCCATGCCTCCCGCGTATGAAAAATTTTTCCCCAAGCCGTCATTTTACCCCAACCAGAAAGAGGCCATGGACCGGATATACGAAGCGCTGCTGGCGGGCAAGCTCATCATGTTCGAGGGCGCCTGCGGCACGGGCAAGACGCTGTCCGCCCTGGCGCCGTCGCTGGCGATCGCCAGGGAAAAGGGCAAGAAGGTCATCATAGCGACGAACGTCCACCAGCAGATGGAGCAGTTCATCCAGGAAGCCCGCGAGATAAAGGCAATCGCCGATATTCGCGTTGCGGTCCTAAAGGGCAAGGCGCACATGTGCCCCATGGAAAAGGACTACGACGAGTGTAGCCTTTTACGGGAGAACACGTACGAGCTGCTCGAGCTGGAGCGGGACCTCTTCACGCTGAAGGAAAAGGACAGGGCCGCGGCCGCGAAAGCCCGGGAAGATAGCAGCTACGCGGACCTGCGCTTTAAAATTGCGGGCGAGGTCCTGGCCGGGCAGGAAAGGACCGCCCAGCTCCAGAAGCGCCACTGCCCATACCTGATGGCAATTTTGAGGGAGGATAACCCGACCTTCGGGAGCTGGCTATTCCAGGGCGTCCGCAGCCCGGAAGACATCGCAGGGGAAGCGCAAAAAAAGAACCAGTGCGGCTACGAGCTTTTAAAGCGCCACCTCAAGGAGGCCGAGCTCATCATCTGTAATTATCACCATTTATTGGACCCGGATATCCAGGCCCGCCTGCTCTCCTGGATTGGCTGCACGCTGTCCGACGCCATACTGATATTCGACGAAGCCCACAACCTGGAGGCCCAGGCCCGCTCCCACTCGTCTATAACGCTCTCCGAGCACACGGTGGAGCGCTCCATCATGGAGGCCTCGGCCATGAAGAGCGATATGAAGGACAACGTCGAGTACTTCCTGATGCTGCTACACAGTACGATCCAGGGCGCCTACCTGTCGAAGCTCAGGTTCGGGGACGCCGAGCGCCTCGCGCACTCCTGGACCGATATCACCATACGCGACCCGTATGGCAAGGATGACCTGCTTTCGCAGAAGCTACTGAGCGAGCTGGAAAAGAGGAACATAGACGTGTTCGACGTGCTGAGCGAGGCCATAGATGTCGGCTTCGACATCGACGAGGCCTATGAAAAAGATTATAAGAACGGTAAGAGCGAGGCCCGGAGGCATTCGTCGCTGCTGGAGGTCGGGAAGTTCATGCTTTTTTATATAAAGAATTCGGGCGATGTTAATTATTATCCCGTGCTGGGCTTCCGCAAGAGCTGGGACGGATTGGTCTACGGCCGCATCGAGCTTTTCAGCTGTATTCCTACTGACGTTACTAAGCCTATAATGGATGGGGCGTATTCGGCAGTCCTCATGTCGGCGACGCTTAAGCCGTTCGACATGGTCCGCTCGACCCTGGGTATAGATCGGGAGGCGGTCGAGCTGAGCTTCGGCACCACGTTCCCGCCGGAAAGGCGGCGGACGCTGGCCGTGGACGTGCCTCCCCAGTTCGCAAAGAACCGGTACCTGACCGGCATGATGAAGACCCTGACCGGCCTGCTCGAGGACGTCATCAACGGCTCCGACGGTAACGTGCTCATCTTTTTCCCGAGCGCCGCCGAGGCGGAGCGCTACAGCAAGCTCATCAAGGTAGACGTCCCCATATTTTTAGACGAGGCGGGCCTCTCCGCTCAGAACACTAAGAACGAGTTCTTCAAACACGGGGACGGCGGAGGAAAGGCCGTGCTAATCAGTTACCTGTGGGGCACCCTTACGGAGGGCGTCGACTACAAGTTCGACAGGTGCCGCACTGTTGCCATAGTGGGCGTGGGGTTCCCCTCGCTGAACGACCGGATGGAGGCGGTGCAGAATGCCTACGATACGAAATTCGGCCAGAAAAAGGGCTGGGAGTATGGCGTGCTCCATCCCACGATACGGCGCATCCGCCAGGCCAACGGCCGCGTGGTCAGGTCCCCCGACGACTACGGCATACGCATTTTAATCGACCACCGCTATACGCTGGAGTCGGCGAAAGACATGAAGCGCTACTCGATCTACGTGCAGTTCCCCGAGGACGAGCGTAAGGAGTTCCATGACATAAAGCCCGATAAGGTCAAGTTCTCCATGATGAACTTCTTTACTGATATCAAAAGGACGGACGAGAACCCTGAGAAGTAAAAGGTCCGGTTATCAGGTAATATCCGGCATTGCCGGATTTTTCAGTTACACATATATACCCCTTCGTGCATCTATTGTCCAGCCAATTCAGACTATCGTTTTAGCTAGTGTGAAACGCCTGAGATTTCAGGTGGTGCCCGCGGGGCACGGCTACGCCTCATTGGAGGCGAAATGCGGTCGTGGTCTATAGACCACCCTTAACACTACAGAGGAGATATAATGGCGAGAAAAGCAGCGAAGAAGGTCGACGCGTTCAGGGCCAAGAACTGGTACCAGGTACTTGCGCCGGCCGAGTTCAACAGGGCTAACATCGGCGAGACGCTTGCCGACGAGCCCGAGAAGATGATCGGCAGGATCATGGAATCCACGCTCGGCGACATCACCGGCGACTGGGCAAAGCAGAACACGAAGATGATCTTCAAGATCGAGGAGATCGGCGGCAACAGCGCCTACACGACTTTTATCGGCCACGAGATGACCAAGGACTACATGCGGTCGCTCGTCAAGCGCCGCACGTCCAAGATCGACGCCAACCTCGTCGTAACGACGAAGGACGGCTACAAGCTCCGCCTGAAGCCGCTGGTATTCACGGTCAAGAGGGCAAGGACGTCCCAGATCGAGAGCATCCGCAAGATCATGTTAGACATCGTCATTAAGCGCTCTAAGGAGCTTACATTTAACGAGCTTGTTTCCGAGGTCGTGAACGGGAAGGTTTCCGCCGAGGTTTACAAGGCTACTAAGAATATCTACCCCCTGCGCAGGGTCGAGATCGGCAAGTCCGAGGTCGTCTTCAGGCCGCCCGTAGCGGCCGCAGCGGCCCCGGCGCCTACGCCTGCTCCGGTACCTGCTCCCAGCGAGCAGCCGCCTGCGCCGCCCGCGCCGCCGACGGAGTAAATATAACGCGGCCCCCATAGGGGCCTATTCTTCTTTTTATTCTATTCAACTATCGTATTCAGTAGTTAGACTAAACGACGAGTAGCCCCGGCCGTTCGTCTATACGTGAGCCGCACGGCAAGACGAGCGACTAATGAAAAAGCACAGAACTACCGGAGCTACTGATTTTTATACAGTGGCGACATGGCCATGAGCTTTTGCGTGATATCGGGCAGCACTTCGAGGACGTACTCGATCTCCTCGTCAGTGTTGTACTCGCTGTTGGTAAACCTCAGGGAGCCGTGGGCCTGTTCTGGAGATTTCCCGAGGGCCAGTATGACGTGCGAGGGCTGCAGCTCTTTCGAGGAACAGGCCGAGCCGGTGGACGCCTCGATGCCCTTCATGTCGAGCATCAGCACCAGGGACTCGCCCTCGATATAGTGGAAGCTCACGTTCACGTTGTTGGGCGAGCGCAAGGTCCGGGAGCCGTTAAGCATCACGTATTCTTCTTTAGTCAGGCCATCGAGGAGCCTGTCCCTGAGTCGCGTCATGTGAGCGGCATTAGCTTTTAAGTCGCGGGCGGCCGCCTCGCAGGCCTGGCCCATGCCCACGATGCCGGGCACGTTCTCGGTGCCGCTCCTCAGGCCCCTCTCCTGGCCGCCCCCGTACTCGACGGCCTTCACGCGAGTCCCTTTCCGGACGAACAGAACGCCGATGCCCTTGGGGCCGTGGATCTTGTGGCCTGACAAGGAGAGCATGTCCACGCCCAGCTTATCCACGTCTACTTCTATTTTCCCGAGGCTCTGGATGGCGTCGGTATGGAACGGGATATCGTTCTCCCGGGCGATTTTACCTATTTCCTCGATGGGCTGGATGGTGCCGATCTCGTTGTTGACGTGCATTATAGAGATGAGGATGGTATTGGGCGTGACGGCCTCGTTCAGGGCGTCTACGTTCACGATGCCTTCTTTGTCTACGGGCAGGTACGTGACCTCGTAGCCCTCTTTTTCCAGGTGCCTGCACGGCTCCATGACGGCCGGGTGCTCGATGGCCGAGGTGATGATGTGGTTACCATGGTCCCTGCGGGCGTGGGCTGCCCCTATGACGGCTATGTTATCCGACTCGGTGCCTCCCGATGTAAAAATGATCTCCTTTGTGTCCGCCCCGATGGCGTTCGCCACCTGTTCCCTCGCCATTTCCACCGCCTCCGCCGCCTGCCTTCCCCTAAAATACAGGCTCGACGCGTTCCCGAAACGCTCGTTAAAATACGGAAGCATCGCGTCCAGCACCTCATCTCTGACCGGCGTCGTGGCCGCGTTATCCAGATAGACTTGTCTCATAAAACCATCCACATAAATATTATTGGCTCAATTAAATAATATATTTGCCCGTAAAGACAAGCTTAAATATTATTAGCAAAATGTGACATGTGTCATGTCCATAAATGTGGCAAAGTTCGGTTTCATCAAGCGGGATACACCCCGTGATATCAACCTGGACCCCCTGCAGACCGGCGGCATCCTGACGGCTGAGGCCAGGCAGGCGCTGCTGGAGTGGGGCGACGGGTACTCGGTCTGCGACTACTGCGGCGGCGCGCTGGACCAGATCAAAACGCCGCCCATCTTTGATTTTATGCATAAGGCGCTTCCCGAGTTCTTAGGCTGCGACCAGGCCCGCGTCACCAACGGTGCCCGGGAAGCCAAGTTCGCCGTCATGCATTCTATTTGCAGGGAGGGCGACTGGGTCGTGATGGACGGCAACGCCCACTACTCGTCGCTCGTGGCGGCCCAGCGGACCCGCCTCAACATAAAGCTGGTAGAAAAGTCGCCGGCCCCGGAATATAAAATTACGCCGGAGAAATATACCGAAGCCATTGAAGAGGTTAAGCGCAGCACCGGTAAGCCTCCTGCGCTGGCGCTGCTTACATACCCGGACGGCAATTACGGTAATATAGCGGATGTAAAGGCGATATCGAAGCTTGTACATGATAGTGGTATACCATTCCTGGTTAACGGCGCATACGCCATCGGCCGCATGCCGTTCAATGCAAAGGAGCTCGGCGCGGACTTCGTCTCGGGCAGCGGCCACAAGTCCATGGCCGCCTCGGGGCCGATAGGTGTTTTGGGCGTCAGCAACGAGTATGCGCCCAGGGTACTCGCAAAGTCCCCGACGCACAAGGCCAAGGAAATAGAGCTCCTCGGCTGCACGGCGAGGGGCGCCACCATCATGACGATGCTGGCCTCGTTCCCCGCCGTCTACGAGCGCACGAAGCCGGAGAACTGGCAGAAAGAAGTCGACAACGCCCGGTGGTTCTCCTTACAGCTCGAAAACCTCGGGCTAAAGCAATTCGGCGACAAGCCCCATAATCACGACCTCATGTTCTTCGAGGCCATGCCATTCTACGACATCTCGCAAAAGACTGACAGGTATTTCCTGTACCGCGAGATGAAGGCCCGCAGCATCCACGGCATCAAGCCCGGCCTCACGAAGAACTTCAAGCTAAGCACCTTCGGCGTGGGCAGGGAAAAGCTCTCCATAGCGGTAGACGCTTTCAAAGAGATCATGCAAAAATATAGCGCCTAGCTTATTTTTTAACATTGTCCACTATTTTCTGTAAATTCTTTGTCGTGTATACCAGTCATAGGCCGGGCTCCCTGGGGCGTGGGTGGAGTCGGTTTTATAGCACGAAGGACCGCCTACGGCGGTCCTCACAAAGACACCTCAAAGCCACACGAAGATTTTTTTTAAATTAAAAAGATACAAACCCGAAATAACCCGTTTTGCGATGACCCTATAAATTATTTAGTAATTATTTCTTGTGGCTTTGTCCATGCCTTTGTGGGGCCTGCTTTCAGCAGGCCTTCGTGCTATGAAACCGGTATTAAAGATGCTGTTCCACATGATATCGCTCCCGCCGGAGTCATAGATGACCACGGAGGCGGTAGCGTTGGAGCCGGGTCATGCATAGTCGTTTTTCGCATAAGAAAAGATGTCCGGCTTTCCCGTGAAGACCCCGCCCGTTGAATTACTAACTACCCACCCGTTTGGGGGTATGGGCATGTAGCGGGCCATGGACGTGCAATCCGTGAGGTTCACGGCCGTAGTGTTATTTAGCCCTCCCACGGGCGTCCCCGGCGGGCTGAAATGGTCCGCCAGGAGCGCCCATGCGCCTATAGCCACAGCTCCCGTAAGCAGCGCTAATATAATGGTCATCGCTAATGGGGATAGTCTCATATAACAAGTTTTATTAATATAATAATTTGTTTATATAATTTGGCACTTGTTTTGGCACTTGTTATTCGTACGATAAAAGGGCAATACCCACGATAAATAGCGGTTTCACCACGGGGCGCACGGAGGCACCACGGAGGACACAGCGCTAATTTAACCACGGAGGGCACGGCGGGCACGGTTACTTTTTTGGACTGATGTCCTATCTGAATAATAAAAGACGTCGGGGGGTCTCTCAGGGGGCATCAGCCCCCTTGAGTAATAAAAAAGCCTCCGTGCCCATTGTGAACCTTTGTGGTGAAAATAAAACCGTGGACGCCGTGGTAGTCGCCGTGTCGCCGTGGTTAGTTATGGCGACGCGGGGTTGTATTCCAGCTCTCCGTCGAACACGGTCTCGGCTCCGCCTTCCATGTACGCTATATCGTTCTCGAAGGTGACCTTGAGCTCGCCGCCCGCCGTCTTGACGATGGTCGAGTCCCGGATGATGCCCATGTGCCTGGCCACGGCGGCCGCAGCCACCGAGCCGGTACCGCAGCTCAGCGTCTCGCCCTCGACGCCTCGCTCATAGGTCCGCACCCGAAGGTCGCCCATGTCCCGCGAAACGAAGTCCACGTTGGCGCCCTTCGGGAAGATCTTATCGAACCGTATCTGGGGCGCAACATCCATTAGATACGGGTCCTCGAGATTATCGACGAATATCACGGCATGCGGCACGCCCGTGTTCACAGCCGACACCTCGTAGCCATGCAGAGGCACGTTGAAGAGATCGCCGCGGCCCTGGGCCGGGATCTTTATGCGGTCGAACAGAGGCTTGCCCATGCATACCTTAACGAGCGCCCTGCCGTCTTCCACTTTAGCCTCGACCTCCAGCACGCCCGCCATGGTCTCTATCCTCGCCTTCCCTGGCACGATGTAGCGCCCGTCGAGGGCATATTTCGCAAAGCAACGTATGCCGTTGCCGCACATCTCGGCCTCCGAGCCGTCCTCGTTGAAAATGCGCATGTGCAGCTGCGCCCTGCCCGACTTACTCAAAAACAGGACTCCGTCGCCGCCGATCCCGAAGCGCCTGTGGCAGTACTTCTTAGCGAAGGCCGCCTTTTTATTATCAGGCACAACGACGCCGTCGTACTCGTCAACTAAAACAAAATCGTTCCCGTTTCCCTGGAGTTTAGTGAATTTGATGCTCATAGTAATCTACCCGGTATCAGCTGGTTTTGTAATAGGTCGTCATATGTCTCGCGCTTGCGGATAAGCTCGGCCCGGCCGTCGTGTACGAGCACCTCGGCGCAGCGAGGCCTGGCCAGGTACTGCGAGCTCATGCAGAACCCGTAGGCGCCCGCATCCAGTAAAGCGAGGATATCGTCCTTTTTGACGACCGGGAGCTTCCTGTCACGGGCCAGTATGTCGCCGCTCTCGCAGATGGGCCCGGCCACGGTGTACGTGCCCGTGCCCTTTTCGCCCGCCTTGTTCGCGACGACCACCTCGTGGTACGAGTCGTACATGGCGGGGCGGATGAGCGTGTTAAAGCCGGCGTCGACGCCGATGAAGGTCGAATAGGCCTTCTTGACCGTATTAACGTGAGTGAGCAGCACCGTCGTGTCCGCGACGATGTAGCGGCCCGGCTCGATGTGGAGCTCAGGGCTGATGCCCAGCTCCTTGCACCGCCGCTTGAACACCGGCACGATGGCCTTAGCCCAGTCCTGCGGCGTGGGCGCCTTAATGTCCTTCTGGTATGGTATGCCGAAGCCTCCGCCGATATCCACGAACTCGAGATCGACGAGCTTAGATACCTGCCCCGCAAGGTCCATCATCCTGTTGACCGTTTCGGTGTATGGGCTGGTCTCTAAGATCTGGGAGCCGATGTGACAATGGATGCCAACGGGACTGATGCCCGGGAGGCCGGCCGCCTTACGGTACGTATCCACGATCTCCTGACCGGGGATGCCGAATTTTGAGATCTTGAGGCCCGTGGCGAGCTTCGGATGGGTGTCCCCTGAGATATCAGGATTAACACGGAACGCCACTCTGACATCCTTGCCACGGCTTTTTGCTATCTTTGAGAGCGATACGAGCTCGTCGTGCGAGTCGATGGAAACCATGACGCCGGTGTCGACCGCGAAAGCGAGCTCCGCGTCCGTCTTGGAGTTGCCGGTGAACAGGATCTTCTGAGCCGGTATGCCCGCGAGGCGAGCTAAGTATATTTCCCCGTCGGAAAAGGCGTCCGCGCCCGCGCCCTCCTGCGCTAAAATTCTTTGCACGACCAGGCTGTTGTTGGATTTGGCGGCGAAGAACAGGTGAGCGCCCTTGAAGGCTCCGGCAAAGCGGCGGTAATTATCCCTCAAGCGGTCTTCGCTCGTCACGTACAGCGGCGTACCGTATTCCCCGGCCAGCTTTACCGTATCCACGCCGCCGATGTACAGGTGATTGCCCTTGACCTCCAGGTGGCCGGGTATCTCGAAGTTCCTCATAGCTTCTTCATCCTCTCGACTGCTTCCCGGATGCGCTCGACCGGCCTTGTAAGCGAGAAGCGCACGTAGCCCTCCCCGTATTTACCCAGGCCAATGCCGGGCGTAGAGACTATGCCGGCTTTATCCAGGAGGTATTTGGCGTACTCGACCGAGTTACCGCCGGGCACGGGCGCCCACACATAAAACGTGGCTTTGGGCGCCTCCATCTTGATGCCCAGGGCGTTGAGGCCGACGAGGAGCGCATCGCGTCGCTCCTGATATATCATGCCCATTTTTCTCGTGAACTCTTCGGAACGCTTGAGCGCATCGATGGCGGCCATTTGTACGGCCAGGAACGCCCCCGAGTCCACGTTCATCTTGACCTTGCCCAGGCCGGCCACTATGTCGGCATTGCCCGTGGCGAACCCGATGCGCCAGCCGGTCATGTTAGAGGTTTTCGACAGGGAGTGGATCTCGATGCAGCAGTCCATGGCTCCCGGCACCTCCAGTATGCTCGGGGCCCTGTAGCCGTCATAGCCGACCTCGGAGTAGGCGTTGTCGTGGACGATGACGAGGCCGTTGTCCTTCCCGAAGTCGACTGCTTCCCTGAAGAACTTTTTATCGGCGATGGCGGCGGTCGGGTTATTTGGATAATTGATGAATATCATTTTAGCTTTCTTCGCGATTTCTTTGGGGATCCGGGAGAGGTCAGGCTTGAAGCCGTTCTCTGCCAGTAGTGGCATATCGTAGGGCCGGCCCTCTGCAAACGTCGTGGCAGTTGCGTATACCGGATACGCGGGATTAGGGCACAGCGTATAGTCGCCCGGGTTCACGAACGCCTCCGGAATATGGGCGATCCCCTCCTTGGAGCCGATAAGCGTGATAATCTCCTTCTCCGCGTCCAGCTTCACGCCGAAGCGCCTGGCGAACCATTCAACGGCGGCATCCCGGAACACGGTCGAGCCCGAATAAGACGGGTACTGGTGGGTCTCGGGGTTATGCACGGCCTTACACAGCGAGTCTATGACGTAGCCCGGCGTTGGCGTGTCCGGGTCGCCGACGCCCAGGTCGATGATATCAACGCCTTCCATTATCTTCTGATGCTTCGCTTTGTCCACCTCTGCAAAGGCGTAAGGCGGCAGCGAGTTGATCCTGTCTGCATACTTGATCATTAGCCAGCAACACTCCTGTTATGCGTTGACGTACGGTCTAGTAATAGCACTATTCGTATAAATAAATCTGTTTATGCGCGGGCGTCGGAGATACATTATTAGTTTGAAACGGAAGAGAAAAGCTGAGTATCGGAGACGTTCTTTTTTAATACTTGACGTCTTTTTTCACGTTCCATTTGCTCATGCTTTCCTCTTGTGCACATCCCCTCGGTTTGTGTTATGGTGCCTGTGGAGCTGGATGGTTCGGTTGGAGCACGAAGTCACAATAATACATAGACACGAACCGAACGAATGCGGCGAGAGGGAACGAATTAGCACGGAAATATTAGAGACGCTATCGCTTAAAAACCAAAATGCAATAAACAAAGACACCGCATATAAATAAAATGACGGGTAAGATGAGCCTTACCCGTTACCTGTTCCGCATGACCAGGAATATAGATGCTGCTCCGGTGACCACACCTACTACGAAAAGTGCGATGAATATCGGATAGCCCCACATCCCCCCATCGGTCGGTAGAGGCGTCGCTGTCGGCGTCGGTATCGGAGTCGGCGTGGGCGTGGGCGTCGGCGCCGGCGCCGGGACAATGGGTACCATTATCGTGAATACGCCCGCATCGCCCGATGGGTTGAACTTGATCGTCGCCTGGCTGCCGGATGCATCCACGTTGACCTTTTGCATCTGGTAGTCCGACCCGTCGTTCCTGACGATGTAGTAGGTATCGCCTGTGCTCATGCTCTGTGTTAATCCGGATATCCTTAGGGTATATTTAGGGCTGCCGCCTTTCCAGCTCCAGCCATCCGGGTTCTTGGTGACCTTTACCACTGCGAATACTGCGCCGTTTTCCATTCCCGGCGGCAGGCCCGAGGAGTTTGGCTCCAGGAAGTTGATGTCGAGCCAGCAGTCTTCGGGGGGCTTCGAGCTCAGCTCGCCCTCCACCGTTAGCGTGTAGCTCGTGTTGCCCACGGTGCCGTTCCTCTCGGCCCAGACCATCACGCTGTTGAAGTTTTGGCCTTCTAGCCGGCCTATGACCGTGCCGTCGCTGGACTTTAGGGGCGTCGTGTATGCTTCGAACTGGACGGGGGTGTAGCTACCGCCGCCACCACCGCCACTGGATGGCTTATTCGTAGGTTGTGGCGGGAATCCTGCCAGTGCTATATTGGACACCATACTAATGAAAAATATCATCGCAAATAATATCGCCAATATTTTTACAGTTCTCAAACTTGTACCTCCATACGTCTAAGGCATCTCCACCCAGTAGCCATGCCCCGGTTTAATAGTATTCAAAGGCTCATAATACGTATAATACCAATCATTCTTATCCAATGAATAGAACATGAAATTTTGCTGCGACTCGTTCCAGCCCCAAACGTCTATAGGGTTGCTATAAAGGGCATCCACCTGATAAAAAGCATTACCAGTAATACCCCTAAAATTCCAGGCAGATCTCAAAGGCTTTGAGCCATTAGGTGCATCAAATGGTAAAGTACCAGTGATAGTGAATGAAGCCGTTTTATTCATCTCCACCCAATAAGCCCGACCAGTGTCGATAATATTCAAAGGCTCATAATACGTATAATACCAATCATTCTTATCCAATCTCATATTCCGCAGGTCCTCATTTCATAGATAATAATTTTCGCAGGATGATCCAAGCAATTTTACAATCGTCCATAACTCGTCTTTCATATTGCAAACGCCTACCTGAACGTTCTTATCTCGCTC
>Ga0315282_10005909_pt1 | contig 20670 bp, 18 predicted proteins | sample YL17G07_20_MG_FD_203693 | JGI IMG/M metagenome (GOLD analysis project Ga0315282, IMG submission 203693) | Sediment microbial communities from Yellowstone Lake, YNP, Wyoming, USA - YL17G07_20 | ecosystem: Environmental > Aquatic > Freshwater > Lake > Sediment | place: USA: Wyoming | collected... | reverse complement strand
GATTAACCCGAAGTCGAAAGAGTCTACGGTTGCGCAGTGCAATATGGCTATATCAAAGATAGTTATGCCGTAGGTACGTGAGGACATGAGTTACGGAAAGCGAAGCTTGACGTAACTCATAAGTCCAAACTTACCCCCACACCAATTTAAGCTGCATTTTCTTATGATGCAGTAAATTGGTGTGGGGGTTAAATTCGCACAGTGACTTATGTTTCCGCCAAAATCAAAGATTTTGGCGAGATCTCGCCAAATTGCTGAAGCAATTTGGCGGACACTCGCTTCACTCGTTCCATAAGTCACGTGCTCATTTAAGGAGGATACGCTGAATGAAGAAGATATTCTATCTTATTACAATATTGATTATCCTGTTATATTCTAATGCCTATGCCATGGACAACAACCAGCTTCTTGACATGCGTAATAAGCTTTTTGACGAGTCAAAGGATATAAAAGCCCTCTTAAGAAATTCGAAGAATGCCCCCTTGTTAAATAATATGTGGGACGCTTGCATTGTAACCATGACTCAGCTGGACGCATACTTTTTTATGATGGGCATATTTGATGCTGTTAGTAAAGATAAATGGAACGAAGAGGCTGTGACTTATCTTGAACTTTGGTTGGCCAAGATAAAAAGTACAGACGAGGTTAATCTAAAATCGTTAAAGTCGTTTCCCCCTGACCTGGAAGCCGGCACTCTAAGGCATTCCCAGAAGATGGAAGGATATTTTACTGATTTAAATGACATGATAGACGAAAGCTTGAACACGATTTCTAAATTAAAAACGTCTGTGAAGCAGAATAAATAACTGCTTAGGGGAAAAATTCCGGGGACACAACACCGAAGGCAAAATTTGCATTGCATCTTTTTATCACAATAGATATTTGTGTAACTATAGTACTTACTTCATTTATAAAATTTCTTGCTTCCTAATGCAAATTTTGGGTTCAAGAAGCTAACTGGCAAGATTTTACATAGGCACAAGCCAAGCCCAAAAGCAAAGAATGGTAATTGAGTATTGTGTTCCCAGAATTCCCCCCCAGCGCGGAGCTGCGCTCCGCTACTCCAAACGCTCGCTTGTAAATTCCGGGGACACAACACCTAATTCAAGAAGCTAACTGGCAAGATTTTATATAGGCACAAGCCAAGCCCAAAAGCAAAGAATGGTAATTGAGTATTGTGTTCCCAGAATTCCCCCCCAGCGCGGAGCTGCGCTCCGCTACTCCAATATTCTTAAGCAAGAAATAGTGATGTTGAAAAGATTAAATATCTTGATAAGTGTAATTCGGTTGCTTTTTGGGCTAATTTCTGGTATAAAAGAGCAATCGAAAGACCTCTATAGGCAGCTTTAAAGAAAGAAGATTGAAGATCCTTCAGCGGCTACAATCCTCCTGTTCGTCGGATTGTTTTACGCCGCTTCAGGATCATATTTTCTTCGAAAATATGAAAACCAAACCCATAGGCATATTTGATTCAGGCGTTGGAGGACTTACGGTAGTCAAACAGATATTCAAGAAACTGCCGCATGAAGAGATAGTGTATTTAGGCGATACTGCCAGGGTGCCGTATGGCACGAAGTCTCCTGAGACAATAAAGAAGTTTTCTATAGAGAACGCGGATTTTCTCCTGAGGTTCAAAGTAAAACTTATTGTGGTGGCCTGCAATACCGTATCGAGCACCAGTATGGATGAGCTTATACGCCACGTGAAAGTGCCTGTAATAGGCGTGATAAAACCAGGGGCGAAAAAAGCTGTTACTGTCACGCGCAATAACAAAATAGGCGTAATAGGCACTTATACTACGATCAAGAGCAGGGCATATGTGAGGGAGATAAAAAACATCTCTTCTAAGATAGACGTGGTTTCGAAACCGTGCCCTTTGTTTGTGCCGCTCGTAGAAGAAGGATGGTTAAGGGAGAAGGCCACGTTTGCCATAGCCGAGAAATATTTAGCGTTTTTCAGGAGAAAGGGGATAGATACGTTGGTTTTAGGCTGTACACATTATCCGCTTTTAAAGCAGGTCATAGGCAAGGTGATGGGGAAAAAAGTAAAGATTATAGATTCTGCGAGTTCCGTCGCAGACGAGGTCCATACTATATTGATGAGTATGGGAGAGTTGTCCGATAACAAGAGAAAGCCGCGTCACAGATTTTTTGCAACAGACGCGGTGGAGCATTTTGTGAGAGTGGGGGAAAAATTTTTAGGCACAAAGATCCAAAGGGCTGAAAGGGCAAATTATGTATGAAATTTTAATAAAAGGGGATTTTTCAAGCGCGCATAATCTGAGAGGATATAAGGGTAAATGCGAGGCGTTGCATGGCCACAGCTGGAAAGTAGAGGCTAGGTTTGAAAAAGAAGGCCTTAATGATATAGGCGTATCAGTGGATTTTGTGACACTTAAGTCCAGGCTGAAGAATATATTGAAAAAATTAGACCATACGCATCTTAATAAAATAGAAGTTTTTAAGACAATCAACCCATCGGCAGAAAATATAGCCAGGTTTATCTATACCAAACTTAAAAATTCCATCAAAGAAGAAAACCTTTTTCTTAAATCAATATCTGTATGGGAATCAGAAACTTCCTGCGCGACGTATTACGAATAACCAATGAGAATTTTATATAATGCAGTATTTATAATTTTTGGCATATTTTATCTGCCGTATTTTTTAGTAACAGGGCGCTACAAATACGGCATAAGCGATAGATTTGGGTTTCTGCCTGAAAAGGTTAAAGCTATTTGCAGTAAACAAAAAATTATCTGGATGCACGCTGTAAGCGTAGGAGAGGCAAAAGTGGCCGGTATCTTAGCACCTCTTTTGAGAAAGGCATTTCCTTCTCATACGCTTTTATTTTCAACTGTTACTCACACAGGAAATAAAATTGCCAGGCTGGCAGCCGCAGAAAATGAAGGCGTGTTTTATCTCCCGTTTGATATAAGTTTTATAACAGATAGGGTTGTAAATCTGGTTAAACCGGAAATATTTATCTCTACGGAAACAGAATTATGGCCTAATCTGATATATTCGCTGTATAAATCAGGAGCAAGGCTTGTGTTGACGAATGGAAGGATTTCAAACAGGTCCTACCCAAGGTATAAAAAATGTAAGTTTTTTATATCAAAGCTTCTGGATAAATTTTCTCTTGTATTAATGCAGTCAAGCCAGGACGCAGCAAGGATTATCTCCCTTGGCGCTCCGGAAGGAAAAGTCTTTGTGACAGGTAATTTGAAGTTTGATATTCCATTGGTTGATTGTGACTCTAAAAGAGCAGAGCTTAGGAAAAAATTAAATCTCAGCGAAAAAGAAATATTGATTATAGCGGGCAGTACGCATAGAGGAGAAGAAGAGGATATCATCAATTGTTTTGTAAAGTTAGAAAAGGAATATAATAATATTCGGCTTCTTGTTGCTCCGCGTCATATCGAGCGCGCCCAGGAAATAGAAAATTTATTATCTAAATATGGATTTAAATCTATGAAAGTTTCTTTGCTAAACCTGCAGTCTGAAACCTGCAGCCTGAAACCAATTTTTATTCTTGATACTATGGGAGAGCTGAAGTCAATGTATTCCGCGTCAGATATTGTTTTTGTAGGCAAAAGCCTTGTTAAAAAAGGCGGGCAGAACCCTATTGAACCTGCGAGCCTTGGAAAACCCATAATATTTGGCAGGTATATGTTTAATTTCCAGGATGCTGTAAAGATATTTCTGGAAAATAATGCCGGGATAGAGGTAGAGGATAGAAAAGGCCTTTATTCAGCTGTAAAGTTCCTCCTGGATAATCCGGAAGAAAGAAAAAAACTTGGGGCCAACGCCAGGGAAGCCATTGGTAAAAATTCAGGGGCCAGCCAGAAAACGATAGATTTGATTATTAAATAGCGCATCGCACCATTCGTCTTTACAAATTCCAATAAATATAATATCATATATCAAATATAGCATAAATATACATAATAGGAAATTCCTTTTTGCGCGGAGCTTCGCTCCGCTATTCCAAAAGATTTTGGAGTAGCGAAGCGAACCAGATCCTTCGCTTCGTTCAGGATCGTCCTGATCCTGAGGAGCAGAGCGACGAAGGACGAAGTGAGCTTCGCGTTAACTTGATAACATATAAGGCGGCCGGATGATTTTTAGAAAAATCCTTTTCTTATTAAGCATACCTTTTGCGTTTCTGTATTTTATTATCATAGCTTTGCGTAATGTTTTTTATGCTTTTAATATCTTTCGAAAGTATAAAATCAACGCAAAGGTTATAAGCGTCGGAAATATTACGTGGGGAGGGACAGGGAAAACTCCTGTGGCGGCATTTATTGCAGATATGCTGGCTAAAAAAAACCACAGAGTAAGTATTTTGATAAGAGGATACGGGAATGATGAGTCAGAACTTCTTCCAAAATTGACTTCAAATGTGCCTGTAATAATTGGAAAAGACAGGGTTAAGACAGGCATAGAAGCTGTAGAGAATCATCTTTCAGATACTGTTATATTGGATGACGGCTTTCAACATAGGCGGCTTATAAGAGATTTGGATATTGTATGCATAGATGCTGTGAAACCTTTTGGGAATGGCTGTGTGATACCTGCTGGAATATTACGCGAAGGCCTTGGTTCGCTTAAAAGGGCAGATATATTTTTAATAACAAAGGCGGACCTGATTTCTGGTAAAGAGAACCTGGAAAAGCTGGAAAAGAAATTAAAAGCTATAAATCCAAAAGCTCTTATAGTGAAATCTATACATAGGCCGTTGTATTTTTATAAGATTATGAATGAAGAAAAAGTAAATATAGGCGAGCTGAAAAACGGAGAGCTGGTTCTTGTTTCGGCAATCGGCAGTCCTGAATGTTTTGAAAAGACAATTTTGCGCCTGGGGTTGAAGATTAACAAACATTTTATTTTTAGGGACCATTATTTGTACAGAAAAGAAGATATCTCTAATATAGAAGATTATTGCAAAAAGAATCAACTTGATACAGTGATTACCACTGAAAAAGATGCGGTGAAGTTAGGGAAACTTTTTCCACCTCGTAGGAGCCCTGCGGCCACCTACGAGGTGGAAAAAGAGACCTTCGACCTTTTGGTTTTAAAAGTGAGGCTTGAGATAATTGAAAATGAAGATGGATTCTATAATAGACTTTTTGGGATTTATAACAGTTAAGTCCTTCAGCATATTTTTATGGTGCATTCCCCTGAGGCCTGCGTTATGGATGGGGAGGCGCATTGGGGATATTGTATATCACGCCAATTTGAAACGCAGGATGATCGCGTATGCTAATTTAAAATCAGCATTTCCTGAGAAATCTTTCCATGAGCTAAAAAGAATAAACAAGGCCCATTTTGAAAATTTAGGCATGAATGTAATAGAGTTATTAAAACTGCCTTTTATGGCCAAGGATTATCTGAAGCGCCACGTAAAACTTGAAAACCGAGATAGGATTAAATCCAGCCTGGAAAAAGGAAAAGGTGTGCTGGTTCTTACAGCTCATTTCGGTAACTGGGAGATTGCTTCTATATCTGCAAGTTTAAATGGCTATACTATGTCTGTATTTGCCCGTGAACAGAAATATGAAAGATTAAACAATCTCCTGAATCAATTCAGGCAGTCAACAGGCTGTAAGGTTATAACAAAGGGTTTTTCAGTAAAGGATATAATCAAAACTTTGCACAATAACGGTATGGTCGCCATGCTTTCTGATCAGGACGCAGGGGCAAACGGGGTATTTGTGAATTTTTTCAACAGGCCTGCTTCGACTGCCCCTGGCATAATAGCCTTTAGCTTAAAAACAGGGGCAGAGATTCTTCCTTCGTTTGTCTGGCGAACCGGGCCTGGCAGGCATATAGCAAGAGCAGGAGAAGCGTTTCAGCTTATAAATACAGGAAATAAAGAAAATGACATGAAAGAGAATCTTCAGAAGATAACAGGCATACTGGAAGATTATATAAGGAAATTTCCTGAGCAATGGTTGTGGGCTCATAAAAGATGGAAAAGCACGCCTCAGCGAAGCATACTAGTTCTGACTGACGCTAAGGCAGGGCATTCTAATCAAGGAATGGCAGTGGCGGAAATGACAGAAAAGGCTTTAGGATCAAGACTTCAAGCTAGGCAAATAAATGAAAAACCCATCGTTAAAATTCAGGCTGTAGAAATAAAATTTAAAAATAAATTTACAAAGATGCTTTTAAACCTTGCGAGCATTTTTGCTTCTAAAAGATGCCAGGGGTGTTTAAGATGCCTTAAGTTTTGCCTCGCAAAGGAATCTTTTGAGGAAGTAAAGAATAAATATGGTGATATTATTATATCCTGCGGAGCTTCTCTGGTAGCGGCGAATATATTTTTAAAATATGAGAACAATGCTAAGAATGTTGTTATCATGAAACCAGGACTGGGTCGAAGCAAGAAGATAGATTTAATCATTCTTCCTCGCCATGACGCAAGACCTGCAGGGGAGGGTTTAAAACCCTCCCCTGCCCATAATGTATTGGTAACTGAGGGAGCGCCGAACAGGATAACCGAACTAAAGGCCGGCAATAAGAACGGCATAGGACTGCTCATAGGAGGCGACGCAAAGGGGTTTAGGTTAAAAAAAGAAGACGTTGAAAAGGTAGTGGACGAGGTCATAAAAATCAGCGAAGAAAAAAATCTTGATATGTTCATCTCCACGTCCAGAAGAACATCGCCCCAGATAGATAAATTATTAAAAGAAAAATTTAGCAATAATAAACGGTGTAAATTGCTTATTATTGCTAATGAGAAAAATATAGAAGGCGCTGTAGCTAATATATTCGGGTTGAGTGATATTATAGTACTCTCTCCTGAAAGCATGTCTATGATATCGGAAGCTGCGAGTTCCGGAAAGTATGTAATGGTTTTCAGGCTTAAAGTAAAAGATACAAAATATGATAAGATGGCATTAAATCTTGAAAAAAATGGCTATATATATATTGCACAGCCTGATGAGATTTACGACAGGGTAAAAGAAATTCTGAGAACAAGGCCTGAGGTTAAAAGGCTGGATGATAGAGAAAAAATAACAGAGAGATTAAAGGCCCTATTTTGATTCTATGAATATTTTACAGATACTTCCAAAACTTGATGTGGGCGGGGTGGAGACAGGCACTATTGATCTGTCTAAAGAGCTGATTAAGAGGGGGCATAAGGTTATTGTTGTTTCCGGAGGAGGGAAGCTTGTAAAAAATTTAATAGAAATGGATGTTAAACATATAGAGCTCCCTGTCCATAAAAAATCCCCATTTACAATAGTAAGCTCTATTAAAAAATTAGAATCTATTATAAAAGATGAGCGCATAAATATTGTGCATAGCCGTTCCAGAGTTCCGAATATAATAGCATTTTTTGCAGCCAGGCGAGCAGGCGCAAAATTTATCACTACTGCTCATGGTTATTATTCAAATCATTTTATAAGCCGTGTAACAGGATGGGCGAGATTTGTGATTGTGGCGAGTTCTGTCATAGGCAGGCACATGATAGAGGATTTCAAGGTGCCTTATGAAAGAGTGAGGCTGATTCCCAGGGGTGTGGATTTGGATAAATTCAAATTCAATATGCCTGGGGCTTCTCCAAAGTCAGAATATAAAGTCGGAGTCATAGGCAGAATTACACCCATAAAAGGCCATGGTTTTTTTCTGCAAGTAGCAGCGCGGGTGGTCAGGTTGTTTCCTAAAGTTAAGGTTCTGATAGTAGGCGATGCGCCGAAAGATAAACCCGGATATATGGAAAAATTAAAGTCGCTTGCGAAGCAGCTTCAGATAGAAAAGTTTGTGGAATTTACCGGAGCTCAATATGACATACCAAAGATTATGTCTGAACTTGACCTATTAGTGCTTCCATCAATAGGCCGGGAGGCTTTCGGAAGGGTGATTATTGAGGCAGGCGCGAGTGGAGTGCCTGTTATAGCTACTCGCATAGGCGGCGCGATAGAGATTGTAGAAGATGGACACACAGGGATACTGGTGAGGCCTGGCGATATACTTGAAATGGTAAATTCAATAATAAGGGTATTGAAAGACAGGGAATTATCTAAAAACCTGGCAATAGAAGCGAGAAAAAAGATAGAACGGGAATATAGCCTTGTGAAGATGACAGATGATACGATTAAAGTCTATGAGGATACCTGTAAAAAGAAGAATATACTTGTTATAAAGTTTGGGGCAATAGGCGATACGATCCTCATAGTCCCTAGCCTGAGGATCCTGAGAAATAATTTTCCAGATGCCCGCATAAACGTCCTTGTAGGATCTGAGGCCAAGCATATACTTAAAAACTGTCCGTACATAGATGAACTGATTCTATATGACAGAAAAGGCCGCGACAGAGGGCTAAGGGGATTATTGAAAACATCCGGTGTTTTAAGGCGCAAGAATTTCGACATGTCTATAGATTTTCAGAATAACAGGACGAGCCACATAATTTCCTGGCTTGGAGCTATTCCGGAAAGATTTGGTTATGATAATGGGAGATTAAGTTTTTTTGTTAACAAGAGAATAAAGTACCTTAAGATAAAAGAGCTGCCTCTTACGGAGCAATTCAGGCTGCTTAAGAGCATGAAGATTAACACGCTTGGCGCTTCTACATATCTTGAGATATGGCCCTCTAAAGAAGACTTTTTGTATGTAGACAGGCTATTAAAAAATGCGTGGGTTAGCAATAGCCAGGCGCTGGTAGGAATCAATATTGGTTCAAGCGCCAGATGGGAGACAAAGAGATGGCCTTTGAAAAATTTTGCAAAGCTCTCAAATATGCTGGCTGAAAAAGATATAAGGGTGGTCATTACAGGCTCAAAGGATGTTACGGATAGCGTGAAAGATTTTATGAAGATCTCCAATATAAAACCCGTGAATGCAGTCGGCCTGACATCTATAACACAGCTTGGAGCTTTAATAAAAAGGTGCAGGGTTTTTCTGACAGGCGACAGCGCTCCTATGCATGTTGCTTCGAGCATGGGTGTTGATTTTATAGCATTATTTGGGCCTACTGATCCGGCCAGGCATCTCGAGCCGACTGAAAAAGGGATTGTGATAAGAAAGGATTTAAAATGCAGTCCGTGCTATAAATCCAAATGTAAACGCAACGTGTGCATGGAGCGTATCAGCGTGGAAGAAGTGTATAAACTGGTGATGGAGAAAATAAATAACCAAACATCAAATTCCAATAACCAAATAATAACCAAACACCAATAACCAATTTACCAAACCAAATATTGTTTGGTTATTGACTATTGGTTATTGATATTTATTTGGTTATTGAGATTTGGTTATTGGTAATTTTGATATGAAGATATTATTATTGACAACTCATCTCAATATCGGCGGGATCAGCACATACACTGTTTCGCTCGCTAAGGCGCTGAAAGCAAAAGGCCATGAGGTTTTTGTTGCCTCCAGCGGCGGCATACTCGCGCCTGAACTTGCGCCTTCAGGCATTTCTCATATCAATATAAACCTTTTTACAAAATCTGAATTAAGCCCAAAGGTTTTCAGGGCTATTTTTGAAATTTCAAAAATAGTAAAAAGGCTTGGCATAGATATTATACACAGCCAGACAAGGATTGCGCAGGTGACAGGATTTTTTGTATCAAAATTATGCGGGATTCCAATGGTTACCACGTGCCATGGATTTTTTCATAAGAATATAGGAAGGCTGATATTGCCCTCATGGGGAGAAAAGGTTATTGCGATAAGCGATGCGGTAAATGAAAACCTCATAAATTATTTTGGCGTGGATAAAAGCAGGGTAACTTTAATATATAACGGCATAGATGTGAAAAAATTTCTCAAGGATTTCTCGGAAGAAGAAAAAGACAAGCTGAAAGACAAATTTGGCATAAAAAAGGATTATAGCGTGATAGGCATGATAGCCAGGTTTACTCCGGACAAAGGCCACGACGTGCTTTTGTACGGCCTTTACGATATACTCAAAGAGAAGCCTAATGTGCAGCTTGTGTTTGTGGGCGACGGAGATAAAAGGCAGGATATGGTAGAGCTTAGCCAGAAGCTCAATCTTTCAGATAATGTAGTGTTTGTTAAGCCGCAGATAGATACAGTGAATGCCTTAGCTATCATGGATGTTTTTATGTTTACGCCTAAAAGACGCGAAGGCCTGGGCCTTGCGCTTCTGGAGGCGCTAGCTTCAGGAAAGCCGGTCGTGGCAACAGATGTGGGAGGCGTATCAAGCGTTGTTGAAAATAATGTAAACGGTTTTCTTGTGGAGCCGTCTAAACCAACACTTTTGACAGAGCCTGTTTTAAGATTGTTAAAGGACAAGGCTCTTTACGCAAGGATGGCACAGGCGGGAAAAGAGATAGTGGTCAAAAAGTTTTCTATAAACGAGATGGCGGACAGGACAGAAGAGGTATATAAAGAAGCCAGTTTAAAGTATAAAGTTTAAGGTTAAGGAATTGCGCATGGGAAGATTTAGGAAAATTACAATTACAGCTGTCAGTTTAATCGTTATGACGGTTGCTGTTTTGTGGGTAAAGGCGCAGTATGTAGTGCCTGTTATTATGTATCATAAGATAGATGAAAATAGCGCGGCTTCAACACTGAGCGTTTCTCCCGAAAGTTTTAAAGCCCAAATGGTTTTTTTAAAAAGCCATAAGTATAATGTTGTTAAGCTGGAAGATCTAGTAGATATGGCAAAGAAAAATAAAATTCTTTCACGAACAATAGCCATCACTTTTGATGATGGTTATGAAAATAATTATTTGAAGGCATACCCTGTTTTAAAGAAGCTGGGTTTACCAGCCACTATTTTTATAATCCCCACAATGATAGGCATTGATGGTTATTTAACATGGGACGAGGTTATAGAGATGTCTGAAAGCGGCGTTATAAGTATAGGCAGCCACTCGATGACTCATCCATGGCTTCCTACTCAACCTGATCAAAAACTGGATTCTGAAATAGCGGGTTCAAAGCGCGCCATAGAAAGCCATTTGGGAAAAGAGGTAGGCGAGTTCTGTTATCCATTAGGGGGGTTTAATAAAAATGTAAGAGAAAAGGTTATAAATGCAGGATATAAAATAGCAGTGACAACAAATCCTGGAAAGAAATATCCGAAACAAGATTTGTTTGCGATGAAGAGGATTAAGATAGCAAAAACTTCCGACAATCTGTTTATATTCTGGTTTGAGACAACAGGTTTTTATACGTGGATTAAAGAACACAGAGGTAAGCATTTGATAACAGAATAAAATGGTAACTTTACAATTTGTGCCAGGCCCCGTACCAATCGCTAAGATTTATATTTATGTTATATATTTTGCTCCGGTACAGGGCAAGCACCATTTGTAAAGTCAGGGGTAAAAATGGAGAGAATACTTATTGTAAATGTTAACTGGCTTGGCGATACGCTTTTTGCCACACCTTTTATAAGGGCGGTAAGAGAAAAATACCCAAACTCATATATCACTATTCTTACACATCCCCGATGCTATGAGATCCTGGATGGAAACCCGAATATAAATGAAATAATAATCTATGACGAAAAGAAACAGCACAAGAATTTGTTAAGGAAATTTTCAATAATTTCCTATCTTAGGTCGAAAAATTTTGACGCAGCTTTTATACTGAGAAAATCATTAAGCAGAACTCTATTACTTTTGTTTTCAAAAATACCAATTAGGGCAGGGTACGGGTCCAAGAGGGCAGGATTTTTATTGACCAGAAGGGTGGATACTCCGCATAAAGATTTGCATAAGGTGGAATATTTTTTAAATCTCGGGAAAGCAATCGGCATAGAAGCTAAAAATAAAAATTACGAGGTCTATATTTCAGGCAAGGATATGGAAAGAGGAGAAAAGATTTTAAAAGATGCAGGGATAAAAGACAAGGATTTTGTAATTCTCAACGCAGGAGGGAATTGGGATCCTAAAAGATGGCCTTTGGAGAACTTTGCAAAATTAGGAGATGAGATATTTAAAAAATCAGGAGCGTACATTGTCCTGACAGGCGCAGAAAAGGATATTGTCCTGGCTGAAGCTATATCAGGTTTAATGAGGCATAAGCCTTTTATACTGTGCGGGAAGACTAACTTAAAAGCGCTCGGAGCTATTTTTAAAAAAGCAATGTGCGTTATTTCAAATGATTCTGGCCCTATGCATCTCGCAGTGGCAGCAGGCGCGAGCGTTATAGCTATTTTCGGGCCTACGTCCCCTGAATTAACAGGCCCTTATGGGGATGGGAAGTATAAAGTCCTGCATAAAAATATAGGCTGTAAGATTCCGTGCTATGACACTAAATGCAAAGATAATAGATGCATAAAAGCAGTGACGGTAGAAGAAGTATTGGGAGCGTTTAATGAGATTATCAAATGTCCATAAAATTCTTTTTATCACTCTTTCAAATATAGGCGATGTGATTTTGACATTACCTGTTTTATCTAGCCTGAAGAATAATTTTCCAGATGCAATCGTAGATGTTGTTGTAGGCCCAAGGCCTGAGCAGGTTTTTAAAAAAGACCCCAGGTGCAGCAGGGTTTTTGTTTACGATAAATATGCCAGTTTAAAAGATAAAATGACATTCATGAAGAAGCTTAAGGCTGAAAAATATGACATGGCAATTGATATGAAGACGAGCCTTCTACCTTTGTTTATAGGCGCGAAATACAGGAATCCTTTATTCTCTGGCCGCGCTTCAGGCGTAAAACATAAAAGATTAATACACCTGGAAAGCCTGAAGCCTTTTGAGATCACATACAAGGAACAAAAAAATATCTATATAAGCGAAGAAGCCAGGCAAAAGATTGAAAAGGTTTTAAAGGATAACGGCATATCAGATAAAGATATTCTTATTGGCGTAAGCCCTTCCAGCAAAAGCCATTTGAAGCAATGGGAAAAAGATGGTTTTGTAGAAGTGATAAAAAAATTATTAAAAAATCTAGGTTATAAGGTGATTTTAATAGGGGATATAAATGAGGCTAAGTTATCAGAAGAAATTGAAAGGGCAGCGGCTCATCCAGCTCTTATCGATCTCACGGGAAGGACGGATTTAAACGAGCTTTTTGCGCTTATAGAAAAATTAGATTTACTTTTAACGTGCGATAACGCCAGCATGCATATAGCGTCTGATCTAGGAGTAAAGGTTGTAGCAATATTCGGGCCGACTGACCCTGGCGAATATGGCCCTAGAGGCAGTAGAGATATAGTGATACGCAAAAACCTTAAATGTTCGCCGTGCAAAAAAGCGCAGTGTAAATTAGGAACGCATGAATGCATGGCGGCAATTAGCGCAGAAGAGGTCTTGGCCGCAATAAAGAAGGTAATGAATCTATAACTCGATAGTATAGGAATTTCCTTTTTGCGCGGAGCTTCGCTCCGCTATTCCAAAAGATTTTGGAGGCGCGTATAAAACGGATACTTATTACACGGACTGACAGGATAGGCGATGTGGTATTGTCATTGCCTGCGATAAAGGCGGCAAGGAAAGCATTTCCGGATGCATATATTGCAATTATGGTCCAACCTAGAATAGATGATATATTAAAAGGGAATCCGGATATCGATGAAGTGATAGTTTATGATAAGAATAAAAAGCATAAAGGGGCATGGAATAATTTTGGTTTTATAAAATTGCTAAGGGCAAAAAATTTTGATACAGCTTTAATACTCCATTCAACTAAAAGAGTGAATCTTCTTTGTTTTTTAGCAGGTATCCCTAAAAGGGTAGGATATGCAAGAGGCAAGGCAGATTTTTTACTTACAGATAGGATAGGATATACAAAAAAGTCAGGTGAAAAACATGAAGCTGAATATTCGCTGGACATGCTGCGCTATATAGGAGTAAAGCCTGAATTTTCCAACCCTTTTATATATGTTCAGAATGAAGATGAAAAAAAAGCAGATGAGATACTTAAAGAGTTTGGTGTAAATAATAGAGAAAAATTTGTAATTCTTCATCCGGGGGCCAGCTGTAAGTCAAAGATGTGGCCTCTGGAAAATTTTGCAAAGTTAGGAGATATACTTATAGAGAATTTAAAAGTAAAAGTCATGATTAATTTAGCGCCTAGCCAGGCAGGCATGGGAGAAAAGGTAAGGAGTATGATGAGAAATAAACCGGTTTTTTTCTGTGATCCAACTTCTCTTGGCGAACTGGCTGCATTATTCAAAAAGGCAAGTTTAGTTATATCAAATGACTCAGGCCCAGCGCATGTTGCCTCAGGCGTAGGAGTTCCTGTTATTTCTATATTTGGAAGAAATCAAAAAGGCCTCAGCCCTGTTAGGTGGAGGCCTCTTGGAGACAAGGCTATAGCTATTCATAAAGATGTTGGTTGTATTGAATGCCTTGCGCATGATTGTAAAAAAGGTTTTTTGTGCCTTAAAGCAATAAACGTGGAAGAAGTAATGGAAAAAGCGAGGAAGTTATTAAACTTATAAATCCGGATTTCGTCCTTCGACTTTGCTCAAGACGAACCCTGAGCGTAGTCGAATGGGTTCGAGTTTTGGATTTAGGATTTAAAGAGGGGATACTATGGGAATAAGATTTTTAGCGCTATTTTTTATTGTTATTTTTATATCAGGTTGCGGGGTTACTTCAAGTTATAAGATTAAAGAAAAAAAACCAGAAGAGATCAAGATAGAGGCTCCTAAGTCTCAACTGCGAGTTGGGGAAAAATTTACTTATAAAGTAGAGTGGATGAGTATGGATGTAGGATCCGCAACTTTACTTGTAGAGGAGATCGCGGAATTAAACGGCCGTAAAGTCTATCATATAACCGCAAAAGCAAAGACAGCTTCTTTTGTGGCAAAGCTTTTCCCTGTAGAGGATGAGGTATCTACGTATATAGATATAAAAGAACTCTATCCTGTAAGGTTTGATAAAAAACAAAAAGAAGGCAAAAAACAAAGAGATGAATATGTGGATTTCGATCAAGAAAATGGAAAAGCAGTTTGCATTTCAAGGATTACGAATGAGAAAAAAGAATTCAATATCCCAAAGGGCGTGCAAGATCCGGTAAGTTGTATTTATTATTTCAGGCTGAGTAGTATAAATCCGGGCGAAGCCCTTTTTGCAAATGTGCATCTGGATGATAAAAACTGGTTTCTTGAAACAAAGGTTGCGGATAGGGGCATTGTAAAGATTAAAAACCTCGGCAACTGGCAGGCGTTTAGGGCAGAGCCTATGTCCTGGTTCCAGGGAGAACTGAACAAAAATGCAAGGGTCAGTATATGGTTTTCAGCAGACCAGCAGCGCATACCGCTCCTTATAGTGGTGCAAAGCAGTATCCCATTAGTTGGGACTGTAACAGTAACGTTGCAAAAGATAGAATAGCACTGAGCCTTGACACTCATTATTAATAATGTTAAAATACTCAGATTAAGGATAGCCTATGTCAATGAATAAAATTAAGATAAACCTAGATAAATTAAAGACTTACCCGATATCGAAAAGGAAGTGCAAGGTAAGGCATGAAGATTTTGCCAAACCACCCTCAAAAGGCGCTACCTTTTCTGATTTTTATAACGCTCTTCCAAATATATTGATAGGTTCTGATTTTAAAGCAGTTGTAGAAGCTATTATCTCTGCGTATAACAAGAAAAAACCTGTTATATTCATGATGGGAGCCCATGTTATTAAATGCGGACTGAACCCTGTTATTATAGAGTTAATGAAGAAAAAAGTCATTACGGCTATTTCTCTAAATGGCGCAGGAGCTATACATGACTTTGAAATAGCCCTTATAGGCAGGACATCAGAAGAAGTTCCTGATGCTCTGGAAGATGGAAGTTTTGGTATGGCAAATGAGACAGCTTTATATATAAACGGCGCTCTTGAAGAAGCAGTTGAAAAAGATATAGGCGCAGGCCAGGCAATAGGCGAGGTTATAAACGATGAAAAACTTTCTTTCAGAAATAAGAGCATTTTATACAATGCCCTGAAAGAAGATGTCCTGGCTACAGTGCATATTGCAATAGGGACTGATATAATACACCAGCACCCAAGTTTTGACGCCGGAGCAGCAGGCGAGGCTTCATTGAAAGATTTTCATAGCCTGATACAAGAAGTCGCAATGCTCGGAGACGGAGGCGTGGTGCTGAATATAGGTTCTTCAGTAATACTTCCAGAGGTTTTCTTGAAGGCAATAAATGTTGCGAGAAATCTAGGTTATAAGGTAAAGGATTTTACCGCGGCTAACTTTGATATGATACAACATTACAGGCCCTGCCAGAACGTGGTTAAAAGGCCTATAAAATCAGGCGGAAAAGGCTATAGTATAATATGCCATCATGAGATACTGCTGCCGCTTCTTGGCCAGGCAGTTATAGAAAAAATATGAAAATAGATAAGTTAAAAAGGATAATATCAAAATTCAGCGATGCAAAAATCCTGGTAATAGGGGATTTGATTTTGGACGAATTTGTGTGGGGAGAGGTCTCCAGGATTTCTCCTGAAGCGCCAGTGCCCGTAGTATGGGTTAAGTCAGAATCGTTTATGCCGGGCGGAGCAGCGAATGTAGCGAATAATATCGCTTCATTGGGAGCAGGGACCTATATAGCAGGGGTTGTGGGAAGCGATGAAAAAGCAGGCATACTTAGAGAAGGCCTTATAGAAAAAGGTATAAATGTAGATGGTATTATTACAGATGATGGCAGGCCCACAACATTAAAAACAAGAGTGGTTGCGAATCATCAGCAGGTAGTGAGGATTGACAGGGAAAAAATAGAAGGCATTTCATCTAGCGCATTAGATAAGATTATTATTTATGTTAAGGGTATAATTGACCAAATGGATGCTATTATAATAGAGGATTATGGTAAAGGCGTTATTTCAGCAAGGCTCTTAAAAGAGGTTTTAACTATAGCGAAGAAAAAGGGAAAGATTATCACTGTGGACCCAAAAGAGGAGCATTTTTCTTATTATAAGGGCGTGACAGCAATAACTCCTAACCATCATGAAGCTGCTCAGGCTATAGGCATTAAGGCCAAGGACAGCCAGAGCATTTTAAAAATAGGCAAAACGCTTCTCAAAAAATTAAATTGCGAAGGCGTCCTTGTAACACTGGGAGAAAATGGCATGCAGCTTTTTCAAAAAAACGGAGCTGTAACTTATATACCTACTGTTGCGCAGGAAGTGTTTGATGTTTCTGGCGCAGGAGATACTGTGATAAGCGTATTTACTCTGGCGCTCGCCCTTGGAGTGGATATGAAAGACGCAGCGTATGTTTCTAATATTGCGGCAGGCATCGTGGTAGGCAAGGTGGGAATAGCTGTTGTCACGCAGGAAGAGTTATTAGCAAGAATAGTGACATAGTATTACATGGGTGCATCAGCGCACCAGTAAAGGATAAAAATATTTTTCTGGTGGTCTGGTATACTGGTGCTCTGGTGTACGCATGTGCGATTGGAGTTTAAACATGGAAGCAGTTGGCATAATTCCAGCAAGATACGGCTCTACGAGATTTGAAGGAAAGCTTTTAGCGGATTTTTGCGGTAAACCTGTTATACAGCATACCTGGGAAAATGCAAAAAAATCAAATTCAATAGACGACCTTATAGTAGCGACTGATGATAAGCGTATTTATAATGTTGCCAAAGGATTTGGCGCAAACGTAGTATACACATCTACTGCTCATAAAAGCGGTTCAGACCGTTTGACTGAAGTGGCTGCTTCAATCGATGCAAATATTATCGTAAATATCCAGGCAGACGAGCCGCTTCTTCATCCTTCAATGATTGATGACGTAGTCGGCGCTATTCTAAAGGATAGGACTCTAGTGATGTCAACGCTTTGTCATAAAATAAATTGCGCAGCAGAAATTCATGATCCAAATGTGGTTAAAGTGGTATTTGACAGGAATGGTTTCGCGTTATATTTTTCAAGATCGCCTATCCCTTACGAAAGGATGGGGTCAGACGATAAATTGCAGGTTATAGATCATTATAAACATATAGGTATTTACGCGTACGCAAAGGATTTTCTTTTTACTTTTAAATCGCTCCCTCAGTCGCGTTTGGAAAAAACGGAAAAATTAGAACAGCTGCGCGTTCTGGAAAATGGTTACAGGATAAAGGTTATTGAAACAAAATTTGATACAATAGGCATAGATATGCCTGAAGACTTAGAAAAGGCAATTGAATTAATAAAGGGGAAACAGTAATGCCGAAATATATTTTTATAACAGGAGGAGTGGTTTCTAGCTTAGGCAAAGGAATAACATCTTCTTCTATCGGAAAACTTCTGGAATCTAAAGGCCTAAAAGTAACAATACAGAAATGCGACCCATATATAAATGTTGACCCTGGCACAATGAACCCGTTTCAGCACGGCGAAGTGTATGTGACTGACGATGGAGCAGAGACAGACCTGGACCTGGGGCATTATGAGCGTTTTATAAAGGTCAATATGACGCAGGAAAATAATATCACTACGGGTAAAATCTATAACTCCGTAATAACAAAAGAGCGCCGCGGAGATTATCTTGGAGCGACAGTCCAGGTAGTCCCTCATATAACAAATGAGATAATAGCCCATATAAAAAAGGTTTCCCAAGGTAAAGATATAGATGTGGTTATATGCGAGATAGGCGGGACAGTCGGCGACATAGAAAGCTTACCTTTTCTGGAAGCTATCAGGCAGTTCAGGCAGCATCTGGGGAGAGGAAATTCAATCAATATACACCTGACGCTTGTCCCTTATTTAAAAGCAGCAGAGGAGTTGAAGACAAAGCCTACTCAGCACAGCGTTGGAAAGTTAAGGGAAATAGGTATACAGCCTGATATATTAGTTGCGAGGGCTGAAAAACCGATTTCAAAAAAAATAAAGGAAAAGATATCCCTTTTCTGCAATGTGGATGAGGATGCTGTAATAGATGCGCCTGATGTGAAGGACATATATGAAGTCCCGCTTTTATTCCAGGAGCAGGGGCTTGGAAAGATAATATTGAAACTTCTTGAGATCAGATATCAGGAAGGCAATCTCACTGAATGGCGGGAAAAAGTAGTAAAGAGATCATTGCATCCCACAAGTAAGGTTTCGATAGCAGTGGTAGGAAAATATATTGAACTTAATGACGCATATAAATCTATTTATGAAGCATTGAAACACGCGGGTATTGCAAATGATGCAAAAGTGAACATTAAAAAGATAGACGCGGAAGAGATTGAGCAGAAGGGCGCTGAAAAGTTCTTAAAAGATGTAAGCGGGATTCTTGTTCCTGGAGGTTTTGGCAATCGCGGCATAGAAGGTAAGATCGAAGCTATTAGATTTGCCAGAGAAAAGAATATCCCATTTTTTGGCATATGCCTTGGGATGCAATGTTCTGTTATAGAGTTTGCCAGGAATGTATGTGGGCTGAAAAAGGCGAATTCCACTGAGTTTGATAAATCTACCCCATATCCTGTAATAAGCCTTCTTGAAGAGCAGAGAAGAGTAAAAGATATGGGCGGCACAATGCGCCTGGGCGCGTATCCATGCAAATTAAAAAAAGGCACATTTAGTTTTGAAGCTTATGGAAAAGAAAAGATTTCAGAGCGCCACAGGCATAGATATGAATTTGATATTCATTACAGGAGAAGCATGGAAAAGGAAGGCCTGGTGATTTCAGGCACATCTCCTGATTTGAGGCTGGTGGAGATATTAGAATTAAAAGGCCATCCCTGGTTTGTTGCTTGTCAGTTTCACCCTGAGTTTAAATCAAAACCAGATGATTGTCACCCATTATTCAGGAATTTTATAAGAGCGGCGTTAAACAAGGCGAAGTAATTTAATAGTATAGGAATTTCCTTTTTGCGCGGAGTTTCGCTCCGCTACTCCAAAAGATTCTGGAGTAGCGGAGCGAACGGAGTGAGCTTCGCGTTAACTTGAATATGACAAAAGAGATAAAAATAAAAAATATAAAGATCGGCGGCAAAAACCCTATTGTACTCATTGCCGGGCCGTGCGTGATTGAGTCAGAATCACATGCAATGCGTCATGCGGAAAAGATCAAGAAAATATGCGGTAAGCTGGGCATAGGGTTTATTTTTAAGGCCAGCTATGATAAGGCAAATCGCTCCAATATTAAATCATACAGAGGCCCTGGTATCGATAAAGGACTGGAAATACTGGAAAAAATAAAGTTGGAGCTAAATCTGCCTGTCCTGAGCGATGTGCATTGCAGAGTAGAGCTAGACAGGGCAAAAGATGTCCTGGACATCATACAGATACCTGCTTTTTTATGCAGGCAGACAGATTTTATTAGAGAGGCTGCGAAGACAGAAAGAATTGTGAATATAAAAAAAGGCCAGTTTTTATCTCCCTGGGATGTAAAGAATATAATAGATAAGATAGAAGATACAGGAAATAAAAATATTATTATCACAGAGCGCGGAGTGATGTTTGGTTATAATAATCTGGTGAGCGATTTTCGCAGCCTTGAAATAATGAAGGAGTTTGGATATCCAATTGTTTATGACGCAACGCATAGCGTGCAGCTGCCGGGCGCTAAAGGCCGCTCTTCCGGCGGAGAAAGAAAGTTTGTAGCAGCTCTTTCGGCCGCAGCAGCTGCAGTAGGCTGCGACGGCCTATTTCTAGAAGTCCATGAGAACCCTGATAAAGCGCCTTGCGATGGCCCTAATATGATTACGCTTAAGATGCTGGAAGAATTATTGAAAGATGTTAAAAAAATAGATAATATTGTAAAACTGCGAGGTTCCGTTCGGCGATCGGAATAATTATTCCGATC
>Ga0315282_10005908_pt1 | contig 20679 bp, 18 predicted proteins | sample YL17G07_20_MG_FD_203693 | JGI IMG/M metagenome (GOLD analysis project Ga0315282, IMG submission 203693) | Sediment microbial communities from Yellowstone Lake, YNP, Wyoming, USA - YL17G07_20 | ecosystem: Environmental > Aquatic > Freshwater > Lake > Sediment | place: USA: Wyoming | collected... | reverse complement strand
ACTCAATTGCCACCGCTTGCCTCATCGGTCTTACCTCCTTGCCGGAAGTATAACCGAAGGGCAGATCATATGCAATACTAATTATGAGACACTACACTAGATTGAGCCACTTCACCTCTTCGGGCGTCAGCTCCACTTCGAGCGCGGCGAAGGAGGAGCGCGTTTCGGCGATGGTCAAGGGGCCGATGAGGGCGAAGGTCGGGAATGCCTGATGGAGCACCCAGGCGAGGGCGACGTTGATCGGCTCGACGCCCTTTTCCTTCGCGAGCTTTATCGCGCGCTCGCGGCGGCGGAAGTTATCCTTGCTGTACCAGCATCGCGCGAGGTCGGCGTCGCTCTTGTCCTTGGGGTTGGCGCGGCCGGTGAAGAAGCCGCGCGCCTGGCTCGACCACGCCATGAGCGGCGTGTGTGTCTTCGTCAGATACGCCTCCCACTGCGGGTCTTTGGCGGAGAGGCATCCTTCCCAGACGGCGTCGACCATTTCTGCGAGGCTGAAATTGTTCGATATGGCCGAGAAGCCGGCGAGTTTGTGCTTGGCGGCGTAGTCCTGAGCGGCCTTGAAGCGTTTCAGCGTCCAGTTGGACGCGCCGAAGGCGAGCATGCGCCCGGCACGCTTGTGCTTATTGAGAACGTCGACGAATTCGCCGACGGGGATGTCGGGATTGTCGCGGTGCATCATGTAGAGGTCGACGTAGTCGGTCTGCAGGCGGTCGAGGCTCTCGCACAACTGGCGCGTGAGGTCGTCTGGATTGCAGCAAGGCGTGTGAGCGCCTTTGGCGAGGATAACAACCTTGTTGCGGATGCGGCGGTTCTTCACCCACCAACCGAGGGCCTTCTCGCAGCGTCCGCCGCCGTAGACGTACGCCGTATCAATCGCGTTGCCGCCCCTCTCATAGAAGTCGTCGAGCATCGCCGACGTGACGATGGGATCGCTGATCATATTGCCCATCACGAGACGGGAGACCTTCTTGTCGAGGCCGGGGACTTCGCCGTATTTCATGAGGGAGCCGGGGCGGACCTTGAGTTTGCCGCCGTGAATGGAGCGCTTCAAGTTCTGCGGGCGCTCGGAGTCGTAGATGAGGCCGATCGCGGCGCGCCAACGGTCGAGGGTCTTCATGTTGCCGAGGGTGTCGGCCCAGGACATCGCGGGGAAGGGCGCCTGGCGCTTGTCGATAGATGATGCGACGTAATCGGCCTCGATGGCATAAAGCCATTCGTCGGTCGTGACGTCGAGCTCGCGCGGCTGGTGGTCGCCCTTCGCCTGGACGATGACCTTTGTCGTGCCGCCGGTGCGGCTGGGAATCCAGGGGCTCGGGAGGACGATGTGCCCCTCGCTGCCGTAGATGTGGACGGAGCTTTCCTGCGTCACGCGGACGCCGCAGGAGATCTGAGCGATTATGTCGCCGGGGAATTTGAGCACTGCGGACGCCCACTCGTCGACGCCAGTCGGGCCCAGATGGCCGACTGCCTGAACGTCGATCGGGTCAGCGAACTCCTTTCCCATCGCGACACCGGCGACGAGGCGCGCCATGGAGGTTGTGTAGCAGCCGACGTCGAGGATGCCTCCGCCACCGAGATGGTTGGCAAGGAGGCGGCCCTCCTCGTCGTCGCCGGCGTTGAAGCTGAAGACCGCCTGGATTACGCGGACGTCACCGATGGCTTTCTCCTGGAGCCACTCCACGAGGCGCGCGGTCTGCGGGTGGCAGCGGTACATGAACGCTTCCATGAGGAAGACGTCGTTGCGGCGCGCGGCCTCGACGATGGCCATCGCTTCGGCGAAGTTCATCCCGATGGGCTTTTCGCAGAGGATGTGCTTACCCGCGTCGGCGGCTTTGATGGCCCACTCGGCGTGGATCGGATGCGGCGTGGCGACGTAGACGGCCTGGACGTCTTTGTCTTCGAGAAGCGCTTCGTAACTGCCGTAGCGGCGTTCAACTCCGAACTCCGCGCCGAACGCTTCGGCGGTTTCGGCGGTGCGGCTGGCGATAGCGAGGAGGCGGCCGGTTTTCGATTCCGCGAGGCCTCTTGCGAACGTTCGCGCGATGGAGCCGGTGCTGATTATCCCCCAGAGAAGCTTGTCGTTCATTGTGTTCCCCTTGTGTGTTGACTCGTTGACCCGACCGTCAAATATACCGCGGTATGCGGATATGTCGAGGGAGAATCAGCGGACGGCGCCGGGCCGGGGGCTATTGTTTCCTGCCCGCGATCACGGCCATGGTGCCGAGGGTGCGGTAGGTTTCGTGGACATCGACAAGGCCGGCGTCCGTGAGCGCGGCGGCGACGGCGCCGTAGACGTTTTCCTTGACGTCCTCGCAATCGAAGTGCCAGCCAAAGCGCGCGTACAGCCTGCCGAAGGACGTCCACGGGATGACGAAGTCGGCGATCGCGACCTTGCCGCCGGGCTTGAGGACGCGAGCGATCTCGCGGGCCACACGAGCCTTGAGGTCGAGGTTGACGTGGTGGAAGAAAAGGGCCGAGACGACGGCATCGAAGGAAGCATCAGGGAACGGGAGCTGCTCGGCAAGAGCAAGTCTGTAGGCGGCCGCGGCCGAGGCATGCTTGCGGCGGGCATAGTCGATCATGGGCGCCGAGGCATCGATTCCGATGACCGTGCCCGAGCGCATCCTGCGCGCGATCTCCTTCGTGAGGAGCCCTGTGCCGCAGCCGATGTCGAGAACACGCCTGCCGTCGAGCGGCAGGACGGCCTCGGCCGCGTGACGATAGAGGGCAGCGCTTCGTCCGAAAAGCCCAAGCTTCACGCCAAGGTCATAAAGCCTTATGCCCCTGGTGATTACTTCGCCCTCGGTGGGGAGCGACTCGGCGAACTCAAGCTCCTGGCGCATCAGCACGTCGCGACTCAAGGTCAGTTGGCTCATGGGCAGTTCCCTGGATGCAAGCGGCCCAGCTTTCGACAGCGCATAGGACACGCCCCTGCAGTCGTTGTTCCAGCAAACGCTGTCCGCACAGCGGTCACGCCAGTCGGAAATCGGTGTCTGACACCGATTTTTCTGATGTAACATATGACTACATAAGGAGATAAATTGGTGTCAGACACCGATTTTGGCGTCGGTATAGACGATTAGCGACGGGAATTGGGGCCTTTGGCTGAAGGAGGGAGACGGGGCGAAAGAACTGCGCGCGAACGAAGAAATTTCGTCTGAAGAAGAGGGCGAAAAGAATGTACTGCAGGAAAAAATGAAAGCGTTCCACACGCAGAGTCATGCTCTAACCAAAGATATAATAAGGACTTACGACGATACGGTTTTTCCTGGAGTCATAAGGCGATTGGCGGAGGGGGCGCGTTTGGCACGTTTGTTGCTCTAAGCCTCGTCGAATTTCTGTCGTCTTTTAGGACGAGGGGCAAGTACCGGTGTTGTACGGGCTATATCTCAGCGCGATGGGGGCGATTGCGGAGGACGCAAAGAGCGCTGTCGCCGCCAACAACATCGCGAATGTCAACACCACGGGATTCAAGAGCGACCTCGCGGTAGTCCGCGCCCGCTTGGCCGAGGCCGAAGAGAAGGGCCTCGGCGCCCTGGCAACGCCGCTGGATGCCATAGGCGGCGGAGCGATCGTCGCCGAGACCCGGACAAGCTTCGCGCAGGGGCCGATGACCCAAACCAATAAGCCGCTGGACCTTGCGATATACGGCGACGGCTTCTTCCACGTGACCGACGGCTCGAACGAGTACTACACCCGCGCGGGATCGTTTGTGCGCGACGGCGCGGGGCGCATCGCGACAGGAGACGGCAAGGCCTTCCTCTGTGACCACAGCGGACGGCCAATCACCGTCCCGGTCGACGGCGAACTCACAATATCCGGCGACGGCACAATAAGCGTCGGCGACGCGACCGTCGGGAAGATCGACCTTGTGAACTTCTCAAATCTGAAAGCGCTCGAGAAGGTGGGCGCCAATCTCTACGCCAACCGCGGCGCTTCAGTTGAGGCAAACGGGACCGGCCAGATCAAGCAAGGCATGCTCGAAGCATCCAACATCTCGCCCGTCGACTGGCTGGCCAAGATGATCGCCGCATCGCGCGGCTATGAAATGAACATGCAGCTCATACGTATGCAGGACCAGACGCTGAGCGAACTCGTGGGCATCGGCAGGATAACCATCTAAGGGGGATTCATGGCTCTGACGGCTCTATTCTCCGCTGCGACTGGGATGCAGGCGCAGGAAACCAATATCGACGTGATCGCCAACAACATCGCGAACGTCAATACGACCGGTTTCAAGAAGGCCAGCGCCAACTTCCAGGACCTCCTGTACCAGCAGCTCTCGCCCGCGGGGCCCATGGACGCCTCAGGCAACCGCGTTCCCGTAGAGTCGGCGGTCGGCCTGGGCGTGCAGCTTGTCAACACGCAGCGCGACTTCTCCCAAGGGCGCCTGGAACTGACGAACCGGCCGCTGGACGCGGCGATCGAGGGGAAGGGCTTCTTCCAGGTCCAGCTTCCCAACGACCTCGGCCGCGGCGGTTTCGGCTTTACCCGCGACGGGAACTTCTCCATCGACGCAGACGGGAACCTTGTAACCTCCCAGGGCTACAAAGTCCAGCCGAATATCGTCATCCCGAGCGACGCCGTCGCCGTCTCAATCGGCCAGGACGGCACGGTGAACGTCCAGACGCCGACGTCGGCCGCGCTTACGCAGGTCGGCCAGATCCAGCTTGCGTACTTCACGAACCCCGAGGGACTGGAGTCCGCCGGCCAGAACCTCTACGTCGAAACCCCTTCTTCGGGAAACCCGCTTGCCGGCACTCCCGGAACCGGGCCGCTGGGGATCCTCCAGTCCAATTACCTCGAGTCGTCGAACGTCGAGCTGGTCGAGGAACTCGTAAACATGATCCGCGCGCAGCGTGCGTTCGAGTTCAACAGCCAATCGATCAAGACGGCCGACGAGATGCTCCAGGTGGTCGCGAATCTGAGGAGGTAGGGTAGGTGAGATACACCCTGACAGTTGTGGTGGCGGTCGGCATCGCGGCGATCGCCGCCGCGTCCGAAGTGCGGATGGTCGAGAACGCGACCGCGGATCACACCATCGTCACGCTTTCGGACATAGCGGTGATAGAGAAGGCCAACGCCGCCGAGCGCGAGCGCCTGTCGAACGTGGCGGTGGGGCTTATGGGCGAAGACGCGCAAAGCGTGACGATAGACGCGCCAAGCGTCCGCGCGGCGCTCTCGAACGCAGGCGTGAACCTTGCCAGGGTGACGGTGTCAGGCGCGAGTGCGTCCCGCGTCACGAAAAGCGCAAGAACCGCCTCGCAGGCGTCATGGGCGCCTCTTGCCATAGGGACTTACCTCAAGGGAGTCGATCCAGAAGGCGCCTATACGGTTTCCGACATACGCCTCGATTGGACTCCGGCTGCGGGCCTCGCGCCCGTAGTCGTGGCCGCCAATCCAAAGAAGATGTCCGGCCTGGTGTGTTTCGACGCTGCGGACGCATCCGAGGCGTCCAAGGTTATCGGACACGTCTATGCGACGGTTACGAAGTCCGTCAGGATGGTGGTCGCGCGCCGCAGGATCTCAACCGGCCAGATGATCGCGCCCGACGACGTCGAGGCCAGGTACGTGACCGAGGAGGAAGCCGCGGGCAGCGTGGAGTCGGCGGAGAGCGCAGTCGGCCGCCGGCTGCTCTATACACTGGAACCGGGCACGCCGATTCTTCAGAAGTACCTCAAGAACGAGGACACCATAAAGCGCGGGGACGAGGTCATCCTGAGCTACTCCAATGAGGGCCTCAAGGTCACGGTCAGGACGGTTGCCCTTCAGAACGCGGGTGACGGCGACAGATTGAGGCTGCGCCGCGCGGGCGGAACCGAAGAGCACATCGGCGTCGTGACAGGGGCCGGAAGGGCCGTTCCTGTGACGGGAGAAGAGAAATGAAGCGTCTTGCGGCGAGTCTGGCTGTCTTCGCTGCGCTGGCGTCGCCGGGCCATAGCCAGGTGAGCCTCTGGAATCACCAGACGACGGTCCCGGCGCATTCCGCTCCCGCACAGGCGGCTGCGGCGGGCGCGGCCGATCCCAAACCGGCTGTCCCGGCGAACGATCATCCCGCAGCAGGCGCTCCGTCATACGCAGGGGCGGGCGCGGTTGCGGGCAGCACGGCGCCGAGCGTCGCGCTGCAGACGCCAAGCGTGAACCTTGCGCACGAAGTTCAGACGAGGGAGTTCAATATCCACGATATCCTGTACATCATCGTCTCGATATCGGCCCAGGCGAGCACGGGCGAGCAGACCGACGCCGAGAGAAAGACCGATCCCAATGCCCTCGTGATTCAGAACTACATGAGGCTTACCGCCGAGAACGGGCAGCTCGGGCTCAAGGGTGTTCCGGCCGACGATCTGGCGCTCGCCATGAAGTCCGACAGAAAGACCCAGAACGGCGGCGCCAACGACAGGAGCGACACGCTTCGCACGCGCATCGCGGCGGAGGTCACCGACATCAAGCCCAACGGCAACCTCGTCATTGAAGCGCGGCAGAGGTTCTCCAAGCAGCGCGAGACGACGACCATAACCCTGATGGGCACGATACGCCCCCAGGACGTTGGGCCGGACAACCTGATCTACTCGTACAACGTAGCCGACGCGGCCATCAATTACGATTCGGCCGGCCCGATCACGGACGCCAGCCGCCGCGGATGGCTGACGAAGTTCCTCGACAAGATCTGGCCGTTCTAAGAAGGGACAGAAGATGCGCAGCCTTGAGACCTTTGTCCTCGTGATCGCGGCGGCGGTCGTAACGATCGCACTGGCGGCGGCCCCGGCCCATGCGGTCCGCATCAAGGATCTGGGAACGATCTATGGGCCGATGGAGAACCTTATCGTCGGCTACGGTCTTGTGGTGGGCCTTGCCGGCACCGGGGACGACTCGAAATTCTCCACGGCGACGAAGGTGCTCTCGAACACGCTCACGAACCTGCGCATCTCCAGCTCGCCTCTCGACGTGCGCGGAGCCAAGAACTCCGCGATCGTGGTCGTGTCGGCCACACTTCCGGCCTACAACCACGTCGGCGACAGGCTCAACGTCCAGGTTGCCTCGGTGGGCAACGCCAAGAGCCTCACGGGCGGCAGGCTCGTGATGGCGCCGCTGGGGGTTCCGGACGTTGTTGAGATGATCGCGCTTGCCTCGGGCGACGTCAAGGTCGACGAAGCCAACCCCACGTCGGGCATTATCGATAACGGCGCTATAGTGCAACGGAGCGTTCCCACGGACCTCATCCCCGGCAACAAGCTGACGTTCAAACTGCTGCCGCAGAATGCGGACGCCTCCGTCGCGACGCGGATAGTGGAAGCCATCCACCAGGACATGAACATCGACACGGCCGCGGGGCAGCAGCCCGTCGCGCGCGCCACTGACGAGGCGACCATAGAAATAGCGCTGACCGGCAAACAGATCGAAGATCCGGTGCCTTTCATATCGCGGATCGAGAGGCTTAGCGTTCCCGGCGTCGCGTACGACATGGAGGCGCGCGTCGTCACCGATGAGAAGAAAGGCACGTTCTGGGCGATAAACGGCAACGTCGAGATTGCGCCCGTCAAAGTCGGCTACGGGCAATTCCTGGTAGAGATAGAATCCCAGGAAACCAAGAGCGCGCAGGGGGTGCAGACCACGACTCTCGACGACCTCATCAATGCCCTGAAGACGTCGCAGGCCACGCCCGCCGACGTCAATGGAATCCTCAAGGCGCTTGAGACGGCCGGCGCGCTTCACGCGAAAGTGGTGCGTCAATGATAAGCGCGCCCGGAATGAACCCAGCGGACCTTATCGGCGCCGCATCGACGGATCCGTTTATGGGCCCGGCGCGGGGGACAAAGGACCCGCGGACAGTCGCGACCGGCCTGGCAGGGCTCTTTTACACGACGATGCTCTCGGAAATGGAGAAGACCGTGCCGACCAACGGCTACTTCGGCGGCAGGGGCGAGGAGACTTTCAGGTCGCTGTGGGTAACCGAACTGAGCGGCCGCATGGCGTCGCGTCCGGACGACCCTCTGACAACGGCGATCCTGAAATCCATAGAAAAGCATACGGCCGCCGCGGCGGCATATGGAGGAGCTGCAAAATGACGAACGTCGAGGAACGGGCCGGGCTGCTTGCGGAATGCCTCGAAGAGATAAACGACGCGCTCGTGGAGATGACGGCGGTCTTCCGCGTCAAGCGCGAGGTGCTCGCGCGCGCGGACATGAACGCGCTCGACGAGCTTCTCGCGCGCGAGCAGGAGGTGGCCGAAACGCTTTTTAACGCCGAGACGCGCCGCGAAGTGCTCGCCGCGGAGATCGCCTCCGCCGTCGGCGCCCCTTCCGAGAGGCTCGCGGATCTTCTTGAGGCGCTCCCCCAGGGGCCGGCGGAAGTGCTCTCCCGGACGGGCACGAACCTCCGCGACACGATGGGGCTTCTCGTTCGCGAAGCGCGCATCGTATCCGACATCTGCCGCGCCGCGACAGAGCACTACGACAAGCTGATCCGCATCATCACCGGGGCCGAGCTCGGCCCCGTAACGTACAGCCCTGACGGAAAGGGCAAGACGGGGCGCCACAGAAGCATTATAGACCAGGCGCTATAATCCGAGGAAATCGATATGGGACTTCTCGATACAAGCCTGCAGATCGGCAGATCTTCCATCATGGCCCATCAGCTCGCCATGGACGTCGTGGGCAACAACCTCGCCAATGCCTCGACGGAGGGCTACGCGCGCCAGACCACGGACCTGAGGAGCGCCATCGGCATAAGGACGATGGAGGGGCCGTATCTGGGCCTTGGCGTGAACGCGGAGAGCATCCAGCGCCTGTCGGACGCATACCTGGAGCAGCGTCTGCGCAACGCCCGAAGCGACAGCGAAGCTCTCAAGACCCAGAGCGACATGTTCCAACAGCTGGAGGGCACGTTCAACGAGCTTTCCGACAGCGACCTCTCCACGCAGATCAACGACTTCTTCTCCGCCCTGAGCACGCTCCAGGGCAACCCGGAGGAGATGTCGGTGCGTCGCTCGGTGGTTGAGTCGGCCGCCATGCTGACGGACTCCATCCGGACGCTTCGCACGAAGATCGACGAGCTGAGGACCGGCCTCAACGCCGAGATCACCGACGCGGTAAGCACGGTCAACTCGCTTACCACCGAGATCGCGCAGCTCAACGTGGAGATCAGCCGCATCGAGGCCGGCGGCACTGAAACCGGCGGCGCGAACGCGCTTCGCGATCGCCGAGACCTGCTTCTGGGACAGTTGTCGGACCTCGTGGCGACGCGGGTCGTCGAAACCGACAACGGGATGGTCAATGTCTTCGCCGGCGCTGATCCGCTTGTCATGGGCAGCCGCTCGTACGACCTTGCGACCGAGGCTTCCACCGACGACGGCCTCCCGATCGCGAACGTGGTCTTCGCCGCTGACGGCAGGCCTCTTGATGCCAAGGGAGGAAAGATCCAGGGGCTCATAGACGCGCGCGACAAGGATATCGTCGAATTCGTCGACCAGCTCGACACGTGGACCGCGGCCTTTATCGACGGCTTCAACAGGATACACTCGTCGGGCCAGGGGCTCGACCTGTACGCCAGCATCGCCGGTACAAACGGGGTGACCGACACGGCCGCGGCGCTCAACGCCGCGGGCCTCGCCTTCGAGCCCGAGACGGGCACATTCGAGATCACCGTGGAGAACACCACGAGCGGCGACAAGAAGACTTTCCGCATCCACGTGGACCTTAGCGCCACCGCGAGCGACACGACGCTTACGTCCCTTGTAGCCGACATCAACGCAGCGATAGGGGCGCAGTATCCGCAGGTTCGCGCGACCATCGGCGCGGGCAATACCCTGCGGATAGCGTCGTCCGCGCCGGAGATACAGTTTTCCTTCGGCAACGATACGAGCGGGGCCCTCTCCGCCCTTGGGGTCAACACCTTCTTCATCGGCCACGACTCGTCGGACATAGCCCTGAACCCGATCATCGAGGACAATCCGGGACTTATTGCAGCCGCCAAGACGGACATGCCCGGCGACAACTCCAACATAGCGGACCTTCTCGCCTTCCAGCGGCAGTCCAGCGACGCCCTCGGAGGATCGAGCATAGACACGTTCTACCAGGGGATAATCGCGACCCTCGGCATCCGATCGGCGGCCGCGCAGGATCGTTACACCGGCAGCCAGGCCATCGAATCGGCCATCCAGAGCCAGCGCGAGTCGATCTCCGGCGTGAGTATCGATGAGGAAACGGTGAACCTTATCCGCTACCAGAGCGGCTACCAGGCGGCGGCAAGGTTCATCTCGACGGTCAACGATCTGATACAGGTGCTACTGAAGATGTAGGCCGGCGCGAAAACGTTTGAGCCGGCGGAGCGTCAAGGAGCGTGACCATGGGAGTGATGAGCGTGAGCGTGCCGAGGGTTTCCAATAGCCTCCGGTCGATGGTAATATTGTCAAACGTCAATCAGACCGCGGCCGAGCTCCTTGCGATACAGAACCAGATGTCCAGCGGCCGCCGCATCCAGTCGCCTTCGGACACCCCCTACGACGCCGCGGTGGCCAGCCAGTTGCAGGACTATATCGAACAGAAGAGCATCTTCGACAAGAACATCCAGAACGCCACGAGCGTGCTCTCGACAGCGGACAGTGCGCTCGGCAACGCGACAAACCTCGTCATGCAGGCCAAGGAAACCGGCCTGGGCGAGATCGGCGTCACCTCGACCGCGGAGACCAAGCGCAGCGCCGCGACCATCATAGACGAGATCCTCGGCGAGATGGTAAGCCTCGGCAATACGCGCTTCGCCGACCGCTACATCTTCGCCGGCAGGAACACGCTCACTGCCCCGTTTTCGAGCACCAACGGGGGCATTTACTTCGGCGGCGACACGGGCGCCGTGAACGTGGCCATCGACTACACCTCCTCGTCGTCCACTTCGGTGGACGCGGCGGGGGCTTTCGGCGCGGTGTCGGCCGAGGTGAAGGGGACCAGGGACCTCAACCCGGCGCTCTCCGCGCAGACGCTTCTGTCGGAGCTCAACAACGGCGCCGGCGTGGCTAAGGGATCGATCACGATATCCGACGGGCTCAACACGACGACCGTGGACCTTTCCGGCGCGGCGACGGTGGGTGACATGCTGGCCGCCATCAACCGCGCCGTTGTGCCCACCACGAATATCTCGATGAACGGCGGGCAATTCATGGTCACGACAAGCCGCCCGGGAGGCTCAGTTACCGTTACCGATACGTTCGGCGGCACGACCGCAAACGACCTCGGCATCTACAGCCCCACCGGCGCCGGACACACGCTTGCCGGCGCCGACGTCAACCCGCGACTTACGGCATTCACGCCCCTCTCCACGCTGGGCGGCGTCGACTGGGCATCGGGGATCGTCATTACCAACGGCGGCGTCACCAAGACCATCTCTTTCGCCGGCGCCACGAGCATCCAGGACGTCTTGAGCCGCATAAACATGGCCGGCCTCAACATCGAGGCGAAGATAAACGACGCCGGCAACGGCATAGACGTTGTGAGCCGCCTGTCCGGCACGGACTTCAGCATCGGCGAGCGCGGCGGCACCACCGCGGCGGATCTGGGCATCAGGAGCATGACCGCTTCGACGACCCTCAAATCCCTCAACGGCGGCCGCGGCGTGAGCACGGGGGAAGGCGACGACGCGACTTTCACGCTCTCGGACGGCACTTCATTCGGCGTGGATCTTTCGGGCGCGACCACCATCGGCGACGTCATAAGCGCGATCAATACTGCCGCGGGCAATCCCGGCACGCTTGTCGCGTCGCTGGCGACAAACGGAAACGGCATGGTTCTTACCGACTCCTCGGGCGGCGCGGGGACGCTTTCCGTGGGACGCGCCAACGGTTCGCAGGCGGCCGATGATCTCGGCATCATGACCGACGCGAGCGGCAACACGATCTACGGCAAGGATGTAAACCCCATAATGCCCGACGGGGTGTTCTCCGACCTTCTGGGCCTGCGCGACGCGCTTCTCAACAACAATGACCAGGCGATATCGTACTACACGGACAAGCTCGACGGCGATAACGCGCGCATTCTCGAATCGCGCGCATCCGTCGGCGCCAAGCAGCAGCGCATCGACACCGTCAAGGACAGAAACGCGAGCGAGCTTCTGGAGCTGAAGTCGCTTCTCTCGGACAGGATGGACCTCGACTACGCGTCGAGCACGGTAAGGTTCTCGACTTTGCAGGCGTCCTTCTCGGCGGGCCTCCAAACCGCCGCGTCGATCCTGCAGATGTCGCTTATCAGCTTTCTGAAGTAGCCCGCTTCAGGCGGGCGGGGGAAAGAGCGATGCTCATCGAATCACCCCGGTTCGGCAGGATGGAAGTCGAAGAAGAGAGAATAGTCACGTTTCCCGACGGCCTCTTGGGCTTCCGCGATTTCAAGAGGTATTTCTTCCACGAGCCTTCGCAGGGAAGCGTCCTCGTATGGATGCAGTCGCTGGACCTTCCCGCGCTTGCGTTCGTGGTCATAGACCCCAGGATAGTAAGAAGCGATTACCAGGTGAAGGTCACGGCCGCGCAGCTCGAGCCCATCGGGCTTTCCGATCCGTCCCGGGGCAGGGTCTGGGTGACTCTCACTATCCCGGAGGACCCTCTCAAGATGACGGCCAACCTGCTTGGTCCCATCATCGTGAACCCGGACGCGCGTCTTGCCGCCCAGATCGTCGTCAACGACGAGGCGCTCACAACCAAGTACCCTGTCCTTGAAAGCCTCCGGGCTCAAGGCAAGCTCGCCGGCGGGCGGGGATAGGGGGAGGAACATGCTCGTCCTGTCGCGGCAGAAGAACGAAGCGATCATGATCGGCGACGACGTCGAGATCACGGTTGTGGACATACGGGGCGATCGCGTCCGGCTGGGCATCACGGCCCCTCACGACGTGCCCGTCCACCGCAAGGAAGTCTACGAGGCAATCCGGCGCGAGAATATCGAAGCGAGTCGAAGCCGGGTGGAAGACCTCTCGAAGCTCGACACGCTCCTGGGCGGTCCCAGGGAAGCCGGGGAAGAGAAGAAGAAAGAAGAGGAGAAGTGATAGCGCTGGCGCGCCCGGCGTGGAGCGACAACGCGATCAGGAGATCTTAAACGCACAAGGAGGGTTAGGGAGATGACCAGGATCAACACTAACGTGCCGGCGCTCACGGCTATCAATGACCTTACCAGGAACAACATTGCGTTGAGCGAGACTCTGCGGCGCCTGTCGTCGGGTCTCAAGATCAACAAAGCCGGCGACGACCCGGCGGGCCTCATCATAAGCGAGCTCCTGCGCGGCGAGATCAAGTCGCTCGGTCAGGCGGTTAACAACTCCGAGCGCGCCGCGAACGTGCTGGCCACGGCCGAGGGCGCCCTCAACGAGGCGTCATCGCTTCTGGTCACCATCAAGTCGCTCGCGGTTCAGGCCGCCAATAAAGGAGCGCTCACCTCCGAGGAAATCCAGGCCGCGCAGCTCCAGGTGGACTCCGCGGTCGCGTCCATAAGCCGCATCGCCAATACGACAAGCTTCGGCGGCACCCACCTCGTCAACGGGTCTCTCGACTACGTCACAAGCGGCGTGTCCAACACGAATGTTTCGGACCTTGCGATAAACTCGGTCGAGTTCGGCACGAACAAGTTCGTCCCGGTCGTTATCCGCGTGTCTTCGGCGGCGCACACCGCAGGTCTTGCTTATATGTCCGCGGGACTTACCGCCAGCCAGAACATCACACTCGAGGTTTCCGGCATCAACGGCGTCGAGACGCTGAGCTTCGGAGGCTCGGCCCACAATAGCGCCATCGCCTTCGCGATCAACACCGTCAGCGACTCCACCGGCGTCACGGCGGCGCTCTCAGGAGCTAACCTCGTCCTGAGATCCGCTGAACCCGGCAGTGACGCGTTCGTCAGCGTCAAGGCCCTCGCCGGCACATTCAGGACGGTCCTTGCGGAAAGTCCTGCAACAGTCTCCCAGCGGGACACGGGCACCGATGCTATAGCCACAATCAATGGCTCCAAGGCGGTTGCCGATGGAAACTTCATACGCCTCAACACTACCGCGCTCAGCCTGGACCTTACGCTTGCCGACAATTTCGTCGGGGCCACGCAGTTTGCCATAACCGGCGGCGGCGCCCTGTTTCAGCTCGGAGGCGGCGTCACATCAAGCGAGCAGATTAACCTCGGAATCCGTTCGATCAACGCCGGCAAACTCGGCAGAAGCGATATCGGTTACCTTTCGGACGTGATGACCGGCGGCCGGTACAGCCTCGTGGGCGGCAAGGCCAACGAGGCGCTCCAGATCGTCGACCAGGCGATACTGCAGATAGCCACGACCCGAGGCCGCTTGGGCGCATTCGAGGCCAACACCGTGCAGACCAATATTAATTCGCTCAGCGTCGCAATAGAGAACGCGACCGCCGCCGAGTCAATCATCCGGGATACGGACTTCGCGGCTGAGACATCCAATCTCACAAGATCGCAAATCCTTGTCTCAGCAGGTACTTCCGTTCTTTCGACTGCAAACAGCACGCCGCAAAGCGTGCTCAAGCTGCTCCAGTAGAAGTCGTACCCCCTGCTCGGGCGGAGCCGTTTGTGCGGCTCCGCCCTTTTTGCTTTATTTATGTGCTGAAATATGTGGTGCTGGAAATAAACGGAAATTCACTAAAGGGCTCCCGGCGCGGGGTCGATAGTATCTGGCAGTAAGGCGGGAGGGTCCCGCTACCGACAACAGATAACGGCTGGGAGAGCCGATTTCCGGGGATGCTACCGCCCGGCGGGGATGCCGGAAGGGCAGGCAAGAAGTCTAAGGAGGTGAGAGGATGAAATAGAGACAGGGCCGCGAGGGGGGAAAAGACTCGCGCGGCCTGATCATGGGTGGACATGGATGTCTACTCTTTCGACTTCAAGGAGGAAAAGACCATGAGTAGGATCAACAGCAATATTCCGGCTTTGACGGCGCAGCACGACCTCAGCAAGGCACAGAACAACCTGCAGACTTCTCTTCGCAGGCTCTCCAGCGGCATAAAGATCAATTCAGCGGCCGAGGACCCTGCGGGCCTCATCATAAGCGAATTGCTTCGCAGCGAAAAGGCCTCCATCTCCACGGCGGTTTCCAACACCCAGCGCGCCACAAACGTCATAGCGACGACCGAAGGCGCTCTCAACGAGGTCAACAGTCTCCTTGTGGACATCCGTTCGAAGATCGTCGAGGCTGCTTCGAAGGGCGCGCTGTCTCCTTCGGAAATCGACGCCAACCAGATTCAGATCGACTCCGCCGTAAGATCCATCGCTCGTATCGCGAACTCGACCGAGTTCGGCGGCAGAGTTCTCCTCAACGGCAACCTGGACTACGTGTACAGCGGCGTTCCGGCCGCGACGATCCAGGAAGCGACCGTGTACGCGGCGCAGTTCGCCGGCAGGGCGAATGTTCCCGTGGTCACGAACCTCACGCGTACCGCCAGCGCAGCCAAGCTCGGCTGGGCGGGCTCAGGCCTTGCCGCCGCTAACGCGGTAACGATCGAAGTGGCCGGGAACAAGGGGTCGGAAGTCCTGTCGTTCGTAGGCTCGACCCATGCGTCAGCCATCGTTTTCGCCATCAACGCCGTCAAGGACACGACGGGCGTATCGGCAAATATGAGCGGCACGACGGGTCTCGCGATGTGGTCAGTGGACGTCGGCAGCGATCAGTTTGTGTCGGTCAACGCGCTCAACGGCACATTCACGACGACGGCCGCGAGGGATACCGGCGCGGACGCGGTTGCAACGATCAACGGCACGAAGGTCGACGCGAGAGGCAATACCCTCAACCTCAACAGCGTCAACCTGCAGGGCAAGATCGTCCTCAAGGCCAACGCCGCGGCCGGCATCTCGACGTTCTACGTGACGGGCGGCGGGGCGCTTTTCCAAATCGGCCCGAACACCAACGTCAACGGCCAGTACAACATCGGCATCCAGTCGATTAACCCAGGCCGTCTCGGCAGCAAGGCAGCCGGCTATCTCAACCAGATAGTGACCGGCGGCACGGCCTCCCTGGCCAACAACGGCGCTTCGACCGCGACGCTTATCGTCGACGCGGCCGTATCGGCCGTCTCGACCCTGCGCGGTCGTCTCGGCGCTCTGCAGAAGAACACCCTTGAGACCAACACCAACAGCTTGAACGTCGCTCTCGAGAACGTGACGGCGGCGGAAAGCAACATCAGGGATACGGACTTCGCGGCGGAAACCGCCAACATGACGAAGAACCAGATCCTTGTCTCCGCCGGCACTTCGGTGCTTCAGACAGCGAACACGATACCGCAGAATGTGCTTGCCCTCCTCGGTAGGTAAGCGGTATCCCCACGGCCGGCCGGCTCCCAGCCGGCCGGCTTTTTTTATGGCCGTGAACGGCCTTGAAGCCGCACACGGCCTTCGAAATGGCCCGTGTGAAGGCTGCCCCGGCCGCGTCTGGGCGGTCTCCCTGTGATGTTTCTTTCCTTAAAGCCCGCGCGCCGGATGTGACGATTCTTTCCAGGGAACGAACGCCAAGTGGGGACTTTCGCTCCTCGCCGGGTCCGCGCGGTCGGACAGAAGCGCCCGCGGACGGCTTCGAGGAAGGCAGACCTCGCGCTGAAGCTCGGGACAGCGGTTCCGGGGCGGCGCGCAGGGGGATGTTTTCCTTGCAGGGAGGCGAGGATGACGGAAGCGATGAGTATTGCCGGCGACGGCCCGACGGCGATCGCGCGACTTCTCAAGGGCGTCTCGATGCCCGTCGGAAATGCGCCGCCGCGGAAGGCGGCGCTTGATGCCGCACAGACGGCCGATGCCGAGTCGGCAGTCGAGGTCAAGGAAGAGACGGAGGCGCAGGCCAGAGCGCAGGCGCGCCTCGTTAACAATGCGATGGCCATGCTCAATGTCGACCTGCGCTTCAGGGTCGAGGGCGACTCCGTTGTGATATACGTGCTCGACGGGGCCTCGGGCAAGGTGCTTCGCAGCGTTCCGCCCGGCTACTTCCTGAAGGCGGCGGCGGGCATAGGAGGCGGCGCCGGAGTCTCCGGCGTTCTCCTCGACGAAGGCATATAGGCTGTACCAGGGAGATTGATATGTCTCGGGTGACCACGGGGGTCGGCCTCTATTCGGGCATCAACATCGATGACATCGTCAGCAAGCTGATGGACATCGAAAAACAGCCCGTGAAAGCCCTCCAGGCCCGCATAGACGATGTCAACAGCAAGAAAGCGATCTTCGCCAACCTGACCGCGCTCATCCTCAAGCTCAAGCTGGACACACAGGTCATGTTCAGCGAGGGAAACATTTTCACTGCGAGACAGGTGGCCTCGTCCAACGAAGGGGCGCTGACTGCGACCGCGACGAGAGGCGCAGCGCTCGGCAGCTACTCGTTCACCGTGAAGTCCCTCGTGCAGTCGCACCAGATGATGTCCGCCGGTTACTCGGGAACCGACGCGACAGTAGGGGCGGGCACGATCTCGATCGAGATGGGCAATGGCAACCTCGACCGCGAGACTTCCCTCGACACCCTCAACGGGGGCAGCGGGGTCGCGGGCGGTTCCATAGTAATCACGGACCGGTCCGGACGCTCAGCCGAGGTGGACCTCTCCGGCGCCACGACGATCAGCGACGTTCTCGACGCGATCAATACCACAACCGGCATCGGCGTGCGCGCATCGGTCAGCGGCGACCACATAGTCATCACCGATACCACCGGCGCGAGCGCTTCCAACCTCATCGTGGAGGAAGCCGGCGCCACTACGGCCGCCAACCTCGGCATTCTCGCCAGCTCCGCCTCGGGAACGATCGCCGGAACGGACATCGTCGCCATCGGCCGCAATACCTCCCTCGATTCTCTTAACGACGGAAGGGGCGTGCGCAACGTCACCGGCCTTGCCGATATCCTCATCACGCGCCGGGACGGCGCCGCCATATCGGTGAACCTCGACAACGTCACCACCGTGGGCGCCCTTCTCGACGCAATCAACAACAACGCCGCCAATGCCGACGGCAAGCTCGTCGCGTCCGTATCGTCCGACGGCAAGGGCATCACATTGACCGATTCCACCGGCGGCCTGGGAGACCTCTCTGTCGCCGCGCAGAACGGCAGCCTCGCGGCGGCCGACCTCGGCCTCGTCGGCAGCGTCTCCGCCGACCAGTTCGTTGGCAGGCGCGTAACGGGCGGCCTCAACACCGTCCTTCTCTCCTCGCTAAACGGAGGGGCCGGAGTAGCGGCGGGCTCGATTCGCATCACCAATCACGCGGGCGCCTCGGCGGACGTGGACCTGACGGGCGCATCGACCTTGTCGGACGTCATAAGCGCGATAAACTCCAGCGGCCTGAACGTCACCGCGTCCTATAACGCCTCTCGCACCGGCCTCGTCCTCACCGACGCATCGACGGGCGCGACCGCGTTCAGCGTTGCGGATATCGACTCAACCACCGCGGCCGACCTCAAGATTGCCGCGAGCGTCACCGCCAATACTATCAAGGGCGCCAATCTGCAACTGCAGTACGTCAGCGAACGCACCCAGCTTGCCGCTCTCAACGGCGGCAAAGGCATATACAAGGGCAGCTTCCGGATAACCGACCGCAACGGCTTGTCCGCCACGGTCGATCTGTCCAAGGATACAGACGTCCGCGTTGAAGACGTGATCTCGAATATCAACACGCGCGGCATCGGCGTGCGGGCCTCCATCAACTCGACGGGCGACGGTATCCTTCTGACCGACACCACGGGCGGTTCGGGCACGCTCAAAGTCACGGACATTGACGGCACTACCGCCGCCGATCTCGGCATAAAAGGATCGGCTTCCTCGGCGGACCCGACGCACATCGATGGATCGTACGAGAAGCATGTAACCATTCTCGCGACCGATACACTTCAGCAGATAGCGGCCAAGATCACCCAGTCCGGCGCGGCCATCAACGCGAACATCGTCAGCGACGGCTCAAGCGTGAGCCCCTACCATTTGAGCCTCGCCAGCCGGGTATCCGGGACCGGCGGCAGGATGATCATCGACACCGGCGCCCTGGACATGAATCTCTTCACCACCCAGAGCGCGAGAGACGCGGTCGTGGTCTACGGCCAGCAGGTGCCGGGGTCGCGCGGGATGATTGTGCGGAGCTCTTCAAACACCATATCAGGCGTGGCCGACGGTCTGACGCTGCACCTGACAGGGGTATCCGATGCTCCGGTGACTGTTTCCGTAACATCGGATGATGACACAATTGTCAAGACCGTTTCAGATTTCGTTACCGACTGGAATGCCGCCATAGACAAGATACAGAGCTCCACCTCCTACGATTCCGCCACCCAGCAAGCCGGGGCGCTCCTTGGCGACCCCGATATCATGCGGATAGAGGAGAAGCTCGATCAGCTCGTCAGCTACAGCGTGGCCGGCGTGCCCGCGCAGTACGGCCGCCTCGGCCGCCTGGGTGTGAGTTTCATGGAGACCGGCAAGCTGTCTTTCGACGAGTCGAAGCTGCGCGAAGCGCTCGGCGGGGACAGGGAGGCGGTGGAGCAGCTCTTCACCATGAAGGATACCGGCATCGGCGCATACTTCTCGTCGGTGCTCGACAACATTACGGATGAATACCACGGCCTCATCAAGCAGAAGACGGATACGTATGACAGCCAGATCGAGGTCTTCCAGTCGCATATAGACTCCCTGGGCGACAGGCTTGCGAAGGAGCAGGACCGCCTCTATCTCCAGTTCTACGCGATGGAAGAAGCCCTCGCGAGCCTGGACTCGCAGAAGACCGCGATCGAGAACATGACCAACTACAACCTCTTTAACACGAGCGGAAAAAAGTCCTCATAGGCACCGGCCCATAGCGAAGGAGCGTACCCTGTCAACGGCAACGAAAGGCACCGACGCATATCTCAGGACGCAGGTGATGACCGCCCCTCCCGAGAAGCTCCAGCTCATGCTTTATGAGGGAGCGATGCGATTCGCCGGCCAGGCCAAGGAGAGGATTCTCGAAAAACGGTATGACCAGTCCTGCGACCTGCTGCTGCGCGCGCAGGACATCATGCTTGAGCTCATGTGCGGCCTCAGGCATGACCTCAACGGCGACCTGTGCGGCAAGATGAAAGCGATCTACTCGTTCATCTACCGCAAGCTCGTGGACGCCAACGTCAACCGCGATACGGCGGCCATTGACGACGCGGTGAAAGTGCTTACCATACAGCGGGACATATGGCTTGAACTCATGGACAAGCTTGCCCGGGAGCGCGCCGCGGAGCCAAGCGGAGCCGGCATCAGCGCCTGACGCCGCGCGCGGTCCGGCAGGCGGCTTGCGGCTCGCGGCGGAGAATGCCTATGGAGATTCTCATTGACGGCAAGCGTCGGGACATGAGTCCGCTGCCTGACACCATGGGCAAGCTCATCTCGGAGCTCAAACTCGCCGTTGCCAATGCCGGCAGGATCGTCCTCGACGTGGAAGTCGACGGCCGTGTCCTCGACGAGGAAGGCGAGCGGGCAATTGCGGCGGACACGATTGACAAACACGCGACCGTCGCCGTGACAACCTCGGAGCCCAGGACGCTCTGCCTTTCCACGCTCCAGGAAGTCGCCGGACACATCCTGCCGATCGTGGAGGAATGCTCGCGCATCGCCGGCCTTATCGACGCCGGCAAGGAGATGGATGCCTTCAACCGCATCGTGCCCTGCATAGAGGTGTGGGGCGCCATCCTCTGCGCGATTCAGAAGATATCGATCCTCATGAAACTGGACAT
>Ga0315282_10005907_pt1 | contig 20680 bp, 14 predicted proteins | sample YL17G07_20_MG_FD_203693 | JGI IMG/M metagenome (GOLD analysis project Ga0315282, IMG submission 203693) | Sediment microbial communities from Yellowstone Lake, YNP, Wyoming, USA - YL17G07_20 | ecosystem: Environmental > Aquatic > Freshwater > Lake > Sediment | place: USA: Wyoming | collected... | reverse complement strand
TACTCCAGCGGACCCAAGCCGATCTGGCGCTTGTCACGGGCAGGTCAAGAGGGGAAAGGAGGCCTGAGGGGAGAGAACGACGAGAAACCGGCTTGCAGATGAGATGCTCCGCTGCGTGAGTTGGCAGGGATGCAGATATCGGAGCATCGAGGACAGCGAAGAAGCCCCTAAGTTCATTAGGAGACCATGCAATGAAGATCCTCAAGTACTGTGCGATTGTCGTCATTGGCATCGTGGCGGCGGCGCAGTCGGGACTTGCCGACCCGCTGGAGGGCGAGGTGCTCAAGTTCCGGCAGCGGCCGATGATCGCTACACCCATCGCCGGGCAGACATACTACGGGCATGATGAGGACAGCACGGCATACGGGAGTCATGATTCCGGCCAGTACAGCGGCTGGTTTATGGCGGACGACTTCGCCGACAAGGTCAACACGCCCGTGGTGCACTTGAAGTGGTGGGGGTCCTACATGGATGCCCAGTCTGGGCAGGCGGGCGTTCAGAAGTTCCTGGTTGCTTTTGAAAGCGACGTCCCGGATCCGGGCGACCCGCACAACCCTCAGGACGGATTCAGCCACCCGGGCACGAAACTGCTGGCACAGGTCGTGGACCGCGGGCCCTTGGCCCCGGCTTCAGGAACGTTTACCGAGAAACCGGTGACCGGCAGCAGCCCGACCGAGCCGGTGTACGAGTACAACGCCGAGTTGCACTGCCCGTTCCCCCAGGAGGCAACCAAGGTTCACTGGTTGAAGATTGTTGCGCTCGTGGACCAGTCGCGCGATGGCAACATCGTCTGGGGTTGGCACAACCGGGACTACACGATCTTTGACCCGTTTGCGGCCGGCCCGCCAGTCCCTTTTCCGGGCGAGCATGACGATCGCCCCATCATCGACCCGGGCTATCCGACCAATGTGTGGCATTTCCAAGACGACTCGGTCATGGGCAACCTGGGCGTGCAGGTGTTGGCACAGTGTGACGTCAATATCACGCAGACCGCTTTCGAGCCGCAGTTCTACGTCAACGGCGTGGACGGCCCCGGGCCACAGACGCTGCCTCCCCCCCACAACGGGATCGGGCAATTCTCCAAGGACCTGGCGTTTGAGTTGTACACGCCGATTCCCGAGCCCGCGACGCTGACGCTGTTGGGCGCGGGCGTGTTGGGGCTCTTCGGATACTTCCGTCGGCAGCGGACGAACTAGTCGAGCAGCGCTTCGGGTTGAAACAAGAAGGGCCGATCCCGGAGAACCGGGGCGGCCCTTCTCTCATGTACGTTTCCGCAATCCAGTCGCTCCCTGGTGAACCGCCCTCCACGTGGCCGGTCAGTCGCCTGGTCGTGGGTTCGCAGTGGGGGCCCGTGTCAAAGCCGAAAAGAAGATTCCTGCTACGGTGGTGGAATTCACGTATCTCGTTGGCGGATTAGAGGTTGCGGGAAGAAAGGCAATCCTGCTTGCCCCCGGGTGAACGACCGCCAAGGCCGCCTATGACCTCCGCTATCTTCCTGACCTTCTCTCGTGTTTGCGATCCAAGCCCAAATTGTCACACAGAACATGGATCAGTTTTTCTTGCCACCGGCCTCAAGAACGCGCCATTTGATCATCGCGACCTTCACCGCGTCGTTCACGACGAGGCACGAGACCATCGCATAGGCGAAAATCGCGAGGGTCTGCCACCACGGCAATGGCATGAGTCCCGGGAGCCCCACGAACGTCAGGACGGTGCCCGCGAGCGCATCCGCCGCGAGGGCTGACAGGAAGGTCTTGCTGGGCATCGTCGCCCAGAACCAGTCGCGCTCCCGCGCGGACACGATTGAGAACACGGCAAGGTAGAGCAGCGTCAGGAAGCTGAAGGTGTAGAGGCCATTGTTGTTGGTCGCCAAACCGAAACGCGACCAGCCGATCCACAGGAGGAGAAGCGCCTCCGCAACCATTGCGACGCCCAGCACCACGGACACCGTGATGAAGCCCCCGATGTCCCAGGTCTCCGGTTTCCTGGACGGTCGAACGCGGTCGGTCGCCAGGGCGATTTTCGCGAAGTCCGTCATGAAGACCAGCACCAGCATCGCAAAGGCGGAGACCACGAACTTGCCGGTCACCAGGAACGCGATGGCCACGAAGGCTGCCTTCAGAATCGTCCGGCTGATCTTGTTGATAATCCACGTCAAAATGCGCTGGTAGATTGTCCGCCCCTGCTCGACCAACGCCACGATGTTCGTCAGCCCCGGTTGGGTCAGGACGACGCTGGCGGCGCCCTTGGCAACGTCGGTCGCGGTGCTGACGGCAATGCCCACTTCGGCCTGTCGCAGCGCGGGCGCATCGTTGACGCCGTCGCCCGTCATGCCGGTCACATGCCCAGCGGCCTGCAGGTGCTGCACCACGATGTACTTGTCCTCCGGATACACCTCGGCGAAACCGTCCGCGCCCGCCAACAGGTCCACCGCCTCGTTGCCAGCCTGAGCGCCCGGCGCCTTCAGGTCCGCCACGCGCCGGATGTTCGCCAACCCGACTCCTTGCCCGATCTCACGCGCCACCGGCAGCGCGTCGCCGGTGAGCATCTTCACCGGAACGCCAAGATCGTGGAGTTCGGCGATAAGCTGCTTGGCGTCCGGTCGAAGCGGATCATACAACGTCACCAATCCGACCAACGCGGGGGCGCCGTTCGAGGGGCCGCGCGCCACCGCCAGCGTTCGATATCCCTTCAGTGCCGATTCGCTGACCCGTGCCTCCAACGCGTCGATCTCCGGTGGATGAAGTCCGCAGGCCTCGGCGACGGTTCGCACGGCGCCTTTCATCACGCGAAGCCGCTGCCCGTTCTGTTCTACCACAGCTTCCGTCCGTCGGGTTGTCGCGTCAAACGGCACGAAGGAGACGGGTGTGATCTGGGGAAGGTTGTCGACGACATGCCGCTCTTTCGCCGCTGCGAGGAATGCGAGGTCAATCGGATCCTGGTTGGCTTCCTGAGACGCGAGTGCGCCGGCGAACAGCACGTCCGATTCGGTCGCGTACTCCAGCGGGATCACGTCCATGACGGCCAATTGGTTCATCGTGATCGTGCCCGTCTTGTCCACGCAGAGCACGTCCATCGTCGCGGCATCCTCCGAGGCGCTGAGGCGTGTGACCAGCACGCCGAACTTGGCCAGCTCCTTCGACCCGACGGCCATGCTGACCGTGAACATGACGGGGAGGGCGACCGGCACCGCGCTCATCAGGAGGACGAGCATGAGCGGGATCATCTCGATGAGCGGCGCGCCGCGGGTCAGCGACATGACGATGACCACGGCTATCAGCGCGCCGACGATGACGAAGAGCCAGCGGACGACCTTGGCCACCACCGCCTCGATGTGGAGTTTCGGTCGCGCCTGCTGCACCAACTCCGTGGTGCGGCCAAAGAAGGTCTTCGCCCCGGTCAGCATGACCACGCCGTTGCCTTCGCCCCGGCGTACGACGGACCCCGACGAGAGCACATCGCCGGGGGCCTTGTCCGCGTCTTTCGATTCGCCGGTGAGGGCCGACTGGTCAACGCTTAACGCGCCGGTGAGGAGTTTCAGGTCTGCTGGGACGATGTCGCCTGGACGCACGCGGAGGATATCGCCGGGCACCAGTTCCCGCGCGGGAATGACCTGCCACCGGGCATCGCGCCGCACACGCGCACTGACCTGCAACCGTCGCCTCAGCGCCTCGACGACGCCGGCGGCCCTGCGTTCCTGCATGAAGTTCAATACGGCATTGACGACCAGCAGTGCGCCCACCACAACGAGGTCCGAATACTTCCGGAGCACCGCCGACAGGACCATGATCAGTTCGAGCATCCACGCGGACAGGCCCCAGAACTTGCCGAGGAACTTGAAGACCGGGTGTCCTTTTTGTTCGGCCACTTCGTTGTAGCCATACTCCTCCCGGCGGGCGGTCACCTCCTCGCGCGTGAGACCTGTATCGGGGTTCACGTGGAGCGCCGCAAGCGTATCAGGAACCGACGCGGATGCGATGTCGGGCACTCTCCCGGTTGCCGGCATCGGTTCCCCTTGCCTAAAACCCCACTGAACAGCCGCCGTTATCTCATCTTTGCCAGGAACGCTCTCGCCGGTTCCGGCTTCCCACGGTCCAGGCTACTGAACAGGTTACACATCTCGCTCGCCCTTGGCAATCGGTATCGCGAGCCTGGCACCGCCCCCGCTGGGAAGCCGCTTTCCACGTGGCCGGCCAGTCGCCTGGTCGTGGGTTTGTAGTGGGGGCACGCGTCGTCATTAGCCCACGACCAGAGGACGGGCTGGCTTTCGGCTTCACTTGGGGCCGGGATGGCGTAAGATAGACCACGTTGCGCGCCATCGCAGAAAAAGGGAAACGGTCCCAATGAACCTTCTTTCGCTATACAACCCGCCCGAGCAGATCGCCGCCAAGAGTGCGGCCGTCCGCGAGGCTATTATCCGGGCGTCCGACAACCTGAAGCAGCCGAACTTCGAGCGCGTCAACACCGAGGATCTGGCCAGACTCTTCGATCTTTACGACCGGACATTCTGCAAAGGACTCCTGGCTGCGGCGGCGAAGCGGAATAGCGGCCAGCCTCTGGTCTTCCGCCTGTCCTCCACCATGACCCGGGCGAGCGGCAAGACCTTCCTCTATCGGCGGCGGATGCCCGACGGGAAGGTGCGGGCCAACTACGAGATCGCTGTTGCCAGCCGGATGCTCTTCATGACGTTCAAGCGAGCGGACCGGCCCGTCGAGGTCTGCGGCTTGATTTGCAGAGACCGGGAGGAGGCCCTCCAGTGCATCATGGAGCACGAAATCATCCACCTGGCCGAGATGGTCACCTACGGCAAGTCACGCTGCTCGTCCCGGAGGTTCAAGGAACTGGCGGCGCACATCTTCGGCCACGCCGGGACGAAGCATGAACTCGTGACGCCGAGGGAGCACGCCGCCGTAGAGCACGGCGTCCGCGTGGGCAGCGTGGTGTCGTTCGAGTTCGACGGGCGTCGGCTGGTGGGCCGGGTCAACCGGGTCAATCGCCGAGCAACGGTGCTGGTCGAGGATGCCACGGGCCTGCCGTACTCGGACGGCAAGAAGTACCAGAAGTTCCACGTGCCGTTGAAGGGGCTCAGCCCAGCCTCTGTTTGAGGACAGGGCGCAACTTGCACCTCTCCCCATGAAGAGCCGTATGCGGAGATCCACAACGGAGAAGATGCTCACGCAAGAGCCTGTCCCTTCCGAAAACCTCATCAGGCGCTAGTGGGCGGCTCGCTCGGGGTCGCATGCCGAGGCATGATGGGTTGCCGAGGCGAGCTGCCGGGGGGTTCCTTCCGTTTCATGCCGTCGGCCCTGCAGTAAGGGTGTCTCGGTACGGAATCCGTCGGGACTGATTTGGCGGGCTTGTGCACCGGAAATGCTACGCCGCCCGCATGTAGCGGTGATGCAGGCCACCCACATGGGGGATGCCGACGACCTTTCCTTTCTCGGGCGGCTCTACCTCGAGCGGAATCGGCGAGTTCCGGTCGAGCGAGAGATGCGTCCTCGAGTGGTTGTAGTAGTCGAAGTAACCAGACAGAATCCGCCGCAGGTGATCTTCGCCGAACACGATGACGTGGTCGAGACACTTCCGCCGAATGGAGGCGATGACCCGCTCCGCGTAGGCGTTCTGCCAGGGCGACCGGTACGCCGTGATGACTTCCTCGATCCCCGTGTTCTTCAGCCATTGCCGAAAGAATTCTCCATAGACCGAGTCGCGGTCGCGGAGGATGTACCGAGGCGCCGTCTCGTATGGGAAGGTTTCGACGATCTGCCGATGGGATAGAGAAGCCGCTTCTTGTAGTCCGGGACTTTCCGGTAGATCCGCGCCTTATGGGAGTAGATCTACTTGATCTCTTTTCTCTCGTTGTGGCTGAAGAAGACATAGAACCCCCGGCGCGACTTCAGACCGGTTGTCTTCTGTGTCTCGCTGTCAGGCATCGGCGAAATTCCTTTTCGTTGAGGAACGCGCCGTACAGGGCGCGGGCCCGGCACCGGGTTTCAAGGCGATAGGCGACCTATGAGTACGACTCCTTCCCAAGAGGATGAGATAGGGGATTACAGGGGTTCACGCCACCGCGCGTAAGAGCCCGCCTGGCGGCACGGCGTCCTGGGGTGTTTTTTGCCTTGACGGCAATACCCGACGGGTGTAGGTTCAAGCACATGGCGCGGAGATGCACCCCACCAGCCTTGTTAGGGAGGTCTGCGATGGAAACTCGCATGACGTTGGCCGCCATAGGGCTGTGTATCGCAACGCTCTGCGGTTGCGGCACAAAGGCTGTAGACTCGGATCGAACCGAGAGTTCCGCAGCAAAGGCTGGGCAGACCAAGGATATCGACAGAGCGGGGCAGAAGGGCGTTGCCGCTACTTACCAGATGAGCGGAGATGAGGCGGCGATGCTGGCCGATCTGAAGGAGCTCGTCGCCAGAGGAGGCGCGATTGACCCCATGGAACTGCGCACGGCGATGAGCGGCGGCTATGACGAGGTGATCCGCTACCTCCTGTCACAGAAGATCGATGTGAACGCAGAGGATGCCGATGGGAAGACCGCGCTTCACTATGCTGCTACTTGGGGCTCGCCATCTTATGTGAAACTCCTCATCGAACACGGCGCCGACCCGAACGCAGAGGACAAGAACAAACGCTGTCCCCTGCGTTGCGTGGTGTCGTATATGGACGATGACCGGGCAGGATTCCTGTGGGACCATGGACTGGACCCCAATCCGGACCGCGAAAGACTCAAACTACAACAACCCCTCCCGGTGGACCACAAGCGTCTCGAGGTGATGGAGATCCTCCTCAAGTCCGGAGCCGACCCGAACGCAGGCCTCGCGAACGGAGAGGACGCCTTGCACGACGCCGTTGTGAGTCAATTGGGGGAGGCGGTTGAAGTGCTGCTCAAGGGAGGGGCCGACGTCAACGGCAAGGATCGCTGGGGCAAAACACCGCTGATGGCTGCCCTGAATCTCAACTACTTTGGAATGGCGAGGCTGCTGCTCGAGAAAGGTGCCGATCCGAATATCCCGGACAAAGAGGGCTCAACGCCGCTCCTGATGGCCGTCACTCGCCGCCGGAAAGAGGCGGTCGAGGCGCTCCTAGTCCGGGGGGCACGGGTCAACGATGCGGATGCCCAAGGTCTTTCGCCCGTGGACCATGCCGTCCGGGAAAACGAGTTCGAGATTGCCGGCATCCTCCTGAAGGCCGGGGCCAAGCTCCGCCCCCGCTCAGAGGAATTCGGCACCCTGCTTTTTGCATCGGTTGAGAAGGGGTGGAAGGACATCACTGAGCGTCTCCTGGCGGATGCAGGGAAGGATTTCCTCTCCGGGGAGAAGGGACAAGAAGTGCTTCACCGCGCCGTCCTTAACGGACAGGGAAACATCGCGACGTTCCTACTGGACCAGGGGGTGAAGCTGGACGTCTTCGCGGCGGCGGGGCTGGGAAGGATGGAGAATCTTCGGGAATTCCTCAAGGCGAAGGACGCGGTCGGCGCGGTCGACGAAGGGGGTCGATCAGTGCTGCATTGGGCGGCAGACCGGGGCCAGGTGGAGGCGGCCCGGCTGCTGCTCGACCGGGGCGCCGACCCGGCGGGAAATGACTTCCAGCTTCGCCGCCCCCTCTATTGCGCGGCACGCGCCGGTCGCACGGAGGTCGTGAAGTTGCTCCTCGACAAGGGAGCCGGCGTCAACGACAAGGATGTTTCCAACCTGACACCCCTTCATGCTGCCGCATATTACGGGCAGGCTGAGACGGCGCGTTTACTGCTGGCACGGGGCGCGGACGGCAAGGCGAAAGACCGGACGGGCAACACACCGCTCCACTTCGCGGCCTACTCCGGCGAGAAGGAACTCGTCCGGCTGTTGCTCGAGAAGGGTGCCGACCCGAAGGCCGAGGCGTTCTTCGGCTGGACGCCGCTGCACGAGGCGGCGCTCGAACGCCACGCGGCGGCGGCGGAACTGCTGATCGCCGCAGGTGCTGACGTCAACGCGAAAGCGGGGAAACAGGAGGTCACCCCGATCCGGGTAGCCCTTTTCACGCGAATGAAGGAGGCGAAGGAGGTGATCGATCTCCTGCGTCGGCATGGCGCCCAGGAGGAAAGGCCGCCCGCGCGCCCGAGCGCGTCCATCGACCTTGACCGGCCCGACTTGATCATGACCGGTCCCGATCGCTCCGGCGCCCCGATGTCCATTCCCAAGGCCTCCTACGTGATCCCATAGGTTCTTGGACGCTCCATCCGGCGCCATCTTAATCCCGGGAGAGTCCGTCCGAATCACTTCTTGGCGAGGAGGGCCGAAAATGTCCCGCGCAAGGACCGTGACGAGTCTCTTGGTACTGGTCTCTCTGCCGCTCTTGCTGCGCGCCGAGGAGCCTGCTATCGACCGCCAGGCAGGCCCCGATGTCGTCGCCAAGGAACTCGACGAGAGACTCGACGAGGCGAAGGCGTCCCTGAAGGTCGCCGAAGTCCCGCTTTCCAAGTTTCCATCCTTAGACGTCTGTGTCTCTCCCGACATGAAACGATTCGCCGATGTCGTCAAGCGGCGGGATGGAGGGTATTCCGCGTTTATCGACGGGGTGTTGGGGCCTAGATACGATCAGATTGTCGGGGATTGGAGAGATTATTTCATTTTCAGTCCCCACTCAAGACGCGTCTTTTATATGGCCAAGCAGGGAGACAAGTGGCTTGTCGTCATCGATGGCGTCGAGGGGCCGAAATTCGACAAGGTCCCCAAGGGGTCTTTCTGTTTCAGCCCCGATTCGAAACACACGGCATACTTGGGCTGGTGCGGTGACAGGTGGCTATCGGTCGTCGACGGGGTCGAGGGGCCGAAATACCACGACATGGGTGTTCTTGCGTTCAGTCCCGACTCGAAGCGGAGGGCGTATGCGGCGAAGCGCGGTGACAAGTGGTTTGCGGTCATCGACGGAGTCGAGGGACCGGCATACGATGGACCTTTCATCATAACCTTCAGTCCCGACTCAAAACGCGTGGCTTATGACGTCTGGCGGGGTGATAAGCGTTTCATGGTAATCGATGGCGCAGAGAAGGGACCTTATGATCGCATTGAATCCCTTGACACCTTCAGTCCCGACTCGAAACGCACGAGCTTTTGGGCCCAGCGGGGGGACAAGTGGTTTGCCGTCATCGACGGCGTCGAGGGACTGGCATACGATGAGGTCTTTTGTTTGAGGTTCAGTCCCGACTCGAAGCGCACGGCGTATGCGGCGAAGCGGGGTGACAAGATGTTCGCCGTCATCGATGGTGTCGAGGGACCGGCGTACGGTTACGCCGGCGCCATCATCTTCAGTCCCGACTCGAAGCGTGTGGCATTTTGGGGCCGCCGAGGGGAAAAATATTCCGCCGTCATCGACGGAGTCGAGGGAGCCCAATATGACGATGTCGGGATGAAGCGTCCTCAATTCAGTCCCGGATTCAGTCCCGACTCGAAGCGCGTGGCTTACGGGGCCAAGCGTGGGGAGAAATGGTTTGCGGTCATCGACGGAGTCGAGGGGCCGCAATGTGAGGACATCGGTACGGTTGTCTTCAGTCCCGACTCGAAACACACCGCTTAGAAGGCACAGAAGGGACATAGATGGTATCTGGTCCTGGACGGCCGCCAGAGCCGGGGATACAATTATTTTGTCGCCAACCCTGAGTTTCTTGGCCCCAATATGTTGCGGGCCGCGGCCGCGCGCTATGGGGAGCTTTACCGCATTGAGGTCGACCTAGCCAAACTGCCGGGAAACTGAATACGCTGGATTTCTCTCCGCAAGCTGGGAAAGGAACCGACCCGGCCATTCCGCCGCCGGGAAACGGTCTGTACCGCTCGCCTTTGCCCATTCCTCGCATGGGTTGGGGACATACGATCCTGTCTCTCTCGAAGTAGGTGTTGAGAGATGATCATTGGCGACGAGACGCCAGCGCCCATCAATCTCGATCAGCCCGACTGGATCAGTTCCGGTCCCAACCTCTCCTGTGCCCGACAACGCGACGCGTCCGGCGCCGCCGGCAGAACCTGAGCCGCCGAAGGACGAGCGGGCAAAGCCCGCGCCACCCGCAGAGGATGACCGGCCGTTTGCCGTCGCGGGGCCCATGCGGCGCATGCCGGAGCCGAGGGGGGCCCGAGCCCGAGAAGCCCCCGGAGCAGCAGCCCTGAGCCGTTTTCCGGGAACCGCGCGGGCCGCGGGACGTCTAATCGATTGGCGACCCGTCGAACGGAGATCGCGTCATGAATGAGAACGAGAAGCCCGTCCGGCCCGTGGAGCACGAGGCGGTTCGCACGACCATCGTGGGGGGGCGCCCGCCGGGGTGCGGTCAGGGCATCGGCAACATCCCGCGCGGGGTCGAGGTGCTCGTGGAGAAGGCGGCGGTGGACGCCGCGTTCCGCGCGGACCTGCTCGAAAAGCGCTCGAAGGCGGCGGAGATCATCGGCCTCGTGCTGACGCCTGCGGAGGCGGCGATCCTTGATGGCGTCCCGCGCGGGCAACTGGTGGCGATCATCGATCGGACGACGGTGCATCCGAGCCAACTGCCCGCGTTCCTCGGCACGGCGGCCGCCGTGATGCTCGTGGCGCTGGGCGCGACGGGGACGACGGGATGTATCGGATTTATCGGGAGCGCGGGCAACAGGACCGACCGCATGCCGACGACGGAACGTCCCGCCGGGACGGAGAACATAAGCACGGTGTCGCCTGTGCAGCCGGTTGTTGACAACGCGCCCGCGACCAAGCCGCCCGCAACGGATAATGCGCCGGTGCCGCCTGTGACACGGGGGATTCAGCCGGATCGTCCGCGCCCGAAGGGCGGCGCGCCGACGAAGTAACGTTGCCGGGTTTCCCGCCGCCCTAGAGGCGGGGGGACAGAAAACGGAGGGAGCCGCGCGGTGGCGGACCTCACGCTTATCAACCTGAACCTGCTCTTCATGCGCTACGGCGAGAAGGTCGAGCGCGAGTTGCACGTGCCGCTGGGGTGCCTCTACCTGACGCGCGCGCTCGAACAGGCGGGGTTCGCGGTGGACTTCCGCGACTATCAGCTCGCCGACGTGGCCGACCCGTTCGACATGGAGACGTTCCTCGCCTTCTGCGCGGAGCCCGCGCCGGTCATAGGCCTTTCATGCATGGCCAACCTCCTGCCCTTCACGATGCTCGCGGCCGAGGCGCTCAAGAAACGTTACCCCGACCGCACCATCGTTCTCGGGGGCGTCGGGTCGAAGTCGGTGGAAGAGAAGATCCTCGCGCGTTTCAGCGGCATCGACGTCATCTGTCGGGGCGAAGGCGAACGCACGACGCCCGAACTCCTCGCGGCGCTGAAAGACGGGCGCGACCTCGCGGACGTGGCCGGCATCTCCTTCCGGTCCGACGGCGGCTTTCGTCACACGCCCGATCGTGCGCGGATCACGGATCTCGACTCGATCCCGTTCCCCGCGTTCGAGAAGGTGGACCTGAAGCGTTACGCAGGCTACGGGATGATGACGAGCCGCGGGTGTCCGTATCCGTGCACGTTCTGCTCGGTGGCGCCCGTGTGGAACCTCGAAAGCCATTCTCGCTCGCCGCAGAACATCGTCGCGGAGATGAAGCACCTCCACGCGGCCGCCGGGGTGGACCTCTTCCTCTTCCAGGACGAGTTCTTCGTCTCGGGCAAGAAGCAGGTGATGGAGTTCTGCCGCGAACTGGGGCGCGAGGGGCTGGACGTGCAGTGGAAGGCGTTTGGCCGCGTGAACCTAACCGATGAGGAGATGATGCGCGCGATGGCGGACGCGGGTTGCGTCGAGCTGCGCTTCGGCGTCGAAAGCGGCTCCGACCGCGTGCTCCAGCGCATCCGCAAGGGCTTCACCGCGGCCGAGTCGCTCGCGCTCATCCCCAAGGCCGTCGATATCTTCCCGCGCGTCGACGCGTTCTTCGTCTGGGGCTTTCCGTTCGAGACGATGGAGGACTTCAACCAGACGCTCTTCCAGATGGTCTCGTTCCGCATGATTGGCGCGCGCATCCTGCCGAGTCTGCTCTCGCTCCTGCCTCAGACCGAGATCTACCGCGAGTACGCCGCGTCGACGACGCTCGAGTTCTGCCCGTGGCTGCTGCCGGAGTTCGTCGTCACCGGCCACGAGGTCTGGCAGGGAAGCGAAGTGGAGATCCCCGAACGCTACCGCCGCTACTTCGACCTCATCACCGCCAACCCCGACGTCTTCCCCGGGTTCTTCCACGTGGACCTCAAGGGGAACGTCCTGCCGAAGCTCAACCTCCTCCGCCAGTTCGGCTTCTACCACGGCGTCGAGGTCTCTGCCTCAGACTCTGAAAGCTGCGGGGCCCATTCGCCTCGAACGGCGGCTTCGACCTGATCCGAGGGGTGGACGGCGCCAAGGGGCAGAGACGGCGGAAGATGAGCGGCGGAAGAGTCACGGCCGGACGGCGGGTCCTCCCATCGCGAAGCAGGTGAAGCCTTCGGCCTTCATCTTGCGGGGGTCGCAGATGTTGCGGCCGTCGAAGATACGAAAGGCATTCACGCACACGCGGGGCCGCACTCAGGCGGCCTGTCCCTGCCGCGTCGCAGCCCGTGTCTCATGCTTGCCCCTCCCTCCCGGAGTCTCACGGGCCTCCGAGGCAATGAACTTTGCCGTCTCTCGTCACCACGAACAGTTTCCCGCCGGCGACGGCTGGGGAGACGTCGACTCTTTCCCCGAGCTGGACGAAAGCCTTCGGCTCGCCGGTCTTGGCCTCGAGCGTCACGAGTCCCCAAGGCGGCTTATCCCCGCGCCCCGACACCGGACAGAAAAGCAGGCCGCCGGCGTAGACCGGCGACGCCGTCAGTTGCTTGTCCTTCAGGTCGGTCTGGAGGGCGCAGGGAAGATGGGTCGGGAGATTCTTGTCCTTCCCTCCCCCTGGCACCGCGGTTGCGGTTACCGAGTAGCCGTAAATCCGGCCTTCCGCGATGCCGTAGCGGCCGAAGAAGTACGCCATGCCGTCGCCGATGACGGGATGGAATAAGGGGATTCTGCCGTGCGTCTCCGTCTGACGAGCGAGATCCAGGTCTCCCACGCCGAAGATGGCGCCGTCGGTGAGGCCGATGCTGCAGGCGCGCGCCCAGACGGGGTAATAGGGTAAAACGTGGACGAAGGCGCGGCCGCCAGCCAGGGCGAACGGCGTAAACATATTGACGTGCGGAGCCTCCGGTTTCGCCTCATTGGGAAGATGTGACTTGGTTCGGATCTCGAGTTTCCCGGTCTTGGCGTCGAATACCCGGAATTCGCCCTCGCGCCGCTTCCCCCACAACGCGCATATCTTCCCGTTCATGTAGGCAGGTGCAAACGAGAACCCGAACATCTCCTGTTTCCAGATGAGTTCGCCGGAGCGGGCGTCCAGACAATACAGGAACCCCCACTGCTCCCCCGTGATTTCCCCGGCGCCCGTGGCGATGTAAAGCCGTCCCTCGACCACCAGGGGCGAGCCCTCGACGACCCACGGCCCGCGCTTGGGCACCCCGTCCATGCTCAGCCGCGCGAAGCAGTAGTCCGCTTCTTTATAGGCCTCCAGTTCCATGGCACGCCGGTCCACGCTCCGCCGCCAGACCAGCTTCCCCGTAGCGGCGTTGAGACAGTAGATCCAGCCGTCGTCGGAGCCGAAAGAGACCATGGCGCCCGATACGCAGGGCGTGCACTGGACCTCGTCCTCCGTCAGGTAGCTCCAGCGCTTCGCGCCCGTCGCCGCGTCGAGGGCGTACAGCCTCTGGTCGGAGGAGCCTGTGAAGATGAGGCCTCCGGCCACAACCGGAGCGGTGCGTGCGGCCGGCGCCGCGCCGGACGTCCAGAGCACCTTGGTCGGCGGCTCGACCTTTGCCGGAGAGCTTCCGGTCCGGGCCGGGTCGCCCTCGAGCATCGGCCAGTCGGAGCCGTTCGCCTCCCTGGACCCGTCCGGCGGAGCTTCCCCTTTTTCAAGGACGGGCTCTGGAGCCTTCCCCGCCTGCTCGGGATACGGCTTGCCCGAGGCGAAGCAGTAGAAGAAAGGCCCCCTGTCGGCCGTGTAGAGGTTGCCGTAGGCGACGGCGGCGCCGAAGCAGGACATGCAGGGCCCCGCGAACGCCCAGCGGGTCTTAACCGCCTCCGCCCCGGGCAGTCCCAGTTTGTAGGCGCACAGTCCTTCCATTTCCCGCAGCCACCACAGGTAGCCGCCGGCGACGGTCGGCGCCGAGCAGCCGTGCCAGCCTTGCACTTTCAGCCATTCCCCGTTCTCCTGCGCGCTGGAATAGAGCCCATCCGGAGCATGTTTGACGAAGTAATCCGTCCCGTCGGGCGCGATGGCGCCCGCTATGGCGTACCTCACACCCTTGAGGCGCTCGCCGACGGCTCGATATCCCTCCTTGACCATCTTGCCCGTGAACGCGTCGCAGTAGACCACGTAGCGCATCCCCTCCTTCTTCTCCTTCTGCGGATCCTCGAAGAGGACGCAGCCGTCCTCGACGCCGACACCCAGGTATCCGTTCGCTTTCATGTTGTTCTTCAGGGGAGATAACCCGGGCTTCGCCGTCCACTTCTCCTCCAGCGTCTCCGAATCCAGCGCCACGACGCCTCTATCTTTGGCGATAAAGACCATCTGTTTCCAGGCGCCCACCACGCCCATGCGTCCCGTCAGAGAATAGGGCACGCCGCCGGGCAGCTTCGCGCTCAGTCCGTCCAAAATTTCGCCGGTATACGCGTCCAGTGCAACTCCCAATGCCGACACGTAGACTTTGCCGCCGGCGATGATCCATTGGCCCGCTCCCCATCTCCGACACGCGTCCTGCGTGATCGGACCCGGAAGGCGGGTCATCCACAGGAGCTTGAGCGGCGGCCGGATCAGCGGGTCCGGCGAAGCATTGGCCGGCATGAGGGTATCCTTGTAGAAATATCCCCCTTCCATCGGCCATTCGCTCCCGAGGACCGGCCGCGTCACCGCCTGCCATGCGGAAGAGCCGACCTTGACGCCCGGGGCCTCCTTGAACTTCAGCCCTTGGACTTTAGCTCCCAGGAGGAGCTGGCCGCCCGGCCGCGTGACCCGCCAGAGCTCGTCAGCGTTCTCCTCGGAAACGTCTCCGAGGACCACTACCCGGTGAAAGAAGTAGTCGGGAAACGAGGTGTCTTGCAGGGAGCCTTCACGGACGATCACCGCGGTCCCGTAAAGTCCCGCGGCGTCCGCCTCCTGGCGCGCTTGCCGGACGGCCTGCTTGTCAACAACCAAGTACGCCCGGATTCCGGGAAGCTTGCCCGCCTCCATCGCCGCTGGCAGGCTCTCCGGCCCCACGAAGAGGCAGTTCGCCCGCTCCTTCGGTTTCCAGCCGCTTTCCAGGAGAAGCTTTTCCATGTCGGTTGCCGCACAGACGTAGCCGCCGGCAGACAGCATGCAGACGTTCAGCAGGACCGCCACCCGCAACCACGAGATAAGCCGCATAGAAGGCACTCCTCAAAAAGTAAAAACAGGCACTATTTTTCGAGGTTGCCAGGCCCCGGGCCCGTCGAGGGGGGCGAGGTTGGCCTCCGCAGACGCCGCGCCGCAAGAACGCTCAAGAATTGGCTGTTCCGATCAGCGCGAGACATATATCACCTGACAACGCGGCCGCATTCGCTGAATCCGAGCTCTGAATCTCTCGGAATGCGCGGCCCATCCCGATCACTGTCGTGCCGATCCCCACCAGAGGAGCCGCTTACAGAACTGGACGCGATAGCCAAGTGTTTTCCGCGGGATTCCATTTCATCACCGGTGATGGCCTTGAGCCCAGATTTCCAACATGGCATACGCCCCGGACCCTCCTGGTGCGTCAAATGTCCGCATCCCTTCACGTCGCGGGTTCGTCAAGAATAACTGGGGAAAACAGGAACAAGGACTCCCTGTCAGCCGAGCCACTCCGCGATACCGGTTCCATGCACTTGGGGACCTAACCCTATGTATTATGTGGAACCGCCGGGGCCGCGCAACAGGGGAATCCCCTGATTTCGGTTTCAACGGACGGGAACCGACGTTTCCCGGATGACTCTCTGCTGACGACCATCGTCAGCCGTTGGCACGATTCTACCTTGCTTTGGCGTTTGGACAAGCCGATGCCCCTTGCCCGAAGCCCCTGGGTTGGCCGTCGGAAGAAGGCGAATCGGACTTCCGCGGGCTCGAAAACGGGTGTTTTGTCCGGATGCAAACAGACTGCCTCCGCGGCGGCCCTGGTTCTTGTTCCACCTGCCGGTGTGTCCTCGTCATCCCGACATCACAGCAGGTGGCCGCAAGCAAGCGTACTACTCATCCTTGTCGTTGATGCGCTCTGCCTTGTCTGTGAGTCCAACAAGTGGTCCATAGGGGGCAAGTGCCACAGGAAGATAACCGTTGAAGATGATGTCTTCTTCCCGGCGCGCAAACTGCCACATCCTTGCCAGGAGTCCCTGCCGGACGCTCTCAACCTCCGGCGGAAGGTGAGGCCACGGCGTATAGCGGCCGCGGGTCGTCTCTCCGGTTCCCCGGCTCGGCAGGAGGTCCTTCGGGAACGCGATGTTGACGAGTTCATGCGGGTCGGCGCGCAGGTCGTACATCTCGTCGAAATCGAACCAGTTGCAGACGTACTTATAGTCCCGCGTCTGAACAATGCGCTGGGTATAGTACACTTCGTTCCCCTTGGTCTGCGAATACCAGGCGTCGGGCCACGCGTCCGGCTTCTCGCCCCGCAGAAATGGCGCGAGACTGCGACCGGTGAACCGGACATCGGCGGCGCATCCGGCCAGTTCCAGGAACGTCGGCGCAAAATCCGCCAGCGAAACAAATTCGTCCACGGTGCGCCCCGGCGCATGAATGCCCCGCGGCCAGCGCAGGATCGCGGGGACATGGTACACTTCCCGGAAGGACGGGATGCCGATTTCCAGCAATCCGTGTGCGAAGCCGAATTCGCCGTGATCGGAGACAAGGACCACGAGCGTGTTCTCGGCTTGGCCGCTGGCGTCCAGCGCCGCGAGGATGTCCCCCAGATACCGGTCCTGCAGCGAACAGAGGGCCCAGTATCCGGCCAGGACTTCACGTGCCTCCTCCTCCGTCAACTGGTCCCACAACTGGCGTCGCATGCGCTGATAGATGCGCGGTTTGTCCGAGAGTGTGTCGTTGAAACTGGCGGGCAGCGGAATCTCTCGGGGATCGTATAGGTCGAGTAGTTCCGCCGGCACGGCCTCCCCGGGGTTCATGTCCGAACTGATGAAGAGCGTCCAGGGCTTGCCGCTTTTCGCGAGCCGGGGGATCTCTTCGATCCCGGGCCGCACGGCGTTTCGATACCAATAGGTAGCTTCATACTCCGTCTTCGAACAGATGACGCTGGAATCCACCCACCCGGGACGCCAGATGGTGCCGCGTCTGCGCGTCTCGTCCGGCGGCGGCGGATGGAGCGCTTCCGCGTCCCAATCCTCGTTCCGCGGGTGTTCGAAGTTCTTCCTGTACTTCGTAATCTCCTCCCACTTCCGCTCCGCGGGCGTTTCGAGGTTGGTGACATGATACTTGCCGGCGCACGCAAGGCGGTATCCCGCATGGCTCAGGAATTCCGAAAACGTCCGCACGCCGGGGTTCAACCCCTTCTGAAACGCGGTGTTGGTTTCCACGTTGTTGAAGACGCCGTGACGCGACGGGTAAAGCCCGGTCATGAACGTGGCCCGCGACGGACAACAGTGCGGAGAGCAGGTGAAGGTCTGCGTAAAGGAAACGCCCTGCTCCGCCAGGCGCCGCACGTTGGGCATGTGGCACGGGTGGCCGGGCAGAGTGACGTCCCGCTGCATCTGATCGACCATGAAAATCAGAATATTGGGAACCTCTGCTCTCTTTCCCATGATTCAATCCCCCGATTTGGCGTCCATCTCGTTCGCCGTTCACGTCCAAACAGATCGCCGGATGCCGGCAGCGCACAAGCACAGCAGGAGCCGCTGCACAGGGTTCAGGAACAGCGCCGGCAAAACGGGGCCCGCCACGGGTTTGCCCCTGACCGCGGCGGCCGTCCATCTCAGAGCGCTACCGTAATGGAGATCCACGCGCAACGGATACCGTTTGCCGGCATCGAAGTTTCTTGGCAATTTGAATTCGTAGAAAAGCATGTGACCATCCGAGGCCGAACGGCGGGCGCGCACGCCGTTACCCATCCCGGCAAAGCCATCCTTGCCGGCGGCGGAACACTCGACGTAGTAGTTCATTCCTTCTTTCAGGTCCTCGAGCCAGGCCCGCCCGCCGTTCCAGGCAAAGTGGTCGGGTTCCGCCGCAATGGTCTTCCGGATGCTGCGGGTCGAGTCGATACGGAGTCGGCAACTGTCCACCGCCGAGATCACCTTGGGATCGCTGGAGTTGGCAATCCCCTGAAGTGCCTTTTCGGCGTCCTCCGCGGCCTTTTCCGCGCCGGGAAGGATCCTCTCCATGGCCGCGATGTTGTTCTTTGCCCGCTGGCTCGGCTCCCCGGCTTGGACTGCGCCGCACCACAACGAAACGACCATCACCATCAGCGACGCTGCGCAGGTTCCGCACATGTTGTTCTCCGCGAAATGTCTCCGGCATCTGTTCCGCGTTCCCGCCTCCAACGCGCCGGCGTTTCACCGTTGACGCACATCGAAACAGACGATATCGCCGAAGCCGGACTTGCAGTACAGTCTTCCGTGAGATACAACCGGGCTGGACCATACTCCCGTGTTTTTCTCAAATTTGTAGTTGAACACGCGCGCGGACGCCACCTGCTGGAAACTGCCTCCGCCTGCGCGTGCGATGACCAACAAGCCGTCTTTTGTCAGGTGAACGATATGATCCCCTGCGATGCTCATTGTTCCCCACGTCACGGTACCTTCGCCTCCCCTTTGAATCCACTTCCCGGGAAAATTCGGTTCCTTCTGCTGCAAGGTGGCCGTCCCCCATTGTACCTTGGCCCAGATATCGTATTTCCCGGATTTGATGACTTCCGCCGGATCGAAGCAAATCAGGAAATAGCTATCTTTTACCGGGGGCTCTACAGGTCCACTTGGAATAATATAGACATAGCCTCTATATGCTATGCAATCCTGCAGGTATAACTTCAGCGGAAATTGCGTGAGGACCTCCGCACCCTTTGCGGAGAATCTCGCAATCGTGGTAAAATAGAGGCCGCTCCAGAGAATCTTGTCTCCGATCACGACGCGATCCGTCCTGTTGGTGCCGTCACCTCTTGGCGCTTTCCATTTCTCAACCCCCGTGTCAGGATCAAGACAAATCAGCATGTGTGCTACTCGTATCAAGATGGCATCCGCACCATTCAACTTGAAGGGAACCGGAGTGGAATAGGTTTCCGGGATATTGGGATGGTTTCGAAGTTCCTTGTTCTCCCAAACCGGCTTCCCCGACGTGATGTCGAAGGCCAGTCCATTATGGAGGATGACGAGGTTTTTGTGCAGGAGCGGAGACGAACCCCAATTGTATTGGCCGAGTTTGCAGTTCAGGTCTTCTTTAAGAAACTTGCTCCATAAAGGTTTTCCTGTGGCAATGTCCATGGCAACCATACGTCCAAAGACACTCACTGCAACAACAACTTTCCCGTCTGTAGCTGGTGTTGATTGAGATTGGCCGGTGATCTTCCTGTCGTCAAGCACTGTCTCCCACAGGGCCGCACCAGTCGCCGTGTCCAAACAGTAGACTCGCTCCCTCTCCGCTGCGACCCCAAGCGTGAGGGCGCGATTCCCGGACACGACAACGCTCGAATACCCCTGTCCGATTTTTCTTGCCCACAGTTTCGGAGGCCCCTCCTTGGGCCAAGTTGTGGACATAGACTCAGAAGTCGTCCCGTCGTGATTTGGACCTCGCCAGCATGGCCAGTCAATCCCGGCCGACGTCTGCGCCACGACCTCCGCCGCTCCCGCGCCGGCCACCAGGATGCACGCCGCCGCCAGCTTCATCTTTGCCGAAAACACCATCCTGTTCTTTCCCCCTTTCATCGGGGTATCCGCGACGGGCGGCACTTCAGCATCTCCCTGCCGGTCCATGACAGACAGAATGTTGCTGAAATGTGGTAAGCCTGCATTCCGCAGTGGCCCGCCCGAGAGCGGGCTCACCGCTGTGTGCTTTCCCGCCGTCCGTCGAATCTCCTCCATCCTCCTCGACGCGCATTTCCTGTGATTCACCGTTTTTCGTCCGCGATCAAAGAGCGAGCTTGACGGCCCCGCGACACGTTGACGGGGAATATAAGAATACAGGACCGCTGAAGGACAGGCAACAGGGAGTTCCCATTCTCCTGCGGAAATCGGGACCGCCGATGCGGCGGACCCGGACGCCCCGGACCCGACGACGGGCACGGGCCGCGCGGAGATCTACGACCTGCCGATGCTTGGCGCGGGCATGGCCGACCACCGAACGCTGGCCGTACAAGAGAAGAAGGACAGCCTCGACGGCCATCCTTCTTCTTTAACTTTGGTAGCGGGGGTAGGATTCGATACTGATTCTCCGAGTTTGGAGTGGGAGGAGATCGAACTGCCCGCTCTTGAAGCGGTAATGGCGTAACCACGACGACGGCACGCGGCATGACCAGGCCAAGAAGCGCAAGGTCCGTTGCCTTGGGGGCGGCTTCCAGGCCCGATGGGAACGGGCCAGAGGCTGATACGATAATCGTATCACAGCGGCCTTTCGTGATACGGTATTCACCCCACCGTGCGATGCACACCCTCACGCGCGTGGGGACGACTTCACGGATGACGTAATCGACTCC
>Ga0315282_10005906_pt1 | contig 20681 bp, 16 predicted proteins | sample YL17G07_20_MG_FD_203693 | JGI IMG/M metagenome (GOLD analysis project Ga0315282, IMG submission 203693) | Sediment microbial communities from Yellowstone Lake, YNP, Wyoming, USA - YL17G07_20 | ecosystem: Environmental > Aquatic > Freshwater > Lake > Sediment | place: USA: Wyoming | collected... | reverse complement strand
GGCGTCGGTCAGCGTCGCCCACCGCACGTCGGACTTGTTGCCGTTCTCCTGCGGGAAGATGTACGGCACGTACTGCTCCTGCACCGTGCCGGAATAAACGCCCACCAGGGCGGATTCCTTGCGGTCGACGTAGCTTTCATGCGGCCCGCGCCCGTACCAGGTGAAGCGGTCGAGCGTTCCCGGCAGGCGCATCTGCAAGCCCACCCGCGCCAGGTTGGGCAGCTTGCTCAAAGGAGTCAGGTGCGTGTCGATGACCATGTCACCGCTGCCGTAGATGGTGTAGCGAAACCTGGCGCGGAAAGCTGGCAGGCGTGAATAGCAGGCCAGCACACTGTCTACCTCGATCTGCACCGCCTGGGACAGCTTTTTGACCAGCTCAACCCGCTCGACGCGTGCCTGTAAGCGGTCCAGCCCGGCCGCCGCCCATTCTTTGGCAATGTGAATGTCGTTATCGGTCGGGGCGCGCCACAGGTTGACCTGCGGCCCGCTGGTCAACAGTTGGGCGCCCTGGTATTCCCAGCTTCCCGGCGCGCCGTAGAAAGTGTCGAAGGCCAGGTGGAAATCTCCGCCGTGCAAGTGGATGGCGCGCCCGTCCTGCTCGACTTCCAGCCGCGGCAGGCCGGCCGGCTTGACCGGCCCAGCGGGTGCGGGCTTTTGTGGGGCGGGCAGCTCGAACTGCGCCGTGGCCAGCACGTGGCCGCGCCCCGCCCACAACCGGTCTTCATCCAGGCTGTAGGTCAGGTCCAGCCAGTAATCTGCTCCATCAGCGTTCCCGGGCAGATGGTAGGGCAGCGTGAACAACATGGTTTCCCCGGCGGGCACGTCCAGGCGCGGCAGCCGGCCCTGCTGCACCACTATACCGTCACGCAGCAGCTTCCAGATCCCTTCCAGGTGGTTCAGGGAGATAAAAGCATAGCGGTTGGTAATCTTAAGCTTGCCAGCCTTCAGGTCGACCGCCTCGGTCAGCACCGGTTCGAGGATTTTCTTGTACTCGGTCAGCCCCGGGTAAGGGATGCGGTCGGGGAAGTTCAGTCCGTCGACGCAGAAATCGCCGTCGTTAGGCTTATCCCCGAAGTCGCCGCCGTAGGCGAACCACTCCTCGCCGTCTTCGGTGTACTGGCGGATACTGTGGTCGACCCATTCCCACACGCAGCCGCCCATCAGGCGCGGGTAGGCGCGGATTACTTCCCAGTATTCCTTCAGGTTGCCCGGCCCGTTGCCCATGGCGTGGGCGTATTCGCACATAAAGAAGGGCCGCGGATCGTCTGTCCGTTTACCCTGGTTCTCCAGGTATTCGACCTTGGGGTACATCACGCTGGGGAAATCGACCACGGCCGCCTCGCGGGCACCCTCGTAATGGATCAGGCGGGTCGGGTCGGCCTGGCGGATCCAGGCGGCCATGGCGTCGTGGTTGGTGCCATAGCCGGATTCGTTGCCCAGCGACCAGAAGATAACCGAAGCGTGGTTCTTGTCCCGCTCGACCATGCGCTCCGCCCGGTCGAGGTAAGCGGCTTGCCAGTCTTTATTATTCGACAGCCAGTTACCATCGCCAGTCAGGCCAAAACCGTGGCATTCCAGGTCGGCTTCATCCATCACGTACAACCCATAATGGTCGCACAGATCCAGCCAACGCGTGTCGTTGGTGTAGTGTGAGGTGCGCACGGTGTTGATGTTGTGCTGCTTCATCAGGGTGATGTCCTGCACCATCGATTCGTAGGAAACGGCGTGTCCCAGGTCGGGGTGGGTCTCGTGGCGGTTGACCCCCTGAATCTTGATCGGGACACCGTTATACAGGAATACCCCGCCGCGCACCTCGCTGCGCCGGAAGCCCACGGATTGATGCTGCACTTCCAACACTCGGCCATCTACGGCAAACAGAGTCAGCAGCAGTGAATACAGGTAAGGCTCCTCCGCCGACCATTTATGCACGGCTTTGAGCGTGGTCGCCAGGTCGAGAGCGATCTCCTCCGCAGGTCCAGCGCCTACATTAAAGTCTTCTCCGGCGGAACCCTCGAAAACCAGCGATCCTGCGGCATCCAGCAGTTGGGCGGTCAATTTGTGCCCGGCCGTAGCGGCCGTGCCCGCCGCGCCGTAATTCCTGACCAGCAGGCGCAGGTTAAGCTTGCCGTCCGTGCAACTGTCGTCCAGCAGGCTGCGGATGCGTACATCCCGCAGGTGTACGCCAGGAACGGCCACCAGGTACACGTCTCGGAAGATGCCGCTCAGCCGCCACATATCCTGGTCTTCCAGGTAGCTGCCGTCCGACCACTGGAACACCTGCACCGCCAGGCTGTTCTGCCCGCCGTGCAGGTAAGAGGTAATGTTGAACTCCGAGGGCAGGTGAGCGCCCTGGCTGTAGCCGACCATTTGCCCATTAACCCACACGTAGAAGGCCGAGTCGACCCCTTCGAAGACCAGCAAGACCTGTTTGCCGTCCCAGCCCGCCGGCAGTTGGAAAGAATGCCGGTACAGCCCGACCGGGTTCTCCTGCGGCACGTGCGGCGGGTCGACCGGGTAAGGGTAAGCCACGTTGGTGTAGTTGGGCCGCCCGTAGCCGAGCATCTGCCAGTTGGACGGCACCGGAATGCGTTCCCAGTCGTTCGCCCCTTGGGGGTAATTTTCGGCAAAGAAGCCTTCGGGCATCTCCAGCGGCGTGGCGGCGTAGTAAAACTGCCAGTGCCCGTTGAGCAGCTTGAAGTAAGGCGATGCGCTGCGCTCGCCGGTCAGGGCCGAGGCGGCGTCGGCGTACGGGAGCAGGGAGGCGTGGGCTGGTTGGCGCTGCCACGCCAGCACAGCCGGGTTTTGCCAGTCAGGCTGAGGATGAGGGTTGTTCATGGTCTTGTTCTCACTTTCCTGGGAAAATCAAATACCAGGTTGGAGTATACCAAATCGACACATCTTTTTATAGGGTTTTCCTCTTAACTGTCCAAGCCCGGTAAACCTGACCCAAGACTCTGATGTATAATGGAATGTGGCAATGTTGCTTGTTATCAATGCCTGAAATGAGAAGAATAGAATGAGTTTGCTGTTTGATCCAAATGTGGCGTATTTGCTGCTGGTAATTGGCCTGATTGTCGCTATTCTGGCCTTGTTCGCCCCCGGCACCGGGGTTTTGGAAATTGGCGCGCTTTTCATGCTCTTCCTGGCCGGCTACAGCCTCTTCAACCAGCCGGTGAATACCTGGGCGCTGTTAGTCCTGATCCTGGGTGTGTTCCCCTTCTTGTTGGCGTTGCGGAAATCGCGCCAGTATATTTTCTTGGTCCTATCCATCCTGGCCCTGGTGGTTGGCTCGGTGTTCCTCGCCCGCGCCCCTGCTGGCGGTACGGCAGTGAACCCTGTCCTGGCCATCCTGGTCTCGGTGATTGCTACAGTTTTTCTGTGGTTCGTCGGGCGGCGCGGCATCGAAGCTATGCAGCGCCCGGTCACCCACAACCTGGACCGGCTGGTCGGGATGGTTGGCCAGGCGCATACCAATCTCAACCCGGATGGCAGTGTTTACGTCGGGAGCGAGGAATGGAGCGGCCATTGTGATACGTTTGTCCACTCCGGCAGCCGCGTGCGCGTGGTCAAACGGGATGGGTTGATTTTAACAGTAGAACCGGTAGCTCCCCCGGCGCCCGGAAAAGAAGGTTAGTTTTCAGCCAGTCAATCAAGCCCGCCGGTTGGGCGGGCTTATCCTGGCTGTCAAAGATAATTTCAAGGAGAAGCAGGTATGACTACAGCAGTTGCGTCCGTGTATTGCTTGATAGGAGTCGTCGTACTCATCGTGATAGTCTTCCTGGTCAATGCGCTCAAGATCGTGCCGGAGTACCAGCGCCTGGTGGTTTTCCGCCTGGGCCGCTGCATCGGCGAAAAAGGCCCTGGCCTGGTAATCTTGATCCCCTTCGTCGATCGTCCCGTGCGCGTCGACCTGCGCGAGCAGGTGCGTGAAATTCCAGTGCAAACCTCTATCACCAAGGATAACGCCCCGATTTCGATCGATTTCCTGTGGTATTTCAAGGTCTTCGATCCCAAGGGAAGCGTCCTGCAGGTCGGTAACTTCGAGCTGGCTGCCCAGGGTATCGCCACCACCACGCTGCGCGCCGTCATTGGCGGCATCCTGCTGGATGGTGTGCTCTCCGAACGCGAGGCCATCAACAACGCCCTGCGTTCCCGCCTGGACGAGGTAACCGAACGCTGGGGCGTTAAAGTGACCAACGTTGAAATCCGCGAGATCACCCCGCCCCGCGATGTACAGGAAGCCATGAACCGCCAGTTGACTGCCGAGCGCACCCGCCGCGCTGTGGTTACCGAATCGACTGGTACCCGCGAAGCCGCCATCAATGTGGCTGAAGGTGAAAAACAGGCCGCCATCCTGCGCGCGGAAGGTGACAAGCAGTCCAACATCTTGAAGGCCGAAGGTGAACGGCAGGCTCAGCTCCTGCGCGCTGAAGGCTATTCTGCCGCACTGGACAAAATCTTCTCGGTTGCCAAGCTGATCGATCAGCAGACCATGACCCTGCAGTACTTCGACACCCTCAAGACCATGGCTGCCAACCCATCCACGAAGTACATCTTCCCGATGGAGTTCACCAGTCTGTTGAGAAGTTTCATGCGCGGCCAGGAAGATAAGAAATAGGCGAGCTGGATTATTTTACTATAGTGCCGGCTTCCTGGCATGATCTAGGCGAGCTGCGTACGCTGGAGCAGGAGTGTTTCGGGGATGATGCCTGGCCCCTGTGGGACCTGGTCGGTGTGCTCACGTTCCCCGGCGTGGTGCGTTTGAAGGCGGTGGTGGTTGGCAAAATGGCCGGCTTTATCGCCGGGGATGTACGCCCACGCCAGGGTGTGGGCTGGATTACTACCATTGGGGTTAATCCGGCCAACCGGCGGCGTGGCATCGCTTTCGACCTGTTGGCAAGGTGTGAAGAGGCAATGAGCATGCCGGTGGTGCGCTTGTGTGTACGCCGCTCCAACCTGAGCGCCCAGCAGCTTTACCAGAAAGCCGGCTACCGTTTGGCCGGGGTATGGGAAAGGTATTACAGCGACCGCGAAGATGCCCTAGTGTTTCAGAAGGATCGTTGACTTTCCGGCGGAGTCGTACTATTATATAGCTAGTTTTGGAGATTCCCCTATATGCGAGTTGATTGTTCACAATTCAGAGTTTAGTTGTTGAAGGGCACGCGAGATTTTTCGCGTGCCTTTTTATAAAAACCTGAAATTCATCTTTGAAAGGAGATACCCGACCATGGACTCTGGTATGATTGGCAAGATTGACAAGGCCAAGCGCTACGCTCAAGAACGGAAGCGTTTTCACTTCAAGCAGTTTACTGTGACGATGGATGGAGAAAATAATGCGCATACCGTGACTTACCAGAACAAACAATGGCATTGCGATTGCGAATTCTTCCTTACCCACTGGCGCTGCAGTCACACCATGGCTCTGGAATTTATCCTCGAAGGAATGATCGAAGAAGGACAACCATCGGCCGTGTGACCGGTGTTTATAAAAAAATAGAGCGGCGGCCTTCGGACCGCCGCTCTATTTTTTATAAAGAATTTTTATCTTAGAAATATAGCTATCCCCAGCGCCGCCAGGGACAGTCCTGCCAGGATGCCCACGCAGATAGACAGCCACCTGATCTGCTTTTCAATGGTAGAACGGTTGCGCAGCGCCTGTTCCTGCTGCTGAAGGCGCCCCTGCAGGTCGCGCAAGCGTGGCTGCCGTTCTTCCCAGTGGCGCGCCATCTGCTGGTTCTGTTCCTGTAGCGCCTGGATCTGCTGCGACATGCTCTGGATGCGCTGCGAGAGTTCGGCGTGGTATTCTTCCAGGCCGGTGCGCAGTTCGTAAAAGACCTGTTCCAGCCTGGTTTGTCTCCCGTCAATGGCCAGTTCATGTCCCTCTACCGTGCCCAGGCGTTTTTCCAGTTCGCGCAGCGGCTCCATCTCCCCGCCGGCAAAGGCTTCCAACTGGCGCATCAGTTCCTGCAAAGCCGTCGACTGGGTATCCATCTTCGACAGGCTGCTGGATAGAGCGTTCAGCTTCTGCCGGATTTCCTCAAGTTGCTTGCGGTAATCGACCTGCCCTATTACACTCGAAAAGTCGGAACGCAGCGAGGCCAGGGCCGCATCCACGAGGGCAAAGCGCGTCATCAGGTTGTCATAGTCCAGCAGTTCCGAACGTTTGAGCAGCCCAAGCGAGATGTCGTCCCCACTGACCAGGCGCGAAATGTGCTTGAGGGTCGCATCCAGGTTTTCGTTGATGGCGTCCATGCCCTCCAGGCGGATGGACTGCAGGTATTCTATGCCGGATTTGAGCAGCTCTTCTTCATCCGGGAAGGAATTGGAAAAGCCATCCGAGACCATCAGTACCATCACCGGGACGTTCTTACTGACCGGCTCCAGACGCAGGCGGAAATCAGCCGCATTCAGAGAGCATAGCGAGGTGGTCTCATTGTCTATCAGGCGTTCGTCACGCGGGTAAGGCCGATAGGTTTTTCCATTCGGGTCGACGCACAGGATGTCTCCATCTCCCAACTGGAGGTGAAGAATAAAATATTGGGTGACTACCGTGGCCAGGATGGTGGCGCCGTAGACCAGCAAAGGGTATCTTTCCGCCATCTCTTTGGAAGCCGTGCCGCGTTTTTCCAGCAGGCGTTTCAGCTCTTGTTCCTGGAAGGGATTTGCCTCAAGGTCGGCCTTTACCTCCTGCTCCCAGCATTTCAGGATTGTCTGGGGCAGCTCGGCGGCAGCCATGTGCTCTGCCTCTACCAGGTCGCGCAGGTCCGGCAGGCCCTTGATGAATTCTTGCAGCACCTGCAGGGTGATCTGTACAGCAATCCTCGAGCCGCGGTTGGAACGGAAACTACGTTCACCCCCGTGCCCATCTGAAATGGCCATAATCAGCGGCAAGCCATCCTGCGCGCCCGTCCACCATCCGATGGCATCCTGGTTAGGGATGCTGGTCTGGAAATGGTTGGCGCCCCGCACCGATTTTCCGATAGCCCGCCAGGTAGGTAGCGTATCCATAAGCTCTATAGGTATTATACATGGCTTTTGTAAGGTTTTAATTACCAGGACTGCAAACCTGGTGGCGTGTTACTTGAACTTATGGCCAATTTGGCTTACCCGGCAGATAATTTGCCGGCCTGCTTTCTAAAAACTGCCTTCCAGATATGCTGTATACTCGATAGCGTGGAACAGTTCTTCACCAAGGATTATCATGGCGCCCCGTTTGTCTTGTTCGGCCCGGCCCACCTGGCTTCCCTGGCGGGAGTGCTGCTGTTTAACCTGTCTTTTATCCTCGTCCGCCGCTCACCTAACCAGCGCCTACGCCGGACTTTGCGCCTGGGTATGGCAGCCTGGCTGGTGCTCAACGAGTTGAGCTGGCACGTATGGAACTGGGCTATTGGGGACTGGTATGTACAGACCATGCTGCCGCTGCAGTTGTGCAACCTGTTCGTGTTCCTCAGCGCGGTCATGCTGGTCACCCGCAGCCGCAAGATTTACGAGTATGCCTACTTTTTGGGCATCGGCGGCGCCTTCCAGGCCCTGATGACGCCTGATTCGGGCATTTATGGTTTTCCTCATTTCCGCTTTTTCGAGCCTCTCATCGCCCACGGCCTGGTCATCAGCGCCTCGGTCTATCTGACCGTGGTGGAAGGATTCCGCCCAACCTGGAAGTCGATCCCGCGCGCGGTCCTGGCGGGCAATCTTTACCTGCTGCTCATGGCGCTGGTCAATCCGCTGCTGGGCAGTAACTACCTGCTCATTGCTTACAAGCCAGATGTGCCCAGCCTGCTGACCCTTCTGGCGCCCTGGCCCTGGTACATCCTGGAATTCGAAGGGATTGGCCTGGTCACGTTTCTGATCCTCTATCTGCCGTTTGCCATCCGGGACTTGCACAAGTCCCGCCTGGCAGCTACAGGGTAAACCTTGGAGCAGTACGACTACCTCTTTGCCGCGGGCGGGGCGGCCGGGTTGAGCCTGGCCGATCGTCTCACGCAAAGCCCCTTTTTTCCAGGGCAACCCCATCCAGAGTATTTTTCGCTTCCTCGCTGCCCTGTGCATAATCTTTGTATAAACTTAAGGTTGCCAGGAAATTGTGAAGAGCCTTAAAATAATAAGCGCGCTCCCCGCCGCGTCTCGTGCGGGCTTCAGGAAAGAATACCCAAGGAGAAATCATGCCATCCAAACGCAGCTTAAATCTGATCGCCGTCCTGGTCACCCTGGTCGTCAACGGGTTGGCCGACGCCCTGCCCCTCAATGGGCAGACTACCGGGGTGATTTCCGACCGTTTCCCGGTGCTCTTTACCCCGGCTGGCTACGTATTTTCCATCTGGGGCCTCATCTACATCGGCCTGTTGGCGTTTAGCATCTACCAGCTCCTGCCCTCCCAGGCGGCTAACCCGCGCCTGCAACGCATCGGCTGGTGGTTCGCCCTTAGCTGCTTTTTCAATTGCGCCTGGATCTTCCTCTGGCATTTCAACCTTTTCCCGCTCACCCTGGCAGCCATGTTGGGCCTGCTGCTGTGCCTGCTGACCATCTACCTGCGCCTCCATGGCGGCGAGCCGGGCGCCAGCTCGGTTTCGACGGGCGAGTTGTGGCTGGTTAATGTACCCTTCAGCGTTTACCTTGGCTGGATTTCGGTCGCCATGATCGCCAATTTTGCCGTTGTGCTCAACTATTCCGGCTGGAACGCCACCGATATGACCGCTATTATCCTTACTCTCATCATGCTGCTGGTAGGGGTTGGCCTGGGCATCGCCATGACCCTTGTGCGCCAGGAGATCGCTTATCCGCTGGTGTTGGTGTGGGCTTACATCGGCATTTGGTTCAAGCAAACTATGGTCAACCCGTTGGTGGGTATGATCGCCCTGCTGGGCGCCGGGGTCCTGCTCCTGGCGCTGGGCATTTACCGCCTGCGCCGCCTGCGCGCCGAAGCATGACCCCGCTGGCAGGTGGATATCAGCTTCGACCGGTCGACCAGCGCGACCCGGCTGTCCTGGCCGCCCTGCTGGGGGTTTACCGTCAGTGCGAGGATTTCCTGGCCCTTGGGCCACAGGCGCACGCCTCGCCAGAAATGGTGCTAGCTGATCTGGATGTATCGCAGGCCGCCGGCAGCCTGTACTGCGGGATATACGCCTGTCCTTCCGGAGAGCTGATTGGCGTGGTTGACTATCTCCCGGCTGGGTTCGAAGGCAATCCTCAACACGCTTTCCTCGAGCTACTGATGATCGCCCGGCCTTTTCGCGGCCGCGGATTGGGTAAACACATTATTGCCGACCTCGAAGCGGAGATTCGCAAGGATCTTCGCGTAAGCGCCATCCGCCTGGGTGTGCAGGTCAACAACCCCGGCGCCCTGCGCTTCTGGCAGGGCTGCGGCTACCACATCATCCGCCCTGCCGAGCTTCAACCTGACCAAACCATCGCTTACCTGATGGAGAAGCAGTTCTGATTTACCGCCGGCTCTTATTTAACCGGTAGCGTCTTGGATGGCGTGGTGAGCTGGGTCAGCGTCACCGTTAAGGTGGCGCTGGGCGCCAGGGTAGAGGTGGGCCAGGGGGTGAGGGTTGGGCCTGCATCCGCCGGCAGCAGCGGGATGGTGGCAGTCGAGCTGGGCATGCGCGTGGGGATCGATGTTGGGCTGATCTGGATGAGGGTAGCGCTGGGTTTGAACAGCGGCAGCGCTACCGTAACTGACCCCTTAGGTTGAGGTGTTATGGTCGCTCGCTCGCTTAACCAGACCCAGCCGGCGCCCACGCCTAATATCAGCAACGCCAGCAAGGCCAGGGTGGCACAGCTAACCGTCGCCAATCGCCAGGGGAAACTGGCTTTGGCTGGTTGGGGCGCCGCCGCTGGCACGGCGATAGAGATCAGGGTAATGTTGTCGAGCCCGCCGCGCTCGTTGGCCAGGTCGATCAGCGCTTGCCCGGCTGCATCCATGGGCTGTTCCCGGTAGGCCGCCAGTATCTCCCGCCCTTCGACCAGGTCGGAAAGACCATCGGTGCACAGGACCAGGATATCGCCCGGCTCGAGCAGTGTGCCCTGGTTAGCTTCGGCGTGCCCATCGTCTTCCGTCCCGGTCAGGCGCAGGCGGAAATCCGCCCTGGGCGGGGTAGGTGAGCCCAGGTAGCGTCGGATAACGTGAGCGTTGGGGTTACCCTTGACCTGCTCGCGGGTAATCAACCCGCTCGCCAGGGCTTCCTGAATCCAGGTGTGGTCGGTTGAAAGCTGGTGGATCAGCCCATGCCGCAGCAGGTAGACCCTTGAATCCCCGATGGTCGCCGTGAACAGGCGCCTGCCAATAATCCACACGCACGCCATGGTCGCACCCATGCCGCGCTGGTAGAAGTTGGACTGCGCCCGGGTGTAAATCTCGAGGCTGGCTTCCTGGACGGCCTCTTCGATGATGTGGGTAGGATGGCTGCCGTCGCTCTCGGCGATGCGCTGGCTTATCCGGTTGACTGCCATCTCGGCGGCTACTTCGCCCGCCCGGTGTCCCCCAATCCCATCGCATAACAGCGCCAGCAGCACTTTGTGCGTACCCAATTGGAAGGCCGAGACCGCATAGCGGTCTTCATTGTTCTTGCCTTTCATGCCGGGATGCGTCAGAGCGACCACCGGTAAGTGAGCCTGAGCGATGCGATTCATTCTTCTTTTTCGTCTATGGGCGTGACTACAGGTTGGCGGATGCGCCTTGGGTTGGTCAGCTCGAAGCGGAAGGATACCCGCCCCAGGTGGATCAGGTCGCCGTGTTCCAGACGTACGCCTTCCCTGGCCACCGGTGCATAATTTACCCAGGTGCCGGCAACTGATCCGGCATCGGCAATGTAGAAATCTCCTTCTGGCGATTGGAACAGGCGGGCGTGCAGACCGTCCACCGAAGGGTCGTCCAGCACTTGAATGGCCAGCTTTGAATCGCTGCCAAGCGTGATCTCCGGGTGGGAGAGCAGGATGGTTGCCCGCGGGTTTGGACTGCCGGCTTCAGAAATTCCTACCAGGCGCGCCGGGGCGGCTACGCCGCTCGTCGCTCGAGGCCAGTTTACAGAGAGGTGGCTGGCAGTTCTACGCGGCGCATCCTGGGCAATTGGCACCGGTTGGGTGACCGGGTCACTGAATTTCCTCGGTTTACTTTTTACCGCTGTCGAGGCAGGCGGACGTATTGGCGTGACACTTTCAAGGATGGCTTTCCTTTTCCGGCCTACAAACACCAGCACCCCGGCAATGGCAAGGCCTGCCGCCAGGGCGGCGCCCCCAACCTCCACCTTCTGCCAGGGTAATCCCTCGAGTCTGGAAATGATCGTAGCCGGTTTTTCAACGTCTATTTCGACGGGCGATTCGATGCTGGTGCGGCTCAGTCCAAGGTTGTCGATGGCTTCCACCTTCAACATGTGCTTCCCATTTTCTGAATACTCATCGAGAAGCCAATTGAAACGGTCAAAGGGCGCTGTCGTATTTTTCGCCACCATCACCCCATCCACGTACAGGCGGGTCTGCGCCAGCGGGCGTGGGTGATTATCGGGGAACTCAATGATGATCTGGATGGCGGACACTGCCGGCAACAGGCTGGTTTTTTTCTGCGTGCTGTCTTTAATCAGGTTGCGCTGGATCAGTTGGGGAGGGGCTAGGAACATTGGATTAGGCGGTTCGATGCTCAGCGAGAAATCCTCTTCAGGGCTGATGCCTTCAAAGTCGCTGCGCAGGATGTGCACCGAAAGTTTGTGGCTGCCGCCCTGGGTCAGTTCTGACAGGTAGCTCAATGAATAAATATAGCGCAGCGGCTTGAGACAGTCTTCAACCTGTAGATGGGCGGTATTCTCGTTGAAGTAAGTCACCTTGCCACCGGTGTGATCGGCCATGTCCTGCAGCGGGGCGATCGAGTTTGCTGAGGCTTTGTCGTCCGGCGCCACCACCCATACGAAAACGTGCACGCCCTGCTGGGAGGCGCGCTGGGCCAGGTTGGGCAGTTCTTGCAGGTTAGCCGCCGTTGGCACCGGCGTGATGTACAGGATGACCCGTTTTACGTTGGCCTGGGCAGCCGGAGAGGTGGTCAGGTCGAGCGCGTCGGCCAGGCTTTTCGAGCTGGATTGGGAGCTCTTAGAGTCTGGCTGGTAGTCCTGGATGGCTTTGACCCATTCTTTGGGATCATTCGAGCCAGATATCTTCACCCCGGCGTTGGTTGCCAGGTTGAATGTATCCGGCGTGCCTTGCGGCTCGGACTGCACCCAGCTCACCAGGCTGTCCTGGATTTTCTGATAGGTGGCTTTTCCGTCTTCCTGGGTTGCCATGTAAACGGCGGTATTAAGGGCCACCGTAAATTGGATGCCCGGCTGAATTTTTTCCAGGCTGGCTGGCGGAAGGGCTTTTCCATCCTCCTGCACCTGGATCTGCGTGGGTAATAAGTCGTCGATGAAGCTCCCATCTCCATTGAATGGCTCGATGAAAAAGCTGATCTCAGGGAATCGGGTAATAATCGGCGGTGTAATGGCAATATGCCCGCTCTCGCTTGCCACGACAGGTCTGACCGGACCAATCAAAAGGGTAACCAGAATCAGTCCAACGGCGATCCGGAAAATGTAAAGTGGGTAAATTGATCCCTTGTGCATCTGGTTGCTAATCCTTCAGGGATTTGTTTTTATATTGTAACCGAAATGTAAAGGTTATACCTGACGATATCCCTACGAACGCATTTGCCTTCAATTCCCCGGGTGCCGCGCTTGTTTTTCAGCGTCGGTTTTAGCCAGCGGAAGCCAGACACAGAAAGTAGTGCCTTTGCCTTCCTGGGAGGTCACCTCGATCGACCCACCATGGTTGTGGACGATCCAGTAAGCGATGGAAAGGCCCAGCCCAAAGCCGCCGCTCGTGCCGGAGCGCTTGCGCGACTTTTCGCCGCGATAGAAGCGCTCGAAGATGTGCGGCAGGTCCGGGGCCGAGATGCCCGGCCCGGAGTCGCTGACCACCAGTTGGGCGCGCTCGCCAGCCTTGCGCAGCGCCAGGTTGACCTGCCCGCCGGCCGGTGTATATTGGAGGGCATTCCCCACCAGGTTGAGCAGCACCTGTTTTAGCCGGTCGCGGTCGCCGGTCACCTGCACCTGGTCGATCTCCACCATGTGCAGTTGCAGGCGCTCCCCGGCCAGGGTGTGCATTTGTTGGTACACTTCCAAAAGCACCGTGTCCAACTCGACCTGGCTCACGTCCAGCGGCAACCGCCCTGACTCGGCCTGGTTCAGCAGCAGCAGGTCGCCCACCAGGCGGGTCAGCCGGTCGACTTCAGCCTCAATGCTGCCCAAGGATTCGTCATCCGTTTCGCCAATCTTGCGCATCAGGCCTACGTTGCCCTTGATTACCGTTAGCGGCGTACGCAGCTCGTGGCTGACGTCGGCCAGGAAGCGCCGCTGGGCGTTGAACAGGTTCTCCAGGCGCTCCAGCGTTTGGTTAAAGGCCTGGATGAGTTGCCCGACTTCATCTTCACGCGTGGTAGCCACTGGGATACGCCGGGACAGGTCGTCTGCCCGTATAATCTGGGTAGCCACCTGGGTGACGGTTGCCAGCGGCGCCAGGGTCTGCCCTGTGATCAGCCAGGCTGCCAGGCCAGACAGGGCCATGGCAAGGATTGCCAGCAAGATCAGCACCGAGGCCAATGTTTGTTGGGTAATATCAATCACTTCCAGGTTCAGCGCCACCTGCAGAACCCCTACCGGGCCGCGTTCTGTCTTGAGCGGCACGCTCAGCACGCGCAAGTGGGCGCTGCTGCTGATAATAGAATGGAACACTGGCTGCCCTGCGCGCCGCCCAATCTCATCCAGCGGTGAAATCAGCGTAGGCGGGCGGGAAAGCTGGAGTTTATTGTCGTTCCCCCAGATTTGGTAAATCAGGTTATCGGTCAGTTGCAACCCGGCGATCGAGCGCGGGTCGAACTTCCCGCTGCTATTAATGCGAAGCTGAGCCACCAGCCGTTCAGCCGATTGACTCAGCGATGTGTCCATCTGGTCCAGCAAGATCACACTGACCAGGCCGTACACCAGCGCGCCAAAAATCAGCAGCACACCCCCTAACAGCGTGGTATACAGCAGGGTCAGCCGCAGGCGCAATGACATCAGGGAGTCTCACGCAACACGTAGCCCACCCCGCGCACGGTGTGGATCAGGCGTGTTTCTCCTTCATTCTCCAGCTTTTGGCGTAAATAGCGAATATATACGTCCAGGACGTTGCTCTCGCCGCCGAAATCGTAACCCCATACCCGGTCGAAGATCATTTCACGCGTCAGCACCTGGCGTGGATGGCGCAAGAACAGCTCCAACAGGTCGTATTCCTTGGCTGTCAGGGAGATCACCCGGCCTTTGCGGATGGCCTGGCGAGTAGAGGTATCCAGGGTCAGATCTGCAAAGGATAGGATCGGCACCCGGTCGGGCTGGGTGCGGCGCAGCAGGGCGCGCACGCGCGCCAGCAGCTCTTCCAGCTCGAATGGCTTAATCATGTAATCGTCGGCCCCGGCATCCAGGCCCTGGACGCGGTCATGCAGCGTATCCCGCGCCGTAAGCATCAGAATCAGAACATTTCCGCCGGCGCGCAGTCGTTGGCAGACTTCCACACCATCCATGCCCGGCAGCATCAGGTCAAGGACCACCAAATCTGGGCGTCGGTCACGGGCGATGTTCAACCCCGCTTCACCATCCAGGGCATAATTAACCTGGTAGCCTTCGTATGCCAAAGCGCGTCGAAGAACCTTGACGATCGCTTCATCATCTTCGATGATCAGTATTTGTTCTTTCATGAGGCCCTCCCTTCAATAAATAATACCATATTGGTAAATTTTAATGTAGTGTTTATCGATAAATTGGTTCTTTGGGAGTCCTTGTGGTGACCTTCCACGATAAATCCCAATGAGCCATATTTTCAGACAGGTTCCCACTGAAATACGCGCTATAATCAAGCCTGTGATCGCTCCTCCAAAGAATAACCCGACCTGGGTCGATCGTCCGCTGACTTTTCAACGTATGCTGGAAGACCTCAGTCGCTATCCAATGCTTGCGATCGATACCGAGTCGAACAGTCTGTTTGCCTACCGTGAACAGGTTTGCCTGATCCAATTTTCCACCGGACGCTCGGATTACCTGGTTGATCCGTTGGCGCTTCACGACCTGGAAGGCCTGGCCCCGCTCTTTGCGGACCCGGCCATCGAAAAAGTTTTTCACGCTTCCGAATACGACCTGATCTGCCTTAAGCGTGATTTTAATTATAAATTTACCAATATTTTTGATACCATGCAGGCCGCGCGCGTATTGGGACGCCAGGCGGTAGGACTTGGCTCCATGCTGGAAGGCGAATTTGGCATCCTGCTGGACAAGCATTACCAGCGCGCCAATTGGGGTCTACGTCCCCTGCCACATCCCATGTTGGCTTACGCCCGCCTCGATAGTTATTATCTCATCCCGCTGCGTCACCGCCTCAAGGCAGACCTGGAAGCCACCGGGCGCTGGCCGCTGGCGGCAGAAGATTTCCAGCGCCTGTGCAACGTGGATCTGCCCGTGCTTGACAACGGCGTGGATGCATGCTGGCGCGTGGCAGGCAGGCACGAGCTCGATCACCGGCACCTGGCCGTGATCCAGGAACTGTGCCGCTATCGCGACCACCTGGCCCAACTGGCGGATGTGCCTCCCTTCAAGATCTTTGGCAGCGATACACTGCTGCTGATTGCCCAGCAGTGCCCCGCCAACCTGGAAGAGCTGCGCGAGATCTCAGGCATGAACGCCCGCCGGCTGGAGCGGTATGGCGAAGGGCTGCTCAAGGCGGTGCAGACTGGGCTGCAGACCGCCCCGGTTTATCGCCAATCCAACCCCCGCCCGGATGGGGATTTCCTCCAGCGCATAGAGTGGCTGCGCGCCTGGCGCAAAAAGGCCGGGCAGGTGATGGGCGTCGAATCAGATGTGATATTGCCCCGCGACGTAATGGAGGCCATCGCCCAGGCCGACCCACGCAACCTGTCCCAGCTCACCCTGCTGATGAAAGACCTGCCCTACCGCCTGTCTACCTTCGGTGAACAGATTTTGAAAGCCATCCAGCAATGAAAATCCATATCAATGGCGCCGCGCAGACAGTGACTGGTTCGCAGTACCTGGTGGAGGTGAACGGCAAAAGCCTGCTCCTGGAATGCGGCATGTTCCAGGGCAAGCGCGACGAATCTTTCCAACGCAACCGGATCTTTGCTTTCCCACCCAGCAGCCTGGAGGCGGTCATCCTATCCCACGCCCACATCGACCACAGCGGCAACCTGCCCAACCTGGTCAAACAGGGCTATCACGGGCCGATCTACACCTCGCCGCCCACGGCGCGCCTGGGCGACATCATGCTGCGTGATTCGGGCCACATCCAGGAAGCCGACGTGGCCTTTATCAATAAGAAGCACCTGCGCTATGGCTTCGCGCCCCTCGAACCGCTCTACACCCTCGCCGAGGCCGAGCGCGTGGCGCCTTTGTTCCGTCCAATCCACTACGACCAGCCCTTCCAGCCTGTGCCCGGGGTGACCGCCCGCCTGGTCGAGGCCGGGCATATCCTCGGCTCGGCAGCCATCCTCCTGGATGTGGAAGAGAAAAGCCGCAAGTTCCGCTTCTGGTTCTCAGGCGACATCGGGCGCCAGAAACTGCCCCTGCTGTGCGACCCTGTGCTCCCGCAGGCGGCCGATTTCCTGATGATGGAATGCACCTATGGCGATCGCTCGCATCCCGATCCTGAGCTGGCCTACGTCGCTTTTCGCGATGTGGTTCTGCGCACGTTTAGGCGCGGCGGCAAGGTCATCGTGCCGTCCTTTGCCGTAGGCCGCACCCAGGAGCTGGTCTATTTTATGAACCGTATGATTAGCGACGGCGAGCTGCCCTCCATCCCGGTTTACGTCGACAGCCCGCTGGCAGTCGAAGCTTCGAAAATATTCGACGAGTTTCCCCAGTACCTCGATGCCGAAACGCAGCAGTTCGAGCAGGTCAGCCGCCATCCGGCCCTCGAATTCAAGGAGTTGACTTATATCGAAGACGTGGCTGCTTCCAAGGCGCTCAACGATCGCTTTAACTCCATGGTGATTATTTCTGCTTCAGGGATGTGCGAAACCGGGCGCATCCTGCATCATTTGCGCAACAACATCGAGAACTCGCGCAACACCGTCGCCATCGTTTCCTACCAGGCGCCCAATACCCTCGGCCGGCGGCTGGTGGAGGGTGAGAAGCGCGTCAAGATCTTCGGGGAAGAGTTCGACGTGCACGCCGAGGTGGTCAGCATCGAAGGGCTGTCGGCTCACGCCGGGCAGGATATGCTCCTGCGCTACGCCGCAGCCACCCAGGCTTCGCTAAAAAAGCTCATCCTCGTCCACGGCGAGCCGGACGCAGAAGCGGCTTTTCAGGCCAAACTGGCCCAGGCCGGCTTCAGCTCCATCGTCTACCCGAAATGGTTCGATGTAGTTGAGCTATAGGCGGTCGATCTTTTATTGAGAGGTCATTGATGAAAAATTGGATTAAAGGGAAATACAAACACATTATCGCCTGTGCGGTTCTACTCGTCTACGTTTTTACCGCCAATCCGCTGTACGTCCGTTTTATTCTCAAAGATGGAAAGCCGCTGGGGACACAGGTGGCCTTGCCAGCTCCTTCTAAAGATAAAGACGTCGTCTTCGTGCTTGACAACCTGATCCAGCCCCTGCGCATCAACGGGCAGGACCTCTACGATCTAAGAGGCTACGCCTTTTTCCAGGCCAACCACGAGCAAGAAAATACTATCACGATCATTCTTAGCTCGAAGGCTGGGAATATTGCCTTTCCTACCCATACGGTGGCCAGACCTAATATGATCGAGTCCTACCCGGGGTACGACAAGAAAATGGACCACGCCGAGTTCAGCCTGCTGCTCTCGCAGAATGTGCTTTCGCCTGGGACGTATCGGATTGGCATCCTGCTGCAGAATAAAAATGGCCCCGGCCAATCCTATGTATTGACCGGTGGTTCTATCAAAAAAACGCCTAACACCCTCACCTACACCCTTACACCCTGAAAAGGTCTTTAAGATGAAAGATAACTTAAAAGGATTATCTTTACCTTTATTAGTCGCGGCTTACCCGATCTTATTCCTGTATGGGCATAACGCTGCCAATCTCACGCTTGGCAGCCTGGTCATGCCGTTGGGTTATTCACTGCTGGCGGCTGCACTGGCTTATGGCCTGTTCTACCTTTTTCAGCGCAAAGCCGCCTCTGCCAGCCTTTCGGCGGTAGCCTTCCTGCTTTTATATTATTTCTATGGTTCGATCTATCATCTGCTCATCCAACCGGATAAGTTCCCCGTCTACCATTTCATCCTGTTACCCCTGGTGATCGCCGTGGCTTTTTATGCCGGTTACTTCATCTCGAAGATCAAAGCGGTCCCTGCGTCCGTGGTGCAGAAGATCTTGCTATTCGCTTCCGCCTTCCTGGTGGCTTACAATGTGGTCATCATCCTGCCGGTAGAGTGGCAAAGGGTCCGCCCGAAGCCGGCCGCCGACCCGGTGGCCAGCGCGGCCAAGGTCGTTGATATCAACAAAAAATACCCGGATATTTACTACGTCATCCTCGACGAATATGAACGCTTTGACATCCTGCACACCTATTGGCATAACGATGACGTCGACCAGTTTGCCGCTTTCCTCAAGCAGAACCACTTCTTTGTGGTTACTAAAACCCGCACAGCCACCATTAACACACAGATTGAATTGGCCAGCCGGCTGAACCTCCAGCAGTACAACGAAAAAACCGACGTCAAGGTCACTCTGGCTGCCCTGGATAACAATAAAGTCATGCAGGTGGTGAAATCTTACGGCTACACCACTGCCGCATTGGACATGTCCTTTCCGAACATCACCGCCGATTACCACATTAATTACGATCCGCAGCAGGTAGCCGGCATGGCGGTCGACGAGTTCCGCCAGACTTTCCTGGACGACACCATGTTCAACGCCTTTCTTGGCTATTTTCAGGATGCCGACGTCAGCGAAATCAAACAGCGTGACCTGCTCCTGTACACGCTCAACCAGACCGCCGACCTTTCCACGCTCAAATCGCCCAAGTTCGTTTTCACCCACGTCCTGCTGCCGCACCTGCCGTTTATCTTCGATAAAAATGGTAACCTGAATCCCCCGCAGGATAATTACGACTGGCATTTCTATCTGGGTCAATACCAGTACACCACCAAGCTGGCCGAGCAACTGATCACTAAGCTGTTGGCGAACGCCGACCCGAACAACCCACCGGTGATCATCATCCAGTCCGATCACGGCGCCCGCAACATGCAGCGCAAGTCCAAAGACAACATCCTCATGGACGGCTATCTGGAAAACTACCCCATCGATTACGCCTACGACAATTTCAACGCCATGTATTTGCCAGGCATCGACCCGTCAACGCTTTCCGACAGCATGCCGCCGATCGACAGCATGGTGCTCGTGCTCAACCACTACCTGAACGCCGGGGTCTCGCTGGGCCCATCGGCCAAATAGTTTTTTTTCGATTATAATAACCCCCAAGTCGGAGAGGTGCCGGAGTGGCCGATCGGGGCGGTCTCGAAAACCGTTGTGGCGCTCGTCGTCACCGTGGGTTCGAATCCCACCCTCTCCGCCTTTTTTAATTAAGATACTCCCTGACCGAGGGCGTTGCGTGCGTGACCCTCTCCGCCTTTCTTTTAACTTGCAAAGGTTTCCAGATGGCCTTCGCAAGGTTCTCTTAATCCTCCACAGGATACTGCGTGACCCTCTCCCTGATTAAATTGTTTAGTATCGTTTTTCTTTTCCTGGTTGAGCGTCGGGAAGCGCTGATTGATACGCACCAACCGCTAGATCAAGCTATGCGGTAGCCTGCCCAGCAAGGTCTGCTTCTGGAGGTGGGTTATAGTATCTCCAGAAACCTGTTTTTCTTGTGGAATAGAATTTTATGATGAGTTTTGACCTACACTCTCGCCTGGAATTATTGCATCTCTTGTTCTGACAGATTTTTCAATATGTTGCACATTTTTTCCGACCATGTCATTCATTAAGGCTCACACTCATAATTAATTCTATGGCTAGCTTCGAATAGCTAACAAAGTCTCGTAAGCTGCTTGTTCTGATGGAATAGTAGGTGCAAACTCGAGACCTATATATCCTTCATAACCCGATTGCTGCAAGGCTATAAAAACATTTTTATAATTGATCTCACCAGTTCCAGGCTGATGCCGCCCTGGAACATCAGCTACATGTACATGACCAATGGCTTCCAGGTTATAAGTTAGGGTGTTGATTAGGTTTCCTTCCATCACCTGCATATGATAAATATCGAATAGCAAGCGAATTTGTGGGCTACCTACTTCTCGTATTAAATTAAACCCCATTTCGGAGTGATTGAGAAAATAGCCTGGGTGATCAACATATGTATTTAATGGCTCTAAAGCTAAGGTAATATGAGCTCTCTCTGCTATAGGAGCTAACACTTTGAGGCCCTCCAAAACACTCTGGTATTTCTCATCGGGAGAAAGCTCTGGAAATTGAAAACGAACTGATCGATCCCCTTTTAATTCATCGGTTGTTAATAGAAGTGTAGATACTCCCATTTCCTGAGCTTTTTCGATACTCTTTTGAATTCCAGCAACAAAGTTATCCCTATGAGCTGGATGGATTAATATCCCACCCAAATTAGATTGAAAGGCTGCAATTTTAA
>Ga0315282_10005905_pt1 | contig 20682 bp, 17 predicted proteins | sample YL17G07_20_MG_FD_203693 | JGI IMG/M metagenome (GOLD analysis project Ga0315282, IMG submission 203693) | Sediment microbial communities from Yellowstone Lake, YNP, Wyoming, USA - YL17G07_20 | ecosystem: Environmental > Aquatic > Freshwater > Lake > Sediment | place: USA: Wyoming | collected... | reverse complement strand
AAGGCGGAGAAGTAACTCCGACTAGCGCTTCAGTATGCAAGTCGTCAGTTGAAACGCCCACCCACTCTTGGTACTGTAGACGGGCAGGGCAGAGTCGCCCGCAGGAAAAATACATGCTCGAGCTTGGAGGGAAATCAAGATGAAGAAAGCTGTCATACTCCTTACATTCCTGGCTTTCCTTTCGGCCAACGTGTGGGCTGCGCAGGATCAGACGACCACACCGCCGCCCGCTGCGAAGACCAAGTCCACTACCCAGAAAAGCACTGCTACTGCGCCCAAGACGGGGACAACGCATCCGAAGCCTGCGGCGCAAATGACCACGACGCCTTCGGGGTTGCAGTATCGGGACGTGGTGGTGGGCAAAGGAGCGCAACCCAAAAACGGCGACACCGTAGTTGTGAATTACACGGGAAGGTTTACGAACGGGAAGGTTTTCGACACCTCGGTAGGCAAACAGCCGTTTGAATTCAAGCTGGGTCGTGGCGAAGTGATCAAGGGTTGGGACGAAGGGGTGGCCTCGATGCACGTAGGTGGGAAGCGCAAGCTCGTCATCCCTCCCGCTTTGGCTTACGGAGCGGGCGGCTACCCGAGAGTGATTCCCCCGAATTCCACGCTCACCTTTGATGTCGAGTTGCTTAACATCAAGTGACCCTCCTGCCGCTGCGGCGCTTCCGGGCGCTGCAAGTTGCAGTCATTCCCGCGAAAGCGGGAATCCATCCCGGCGAAAGCGGACGTGGGAAGGATTGCGGAGTGGATTCCCGCTTTCGCGGGAATGACCAGCGTTTGGGGAATGATGCCATTCCAAATGACACCAATACCGACGGCTAAGAGCGGGCAAGAGTAGGGGGCGCGAATTCGTAAGTTATGTTACTCTACGGAGTGAGTCCCGCGACAAGGTTTTGGCCCGTGGGACCTCTCTTATGGCCCTGATTGCTCCCTCGCTGCTGGCGGCTGATTTCGCTCGACTCGGAGAGGCGCTCGACATCATCAAGGCGGCGGGTGCCCCGATGTTCCACGTGGAGGTGATGGACGGCCATTTTGTGGAAGATATTAGCGCCGGGCAACCGGTCGTTCGCCGTCTGCGGCAAGCCACCGACCTGATTCTGGACTTGCACCTGCTCATCGAACGTCCGGAGCGCTACATTGCTGAATTCCTCGAGTTGGGCGCGGATCGTATTTCGGTTCACCCCGAGGCCACCACGCGCTTGCACAGGGTTTTGGAGCAGATTCGCAAGGCGGGGGCCAAGGCGGGGGTTGCCTTGAACCCGGCGACGCCCCTCGAGACAATTGTCGACATGGTTGGGGATTTCGATTATCTTTCAATCTTGTCCTCGGATGCGGGATTGAGCGAGCGGACCTTCATCCCCAGAGCGGTGGAGAAAGTGCGCGCGGCAGCGTTGTTGCGTGATGAGCGGCGCGCGGATTTTGCCGTTCAAGTCGAAGGCGGCATCCGCTTCCAGCATCTGGAGCAACTTACTCGAGCCGGCGCAGACATCCTGGTGGCTGGGTCAGCCATCTTTAACAGTGATGACCCAAAGGCGCGCTTGGGCGAGATGCTGCGCTTTGTTTCCGCCTCAGCGCCGATGTCCAAAGTATGATGAACGCGAATGAGGAGTGAAGACGCTGTCGAAACGAATTAGCAAGAAAGCATGGAAGCGCGCGGCCTGGTTTTTGTGTCTAGCCGTGCTGGGTGGCGTGTTTCTTCCCGGATGTCTTTTTCATCGCCATCGGCGCTCGGACTTGGCCTCCGCTGTCAATCCTGGCGATCAGCCGGACAAGATTCTTTACGAAAAGGCGACCAACGAGATAGTGCACGGTCGTTACGACGTGGGCCGTCTTACTCTTCAGACCCTCATCAATACGTATCCGGACAGCGAGTATCTGGCCAAAGCCAAACTTGCCATCGCGGATTCATACTACGAGCAGGGAGGAATCTCAGGTCTCACGCAAGCAGATGCGGAATACAAGGACTTTATCACTTTCTTCCCTACGGCCCCCGAGGCGCCGGAGGCTCAATTCCGCGTCGGCATGTCGCATTTCCGCATGATGGCCAAGGCTGACCGGGACCAGACCGAGGCTCGCCTGGCGGAAGCCGAGCTCAAAGAGTTTCTGTTGAAATATCCCGACAACCCCTTGACCGTGCGCGTCAAGGCGCGCCTGCGGGAGGCACAGGAAGTCCTGGCGCAAGGGGAGTTCGAGACCGCGACTTTTTACCAGGCACGGGGGGCGTATCGCGCGGCTCGAGGACGCTTCAAGGAGATTGTCGAGAAGTACCCCAACTTCAGTATGGGGGACGAGGCCCTGTATGGATTGGGTCAAACCTTGGAGCAGCTAAAAACCCCCAAAGAGGCGGTTCCCTACTACTCGCGCCTGGTGGGTAATTTTCCTCTCAGTCCGCGGATGGAAGCGGCGAAGGAGCGCCTTGTGGCCATGGGGCAACCGGTTCCCAAGCCCACCAAGGCCACGTTGGCGCGAGCGGAGGCGGATCGAGCCAGATTGCGGCCGAAGGGCCTGCTTGGAAAACTGACCACGGCGATGGCCACCGCCCCCGATACCAGCGCTACCTTGCGGGGCCCCGTTCAATTAGGACGGGCGCCGGCTAGTGGTGTGGAATTGGCGAAAGGGGTGCCTGCCGCTCCCCCTGTTCCCAACGCTTCGATTATTGTTCAGCCTGTGGGTGACACCGGCTTGAGTTCTGGAAAGGCGGTTGAATCCAAGCCGGCCACCGACAGGCCGAGCCAAGGCGCCAGCGCCGCCGCCCAGGACAACAGTCCCAACCCTCCAGCCAGTGAGAGCAGTTCGAAGGGGCAGGAGAATAAATTGAGCGCTTCCAGCAACCAGAGTGACTCCAAGGCAGGGGAGAGCAATTCCAGCTCTGCTCCTCAGGGGCCATCTGGAACCGATGCACCTCAAAAGAAGAAAGGCCGATTCCACTTCCTGAAGAAGGTTATCAAGCCCATCTGATTGACCAATCTGTGACAGGTAGCGCGGGCGTCTCGCCCGCTGTGAAGGTGCGAAAAAATCCCCGTAGGGGCATACCATGGCGTGCCCCTGCCTTGATTCTCGATGGGGTAGACGAGCCGAACTCGCTCACTGTCGATTTTTTCACACCTTCTGTGGCGGGAGCGCCCCGCTCCCGCACGCTCGTAGCGCTGACCATTAGGTCAGCTTGACGGATGCCGACCTAAAGATCGGCGCTACGAGAAAAGAGCTCCATTGCAACCGCAGACGAGTTGCAAGAGGGGGCGGGCAGAGCCAGCCTTGAGCGCAGACGTCTTTTCCGTGCAGTCCGGGCGCGCAGGCATCGAATCCAGGGGAAGCGGCAGGTAAGCCAACAGATCCAAGGAAGCAGGGTGGATGGAGAGTTCTATGAGGAGTCGCTTGAAGTGAGGCGCTTCCGGGTTTTTCCGGGTACGGAGAAGGCGAATGTGGCCCCTTCCTGGGCCACCCAGCTCGCTCGCGAAAGGCCACCCGAAAAAAAGGCCTCAGCGGAGGCCGCTGGGTGTAGAATCGGTGGCGCCCAGGATGCGAAAAAGGAAATTCTGAGTAATCGGGTACGCAAATCCTGTATCAGAAAGGAGCACCATGACGATTTCATTGACCCATGCCGGCGACACCCTAGTCCTCCGTGTCGCCGGGCGCCTGGATGCCATGACGTCGCCGGAATTCGAGAAAACGTGCCAGCAGTGCATCAACTCCGAAAGCCGACGAATGGTGGTGGATCTCGAGGGCGTGGACTACATCAGTAGCGCAGGACTGCGGGCTATCCTTCTAGCTGCAAAGGCGGTCCAAGCGGGCGGCGGCGTATTGGGGCTCAGCAGCCTCCGTGGCGCTGTCAAAGACACACTGGAAATGGCCGGTTTCTGCGCCCTATTTCCGGTCTATGATTCCATGGAGGCAGCCCTTGAGCCGTGCTGACGCCGCTCCTCCTACGCCACACTCCGACACGCTAAAACTGACTCTGCCCAACGAAATGCCGTACCTGCCGCTGGCCCAGTCGTTCGTCCGGGAAGTTGCTGCCCACTTCGGCTTCCAGGGCGCCAGTCTGAGCCAGATCGAACTAGCTGTGGAAGAGGCCGTCACCAACGTCATGCAGCACGGCTATGATGCCGAAGAAAGTCAGGCCTTCGACATCATCTGCGAACACCTTCCGGGCGGCATCCGCATCGTCATTCATGAAATGGGCATGCCGTTCGATCCGAGCCATATCCCCGAGTATCGGCCCGGCGAGTCCGCCGGCTTGGGCGTGTTCTTGATGAAGACCATGATGGACGATTGCTCCTTCCACAACCTCGGCCCCTTGGGCAAGGAAACGCACCTGATCAAGTATCTGCCCGGGCCTGCCGGCGATGCCGGCGTTCCCGCGGCGCCTCCCGCGGTCGAACCGGCCGTCACCGCGCAGAAGATTAATTACAGCGTGCGGCTCATGCGCGAGGAGGAAGCCATCGAGATCTCCCGGTGCGCCTACAAATCCCATGGGTACAGCTTCTTCGACGACCACATCTATTATCCCGAGCGCCTGGTTGAGTTGAACCGGAGCGGGGAATTGATCTCCGCCGTGGCAGTCACCGAGGACAACGTGTTCATGGGCCATGCCGGCCTCCTCTACCAGTACCCGGAAGACCGCATCGCCGAACTTACCTTCGTCTTCGTAAACGTGGAGTATCGCGGGCAGGGCGCCCTCACCCGGCTCCAGGAGTTCCTCCTCGCTACGCCGAAGCCACGTGAGTTGGCCGGGATCTATGCGTACGCGGTGGCGAACCACGTCTTTACGCAGAAGTCGTTGGCACGGGGCGGCCTCAAGGACTGTGGCATCCTGCTGGCCACCAGTCCGATGAGCTGGAAATTCAAAGGCATCCCCGGTGGCACATCGCAGCGTATCAGCGTAGTGCTGGCTTTCAAGTACATGGAAACGCCCCGCCGTTTGACGCTGTATGCGCCGGCCCACCATCGTGACATGGTGGCCAAACTCTATCGCAACCTGGGCGTTGAACATGACTTTGACACACCACCGCTCGCGGGGCCGGCCGCGGGGGCGCCGGAAATCCTGAGCAGTGTCAACCCGGCCGAAGGCTGCGCCGAGATCTTCGTGGCCCGTTACGGCGATGGGGTGGTCCGCCAGGTCCGGAAGCTGTGGCGCGGCTTCTGCCTCCAGCAGGTAGCCGCAATCAACCTGTTTCTGAACCTGGAAGACCCGGGTACCTTCCTGCTGACCCAGGAGTTCGAGAAGCTGGGCTTTTTCTTCGCCGGCATCCTGCCCCGTGCCCGCGTGGGTGACACTCTCATCCTCCAATATCTCAATAACGTCGATCTCGATTACAGCAAGATTGCGGCATATACGGAATCGGCCAAGGAGATCTTGGCCTACATTCAGGCGCACGATCCGGTCAGCACGATCTGATGTTCCCCGAGTTGCAAGGCAGCAAATATTGCCACGTGAATCTGGAGGCCGAGGCCGTCCGCTGGAGCGCTGAGCATCCCGAGTTGTTCTCCGGCGGGGATAATCCGCTTCTCGATGCCGCTGTCTGCCAGCGCATGATGGATGAGATTCACCGCCGCTACGGTGTGGTCTGGTCCCACGGCGGATATCTGGAGAACCGCAATCGCCTCTTGCGCGGAAGCTATCTCGAAGCTACTGGTAACTTTCTGCACCTGGGCGTGGATTGCACGGTGCCGCAAGGAACCCGTGTCGCCGTGGGATTTCCGGCCAAAGTCATCCTGGTGGACCACGACCCGGACCGCGACGGCGGCTGGGGAACGCGCGTCTTTCTGACCTCAGACGGGCCGGCGTTCGTGTATGCCCACTTGCAGAACGTAGGAGTGAGACCCGGCCAGGCCCTGGCGCCTGGCACAGTTTTAGCCGAGGTGGGAGGCCCGCCAGAAAACGGCAACTGGCACCCCCACCTGCACGTCCAAGCCATCCGCGCTGGGCTGTTCCACCAGATCCTCCTCGAGCGCTTCCAGGAACTCGACGGTTACGGGCGCCCCGATGCGGTGACCGAGTTGCGGCAGGACTTTCCCGATCCCTGGCCTTACCTCGGTTTGTAAGGCTCGCCTGAAGTGCGCGGAAGGAAACCCATAGAAGAACCTTCCGGTGCATCCCGGGGCCTGTCTACGCTTTGGCGGGGCATTCTACGGGTTTGCCGCGCGCTCCGATGTTCGTGGGGTAAACCTCGCTGATCCCGGGGATGTCGCGCACCGACTTCGCCCCCAGCAGATCCCGGATCTCCACCAGCATCGCCTTGACTTCCTATCTTTGAAGTGATATTGGTTTCATGCGTTAGATCGCGACCCGGCATTGGTGGGAGGCCGTGTGGCCCGGTTGATCCTGATCGCAGACGATAGCCCAACTATTCAAAGGAAAGCCCAAAAAATTCTCGAAGGCCAAGGCTTTGAGGTTGAAACCGTTTCAAATGGCGTCGCGGCGATCAAGAAACTGCCCACCTTGCAGCCTGTTCTCGTGCTGGCCGACGTGTCTATGCCAGGCAAGGATGGTTACGAGGTTTGTGACTTTGTAAAGACCTCGGCGAATTTGGTCCACGTGCCCGTGCTGCTTGTGGGAAGCGACCTTGAACCGTACGATGAGCAGCGGGGTACGCAGGTCAGGGCTGACGGAATTATCAAGAAGCCCTTTACTCCCCAAGACTTGATCGCCATAGTAGCGAAGTTCACAGCCCCGGCATGCCCATCCACCCTTCCGGGCACGCTGGCTGCTCCGTCCCCTGCGGAGCTGCCCGAAGTCTCGCCAATGGGCGCTGGACCGGAACGCTCCACAACAAGCCAGGAGCAGGATTTGGCTGCGCTTCTGGCAGGCTCGGCTTTTGCGGGACGACCGCTTGATGAAATTCCCGCGATGCCGCCTGAGCCTCTGCCTGATATTTTTCTCCAGCCTTCGTCTGAGCCTGTGCTGCAAGCTTCGCCGGAAACATCGCTTGCACCCACCGAGCCGTTCCCGGGCTTCGCACTTGGAGTGACGCCCGAGCCGGCCCCAGAGCGCGTCCCTGAAGCCGCGCCGGAGCCGATTTGGGTGAGTCCCGAATTGATTTCCGGGACCGCACCGGAGACGTTGACCGAGCCGAGTCCGGTTTCTGCTGAGCTCGCCACAGAGCCTACTGCTGAAGCTGTGCCGGGGCCGATTGGGGTCAGTCCCGAATTGATTTCCGAGACCGTACCGGAGACGTTGACCGAGCCGAGTCCGGTTTCTGCTGAGCCCGCCGCAGAGCCTACTGCTGAAGCTGGGCCGGGGGCGATTGGGGTCAGTCCCGAATTGATTTCCGGGACCGCACCGGAGACGTTGACCGAGCCGAGTCCGGTTCCTGCTGAGCTCGCCGCAGAGCCTGCTCCTGAAGCCGCGCCCGAGACGGCTTCGGTCAGTCTCGAATTGATTTCCGAGGCCGTTCCGGGGGCTACGCCCGAGCAGGTATCGGTCGTGCAGGAGCCAGTCGCAGAGTCAGGTTCGCCCTTGACGTTGGAGCCTGTACCCGAGACGGCTCATCTTCCAGCGGAGGCTGCACCTGAGACGCCCCCGGGTGTCCCCCTTGAAGGAATCCCTCCTCTAACCAAACCTATCCTGGAGGAAGAACCAGTGGAGCCAATTCATCTCGATGTCTCCCCGCCAGAAACCGTGGCGGGGCCGGCGCCCGCCGCCGAGCTGACTCCGGCGAGCGCGGAAGCGGCAGGCACGCCTTCTGTGATCGACCCGGAGTGGGTTCACGTTGTTGTGCAAAGGGTTGTCACAAAAATGGCGCCTTCAATCCTTTCCCCCGAACTTGTTAAAGATCTCGTCCGTATACTCACGGAAGAGATCAGTGCCGACCTGGCGGGCCCTTCACCCAGCAGCGACGCACGGGGTCCGGCTGGCCCTTGACTTTTGCTCACGCTGACAGGGCCGGATTCCTTGACATCCCGCGCGCAAATCCTCAACAATGGCGAGTTCTCCCTAGCTGTTAGCGATTAGCTATGAGCGGTCAGCAAGGAAGGGGCTGATAGCTCACGGCTGAAAGCTGAACACGGTACGCTGAAGTCGAAAGGTAAAAGTCATGCGTTGGAGTCAAACATTCATTCCCACTTTGCGCGAGGATCCTGCGGAAGCGGAGGTGCCCAGTCATCGTTTGCTGTTGCGGGCCGGTTACGTTCGCCAGGTGGCGGCGGGAGTTTACGCCTATCTCTTTCTGGCGCAAAAATCCCTTCTCAAAGTGATGCAAATCATCCGCGAAGAGATGAACGCCATCGGGGCGCAGGAGTTTTATTTGCCGGCTTTGAATCCTACCGAGCTTTGGAAAGAGTCCGGGCGTTACGAGGCTTACGGCGAGACGCTGTTCAAGTTCATGGACCGGAACAAGCATGAAATGTGCCTGGGAGTGACGCACGAAGAGGAGATGACGAACATCGCGCGCAGCGAGTTGCGCTCGTACAAGCAACTGCCTCAGATCTGGTATCAAATCCAGGAGAAATTCCGCGACGAGCCGCGACCCAAGTCGGGGCTGCTGCGCTTGCGTCAGTTCTGGATGAAGGACTCGTATTCCTTCGACCTGGACGATGCCGGGTTGGAGATCAGCTACCAAAAACATTTCGAAGCCTACCGGCGAATTTTCGACCGCTGCGGGCTGAAGTACGTAATTGTGGAAGCGTACTCAGGGACGATGGGAGGTACACACTCGCATGAGTTTGCCGCGCCCACCGACGCAGGCGAGGACTCCTTGGCGATTTCTGAGTGCGGCTACGCGGCCAACCTGGAGAAAGCGGAAGGCAAGGCGCCGGCAGTCGAGGATTTGCCCGGCGACGCGCCCCCTGAGTCGTTCCCCACTCCTGGCCAGAAGACCATTGAGGCTTTGGCAAATTTCACGGGAGAAAGTCCGGCGCGGTTGATGAAGACGCTGGTTTACGTTGTGGAAAGCAAGCCGGTGGTCCTTTTGCTGCGTGGCGATCACACACTAAGCGAGACGAAGCTGGCGGCCGCCTTGGGCACGGAGATTTTCCGGCCCGCGACACCCGAGGAGGCATGGGAGTTGCATGGTGCCCACATCGGCTCACTGGGGCCGGTGGGACTTAAGGGAGCAAGGATCCTGGCGGACCGGGCGCTCGAGGGGCGAAAGAACCTCATCACCGGCGCCAATCGTGATGACACGCACCTCCGCAATGTTACGCCGGGGCGTGATTTCCAGGCCGAATATCGTGACCTGCGGGTAGCGACGGCGGGCGATCTCTGCCCGCGCTGCGGTCAGCCGATGCAAATTCGCGTCGCCGTCGAATTGGGGCACATCTTCAAGCTGGGCAGGCGTTATTCCGAGACGATGCGTGCCACGGTATTGGACGAAAACGGTAAGGAGGTTCCGCTGGTCATGGGGTCGTATGGAATTGGCGTGGAGCGCATCTTGAGCGCCGCGGTGGAGCAGAACCACGACCAGGACGGCATGTTCCTGCCGCGGGCGATTGCGCCTTTCGACGTCATTCTGACGGCGGCCAACATGGATGACCCCCAACTGTGCGAGGCGGCGGAGGAACTTTACGAAGAAATGCTGGCCAACTCGCTGGACGTGCTTTTTGACGAGCGGGGGGAGCGGCCAGGGGTCAAGTTCAAGGATGCGGACCTGATTGGGGTGCCCTACCGAGTTACTTTGGGCAAGCGGAAGTTCGCGCAGGGGTTGGCGGAAATCTTCCAGCGCTCGACAAAGCAAGTTCGCGATGTTAAGCTTACAGAGGTCGTAAAATGCCTGCAAGTGGAGTATCTTGGTTAAGCAGCAAGAGCTCAACGAGGTACCGGCATGCGGCGAACCGAAGAGGCTTCAGGACGGCTGAAGGTTGTCTTTTCTTTGGCAATTGTGGTGGCAGTTGCCTTTGTTGCCATCAAGGTCATCCCCGTTTACGTGAACAATTATCAGCTTGAAGACCACATCCGGCAGCTCTCCATTCAGTTGGCAGTACGAACCCGAGCCACCACGCCGGATGAGGTAAAGAATGAGGTGGTTGCGTACGCCCAGGATCACGGAATCCCGCTTGCCGCCGACAGTGTCAAGGTCACGGTCGGAAGTCACGTAATGATCGATTTGGACTACACGGTGCCGGTAGACTTGATGGTTTATACTCTCAAGCTTCACTTTACGCCATCGGCGGAGAACCGGTCGCTATAACCCGTGGTTCGAAATGCCCCAGCATCGCGTTCCAATCCCCGTCCTTTCCGAAAGCAGAGACGGTCACGCCTGGGAGGTGTAGGGGACGGGAAGAAAAGTCTCGTAGCCGCCTGCTTGCTGGGTCTGCTCGCCTTCCTAGGCCTTTTCGTTTATTACTACGTCCGATTCTCCCGCCTTATTGACGCGCGTCTGAGTGGAGACATCTTCAATAATGCTTCTCTTGTTTTCGCGGCGCCCACGCCGGTTTTCGTAGGTGAGGCGTGCACCCCTGCGGAGATCGCCCAACTTCTGCGCAGGGCCCTTTATGCCGAAAGTGGCGGGACTTCCTCGGTCGGCGTCTACAAGTTGGCGGAAGACAGGATTGAAATCACCCCCGGCCCCATTTCTTTTTTCACCGGTGGAGTTAATCCAGAAGGCCCGGCCCTCTTGGCGTTTCGAGGTGGCCGCGTGGTTTCCATCACTTCGCCTGACGGCTCCAGGAGTTTAGAGAGCTACGATCTCGAGCCCGAGGTGATCACCACGCTGTTCGACAACAACCGCTCCAAGCGGCGCCTGGTGCGTTACCAGGACCTCCCGAAAGTGTTGGTGGATGCAGTGCTGGCAGCGGAAGATCATCGCTTCTTCTCCCACCATGGGGTGAATATTTTCCGCATCCTGGGAGCGGCCGTGGCCGACATCCGGGCAGAGGAGAAAGTGCAAGGCGGCAGTACGCTGACCATGCAGTTGGCGCGCGGCTTTTTCTTGACCCCTCAGCGCGTTTGGCGACGCAAACTCGAGGAGATCTTCCTGGCTCTCCTGTTGGAACAGCGCCTCAGCAAGGAACAGGTTTTGGAGCTTTATGCGAACCAGATATACCTTGGCCAACGGGGCAGTTTTTCCATTTATGGCTTCGGCGAAGCGGCCAACGGGTATTTCAACAAAGACGTCGGGAGCCTGACGTTGCCCGAGGCGGCCTTCTTGGCGGGCCTGATCCGCGGCCCCAATTTGTATTCACCTTACCGGCGGGCAGCCAGGGCACTGGAACGACGCAACTACGTGATCCGGCAGATGCTCGAGCTGGGTATGATTACCTCCCAGCAGGCTACGAGAGCCTCGGCAGCGGCTTTGGGGGTGGTCAATCAAAACGTGGAAGGTCTGGAGGCGCCTTACTTCGTAGACCTGGTGCGCGATCAGTTGCTCACCCAGTTTTCCGAGCGGGATTTGATTTCGCAAAGCTATCGCATTTATACCACCCTCGATCTCGATTTGCAGAAAGCGGCCTCCGAGGGGGCGCGCCTGGGCATTAGCGAAGTGGACCAGGGAATAAGGAAGGCAAGGCATGCCAAGCCGAGCGCGGTCCAGGATCAGAATCAGCCCCAATTGGCCCTGCTGGCTCTGGACGCGCACACGGGGGAGATTAAGGCCCTGGTGGGCGGGCGCGACTATGCTAGTAGCCAACTTAATCACGTTCTGGCCAAGCGCCAACCAGGTTCATCCTTCAAACCCTTTGTCTACGCGGCTGCGCTCAGTTCGGGTGTGGATGGCTCGCAGACGCTCATAACCCCCGCCACCGTGCTGAACGACGAGCCGACCACCTTCCAATTCGGCGACGTCACTTACGAGCCTGAAAACTACAAGCAGGAATACCACGGCCTGGTGACCTTGCGCGAGGCCCTCACCCACTCGCTGAATGTGGCCACGGTCCACTTGGCGGAAATGGTTGGGTATGACAAGGTGCGGGACCTGGCGATAGCCGCAGGAATCAACAAAGACCTGCTGGCCACACCCGCCATGGCGCTGGGCTCCTATGTGGCTACGCCGCTGGAGATTGCCAGGGCTTATACGATTTTTTCGAATGGCGGCCAGTATGTTGAGCCGAGGTTCATCCTTGAGGTGAACGATTCCACGGGAAAGACTCTCTGGAGGAATTCCGTAGTCACCCGGCCTGTGCTCGACCCCCGCGTGGCTTATTTGATGGTGGACCTGATGGAAAGCGTGATCAACAACGGCACGGGGGCCGGTGTCCGCAGTCGAGGTTTCACCTTCCCGGCGGCAGGGAAGACGGGAACTTCGCACGACGGCTGGTTCGCGGGATTCACCTCCAACCTGCTGGCGATCGTTTGGGTCGGCTACGATGACGACCGCGAACTAAGGCTGTCAGGAGCTTACTCCGCATTGCCTATTTGGACAGAATTCATGAAACGTGCCGTAGAAGTACCCGCTTACGCTGACCCGAAGCCTTTTCCAATGCCGGAGGGTGTGGTTGCCGTTCCCATAGAAACAAACTCCAATATCAGCGACGCGAAAATCGTCCGCAATGAAGTTTTCATTGTGGGGACGGAACCTCAGGCGCCTCAGCCCTCGCGGGGAATTCTGGGAAGGCTCTTTCATCCCCAGGGTCAACCCAACCTGCCGACCGCAGTCGCGGTTCCGACGGGAGCTACAGATGGGCTGCCGCAAGGTGCGGTTAAGCCGCCGCAGGCTCCTTCCACTGCGGGCAAGCGCGGGGTCATAAGAAGGTTTTTGTCGATTTTCAAAGGCAAGAATTCGGAGCCTGAGCCGCCTCCGCAGCCTGAGAATAAGGGGGCGCCTCAAACCTAGAGTCCGGATCCGCTGGCCGATAATTGTTATTCCCCATTGCGAGGTTTGGACATGAGAGTTCAAGAGTGGGCTCAACCCGTGATGACGGGATTTGTCGCACTACTTCTCCCTATCTTCTGCCTTCCCAATGTCCGCCTATTGCGCGGCGCTCAACAAGGTCAGACCGCGCCGCTTCCTGCCACGGCTGGCCAAGCGCGCGAAACCCCCGCCAAGCCTCGCCCGCTCAGCTTCGAGGAGCGTGGGGACATCTACATGGCTCGCAAATCTTACGAGGATGCTGTAGATTACTATTACCGGGCTCTAAAAAATACCCACTTTTCCAACCCCATTGTGTGGAACAAGCTCGGGATTGCCTATCAACAGCTTCAGAATTTCTCCCTCGCGCGTAAGGCTTACAACCAGGCGATTCGCCGCCAGAAGACCTACCCTGAGCCTTTAAACAATTTGGGAACTACTTATTACATGGAAAAGAAGTACGGAAAGTCTGTTAAGTATTACACGAAAGCGCTCAAGCTGAATCCCGAGTCAGCTTCCTACCACTTGAACCTGGGAACATCTTATTTGCACATGAAGAAATACAAGGAGTCGGTGGAGGAATACCGGACGGCTTTAAGCCTTGACCCCAAGGTCTTCGACCAGCGTTCCACATTCGGGACCACTATCGAGGCACGCGGGGCCGATCCGGAGTACTTCTTTTACCTGGGGAAGGTTTTTGCTTCTCTGGGGCGTGTGGACGAGGCCGTACGCAGCCTGCGCCGCGCTCTTGAGGACGGGTTCAAAGATCGAAAGAGAATCCTCGACGATCCGGACTTTATGAAAATCAGCCAGAATCCTGCTTACGTTGAATTGATGAGCCACCCGCCGGTAGGGATCAAGGAGTGAAAGACAATGCTATAATGCAGGTTCCGGAACGATTCTTGATGCGAAAAGCGCTCAGATTACTCCTGCTATTGCTGATTTCCTGGCGCACCACGGGCGCCTCCGAGGTACATCCCGTCCTGGTTTTTCCATTCGAAAACCAGAGTGGCCGGGCAGATCTGAATTGGGTCTCGGAGAGTTTTGCGGAAACCCTCTCCTCGCGTCTTTCCGGGCCCGGTTTTTACGTGTTGGAACGAGAGGAGCGCAATGCCGCCTGCGACCAGTTGGGCATTCCTGCGGACATGCCTTTGACGGTGGCCAGCGAATACAAAGTGGCACAAACCCTGGGTGTAGATTGGGCTGTCTTGGGGAAATTCAGCGTCGAGGGATCCGGCCTAACTGCCACGGCTCGCCTGCTTGATCTCCGCCAGTTAAAGTTATCACGGCCCATCGAGGTCACTGGTGAACTGACCGAACTGGTTGACCTTCAGACACGACTGGTATGGCTGCTGGAGGCTGCTCACGATCCCCATTTTACCGTCGGGACCGAAGAGGATTTTAGCCGCAAGTTTCCTGAGGTGCGACTGGATGCGTTCGAGAACTATATTCGGGGTATCCTGGCCCCTGACGACCCCGCCCGTATTCACTTTTTCCAGGAGTCGGACCGGCTGGAACCCACTGATCACCGGGCGGCCTTTGCTCTTGGCCGGCTCTATTTTGGCCAGAAGGACTATGCCGATTCGGCGAAGTGGCTCAGAAAACTGGTCCCTAACGACTCTCACTACCTCGAATCGCTTTTCCTCTTCGGGGTGGATGAGTTTTTTCTCGGCCATTACCCATCGTCTAAGGCGGCTTTTGAAAGGATCGGCAGAGAAATCCCCCTGGATGAGGTCGCGAATAATATGGGTGTGCTGGAGGCTCGGGCGGGACGGGACGCGGAGGCCCTGGAGGATTTCGAGCGGGCTTATAAGGGTGATCCGACCGACGCGGATTTCTGTTTTAACCGCGGCGTGGCTCTCTGGAACCTCCGCCGATACAGGGCGGCGGCAGAATCGCTGGAAGAAGCGATCCGGCTCAGGGACGACGATTCTGAGGCCCATACACTTCTGGCCGCGGTGTCGAGGAAGTTGGGCGATGCGGGGGGAGAACGGGCTCAGCTCGACTGGTTGGTCCGGCACCAAGGAGAATCGGAGGCTCAACTCTCACGGGACGTCCTGCCCCAGCCACGCCTAAAGAAAAACTTCGACGAGCGCGCCTTCCGCTTGCTTTCTCTGGCCGTACACAACGCGCTCGAGGAGCGGCTCGCAGGCATGCCGGCTGTGGAACACGCCGCAGCCCACAAGACTCGTGGTGCGATGTTCGTCAACGAGGGGCGCTTTTCCGAAGCTGAGCGCGAACTTAAGGAAGCGATGTCACTGGCGCCGGGCGACAGGGATGCGCGCATGAGCTTGGCGCAAGTTCTCGAGGCGGAGGGCAAGCATCAGGAGGCGGCTGGGGAGTTCCAAACCGCACTCAAGCTTCAGGACAGCTTTGCGGCTCGCATCGGGCTGGCCCGAGTTTATCTTTCCCTGGGGCGATCGGACCAAGCGCGCCAGGAGGTCGAGGCGGCACTAAAGTTCGAACCTGGAAGCCGGGAGGCGCAGGATCTCATCCGGCAGATCTCCCCCCATCCCTCGGCGGCAAAGAAGGAACCTTGAGTTTCCGACGTTTAAGACTATTGGTGGCTTTCGCTGCCCTTTCGGTGGGCGCCGGGGGGAGTCTGCCCGTGGCGATTGCCCAGACTCGCCCTCGAGTGGTTGAAATCCGCCTGAACATGATGATTCACCACGTGAGCGCCGAATTCGTGACGCGGGGCATAAAGTTTGCCAACGATAGCAATGCGGATGCGGTCCTTCTGGTTTTGAACACGCCGGGCGGCCTCGAGAACTCGATGCGCGATATTGTCTCCGCCATCCTCAATTCGAGGGTTCCGGTCATTACCTATGTGGCACCCAGCGGGGCGAGCGCAGCCTCGGCGGGCTTTTTCATCCTGGAAGCGGGCGACTTGGCGGTGATGGCGCCAGGGACGAATTCTGGCGCAGCTCACCCTGTGGCCCTGGGTGGGGCGCAGATGGGCAAGACGATGGAGGCCAAGATTGAAAACGATGCGGCGGCCTACATGCGCTCCATTGCGGGCAAGCGCGGGCGCAATTCGACCCTCGCTGAGGACGCGGTGCGCAAGAGCTCCTCTTACTCGGATAAGGAAGCCCTGGATGGGAAGTTGATTGACGCGGTGCTCAGCACTCCCGCAGACATCTTCGAGAAATTCGACAGCAAGACCATCCGGAGGTTTAACGACACAACCACCACCCTGCATTTGAAAAATGCGGAGATCGTGCCTTACACGATGCCCGGCCTCGAGGAGGTTTTTGCCTGGGTGGCGGACCCGAACATCGCCTTCATCCTGGGCGCGATTGGGCTGGCTTGTATTTACATTGAGTTTACTCATCCCGGTTTGGTGGCGCCGGGGGTGGTTGGGGCGGTCGCCCTGGTCTTGGCTATGTACGCCTTTAATCTGCTGCCCATCAATTCCATGGGTGTGCTTCTGATCCTTGTGGGCCTGGGGCTGCTGGCCCTGGAAGTTAAGGTGACCTCGCATGGAGCCTTGGCGGCGGGGGGCATTCTCGCCTTGGTGTTGGGCGCGCTCGTCCTGGTGAATTCCCCCTGGCCCCAGGCGCGCATCCACCTCTCCACCGCACTCGGTGTGGCCCTGCCGCTGGGCGTAATCATGGTCGTTCTCCTGCGCTTTGCCATCGCGGCTAAGAGGCGCAAGGCGGTGACGGGGGAAGCCGGGATGGTTGATTCGGTGGGGGTGGCGAAGACTGACCTCGAGCCTTCAGGCAAGGTCCTGATCCATGGTGAACTGTGGGACGCGCGTGCCCGGCAGCCGATTGCCAAGGGCGCGCGGGTGCGAGTTCGAGAAGTGGAGGGGTTGATTCTGGTAGTTGAGCCGGCCCCGGATTCCAGATAGACTTACAAGCGCTTCGCGAGGCAGGTAGGGCACGTCATGGCGTGCCGTTGCGGGGTCCTTGCACAGCCCTCTCCCGTGGGGAGAGGGCGGCCGGCGTTCCCGATGCACTCCATCAGGACGGAGGTCGGGTGAGGGGTTTCTTGCACAGTTCAAACCGCTATGTAAACTGCGTCCGCATCGCGGAAAGGAGCACAGCATGGGCAGCCCGATAGTCATCGTTGTGGTCGTCATTGTTTTTCTATGGATTTCGGCTTGTTTGAATGTATTGAGAGAGTACGAGCGGGCCGTCACTTTTCGTTTGGGTAGGCTCTTGGCAGTGGACAAAGGGCCGGGGCTGATCTTCATTCTCTGGCCCATCGACAAGATCATTAGGGTCACGCTGCAGGAGGTGGCTTGGGAGATCCCGCCGCAGGATGTCATCACTCGGGACAACGTTTCGTTGAAAGTGAATGCTGTGGTTTTCTTCCGGGTCTTGAGCGCCCAAAAGGCGATTGTGCAGGTTCAGAACTACCGCTACCAAGTTGAGCAGCTCGCGCAAACCTGCCTTCGTTCAGTGCTGGGTGAAGTGGAGCTTGACGATTTGCTCTCCCAGCGCGAAAAGCTCAATTCGCGTCTGCAAACCATTCTTGATGTACATACTGAGCCCTGGGGCATCAAGGTGACCAAAGTGGAAGTGAAGCAAGTGGACTTGCCACAGGACATGCAACGGGCCATTGCGCGCCAGGCCGAAGCAGAGCGCGAACGCAGGGCAAAGATCATCAACGCCGACGGGGAGTTTCAGGCCTCCGAAAAGCTGGCCGAAGCTGCCAATATTCTTGCCAGGGAGCCGATTACCATCACGCTGCGTTACCTTCAGACCCTGGCCGAAATCGGAACCGAGCGGAATACTACTATCGTCTTTCCGATCCCTGTGGAGCTGTTGAGTGCCCTGCTCCGGAAAGCCACTGCCCCGGGAGGCGAAGCCAAGTAGCGTTAGTCCCGCGGGCGCGGGAACGGCACGTGCCCTCGCCAGTTGGCGTGCGACGCTGCGTGAGTGCCGCCCTAAAGGACGGCGCTACTGGAAGTCGGAGTCATTCCTGCGAAAGCGGGAATCCACTTCGCAAACCTTCAGAGATGTGCTGTCTCTACGGACTGGATTCCCGCTTTCGCGGGAATGACTGGTGTTCCGAAATGGATCCCATGGTAACTGACGCCACCACGCGAGGGTGACCATGCTTATGGATGCAGATTCTTTGCGTGAGGAGAAGGGGCTTTCCACGCGCCACCTCATCCTGATCTTCTTGGCGGGAGTGGCGGTCTGCGGGGTCTTCTTCTCGCTGGGTTTCCTTGTAGGGTACAACGAGCGGGCAACGCGGATGTCGCCAGACACGGAACGTGTTTCAACTCCTGCCACGATTCCACCGACCATCAATCCACCTCTCGAGACCGTTCCGGTTGGGTCCGGCAGTGCGGCGACACCCACAACTTCTGTTCCTCCGCCGGTTGCAACCCCACAAGCCAGCGCCTCTCCTGCACCGGCCAGCGAGCAGAAACCTGTGGCGGCCCCTGAAACCACGCCGCCGGTGACCTCGCCTTCCCCATCGGGCGCCGAGGCGGAAAGGGAGCCTGACCCTGGAAGGGCTGCGGCTCTTCCTGCGGCTGGGGAGGCCGGGGCCGGATTCACGGTTCAGATTGTGGCTTCGAGGACAAAGGAAGATGCCGAGGCCTTGGTGAGAATTTTGAAAGGGCGCGGCTATCCGGTGTTTCTCGTGCCGCCCCAACGCGCACACGCCAACGACAACCTGTACCGCGTGCAGGTTGGCCCTTATACCTCGAGAGATAATGCGGAAAAGGTGCGGGCGAGGCTTACGCAGGAAGGGTTCAAGCCTTTCATCCGGCACTGACTTCGAGTCGGAAGGCCGAAATTCGAAAATTGAAATTCGCCATTCGTTCGGACTTTGTTTTTCGGATTGAGCCAACCATGGGGATTGCCTCGGCTGTTTGTACGTGCCACAACGAATCAATGAAGCAATGATCCAATGAATCAATTTAAGACGTGGATCGCCGGCGCCCTTAGTGGGTTCTTCCTGGTAGCCTGTTTCCCGAAGTTGAATCTTCATCCCTTGGTCTGGATCGCCTGCCTCCCGCTGCTTCTCGTATTGGCGGGCGCGGCAAGCCCGTGGCGCGCTTTCGCGTACGCGTATTTCAGCGGGGCCATCTTTCTTACCGGGACTTGTTACTGGTTTGTCGAGGTCACGCGCCAATACGGCAGGCTAAGTCTGACCCTTGCCTTGACGGCGCTGCTGGCTTTCGTGGTGGTTTTTTCTCTCTTCTTCGGTGCATTCGGTCTGGTGGTTGGGGGAGTAGCTCGTCGCAGGTCGCCCGCCCTCGCCTTGCTGCTCAGCCCCTTCCTTTGGGTGGCCACGGAGTTGGTCCGCACCCACCTGATTACGGGTTTTCCCTGGAACCTCCTCGGTTATGCTGTGCCCTTTGCCGGCCTAAGGCAAATCGCCTGCGTGACCGGAGTTTATGGGCTATCGTTCCTGGCGGCCACGACGAGCGCCTTGGGGGCCTGGGCATTTGGGTCGCGGAGGAGGAAATGGCCTTGCTTGGCGCTGGGTGGGTGGGCTGCGCTCCTGGTCGTGGGGAATTGGGCATTGGCGCCGCCCGCCCCGACTAAGGGCCTGAATCTCGCCCTCTTGGTGCAACCCAATGTGCCGCTGGATGAGGCATCAGCCACTACCTGGGCGCCCTGGCTCAATCCCGCCAAGCTGAATCAACTTGTCACCATGTCCTTGGAGGCGCTTTCGACCGAAAAACGGAAAGAAAACACAGCCTTGGATGAGAAGGGGCAGCAGCATATCGTTGGGCCGCCCCTTATTATCTGGGCGGAGAACCCTGCGCCCTTCTATTTTACCCGTGACCAGGTTTTCCGGGATGCCGTAGAGAGGATGGCCGTTCTAGGCCGGGCGTACGTGGTGGTGAATACCGTTGTGCCGCATGGTTCAGGGACCTCGCAGATCACCAACAGCGCCGTCGTCGTTGACCCGCAGGGGCGCGAAATCCTGCAATATGATAAAATGCACTTGGTGCCGTTTGGTGAGTACGTCCCGGCTTGGGCCTTTCCCAGTATGATCGGAAGGATTACCTCGGAGGCAGGGGACTTTGTTCCCGGGAGCAGCTACCGCGTGGCGCCAACGCCGGATGGTGCGGTTGGCATTTTCATTTGTTACGAGGACATCTTCCCACAACTGGTCAGAAGACTCACCCTGGCCGGCGCCCAGGTGCTGGTGAATATTTCCAACGATGCCTGGTTTGGCGACTCGGCGGCCGCCTTTCAAGAACTGGAAATGGCGCGCTTGCGGGCGATTGAGAATCGCCGCTACCTTTTGCGGGCCACGAATGACGGCATTACGGCTTCGATAGATCCATACGGGCGGGTTGAGAAGCAAATCGCACGGCATCAAACTGCGGTCTTGCATGCTTACTTTGGCTATTGGCGCGGCCAGTCCTTCTATACCCGGCATGGCGACGTCTTCGCGTGGCTGTGCACGGCGCTGGCCGGAGCGATCGTCCTTGTGACTGCGTTGTCATTCCGATCCGTGAGCTGACGCAGCGGAATGACAGCGCATCGGCGATAGATATTTCTGACTCTCTCCCCCTTGGGGGAGAGGGTGGTCCGCGACCGGGGTTTTCACCAGTCCGCCAACTGACGGAGACGGGTGAGGGGGTAGCAAGCCTGGTATTGGGCAACGGCCACGCGCCCTCCACCATTTGGAATCAGGAGCCAACGTGATTGACGAACTGCAAAGAGAGTACGACGATTTGAAGCGACGCGCCAACGAACTGCGGAGTTTTCTTTGACGCTCCCCAACGCCGCAAAGAATTTGAAACACTCGATAGGCAAATAGCCCAGGCCGATTTCTGGCAGGACCAGCAAGCTTCCCAGAAAGCCCTGACCACCCGGAAGCGTTTGAGTGAGAAGATCGAAGAAGACGACAAGCTTGCCCAGCGCTTGGCTGACGTGGATGCGTATTTCGAATTGGCCCGCGAGGGCGAGCCGGTTGAGGGTGAACTGAGGACCGAACTAGAAACACTTCGGCAGGAGGTCGAGCGCATTGAGAC
>Ga0315282_10005904_pt1 | contig 20683 bp, 20 predicted proteins | sample YL17G07_20_MG_FD_203693 | JGI IMG/M metagenome (GOLD analysis project Ga0315282, IMG submission 203693) | Sediment microbial communities from Yellowstone Lake, YNP, Wyoming, USA - YL17G07_20 | ecosystem: Environmental > Aquatic > Freshwater > Lake > Sediment | place: USA: Wyoming | collected... | reverse complement strand
ATAGCGTTTACGTTGACCTGGGCGGAAAAAGCGAAGGTGTGATAGACCTGAGCGAATTCGTTGCTGAAGATGGGACCCTCCATATAAAAGAAGGTGATGAGATTGAGGCTTTTTTCTTATCTGTTCAGGACGGTATGAGGAAGATGACAACCCTGATTCATGGTTATTCTTCTGTTCATTTTAAGGCCATTCGCGATGTCTACGATGCCGGGTTGCCTATAAACGGTGAGGTAAAGCGTGAGGTAAAGGGTGGCTTCGAGATATTAATAGGCGGTGTGAGATGTTTTTGTCCCTTTTCTCAAATCGGCTTGAAAGGTGGTCGTGAAGGTGCTAATTTCCCGGGGCAGACCTTTCCTTTTAAAGTGCTGGAATTTAAAGATGACGGCCGAAATATCATTGTTTCAAGGAGGACTCTGCTTGAGCAGGAGAAACAGTCCCGGATAGACAGACTCAAGGAAACTCTCGAGATTGGGATGGATGTTAAAGCTAAAATTTGTTCTATTCAGAATTTCGGCGCCTTTATTGACCTTGGCGGGATTGACGGCCTGATTCCGATAAGTGAGATTTCCTGGGACAGGACAGAGAATCCCGTAGATGCTTTGTCTATTGGCCAGGAGGTGACCGCAAGAATTATTTCCCTGGACTGGGATAAAAGCCGTCTGACCCTGAGTATAAAGGCGACTAAGCCTGATCCATGGGCTACAGCAGCTAAGAAATATGCGGTGGACAGCAGAGTTAGTGGAACAATTGTAAGGCTGGCACCTTTTGGTGCTTTTGTGAACCTTGAACCAGGCATTGACGGTTTGATCCATATTTCAAACCTCGGTGCCGGAAGACGGATCAATCATCCCAGAGAAGTAGTTCAGGTTGGCCAATGGACAGAAGCATATGTCTTAACAATTGACATTTTGAACAGGAAGATATCCCTGGCCATGCAACCAAAACTAAAACCTGAAAAGATTGTTTTTCCTGCTGTAGGTGAACTGCTTGAGGGGGTTGTTGAAAGAATAATGCCTTTCGGTATTTTCATAAACGTGGATAATGGTTTGACCGGACTTATCCCAAATTCCGAGATGGAGACTCCTCGCGGTACAGACCATAACAAGATGTTTCAAACAGGGACTATTATGAAAGTGGTTGTGGTTGAAGTGGATACCAGCCGTGGAAAGGTACTTCTGAGTCGCAGAGGGGTTAAGGAAAAAGAGGAACAGGAGGAGTTTAATCGTTATAAGGATATGGTCAAAAAAGAGGATAAATCCTCAAACAGTCTCGGGAGACTCGGAGAGAAACTGAAGGCAAAGATGGAAGAGGAGAAAATAAAAAAGATTATATAATCTCCTTTACCTTTTTAATAATGGCACTTCTTGAGATTTCCTCATAATCAAGGAGTTCATCCGGTTTCCCACTCCTTGGCATTTTTCGTACTGATAGTGAATGAACTGGTGCAGCATGATCGGATAGCGCGGTCTTAACTGCCTCTCCAAGACCGCCTTCTGCAAAATGGTCTTCAACAGTAATGATTGCCTTTGTAGTTCTTGCAGCTTCATGAAGCGTTGATATATCAATCGGCTTGATGCTATAGAGGTCGATAACGCGAATAGAAATTCCTTCTTTTTTCAATTGCTCATAGGCATTAAGCGCTTCATGGAGTGTTACCCCTGCTGCAATGACGGTTACAAAATCGCTGTTGCTCTTTCTTAATACCTTGCTTCCACCAATTATAAACTCTTCGTCTTTGTCATAAATAATCGGGGTGTCTTTTCTTGTGGTGCGTATATATACTATGCCGTTATGTTTTGCAGCTTCCTCAACTAATTTTTCAGTTGATACCGCATCTGATGGATATAACACAACGCTATTTAAAATAGCTCTGAACATGGCTATATCCTCAAGCCCCATTTGAGAAGGTCCATCCTCGCCAATAGATACCCCGGCATGAGAACCGACAAATTTAATGTTTGCGTCTGAATACTGACTCATTCTTATCTGGTCAAAGGCACGGGTGAAAAATGCGGCAAAGGTTGAAACAAAAGGAATTTTACCCCGACGGGACAAACCCAGTGCTGCCCCCACCATATTTTGTTCTGCAATATACATCTCAAAAAACTGTTCAGGGTATTTTTCCTTGAATATCTCAGAATAGGTCGAATTACTCACCTCTGCATCTAAAACCACCATATTGGGAAATTGCGGGAAAATACGCACTAATGCTTTACCATAGGCCTTGCGTGTGGCAACAGGTTTATCAGGAGGATAGTTGATTAACTGTTCAATTGGATCCCCGTTAATTTCCCCCGTGGCAAAAGGGGATAAAGAGGGGTCTGGTTTCATGTCTTCTGGTTTTAAAATTTCTCCCATTATTGATGTATCAACTGCGCCAAACTCCTGTAATGCCTTTGTCAATTCTTCTTTTTTAGGCGCTTTTCCATGCCAGCCTTGCTGATTTTCAAGAAAAGAGATTCCTTTCCCTTTAATGGTTTTGGCAATAATCATCGCTGGTCTATTAGTGACGCGAAGTGTTTTTTCATAAGCAGTAATAATTTCGGGGAAGGAGTGTCCGTCGATTAAAACCGTTTCCCATCCAAAAGATGAAATTCTCCTTTCATAGGCGTTTAGGTCATGTCCATACATTGTTTCTCCACACTGACCCAGTCGGTTCACATCAATAATGCCAACAAGATTATCCAATTTATAGTGTGAGGCGATCTGGATAGCTTCCCATTGTGAGCCCTCTGACATTTCACTGTCCCCAAGTAGTACGTATGTCCTGTAAGGCAGTTTATCAAGGTATTTAGCATTCAAAGCCATTCCCAGGCCGATAGAAAGACCCTGCCCCAGAGAACCTGTCGCTGCTTCAGTATACCGGAATGCAGCGGTAGGATGACCCTCCAAAGGACTTCCAAACTTTCTCATGGACATCAATTCTTTTTCAGTCAATTTTCCGGCAGCAGCCCATAAGGCATAGAAAAGGGGAGAGGCATGGCCTTTAGAAAAAATCAGGCGATCATTGTTAGGAAGTTCTGGATTATCTAAATCGAATCTAAAGATTCCGCCAAACAAAAGGCCGGTCATTAAATCCGTTGCTGATAAAGAAGATGTGGGGTGACCGGAACCAGCCTCAGTAGTTGAAGTAAGGATGAAATAGCGGATCAATTTTGCTATCTTTTTTAATTTTTCTATATCAACCATTGTATTCTTTAGGGTTTTTCATTTCTAAAAAGCTTTGTGCCTCCTGAATTAATTCCTTTAATCTCGAGTTCAGTTAATCTTTTTTTAAATAGTTTATAATTCTCTTCCGGATTATCTGCAAGGAAAATCCTGCTCCCAACACAAACATAATCAACTCCAAGCTCAAAAAATAACCTTAAATTTTCGAGCGAGACACCGCCGTCGACCGAAATAATCTTGTCTGGAAAAATCTGTCGTGCCTCCTCAATCTTCCTGAGCACAGCAGGCTTAAAGGTACTTCCATATTGTCCGGGGTCTACAGTAAGGAACAGTAATGTATTAACATGTCCTGCTATATCTTGGAATTCGCCTAATTCCGTTTCAGGGTTAATTGCTATCCCGGCAGCTATTCCTCTTTTTTTCATTTGATTAATGAAATCAAGATGTTTTACATCTGATTCAAAATGGAATATTACCTTTTTAAGATATAAGTTGCTTATTCGGCTCATAAATGCTGAAGGATGCTTTACCATCAGATGTATCTCAAAGGACAGGGGTGTTCTGATACTATTTATCTTATCTGCCTGGAAACTTTTCGAGGGGACAAAAAAACCATCCATGAAATCTATCTGGACATAGTCTGCAAAAGATTCAGCCTGTTTTAGTCTCAAAAGAAAATCGTCATAGTTTTCTGCAAGTATTGCCGGGACTATCTTCATCTCGTTAAACTCCTAAAGTAGAAACCGGAGAAATCCTGAAATATTATAATTAATCATATCATAAAGGTGTTGTCTGTTTTATATATTTCATTGCCTCATATCCAATAAGAGTACTTTCTATTTGGACAAATAGTCATATAACAATTATTTAAAATATTCTGGTAAAATAAAAAACTTAATCTTAAGGAGGAAAATGCGGTTGAATATAATTATCTGTATTAAACAGGTTCCTGATACTGCTGAGGTTAAGATTAATCCTGAGACAGGGACCCTCATAAGAGAAGGTGTCCCGAGTATCATTAATCCTTTTGATATGCATGCAATAGAAGCAGGACTACAGATAAAAGAGAAGGTTGGAGGGAAAGTAACGATTCTTACGATGGGACCTCCACAGGCCGAGAATGCCTTAAGAGATGCGATATCCATGGGTGGAGATGAGGCTATACTCCTTACGGACAGGGCATTTGCCGGCTCTGATACATGGGCAACCTCCTATACCCTGTCAAGTGCTATTTCAAAACTCGATGCTGATATAATTATCTGCGGCAAACAGGCAATAGATGGGGATACAGCACAGGTAGGCCCTGAAGTAGCAGAGTTTCTGAATATCCCTCATATATCATACATTAGAAGAATAGAAGATATTACAAAAACTTCAATAAAGGTTCAGAGGCTGATGGATGAAGGTTATGACATCGTTGAATCGACTCTTCCTGTGCTTTTGACAGTGGTAAAAGAATTGAATGAACCGAGATTACCATCATTAAGAGGCAAGATGGCTGCTAAAAAAGCAGAGATTAAAAAATGGGGGTTATCCGATATCCAAGCAGATGAAAACAAACTCGGCCTTAAGGGTTCGCCTACACAGGTTAAGAATATATTTGCTCCTGAAGCAAAAAAAGACAGAATGATGATTGAAGGTGAGCCGGAAGAACAGGTTGATGCATTGATTCAGGAGATGAGGAGGCTTAAATGCCTGTAATTATCGATATTGATAAGTGTGAAGGCTGTGAAGAGTGTCTATCTTCATGTCCTTTTGATGCAATTGTAATTAAAGAGGGCAAGGCATTTGTTAACGAATACTGTCAGGTATGTATGGCCTGTATCAGTGTATGTCCCGAAGGTGCGATTAAAGAGGTTGAGAAGGGAAAACCAGAAGGTGAGGATGTTAAGGGGTATAAAGGAGTGTGGGTATTTGCTGAACAAAGGGATGGCAAGGTTGCATCTGTAGCATATGAACTTCTGGGTGCTGGCAGGAGACTTGCCGATGAACTTAATACAGAACTTTCTGCTGTTCTGTTTGGGGCATCTGACTCAGAAGCACAGGAACTTATCAGATGGGGAGCAGATAAGGTATACATGTCAAAAAACCAAATCTTTGAAAGATTTAATGATGAGCCTTATTCTGAATTGCTATCATCTCTTATAAAGGAACATTGTCCTGAGATAGTTATTGCAGGAGCAACGCCCATAGGTCGTTCGTTTATACCAAGGGTTGCAGCAAAAATAAGAACAGGACTAACAGCTGATTGTACCTCGCTTGCAGTCGATAAAGAGACAGGGAACCTTCTCCAGATAAGGCCGGCATTTGGCGGCAATATAATGGCGACTATTGTCTGTCCTAATAACAGACCGCAGATGGCTACTGTAAGGCCGAGGGTAATGAAGCGCGGACAATATGACGAAGGCAGGACAGGTGAGATTATAGATGTAAAGGCAGACAGCATATCTTCGCGAACAAGGGTTCTGGATACGATAAAGGAAGTCTCTGAACTAACTGTTAATTTACAGGAAGCAGACATTATTGTATCAGGAGGCAGGGGGCTTGGAACACCAAACGGGTTCGGGCTTCTTAAGGAATTAGCAGAGTTACTCGGTGCCGCACTCGGTTCCTCAAGGGCTGCAGTAGATTCAGGCTGGATTCCATATAGACACCAGGTCGGTCAAACAGGAAAAACAGTATGTCCCAAAATCTATATTGCTTGTGGTATTTCAGGTGCTGTACAGCATCTTGTTGGTATGCAGTCATCGGATATTATCATTGCTATTAATAAGAATCCGGATGCGCCTATATTCAATGTTGCAACGTATGGAATAGTCGGAGACCTCTATGAAATTATCCCACTCTTGATTAAGAAGATTAAAGAAGCAAAGGGTATAGGAAATTGACGCTGCACTTACCGTTTTTTCTGAATCTCTCTTAGCCCAGATTATTCATAAATTTTTTTGATTTAACTGAGGGTAGAGTATCCTCGCTCATTCTCGGTCGTTCCGACCTCCGAGGCTTTTGCCTCTTTATTTTCACATACTGTATTTGACTATCGGCAAAAGAAACCGCTTAAATACTCTATCCTCAGTTGGTTGGCCACACATTTTATGAATAATTTGGGTTAAGCAACGCAGGAAAAAACGTCCGCCCATCCGTCCTTTAAATACGAATAACACGCGATATGGCTTCAAGGAAGATGTCCAGAGGAGGAAGAGTATAAGTTTCATCGATTTCTCCGGCAAACTTCTCAGCCCACCGGTGTTCGACATCGAGCGCGAGCGCATATGGGAGATATTCCTGAAACAGTGCAGGAGTTTTCTCAGGCGGAATCATCCTGTCAAGCCTGTCTCCTTCTGCTGCCGCAAGATAGGTTTCAAAGCCCTCAATTTCATCGAGCGCCTTTCTGCCTAGGCGGGTCGGCGCCCTGAGCAGGAAATAAAATATGACATGTGCGGTTGTCATTATAAAAAGCGGCACGGTAAACATGAACGTCTCGATCTTGAAGACTATACCGGCTTGGACGAGAGCAATTATGCAGGAGTAGAAGATCACAGGGAAAAGGAGCAGGATATAGACGAGTTTCGAAGGCTTTTTCAGCATGAACGCCTTTTTCCTCGCAAGGAACCTGAGGAGCAAGCCCGCTGCAAGTGTCCATAATCCGAGTGTAATAATACTGTTGACATAGCCTTTACGAATATCGACCAGTTCGTAATTTATAGCAGCTACTATAAGAGAGATTATAATCCCGGGGATAACGTATATCGCGTTCTTCACGAAAAAGCCTGAACCGAGTGTTTTCTTCAGGTGCTTCCGGTGTCTTCTTATCGCCTTATGGATAGTAATGGCATTGAGTTCTGTTTTCTCTGAACCTGGCAAGGTCTTCCCCGAAGGCTCGAAAAGGGCATTGTAAAGGACCCGTTCATCAGAGAAAGCGCCTTCTTCGGTTTCAGTCGTTCGCTCCACTGTATATTGTCCTTCCTTTCCCAGAATCTTTATCACTCCCTTTGCCGCAAGACTGATAAGCGCCGAGGCAAATGTTCTGCAGTCATAACCCATTTTTATGATACTTCGTGCTGCTGCAGGAGAATAATCCTTGGGCGGTTTATAGCGGGTAACGATTGCTCCTTTTGCAGGGTCGCGGCCAACCCATGCCCAGATGAAAATGTAATATGCAAAGAAGACCAGCAGGCCGATGAGCCCGGGAAGATAAGTGTACATATCACGCAGAAAAAAATTTAGATGCTGATCCATATCAGACTCACGCACGACCCCTTTCGGCAGACTTACGACAACTGAAAGATATGGTTTTTTTTCAGATAATATCCGGCCGTAATGGAGGACGTTCCCCTCTCCGGATTCAGCAGCACGATGGAGAAGTTCCGGTATCTTCCCGATTCCATGAGACCAACTGTGGTCTTCAAGGCTCTGGATAACACCATGTGTGTATGGAGGAAGCTCAACAGTCACCGCAACAGTATCTATACTTGATGCCCATCCGGCAACGCCCTTTCCAAATACCCACCAGAAGATTTCATCGTGGTCATGGAAAAAGGCTATGTGACGGTCAGTCCTGTAGCTCAATGTGATTTCGTGAGTGCCCATCGGTATTTCAAAGCTCTTTGGGCCCAGATAGATTTCCTTTGTGAACGAGGCTCCGCGGCTCTTTCTGATGTCGAACTGCAAAGGCTCCCCGTCCATCATGGCTTCGATCATCTCGAAGTCCATGATACGGTAATATGCGTAAAGGCCCTGTATCCTTACGCCGACAGAACGGTAGATTGCTTCGGGAATCTCAATATCTTTCCGGATGCTTTCGGATTTATAATATTTTCCCCGGACATATGTAGCGCCATCGCTCAGAATCCTCATTGTCTCATGCACTGTCATAGAACCGTCCTCGTTCACAATAATGCGGGCATGGAAATTCTTAACCCTCACTTTAAATCTATCCTGCTCAGGGATCGACCCGTCCGCCGGCAAATATAAAACGAATAGAAGAACTGCGATAAGAAAGGAAGAGTACCCGATTTTTTTCTTAACCAGAATAATGAAATTGAATAATGCAGATATTGTGAAAAAATTAATTTTTCGATACCTTAGTGTACCTTTAACTAATGGTATAGCGAATATTTTTATCAATAAAACAAATAAAAATAATTTCGATAAATTCATCGAGTTAAATAAATTTTTGAACAATGTCTGCATTATTCATATAAAGTTCATTCACTGCTTTAATATTCCCTTCACAGAAAAGCGGAAAGATATTGTATGCTCATCGCCTGCAGAATGAACCACACAGTCTTTCATCCAGCCTTCAAAAATGCTTTCCGGCGAATCTATGTATGGAGATGTGATATTTATTACGCATATTGTTTTCGGAGGATAGATCCTTCCGCCTTCGGTTATGAAGAGAAAGATAGCAGATGTTTCGCCTTTGTTCTGATATCCTACCGGTATTTTGTCCTTCATGAACATGTTCTCAATATACTTGCGGCCGTCTGCAAGGTGCAGTCCGGTCTTTGAAGCATCAAGTGTAATCTCGATCTTTCTGGCATCGGGGTATTTCCCTCCATAGGCCTGAAACTCGATTACGGCTCGCTTCGGATATGAGAAATACGTTTTTGCTCCGGTACCTGTGCGGAGCGGATAAAACTCCCTTAAGCTGTCAATGACAACCTCTGCCTTATCTACCGGTTGCAACCTATCAGGTGAACTGCCTTCGGCGGAACCATTCACCCTGAAAGGAGAATAGGCAATGCCAGGCTGTGGGGGTGATTTCGAAGGCTCTGCTATCGCTGACTTCTTCAACACAACACATCTTATACCTTCCCTTGGCACATCCGTAACAGGCCTTGTCATACTGCCCGGTTCTGTGAAGCAGAAATGAAGGCCGTCATGCCTGAGAGAATATGCTCCGAGCGAGACTTTTCCGCTGAAAGACGGCTCAGAGGATTGTGTTATGTCGACATCAATCGTTCCCCAGCCGGGCGGAACCCGCATCGAGCCGTCAATCAGACCGAGGTTCCAGTGAATAGATGCTGTACCCTGATGATAGTAGCCTTTTGAATTCTTCAGCCAGACAGCTCTGTTAGACTCGAACGTAATTTGCCATTCAGATTCATCAACCTCATCACGTCCTGTCCACGTTCCGGCAATCACCTGCATCTGTTCCACAGGAACTGGCATGACAGTTGGCGTAAATTGACCATCATATTTTTTTCCCCTGAGCCCTTTTACTCCTATCACGAATAGAACAACGAGAGAAACAGCAAGTACGGTAAGAAGGCTGATTACTGCGAACATGCGAAAACGTAACGGAGATTTTAAAGAGGGTCTTGACTGCCTTTTATCCAAAGGAGGAATTGGACGACCTTTTGAATTGGGCGATGATCGTTCCATGGAATGCTATTAAGACTATAACCTGTACAACATTATTATACAAGCTCAACGTTGAAATCAGAGTGGCAGGCTTGTCCGACAAATCTTTTCGGGAGGATTATCGCGTCCGCTTGACTTGAAGGAGATCTGCAGGTTATTTTTCAGGAGAGGCTTAACTCCTATTTACCTAAAGGAGTGATTTGTTAGGTATTTTAGTTTTCTTTTATGCAAAAACTAATCTGCCTTTAGGCTTGGGAATTGGACGGCCGATTTCCTTAGCAGTCTCTATCCATTCCTGTATAATAACCTCAATATTAGCAAGAGCTTCCTGATATGTAGCTCCATCTGCTGCACAGGCCGGCAACTCTGGCACTTCTGCAATAAATGCCTGATCCTCTCCGCTCCAGTAAATTATTATTTCGTATTTGTACTTACTCATCTCTCTGTTCTCCTAATTTGTATTTTAATATTACATTCCGTTTTTTTCTGTCATCGACTGGATTTTTTTGTTAAATCAAATTTTTTATTATATGCTTCGCAAGATTTTCGTCTATTTCATTATGCCTTGGAACGGGCTGCTTTTTCCCTGTGGCTGGATTTTTGTATAAGTCGTGGCGGCTTCCATGTCTAACCAGAACATATCCCGAATCAGTAAGCCTTTTGATAAGATCTTTTCTTTTCATACAGCAAAGGTAAGTTCTTTAACTTTATGTTTCTCTGGAACGTCCTCCATCGTCATAAGCATATATGCATCTTTCATGTTTTCCTCAAGTTCTTCTAATGTCTCACCCTGCGTCATTATTTCAGGATGTTCAACGAGTTTTCCTACCCAGAATTTTTCACCTTTCCAGTAAATCATTTTTAGTTTTGTTTTCATGTTTAAACCTCACCAGTATTTTCTAAAATGATACCATGTTTATAATTTATTTTCAGACCCAACATTTAAATCAGCGAGGCGATATTGTCCGCCAAATCTTTTCGGGGGATTATCGCTTCCAATGGACGCGGCTGTTAAGTGCTTATCTATCTTCTGTATCTTTGTAAAAAGTGGAGACCCGACCTTCACTTCCGGCTCTTTCAAAATGTCAAGATTAAAGACCTGACCCCATTATGCCATTTCGCAGAATGTACAGGATCATATTATTTCTTTATTTATTTTAAACATAACAACCGACATAACCCGCGCGGGCCAATAAGCCTAATTTGAAAAAGAAAAGAGGCTAATCCCGCGTCGGTGTTGATGTGATTGTTGTGTGGCCTTGTCATTTGATTTTCCTTATATTTCGCCGTTATGTCGTTCAAAAGTGAACATCGATTTCCAAGCCAAATAGTGGATTTAAAATTAGGTCTCGTATAAAAGCCACCGTTGTTAGAGCGTACAACCCCATAATAAAAAGCCAGATGGCAACTATGAAAACCAAGGTTTTGTTGTACTTTGATAAATGCTTCGTATAAAGAGAGTTTGCCCCTACAAAAAAAACGTAGCCGAATAAAATTGGCACGAGCAACCTTAGAGGATAGCCGATCCAATCCAATATTTTTTCCCACCAATTCAAAAAAAGATAATAAGGAATACTAGTATTTTTTGTCCTGTATTCTGCCCAAATGTTTTTATGTAGTGAATAACTGGCGACAATGATAGCTATTATAAAAAAGGCACCCTGCTTGAAATTTCGTTTCATAAATAATTTGTCATTATTCTTTCTTTATTGATACACACACAACGCAGTCATCAGCCGACGGGCCACAGACCATTGAATTTCAAACACGGGCTAATCCCGGTCGGATGGATGAAGTTGTTAACCGCCTATTTATTTTGTTTAAGAATTCTCCGCATTCCCTTGCATGAGTGATGGCAATCAGGTGACCGGCATTTGAAATGATTTCAGCCCCTGCTTTGGGACAAGGAATCACATGGTCCTTCTGACCATGAATGCGAAAGAAGGGTACCTCTAAGTTTTTTGCCCCTGGCCATTGCGGTAAATGCTGACACATTGCCTTTATAAATTGTGAATCAGCTTCTGCGAACATTTTTGTAATTATGTTGTTATGTTTTCCTGCAAGACTTTGAACAAGTGATATTGGCGTTCTGGCCGCAACTGGCGCAAGAATCGTTAAAATGCCTTGAACTTCGGCCATGCTAATTGCACTGCCAATAAGAACAACAGCCGTCAGTCTCTTTTGGCGGGCTATTTCCATGGCAATCATTCCGCCAAGCGAACTGCCGCCCACAATGTCGTCGTCTTTTATGCCGTTTTCTTCGATAACTCTTCTTGCCGTCGCTGTATATGTTTTTTCGCCGTTGTATTTCGGCCAATTGATAAAGTTGATTTCAAAACTCAGCTCTTTACGGAGTGGGTCGTACATTGACGAGTTGGCACCCATGCCCGGCAATAAGTACCATCTATTTGTATTGTCTTTCATTTATATTTTTGCTCAGCTAACATTGAAGCTCATGGGGCGCGGCAGTTTCGCGCGATCCCATGAAGCGCCTTGTTAGCCATTGATTTTATTTTCTGCCATCCTTATTTCATTAGTAATGTTAATGACATGGGGTGAATCAAGTAGTGCTGGCTTTGCCACAAATACCCATTTGGGAGGGGCGTTTTTAGGTTCTACATACTTTGCGATTTTTTGAAAGCTGGAACGGGAAATTTTCATTGCATATTTGACGCTCATAGCTTCATCGAAGACTATGTAAATTAAGTAGTCGAATGTCATGGAGGCAATGGTTGAGTGTTTTAGATATGTCATTGGTACCCGAATCCCCTCAAAAATACGCCCCTTTACCTCAATTCGATCTCCAGAGGGCAGCGTTAAGTCATGCCCCTCTTTAGCATTGGACATTCGCGACCCATTAAAGGCTGTAGCAGCTAAATATTCTGCATACTCTCCGACAGGACTACCTTTAGATTTTGAAACACCAAGTTTGCTCAGTGCTTCTTTAAGGTAGCGATCGAGAACCATAATTTCATTTGGTTCTTTAATTTCGTCTATCATTCTTTTAATTGCCTCTATTTTGGTCATATTTTTATTGGTCTAACGAGTCTGTAGGAAAAGTGTTTTTAATAAAATAACTTTCCCTTAAATGACTTGTAAATCATTTTTTAAATAGCTGTTCACTATCAAAGAAAATTATTGATAGCCTTTTTATCATGCTTGCTGCTCTGCTGTTGAAACATTCTCTGTCAACAGTTCTATAACCAGTATTATTAAAAGTCAACTTATTCAACAACGTCCCCCTTCATCCCGTCTTTTTTATGATATTTTCTTAATTACTTTACTAACTGCAGCATAGTGAATCCCCAAGTAATCTGCAATCTCTTTCAATATGTCAAGATTAAAGACCTGACCCCATTATGAATCCGAAGGAGCTATTTCTTTTTCTTTATGGTCTTTTGTCTCTCTATAAAATTATTAAATTTCTCCGCGAGTATAAAAACATATTCCGATATTGCAACCGCGAAATCATTCAAATCTGTTGCATCCTCTTTAGACATGTTGTGCTCTCCGGCATGGGCAGCAATATTTCTATGCTTGTGTAATTCCTCGCTCCACTGATATATCCGTTTATCAATAATACCTTTTTCTAATAACTCCTTAATTCCACCGCCCAAGTATGGATTCGTTGTTTTGAAGTGGCGACAAATTCCTTCAAGAGCGCGCCCACACATCGCTACGGCCGCAGTATATGCACCTGCGCTAATACATCTTTCTGCTTCTTCAAGGGATGTGCGCACTATTGAAGGGACAGAAAATGAAATAAATTTCTTTGGAGAAGGCCAGACACGATTGCTCTCACTCCATTTGAATTTGTCTTCGGAAATTTGAATGTATTCTTGAATGCCTACTAGAGAATTATCACAAGAAGGACAAACGAGCAGTGAAACCTTGTATTTGAGTGGATCAATTTCAGGATCGTATTCCTCATGTGCAGCGAGAAGTTTTGCATCAACCTTTGCCTTACAATACGAACATTCAATTAACATAAATTATACTCCTAACGATTGAAATTACGGGCGGGCAATAACCAGTCCCGTGGAGTGATTTGTTAGATGCAGTTTTTTTCTTTAATATTATAGGGTCCCCCTTTTCCAGCTTTATTTTGTGACATACGCTCAAACATAGGAATAAGCTGTTTCATTGATCGCGAATAACCGTCAAGTCCAGGGAACAAACTTGCTTGATTAATGTTCATGCGATGAAGTTCGTGTAATGCAATTTTCCTTTCATCTTTAGAGAAATTGAAAGATATTTTTACTACATTTTTTTTATCATTCCAACCTTTGAGGCTTTTAAGGTTGTCTTCAAATGAACAAGATACATCTCCAGGGCATAAAAAGATTCCTTGTTGAATTACTAATCGTGTATTTAGGCGGATTGGATTTTCTAGATATACAAATTTCTTGCGTTGTTTGTTCATGTACATAGGAACAAATGACTTATCGTTTCTTTTCTTGTCGCACCAACGATCTCCAAGCAACTTGTTATCAACTATCTTCTTTACCTCTGCCTCAATCCAATCAATATTGATACACCATAGAATAGGCATATCTTCATGTTTATAAGGCGGATTCTTAGAGCTTTCAAGAGCAAAAAATGCTCCAACATATGGTGACCAAGTAAAATCTAATAATCTCGTAGGTGCCCCATGATGTTGCATAAGAGAAATACAATACAACTTATCCTTATTTAAATCCTCATCCCTCTCCCCTTGGAATCGTCTCCGGAAATTCCTAATCAACTGTTCTTCGATTCCGGGCAAGTCAGATCCTTTGATATCGAAGTATTTTTGTGCTCGCTCCAAAGAAGTGGATAGATAGTAGTCTTCTGTGTGACCACGATACACCCATTTGTCTGAACTAGTTGATAGTTCCTTTATTCGTATAATAAATTCATCCCACGTTTTGACTGTATCATTTGCAAAAATCATAACTATTACTCACTTTAGATAAAATTAAAATATTTACATCTAACACGGAGGTCACCGGGAGCCGGATTTATCGGCGATCCGGTGCATCGTCTGGTTCGGTGCCCAATCTTCTGAGAGTACTTGGGAACGCAAACCCTTACCGCTGAGCAAGTCGCTAAACGATTTGACATGGTTAGCTCCGCATACGAAAAGAACGGGATAGCGGTACAAATTGTCTATGTGGCTTAACCAGATTTCTTCCCGTTTTCTGTGTTCGTCGGAAATTTTCTTTTTGACTATTTCAGGTGCCCAATCGTTTTGGAACCCTTCAAGTCTTATATCGTTTTCTTGGCGTATGCCGAGTTTCTGGCGAGTAGCCCGGTCGGGATCACAGAGGCAATACCTAAGAGTCAGTTCATTAGCGACTACTTCACAAACCGATGTCTTAACTCCTGCTTCGTCAAGAGCTTCCCGACTCATTTCTTCGCCTATAGCTTTTGCCTGTGTCAGGTCACACATCTCATGGATATATTCTTTGAACACATCGACGTCTTCCTTGTGACACCCTTGACCTTTTTGGAAATTGTGGTCTGTGCCAATTATGTATATCTGTGTCATATCACCTAACAATTATTATACAGAATTGGTTTCATTTGCCAAAAGTATACCACAATAAATAACACAAAGAAGCAATTGCTATTTAAAACAAGAGATTATTAATTGTATTACTTGGCAAAATGTAGATAATATCTGATTATATGCAATTGGTATAATAAGGAGGCATTCTGCTGCTGACATTCAAATTTATATGCTTGTAAAAACTCCTTACAAAATTGTATATAAATATAGTTTTTTTCAATGAACAAGGGTTATTAATTGTATAGAACAAATATGAGTCAATAGCTCATGAGGTTTTTCTTGGAGAATTTTTATGTACAAAACAAGTCAAGAGGATAAATGAAAATTGCCTTTGTCTTCCCTGGGCAGGGTTCTCAATATGTTGGAATGGGTAAGGAAATCTTCGAGAAATTTCCTGAAGCAAAGGAGATATTTAAAGAGGCTTCTGATGCATTAGGGTATGATCTTGCAGGTCTATGCTTTAATGGTCCAAAGGAAGAACTTGATAAGACCTTTAGAACTCAACCCTGCATACTTACTGTGAGTATTGCAATATACAACGTATTGTTATCAAGAGGTATAAAGCCATCTGTTGTTGCAGGGCATAGCCTCGGCGAGTATTCAGCGCTTGTGGCAGCAGAGTTCTTATCTTTGAAAGATGCTGTAAAACTTACAGAAAAAAGAGGACAGTTTATGCAGGAGGCTGTTTTAGAGGGTAGGGGGCTTATGGCTGCAGTACTCGGACTGGAAAGAAACAAGGTTGATGAGATATGCAGATTATTGAAAACAGGATACGCGTTGCCTGCCAATTACAATTGTCCAGGTCAAATAGTGATTGCAGGCGAAAAAACTGCTGTTGAGGAGGCAATAAATCTTTGTAAAGATGCAGGAGCAAAAAGGGCGATGCCACTTTCAGTCAGTGTACCATCTCATTGTGCTTTAATGAATAATGCATCCCAAAGGCTTTCAGAATTGCTTGATAAGTTAGAATTTAAAAACCCGGTGATTCCCATTGTAAATAATGCAGATGCCATATTTCTCGATAATATAGAAAGCATAAAGACATCGCTTGTTCGACAGATTAGCAGCCCATTATTATGGGAGGATTCTATAATAGCTATTGCAAATTCCGGAATAGATACATTTGTAGAAGTCGGCCCGGGGAAGGTTCTTTCAGGACTAATAAAAAGAATAGTTCCAGAGACACGGGTTCTTAATGTTGAGGATGTAAAAAGTTTAGAGAAAACATTATCTTTTACTTAGCTTGACGGTTTTTAAAACAAATAAATGAATAAATACAGAACAATTATAGTTGTCTCAAATAAGCATAACCTTTAATTTAGTCCTGGTTCCCAGTTTTCGAAAAAACGGTCTATGGCAGATGTCCTGCCTATGGGAATATGCCCATACAAAATAGATAGCTCTTTTCCTGCCTCTGATTTTGGCTCTTTATCAACGATTACCTTCCACATTGCAGCAACCAGCCCTGACCTATCAGCACCAGCTTGACAGTGTATTAATATAGGGCGGGGTGCGTGTTTGAAAATTTCTATTAATTTCTGAATATCTTTTTTACTTGGTTCATAAGATGCGGGTATCGAGCTGTCATAATGTATAACATTGTACTCTGTACTGACCTTCATCTCCTCAATATACCATGGTGCATCTACGTTCTTACCGCGCAGATTCAAGATGCTCTTGATATTATATTTTTTGATATAATATTCAAGCTCATCTCTATCGAGTTGAGCAGATCTATAGGCTTCACCGATAGTAATTGGGTGGAAATTGCCCTGCTCCTCCATATATAAGATATAGCTTATAATCAGGAGGAGTAACAATATAAAGGCTGCAATGAAAAGCTTAAGTCTGCGTGACATATCTACTATTATATCACCTCCCTTTTTGGTTTTTTTTGTTTCCGGCCGGCCTCGCATTGCTCCCATAGAATCTTAGCATTCTCAGCTGATCAATTTACTATTTATGTCAATTTTCATATTTTCTACAAAATATGATACATTAAAATAGATGAATGATTACATTGATAAATTCATAAGATATCTTGAGGTTGAGAGGGATGTATCAGCTCATACGCTGAGGGCTTATAGGAAAGACCTTGGAGATTTTTTTGAATATGTAAAAACAGAACCAGATAAAATAGACATGATAGATGTGCGCGGTTTTATTGCAGAGCAGATTAAGAAAGGTCTTAATAAAACTACTGTCAGCAGGAGGCTTGCCAGTATAAGGTCATTTTTCAAATTCCTTTGCAGGGAAGGTTACATAAAATCAAACCCGGCAAAGCTTGTTCCAAACCCTAAGATTCCAAAACTGCTTCCGCGCTTTCTTTCTGTTGATGATGTATTTTCCCTTGTTGAAAAGCCTGAAGGAATAGGGTTTATACCTGTAAGGGACAAGGCTATACTCGAACTCCTTTATTCAAGCGGCCCGAGAGTAAGTGAACTTTCAGGGCTCAACATAGACGACCTTAATATAAAGGGTAATCTGATAAAGATAAGAGGGAAAGGGAAAAAAGAACGCCTTGTGCCTGTAGGTTCAAAGGCGATTGATGCTATAAAGTCATATATGATAGACAGGATGCTACTTAAAAGTAAGGATAGGGCATTGTTTCTTAACAGGATGGGCACAAGATTGACAGACAGGGGTGTAAGACGTATAGTAGTAAAGTATGCGAAGGCTTTAACCATTAATGGACAGATAGGACCTCATACACTGAGGCATACATTTGCAACCCATCTGCTTCAGGGTGGTGCAGACCTCAGGGTGATACAGGAGCTTCTGGGTCATTCATCACTTTCTACAACACAGAAATATACCCATCTGGATATAACGCATCTGATGGATATATATGATAAGGCACATCCCTTTGCAAATGAAAAGTAAGAGAGGCGAGAGGTATAAGGGATAATAAAATGAAGGTTTCCGAATTACAGTTGAAGAGTAAAAATATTTTAAGGTGTACATTAAAGTCAAGTATATAAATTCACTGAAGGCTTAACAAGGAAGGCAGAATATGATTAAAGGAACGACTATACTATGTATAAGGCGTGATGGAAAAGTTGCTATAGGCGGAGATGGGCAGATTACAATGGGTAATACTGTATTGAAACATAATGCCAGGAAAATCAGAAGGATGTACGGTGAGAAAGTCCTTACCGGATTTTCAGGGGCGACAGCAGATGCACTTACATTGTTTGAAAAGTTTGAGGGTAAGCTCGAATCTTACAGGGGGAATATAACAAGGGCTGCTGTTGAACTTGCAAAAGACTGGCGGACTGATAAGATTTTGAGAAGACTCGAGGCCCTTTTAATTATAGCTGACATAGAACACACTTTTATAATCTCAGGCACAGGTGATGTTATCGAGCCTGAGGAGGGAGTTGCTGCTATTGGTTCCGGAGGCCCTTATGCACAGGCAGCAGCAAAGGCTCTTTACGAAAATACATCGCTTTCGGCAAGAGAGATCGTGGAGAAATCTATGAAGATTACAGCAGATATCTGCATTTACACAAATGAAAATATAACTATTGAGGAGCTAAATGGATAACCTTACACCAAGAAAGATAGTTGAGGAACTGGATAAATATATAATCGGCCAGCATAAGGCGAAAAAGGCAGTTGCCATTGCCCTAAGAAACAGATGGAGAAGACTGAGGCTTTCTCCTGAGTTAAAGGATGAGGTTTTACCAAAAAACATAATCATGATAGGCCCTACAGGAGTGGGTAAAACTGAGATTGCAAGAAGACTCTCAAGACTTGCAAATGCAGCATTTGTAAAGGTTGAGGCTTCAAAGTTTACAGAGGTAGGTTACGTGGGCCGGGATGTGGAATCAATGATACGAGACCTTACAGAAATATCCTTAAGTATGGTTAAGTCAGAGCATGTAGAAAAGATTCAGGAAAGGGCAAAGGGTCTTGCCGAGGAACGTCTGCTTGATCTGCTTCTTCCTCAGCCAAGAATAGCGAAGGGAGCCGCACCTGAAGAGGAAGAAAGGGAAAAGCATAAAGAAACAAGAGAAAGGCTCAGGGCACAGCTCAGGGATGGAAAACTCGACAATAGATATGTAGATATAGAGGTGAGAGAAAAGATAATGCCCTTTGGTGTTGTTTCAAATGTGGGGCTTGAAGATCTTGAGATAAACCTCAAGGAAATGCTCGGCAATTTCTTACCTGAAAAATCCAAGAGGAAAAAGGTGAAGGTACCGGAGGCATTGAATATTCTATTACAGGAAGAGGCAAGTAAACTCATTGATATGGATAAGGTAACGAAAGAAGCTATTGAAAGGGTTGAGCAGTCAGGTATTGTGTTTATTGATGAAATAGACAAGATAGCGAGCAGAGGGCATGCGCATGGTCCTGATGTTTCACGTGAAGGTGTTCAGAGAGACCTTTTACCAATAGTTGAAGGCTCGACAGTAACAACAAAACATGGGCCTGTAAAAACAGAACACATCCTTTTTATAGCTGCCGGAGCATTCCACATGACTAAACCCTCTGACCTGATTCCCGAGCTTCAAGGCAGATTTCCTATAAGGGTTGAACTCGATGCACTCGGTAAGGATGAATTTGTGAGGATACTGACAGAGCCATATAATGCTTTAATTAAACAATATACTGCACTACTTTTTACGGAAGAAGTATCGTTAAACTTTACAAAGGACGCTATTGATGAGATTGCCGGTATTGCAGCTCATGTGAACGAAAAGACCGAGAATATTGGTGCAAGAAGGCTGCATACTGTCCTCGAAAAGCTCCTCGAAGACATTTCCTTCGAGGCGCCTGAGAAAAAGAATGGAAAACTTCTGGTAGACAAAAAATATGTCAACGAAAAGCTGAATGAGATTGTGAAGGATGAGGACTTAAGCAGGTATATATTGTAGTAACTACAGTAAACGAATTGCTAATAAGTTTATAAAACTAAGCACCCATGGATCAATTTTTGTCATTCTGGTTTGCCCGGAATCATTCTTTAAAGAAAGATTCCCGACAAGCGGGAATGACATACAAACAACCTCCCTTATGAACTTATTAGTAAATAAGATAAAAATTCTCTTAAAAATCTCAAGTAATCCCCTTCAGTCCCCTCGGTTGCGAGTCGTACCGACCTTTAATAAAAGGGGATTAAGGGGGATTTGTTTTATTGTATTAATAATTTCATCTCATATTCTCATTGCCTCATGCGCATCCACCCGCTACGGTACAACCAGTTATGCTATTGCCTCATGGTACGGCCCTGATTTTCATGGTAGGCCTACATCATCAGGAGAAATTTTTGATATGAATGCAATGACCTGTGCTCATCGGGATTATCCTTTTGGGACAAGGTTGAAGGTTACAAACGTCTCAAATAATAAGGCAGTTAACTGTTTGGTGAACGACAGGGGGCCGTTTGTTGCAGGAAGGGATCTGGACTTATCTTATGCTGCAGCAAAAGAGATAGGTCTGATAGGACAAGGTACCTGTAAGGTCAGTATTGAATATATTGGAAGGGATACCAGCTATATAAAAGAAGTAAGATATATATCAAATACAGGGCCATTTACAATACAAGTTGGTTCTTTTAAAGAGCTTTCAAATGCTACACGCCTGAGGACAGCC
>Ga0315282_10005903_pt1 | contig 20685 bp, 20 predicted proteins | sample YL17G07_20_MG_FD_203693 | JGI IMG/M metagenome (GOLD analysis project Ga0315282, IMG submission 203693) | Sediment microbial communities from Yellowstone Lake, YNP, Wyoming, USA - YL17G07_20 | ecosystem: Environmental > Aquatic > Freshwater > Lake > Sediment | place: USA: Wyoming | collected... | reverse complement strand
GTGCGCGACATGGCCGCCGAGGCCGCCTTCGCCGACCCGCGCTTCATGCCGCTCACGGCCCGCGAGCTGCCCCGTGTCGAGCTGGAGGTCACCGTCCTGTCGCCGCTGGAAAAGATTGATAATCCGGCTGAGGTCATAGTGGGCCGCCACGGCCTGTTCATCAGCCGGGGCAACCGCCAGGGGGTGCTGCTGCCGCAGGTGGCGACGGAGTATGGCTGGGATAGGGAGACCTTCCTGGACGAGACGTGCCAGAAGGCAGGGATGGGGCCCGGCTGCTGGAGGCAGGAGGGGACGGAGATTTACGTGTTTACGGCCACGGTGTTCGGGGAGTGACGGACGCCGATGAGCGTCGCCATACGGCTTCTCGGGCCTCGGGAATCTTCACCGTCGCGCTTGCCTTCGGGGTTGGCGAGAAGCAAGTAATGGCGAGGTCTGGAGGGCGACGCCAAGCGGAGGCGTAGTAGAACTACGTTGAGCATTGGCGGCAACCGAAGACCCGCCAGGATGCCGCTTATCGCCGACCCTACGTCTGCGCCCCCCGCTCTTTTCCCTTGAACCTCTCCCTGAGCCGCCTCTCCACCCCCGGCGGCACCAGCCCCTCGACGGCCCCCCCGAGCCTGGCCGCCTCCTTGATGATCGTCGAGCTGATGTAGAGCCAGCGGTAGTCGGTCATCATGAACACCGACTGGATGTCGCGGTTGAGCCTGCGGTTCATCAGGGCGAGCTGGAACTCGTACTCGAAGTCCGAGACGGCGCGCAGCCCCCGCAGGATGACCTTGGCCCCCACCAGGGCGGCGTAATCGACCAGCAGGCCGTGGAAGCTCTCCACCCCGACGCGGGGGTCGTCGCCCACCGCCTCGCGGGCCATCTCCAGGCGCTCCTCGATGCTGAACAGGGGCGTCTTCTCCGGGTTGTCGGCCACGGCGATGATCACCCGCTCGAATATCTGGAGGGCGCGGCGCACCAGGCTGAGGTGGCCGTTGGTGATGGGGTCGAAGGAGCCGGGATATATGGCCAGCGCGCAGTGCTTCATGGTGTGTGGTCAGTCTCCGTAAGGAAGGTGATGTGCACGTCGCCGTAGGCGCGGCTATCGGTGGCGCTCAGGCGCCCTGCCCCGCCCACTTCATCGTCTAGGGCGTGCTCGGCCACAATCGTTGCCCCAGGGGCCAACAGGCCGCTCGCCTCGAGCCGTGCCAGTGTCCGCGGCACCAGCCCCTGCCCGTAAGGGGGGTCGCAGAAGACCAGGTCGTAGCGGCGCGAGAGCTTGCCCAGGCGCGCGAGATTCCGCGAGGGGTCGGCCCGCACGATGGCGAGGTTGTCGAAGCCACAGGCCGCAGCGTTGCGAGCAATCAGCTCCAGGGCCTCGCGGCCGTTGTCGACGAAGGTGCACCAGGCCGCCCCGCGGCTGAGCGCCTCCAGGCCCATCGCCCCGGTGCCCGCGAAGAGGTCGAGCACCGTCAGGCCCGCAATATCGCCCAGGATATTGAAGACGGCCTCGCGGACCCGGTCCGGGGTGGGCCGGATGTCCCTGCCCCGGGGGGCAAAGAGCCTGCGGCCACGCGCGCTCCCGCCGATGATCCTCACGCCTTAGGCCGCCCCAAAATGCCCATCTGCCGCGTGGCACTCATCCTTCGTTCACTGGGGCGTACAGTATGCTGCCGCCCCGCTGCCAACGGCAGCGTGATTCCGCCCCCACGCCGCCTGCCCACAATAGCCCTTGAGCTTCAAGGGGGCGGCATTGCCCGTAGCGGCTCGCTACCGGGCCATCGCCTGGGTGACGACCGTGCCGGTCCCCCGCGCCCGGAAGGCCGTGATGAAGCGCTTGGCCTCCTCACAGGCGGCCTGCTCGATGCGCGCGCGGCTGGCGGCGTCGATCGAATCAATCTGCTCCTTGAAGACCCGGGTGGTGAACTTGATGTCCTTGCCGTTGTCCCTCGCCCAGGTGCGCATCTCGACCATGAGATCCTCGGGCAGCCCGGCGTGGGCGACGTTCTGCCACTGGGTGCCCACGTTGGCCTTACGGATGCCGAAGTCGGCGAAGCGCCCCAGCAGGTGCATGGGCGTGCCGGTGACGCCATGCTGGGCGATGACCACGCCGTGCGCGCTCACGGCCTTGTAGATCTCGCCCGTGCGCTCCAGGTCGATGAAGACCTTCTCGCCGTCTAAGTAGTTGCCGTGCTTGGAGCCGTTGTTGATGGCCAGCATGTCGGGGGAGAGCCCCCGCTCCTTCAAGCCCGCGATGAACTCGGCGGCCTCCGCCACGGTGGTGAGCTGCGCCTCCATCCCCAACTTTTGTCCGGCCGACTTGATCTCGCCCACCTCCACCTCGAGCCCCAGGCCGAGGGCCGCGATGGGCTTGGCCAGCTCGCAGGTGAGGCGGATGTTGTCGGGGATGGGGTTGAAGGAGGCGTCGATGGCAAAGGAGGTGTAGCCGGCCTCGATCTCGGCGGCGATGAGCCTGCGACCGGCCTCGACGGCCTTCTCCGAGGTGTCCTTGATGGTGATGTGGTCGCCGTGGATGAAGAAGGGGCGGGTCAGCCCAACGCGGTCTGCGGCCTCGATCACCGCCTCGAAGAAGGTCTTGGGCACGAAGCCCGTGTAGCCCGGCTCGACGTCGCACTCGCTCTTGGCCAGCTCGAAGGCCACCACGGCGTCGAGCTCCTCGGCCGCGCGCATGATGCCGGGGATGACGTGCTTGATGCGCGTGTTGCAGGCCATGACGATGACCTGCCGGTCCTTGAGGGCGTGCAGGACGTCCCTGGAGTTGACGAGCAGGGCCCGGCTCCCGCCCAGCCGGCCGGCCGCGTGAGGCGGCCTGAGGTCCAGCAGCGCTTGCGCCACTTGCGCCATCGTTTGCCCCTCCCACTGGCGAGGTTCAGGCAAGCCGCGGCCAGCTCCCGGCCACGCCTGTGGACTACTTGAGGTAGTCCCTGATCAGTATCTCGGCGATCTGGACGGCGTTGGTGGCCGCCCCCTTGCGGATGTTGTCGGCCACAACCCACAGGTTGATGCCGTTCTCCACCGACTCGTCGGCGCGGATGCGGCCCACCAGCGTCTCGTCGTGCCCCGCGGCCTGGATGGCCAGGGGATAGATGTTCTTCGAGGGGTCGTCGACCACGCGCACGCCGGGCATCTTGGAGAGGAGTTCCCGCACCTGCGCCGGTGTGATCTTCTTCTTCGTCTCGATGTTCACGCTCTCGGAGTGGCTGCGGAAGACCGGCACGCGCACCGTGGTCGCCGTGACGCCGATGGTCTGGTCGCCCAGGATCTTGCGCGTCTCATGGACCATCTTCATCTCTTCCTTGGTGTAGCCGTTCTCCAGGAAGACGTCGATCTGGGGCAGGCAGTTGAAGGCTATCTGGTAGGGATAGACCTTGCAGGGTATGTTGGCCGGGCTGGCCCCGGACATGAGCGCGCGGCTCTGCTCCTCGAGCTCGACGATCGCCTTCCAGCCCGTGCCGGAGACCGACTGATAGGTCGAGACGACGATGCGCTTGATCCCGGCGGCGTCATAGATGGGCTTGAGCACCAGCACCATCTGGATTGTCGAGCAGTTGGGGTTGGCGATGATGCCCTTGGTCTTGTAGAGGGCGATGTCTTGCGGGTTGACCTCGGGCACGACGAGGGGCACCTCGGGGTCCATGCGCCAGGCCGAGGAGTTGTCGACCACCACGCAGCCGCTCTCCCAGGCCACCGGGCCGTACTTGAGGCTGACACTGGCCCCGGCCGAGAAGAGGGCCAGGTCGACGCCCTTGAAGCTGTCTATGCCGAGCAGCTCCACGGGGAGGTCCTCGCCATTGAAGGGCACGCTCACCTTGCCCGCCGAGCGCTCCGAGGCGAGCAGCTTCAGCTTGGCCACGGGAAATCCCCGCTCCTCGAGCACGCGCACCATGACGCGGCCGACGTTGCCGGTCGCCCCGCACACCGCCACGTTGTATTGTTTCACTTTCACCGCCTCCTGCTATTCACGCCGGAACCCGGCAACTACCCCGCCAAGGTCTGTTCTCCGCTCTCTTCCGCGTCTCTATGCCCCGTCCTCGACTCTTCTCCGGTCTCCCTCGGGCTGGCCAGAAGCGAGTAATGGCGAAGTCTGGAGGCCGGCGCCAACCGGAGGCGTAGTTTAACTACGTTGAGGATTGGCGGCGGCTGAAGACCCGCCAGGACGACGCTTATCGCCAGCCCGCCCATAGCCGGCCCTAGACGGCCTTGGCCACCATGTCGCCTACTTCCGAGGTCGAGTAGCCCATCTTGCCGGCCGACATGCTCTTGCACTTGAGCGCCGTGGCCTTGACGGCCGCCTCCACCCGGCTCGCGGCCTTCGCCTCGCCGAGGCACTCGAGCATCATCGCTCCCGCCCCGATGGCCGCCAGCGGGTTGATGACGCCCTGGCCGGTATACTTGGGGGCCGAGCCACCGATGGGCTCGAACATCGAGGTGCCTTCCGGGTTGATGTTGCCCCCCGCGGCAATGCCCATGCCGCCCTGGATCATCGCCCCCAGGTCGGTGATGATATCACCGAACATGTTGTCGGTGACGATCACGTCGAACCACTCGGGGTTCTTGACCATCCACATGCAGATGGCATCGACGTGGGCGTAGTCACACTTGACCTCCGGGTACTCCGGGGCCAGCTCGTGAAAGCAGCGCTCCCACAGGTCGAAGGCGTAGGTGAGGACGTTCGTCTTGCCGCACAGGGTGAGCTTCTTGGCCCGGTCGCGCTTGCGGCAGTAGTCGAAGGCGTAGCGCAGGCAGCGCTCGACGCCCTTGCGCGTGTTGATCGACTCCTGCACGGCGACCTCGTCGGGCGTGCCCTGCTTGAGGAAGCCGCCCGCGCCGGCATATAGCCCCTCGGTGTTCTCGCGCACGACGACGAAGTCTATGTCCTTGGGCCCCTTGTCCTTGAGGGGGCAATCGACGCCGGGGTAGAGCACGACGGGGCGCAGGTTGATGTACTGGTCGAGGGCGAAGCGGAGCTTGAGCAGGATGCCCTTTTCGAGGATGCCCGGCTTCACCTTGGGGTGGCCGATGGCGCCCAGGTATATCGCCTTGTACCCGCGCAGCTCGGCGATGGCCGAGTCGGGCAGGACTTCGCCAGTCCTCAGGTAGCGCTCGCCGCCGAAGTCGTAGTGGTGGAAGCTCAGCCCGAAGCCGCAGGCACTGGCCGCCGCCTGGAGCGCCTTGATGCCCTCGGCGATGACCTCGGGGCCCGTGCCGTCGCCGGGAATGACCGCGATGTCGTAGGTCTTCATTTGCTCCGCTCGCCCAAACTCTTCTTGATGTGCTCGATCAGCCCGCCGTCTCTAACCAGCTCCTGCATGAACGGGGGCACGGCCGTGGCCTGGAACTGCTGGCCGCCGCGCAGGATGCGGATGCCTCCCGTGTCGAGGTCCACCTCGATCTCGTCGCCCTGCATGATCTCGCGCACCGCCTCGGGGGCCTCGAGGATGGGCAGGCCGGTGTTGAAGGCGTTGCGGTAGAAGATGCGGGCGAAGGAGGCCGCCACCACCACGGGGATGCCCGCCGCCTTGATGGCCACGGGGGCGTGCTCGCGCGATGACCCGCAACCGAAGTTCTTGCCCCCGACGATGATGTCGCCGGCCTTGAACTTGGCCGGGAACTCCGGGTCGGCGTCCTCCATGACGTGCAGGGCAAGCTCCGCGGGGTCGGACGTATTCAGGTAGCGGGCCGGGATGATCAGGTCCGTATTGACGTCGTCGCCGAATTTCCAGACGCGGCCTGAGAACTTCATCGGTCAGTCACCTTCGCTCGCGCCAACGACAACTGGCGCCCGTGCAGGGGCCAGGCTGACAATCCATCTTCTATCGCCCACTCAACGCTAGAGGCGTCTCTACAACTGCTCCGGGCTGGCGATGTAGCCCAAGACGGCCGAGGCCGCCGCGACCGCCGGGCCCGAGAGGTAGACCTCGCTCTTGGGGTGGCCCATGCGCCCCACGAAGTTGCGGTTGGTGGTGGCGATGCACTTCTCGCCCTCGGCCAGAATGCCCATGTGGCCGCCCAGGCACGGGCCGCAGGTGGGGGTGGACACCGCCGCCCCCGCCTCGAGGAAGACGGCCAGCAGCCCCTCATCCATCGCCTGGCGGTAGATAAGCGGGGTGGCCGGGAAGATGATGCAGCGCACCCTGGGGTGCACCTGACGCCCGCGCAAGACCTTGGCCGCAACGCGCAGGTCCTCGAGCCGGCCGTTGGTGCACGAGCCGATGACGGCCTGATCTATGGCCACCTTGCCCAGAGCCGAGATACCCACACTCTTCTCGGGGAGCGGGGGCAGGGCCACCTGCAGCTCGATCTTGGAGACGTCGTAGTGGCGCTCCTCGGCGTAGCGGGCCCCCTCGTCCGACGTAAAGAAGCTGTAGGGGCGGCTGGTGCGCTCCTTGACGTAGCCCGCGGTCGTCTTGTCGGGGTTTATGATGCCGCTCTTGCCCCCGGCCTCGATGGCCATGTTGCACATGGTGAGCCGGTCGGACATGGGGAGATTCGTAATGGCCTCGCCACAGAACTCCATCGCCCGGTAGAGCGCGCCGTCCACCCCGATATCGCCGATGGTGTAGAGGATCAGGTCCTTGCCGCCCACCCAGGGCTGGAGCTGCCCGCTGTAGGTGAAGCGCATCGACTCGGGCACCTTGAGCCAGATCTCGCCCGTGGCCATAGCCGCGCCGAGGTCGGTCGAGCCGACACCGGTGCTGAAGGCCCCAAGGGCGCCGTAGGTGCAGGTGTGGGAGTCGGCGCCCACGACGAGGTCGCCGGGCAGGACCAGCCCCTGCTCGGGCAACAGGGCGTGCTCGATCCCCATGCGGCCGACGTCGTAGAAGTGCGGCAGCTGCTGTCCCTGGGCGAAGCGCCTGATGCGGGCGCACTGCTCGGCACTCTTGATGTCCTTGTTGGGGACGAAGTGGTCCATCACCAGGACGACCTTCGACTTGTCGAAGACGTCCTTGGCCCCGGTCTTCTCGAAGGCCGCCAGGGCCAGGGGGGCCGTGATGTCGTTGGCCAGCGCCAGATCGACCTTGGCCTGGATCAGCTCGCCCGGCTCAACCGTGTCTTTGCCGCAGTGGGCGGCCAGGATCTTCTCGGTTATCGTCTGTGGGCTCATGGCGGAAGTTCACTCATTGCTTGCAGAACTCAGCTGCCCGCCGCGGATGGTCCCGCAGGTAGTGCAGGCGGTTGAGGGCGTTGATGTAGGCCTTGGCGGCGGCCAGTATTATATCCGGGTCCGCCCCCTGGCCGGTGACGACGCGGCCGTCCTCCTCCAGGCGCAGGCTTACCTCGCCCTGGGCGTCCATGCCGCCCGTGATGGCGCTCACCTGGAACTGGAGGAGCTTGGCGCGCACCTTCGTGATCTGCGCGATGGCGTTGAAGGCGGCGTCGATCGGCCCGACACCGGTGCCGACGACCACTTCCTCGGCCTTGCCGTCAACCTCGATGCGCACCGTCGCCGTGGGCACGGTCAGCGTGCCGGTGCAGACGTTGAGGTAGCGCAGCTTGAACTTGTCCGGGATGCGCAGCACCTCGTCGGCCACGATCGCCTCGATGTCCTCGTCGAAGATCTGCTTCTTCTTGTCGGCCAGCTCCTTGAAGCGCTCGAAGACGGGCTCGATCTGCTCGTCGGACAGCTGATAGCCAAGCTCATTCAGGCGGTCGCGGAAGGCGTGGCGGCCCGAGTGCTTGCCGAGTACCAGCGAGCTCTTGCGGATGCCGACCGACTCCGGGGTCATGATCTCGTAGGTGGTGCGCTCCTTGAGCACGCCGTCCTGGTGGATGCCCGCCTCGTGCGCGAAGGCGTTGGCGCCCACGATGGCCTTGTTGGGCTGCACCATGATGCCGGTGATGTGGCTCACCAGGCGGCTGGTGGCATATATCTGGTCGGTAGAGAGGCCGGTGGCGAGCCCCAGGCTCTCGCCGCGGGTGCGCAGCGCCATGACCACTTCCTCGAGGCTGGCGTTGCCCGCCCGCTCACCGATGCCGTTGATGGTGCACTCGACCTGCCGCGCCCCGGCCGCGACCGCCGCCAGCGAGTTGGCCACGGCCAGCCCCAGGTCGTTGTGGCAGTGGACGGAGAGCACGGCCCGATTGATGTTGGGCACGTGCTGGCGGACGTAGCCGATCATCTCGGCGTGTTCGCCTGGCAGGGCATAGCCGACCGTATCGGGCAGGTTGACCGTGGTCGCCCCGGCCTCGATGACCCGCTCGACGACTTGGGCGAGGTAGGCGAGGTCGGAGCGCGAGGCGTCCTCGGCCGAGAACTCGACGTTCGGGGTGTAGCGGCAGGCGTAGGCGACCATCTCGCCGGCGATACCCAGGACCTGCTCGCGGCTCTTGCGCAGCTTGTGCTTGAGGTGGATGTCCGAGGTGGCCAGGAAGACGTGGATGCGCGGGCTCTTGGCGTCCTTGATCGCCTCCCAGGCCCGGTCGATGTCGCCTTTGGTGCAGCGGGCAAGGGCCGCCACCTGTGGGGCCTTCACCGCCCTGGCCACGGCCTGCACGCCGTCGAAGTCGCCCGGCGACGATATCGGGAAGCCCGCCTCGATGACGTCCACGCCCAGGCGCTCGAGCTGATAGGCCACCCGCACCTTCTCGGCCGTGTTCATGGCCGCCCCGGGTGACTGCTCGCCGTCGCGCAGCGTGGTATCGAAAATGATGATGCGCTCCATTGCTTACACCCTAGTGCCCTTCGGCCGGGTCCACTCACCCCCGGCCGCCACCCTCAAGCCTCCTTGATGTTGCGCGCCTGCTCCTCGGCCTGCCTGCCCCGGATGGCCAGCATGAGCGGGCCCGAGGCGACGTAGCCGAGCATGAGCACGAAGATCGTGAAGTGCGGCTCCATGGCCACCACGACGAGCACCAGCAGCACGGCCACCAGGCTGTTGAAGGGCCGCTTCTTGACCAGGTCGAGCGACTTGAAGCTCGTATACTTGATCGTGCTCACCATCAGGAACGACAGCCCGTAGAGGGCGACCAGGGCCATCACCCGCGGCTCGAAGGGCAGTTCGATATCGCCGGCCAGGATGATGCCCGTGGCCACGACCGTCGCCGCCGCGGGGATGGGCAGCCCGACGAAGTGGCGCTTGTCGACCACGTCGACCTGGGTGTTGAAGCGGGCGAGGCGGAGCGCCCCGCAGGCCACGAAGAGGAAGGCCGCCAGCCACCCCAGGCGCCCGACGGGCATGAGCGCCCACATGAAAGCGAGTATGGCCGGGGCCACCCCGAAGCTGACCAGGTCGGCCAGCGAGTCGTACTCCACGCCGAAGCGGGTGGTCGTGTGCGTGTAGCGGGCGATCTTGCCGTCGAGGCCGTCGGCCACCAGCGCGATGAGAATGGCCACCGCCGCCGGGTAGAAGAGGCCCTTCACCGAGGCGACGATCGAGTAAAAGCCGCAAAAGAGGTTGGCACTCGTCAGCAGGCTGGGCAGAATGAAGACACCCTTGCCCTTGCCCTTCTTGCGCCGCTTCATTCAGGACCTCCTTGCACGACCCATGGCGCGCTCCATCAGCGCCGCCTCATAGAGTGCTTCCAGCCCGGCCAGGTGGTGGCGGGGCATAAACCGCTCCTCCACCCGCCGCCTGCCCGCCCGGCCCATCTCGCGGGCCTTCTCGGGAGCCGCCGCAATCTCGCTCACGATCTGGCCCAAGGCCCGGGCGAGGGCCGCGGCATCATTCGGGGGCACCAGCAAACCCTGCTCGCCATGGGCGACCAGGGTGCCGATTCCGCCCACGGCGGTCGCCACCACCGGCAGCTCCAGGTACATCGCCTCGGCCAGGGCCAGCCCGAAGCTTTCATCGAGCGAGGGGAGCACGAAGCAATCGGCGCCGGCCAAGAGCCGCCCGACGTCGCGGCGCATCCCGGCGAAGACCACCCGGCCCTCGAGCCCCAGCCGCCGCGCCCTGTCCCTCAGCGCGGCCTCCTCCAGCCCCGAGCCGACCAGGACCGCCCTGCAATTCTCATGCAGGAGCCCGAGCGCGTCAATCAGATACGGCAGCCCCTTGGCCGCCTCCAGCCGGCAGACCGTGGCAAAGAGCACGGCCTCCGGCCCGCAGCCCAGCTCCCGCCGGACGTCTTCCCGGTGCGCGCGCCCCGCCTCCAGCCGCTCCGGGTCGATGGCGTTGGTCAGGCAGTGGACCAGCCCCCTTGGCAGGCCGTCGCGGCGCCTGATGGCCTCGCAGGCCGCCTCCGAGACGCCGATCACGGCACAGGTCCAGGGGGCGAGCAGCCGGTTGATCAGGTTGCGCTTCCCTGCCCTGCCCTCGTAGCTGTAGTGGACCGTGTAGGCCACGGGCAGCCTGCCCCGGGCGGCCAGCCTGGCGTAGAGGGCGGCCTTGTAGTCGTGGGCGTGGATGAGGTCGATGCCCCGCTCACGCACCAATTTCGACACGGCCCTCAAGAGCCCCGGGCTGAAGCGGTGGGTGCGCCGGCCGAGTGAGACGACCTCGACACCTTTGGCCTCCAGCTCAGCCGCCACCGGCCCCGTCTTGTCAGAGAGCACGCCAACAACCGGCTCGAAGCGCTCCCGGTCGAGGTACTTGGCCTCGACCAGCATGACCTCCTCGCGCCCCCCCACGTAGAGAGCCTCGGCCAGGCTGAGCACGCGCCACCGCCTGGCTGGGGCCACCCGTTCAGCCAAGTCTACCGACAAGTCTACCGACGACCGTCTCGCCGGCCCGGGTCCGCTGGCCCACCTTCAGGACCACCTGGGAGCCGGGGGGCAGGTAGAGGTCCACGCGGGAGCCGAAGCGGATGAGCCCGAAGCGCTCGCCCCGCTCGAGCCTCTGGCCGGGCCGCACCCAACACACGATGCGCCGGGCGAGGAACCCCGCCACCTGGACGCACAGCAGCCGCTGGTCGCCTGTGCCGATGAGGAGCGCATTGTGCTCGTTCATCAGCGAGGCCCGCTCGGCCGCGGCGTTGAAGAAGCGCCCCTTGCGGTGCACCACTCCCAGGACCTCGCCCGAGACGGGCATGCGGTTCACGTGGACGTCCAGGGGCGACATGAAGATGCTGACCTTGATGGCCCGCGCTTGCAGGTGGGCAGGCTCGTGGGTCTCCTCGACCCGGAGAACCCGGCCGTCGGCGGGGGCCACGACTAGCCCCTCGCCCCCCGGCACGACTCGCTCGGGGTCGCGGAAGAACCAGGCCGTGAAGAGGGCGAGCGCCACCAGGGGCGCGGCAAGTACCCACGGCCCCAGGGCGGCTGAGGCCAGCGCGGCCCCACCCGTCACCCCGATAAGCGGCCATCCCTCGCGGGCCAGCCTGACCATGGCAGCCTGCGGGCCGGTCCCTTACTTCTTGGCCAGCCAGCTCATCATCGAGCGCAGCTTCTGGCCGACCTCCTCGATGGGGTGCTCGGCCTCGCGGCGCCGCAGGGCGTTGAACACCGGCCTGCCGGCCTGGTTCTCGAGGATCCACTCGCGGGCGAACTCGCCGTTCTGGACTTCCTCGAGGATCTCCTCCATCGTCATGCGCACATTCTCGTCGATGATGCGCTGGCCGCGGGTGAGGTCGCCGTACTCGGCCGTGTCGGAGACCGAGTAGCGCATGTAGGAGATGCCGCCCTCGTAGAAGAGGTCGACGATGAGCTTGAGCTCGTGGAGGCACTCGAAGTAGGCGATCTCGGGCTGGTAGCCGGCGTCGACCAGGGTGTCGAAGGCGGCCTTCACCAGGGCGGAGACGCCGCCGCAGAGCACGGCCTGCTCGCCGAAGAGGTCGGTCTCGGTCTCCTCCATGAAGGTCGTCTCGAGCACACCCGCGCGGGTCGCGCCGATCCCCTTGGCGTAGGCCAGGGCGGTCTTCAGGGCCTTGCCCGAGGCGTCCTGGTGGATGGCCACGAGCGAGGGCACGCCGGCCCCCTTCTCATACTCGCGGCGCACGAGGTGGCCAGGGCCCTTGGGGGCGATCATGATGACGTCGAGCTCCTTGGCGGGCACGATCTGGCCGTAGTGGATATTGAAGCCGTGCGAGAAGAGGAGCGTCTTGCCCTTCTTCATGTGCTGGGCTATGTGGTCGCGGTAGAGCCGGGCCTGGGCGTCGTCCTGGACGAGCATCTGGACGATGTCGGCGGCATTGGCGGCGTCGGCGGCCCCGACCGGCTTGAAGCCGTACTTCACCGCCGCGGCGTAGTTGTCCGTGCCGGGCAGCTCGGCGACGATGACCTCGACGCCGGAGTCGCGCAGGTTGAGCGCCTGGGCGTGGCCCTGGCTGCCGAAGCCGAGGATGGCTACCTTCTTGCCCTTGAGAACTTTCAGGTCCGCGTCTTTGTCGTAGTAGATCTTCAATCCAACCCCCTCCTCAGGTTTAGGGCAGGTAAGAAAAAGGCCGGCGTTTCACCGGCTCGAGCGCAAGTCAAGATGGTTTGGGCTGCGCGGGGCTCGCGCTACTTGCGGCTTCTGGCCATGGCCACCGTGCCGGTGCGGACGACCTCCTTGATCTGGAAGTGCCGCAGCAGGTCGAGGATGGCGTGGATCTTGTTGAAGTCCCCGGTGATCTCGATCGTGTAGTAATCGGGGCTGACATCGACCACCTTGGCCCGGAAGATGTCGGCGATCCGCAAGACCTCGGCCCGCGACTCGCTGTCGGCCCGGACCTTGATGAGGGCCATCTCCCGCTGCACGGCCTCGCCGGAGCTGAAGTCGAGCACCTTGATGACGTTGACCAGCTTGTTGAGCTGCTTGATTATCTGCTCGACGATCTGGTCGTTGCCGCTCGTCACCAGCGTGATGCTCGAGACGTTGGGGTCCAGCGTCTCGGCCACGCACAGGCTTTCGATGTTGAAGCCCCGGCCCGAGAAGAGCCCCGTCACCCGGGAGAGCGCCCCCGGCACATTCTCCACCAACACCGAGATGGTATGCTTCATGGCTTTGCCCTTCCTAGACTACCTCTTCCCTGGCCACGCGGAAGTCGATGAAGACACAGGTCTTGGCCTTGAGCGCCTGCTTGAGCACGCCCTCGACCTCGGACGGCTTGGTGGCCCGCAGGCCCATCGCCCCGTAGGCCTCGGCGATCTTGACGAAGTCGGGGGAGCAGTCGAGGCAGGTGTGGCTGTAGCGCTTGTCGTAGAAGAGCTCCTGCCACTGGCGCACCATGCCGAGGAAGCCGTTGTTGAGGATGCAGACCTTGACCGGCAGCTCGTGCTGCACGGCCGTGGCCAGCTCCTGGATGTTCATCTGGATCGAGCCGTCGCCGGCGATGTCGACCACGGTGCGGTCCGGGCAGGCCACCTGGGCCCCGATGGCGGCCGGGAAGCCGTAGCCCATGCAGCCCAGGCCCCCGGAGGAGAGGAAGGTCCGCGGGTGGTTGAAGTGGTAGAACTGCGCCGCCCACATCTGGTTCTGGCCCACCTCGGTGGTGATGATCGCCTCGCCCTTGGTCAGCTTGTAGAGCTGCTCGACCACGAACTGCGGCTTGATGATCTCCTTATCCTGCTGGTAGGTGAGCGGGTGGGTGCTCTTCCACTCCTCGACCTTGGCCAGCCACTCGGCGTGGCTCTTGGCGTAGTCGGCCTTCTTGCGCGCCTTGTCGTCCTTCACGAAGCCCAGGAGCTTGGCCAGCGCGTCCTTGCAGTCGCCCACGATGGGGATGTCGACCAGGACGTTCTTGCTGATGGACGTCGGGTCGATGTCGATGTGGATGACCTTGGCGTGCGGGGCGAAGGTGTCGACCTTGCCCGTCACGCGGTCGTCGAAGCGCGCGCCCACGGCGATGAGGACGTCGGAGTTGGCCACGGCCATGTTGGCGTAGTAGGTGCCGTGCATGCCGAGCATGCCCATCCAGAGCTTGTGGGTGCCGGGGAAGCCGCCCAGGCCCATCAGGGTGCAGGTGACGGGGATGGAGAGTGTCTCGGCCAGCTTCGTCAGCTCGGCGGCCGCCCCCGAGGCGATGACCCCGCCACCGGCGTAGATGACCGGCCGCTGGGCCTCGCGGATGAGCTTGTAGGCCTTCTCCACCTGGCCCAGATGGGCGCTCACGGTGGGGTTGTAGCTGGCCATCTTGACCTCGGAGGGGTAATTGAACTCGGCCTTGGCCTGGACGACGTCCTTGGGCAGGTCGACCAGCACCGGCCCGGGCCTTCCCGAGCGGGCGACGTGGAAGGCCTCCTTGATGGTGCGGGCCAGGTCCTTCACGTCCTTCACCAGGTAGTTGTGCTTGGTGCAGGGCCGCGTGATGCCGACGATGTCGGCCTCCTGGAAGGCGTCGTTGCCGATGAGGGCCGTGGGCACCTGCCCCGTGAGGACGACGATCGGGATGGAGTCCATGTAGGCCGAGGCGATGCCGGTGACGGTGTTCGTCGCCCCTGGCCCCGAGGTCACCAGACAGCAGCCGACCTTGCCCGAGGCTCGGGCGTAGCCGTCGGCGGCGTGGGCCGCCCCCTGCTCGTGGCGGACCAGGAAATGCTTGATGGGCCCCTTGAAGAGTTCGTCATAGATGTCGAGCACCACCCCGCCCGGGAAGCCGAAGATATGCTCCACGCCTTCCTGCTGCAGGCTCTCGACGAGGATGCGGGCACCCGTCTTCTTCATGGTCGGTTGTCCTTCGGCCCGCTCTAGCGGTAGCGGGCCAGAATCCGCTCGATTTCGTCGCGGCCTGCCAGCTTCAGCTTCTGCAGGCGCTTGCGCTCCATCTCCTCGGCGGGGCTGAGGTAGACACGCCGGTTCAGCTCTTCGAGCCGGCGCTCGAACTCGAGGTGCTCGCTCCAGTGCTGGCGGAGCGCCTCGTCCCTATCTAGCAGGCGCTCGATCAGCGCCCTGTCCTTGTCATCCATGGTGTGACTCCGCAACGCCCCGGGCCCATGGCCCAAGGGCCTGTCCGCAAAGAGGATATGAAAATGGCCCCCGGCGGGGGCACCCCAACTCAGTGGCACCCGCGGGCTGGCCGTGATTAGTCATACGCCCAAGAAGCAGCCCTGTCAACCGCTTTGTCTGGCTCGGAAATCTGTTGCCAGCGCTCCCCGGGGCGGCTAACATCCCAGCCCCAAAGCCGATGAGCTGGACCCTGCACCGCTACATCTTGCGAGAGATCATCATCCCCTTCGTCCTGGCCCTGGGGGTGCTGACCCTCATGCTCTTCGCCGGCGGCCTGCTGCGCCTGGTGGAGTTCCTGGCCGCCCGCGGCGTCTCCTGCGGCGACGTCCTGCTCCTGCTCGTCTACCGGCTCCCCTACGTCCTGGTCTTCACCATCCCCATGGCCCTGCTGCTCGCCGTCCTCGTCGCCTACCTGCGCCTGGGCAACGACAGCGAGCTGGTCGCCCTCAAGGCCGCCGGGGTGAGCCTCTACCAGACACTGCCCGCCCCCCTGCTGGCCGCCCTCGTCGCCTTCGCCTTCACCCTGGGCCTGTCGCTCTACGCCAAGCCGGCCGGGAGCCTCGGCTACAAGAAGCTGCTCTACGACGTCGCCCGGGAGCGCGTCGACCTGGCCTTCGAGGAGCAGGCCTTCAGCAGCTCCCTGGGTGACCTCGTCGTCTACGTCAACCACATGCCCGCCCCCGGCAAGCTCCAGGACGTCTTCATATATGACGAGCGCGACCCGAAACTGCCCAACTCCGTCCTGGCCGAGAGCGGCGAGGTCCTGAGCGACCCCGATCGCGGCAGCGTCCTGCTGCGCCTCTACAACGGCACCGTCTTCCGGGTGAGCCCCGACTACGCCGTGGCCGAGGCGATCCGCTTCAACAGCTACGACATGGGCCTGGACCTCCAGAAGCTCGTCGGCCCCTACCACAGCTACGACAAGGGGGTGGCCGAGATGGGCCTTGGCGAGCTGCGCTCAGAGATCGGCGCCACCACTGACGCCGCCCGGCGCCACCGCCTCGAGATGGAGCTCCAGCGCCGCTTCGCCCTGCCCGCGGCCTGCCTGGCCCTGGGGCTGGTGGCCGTGCCCCTGGGGGCGCGCTCCCGCCTCGAGCGGGGCTGGGGGGTGGCCTTCGGCCTGGGCGTCTTCCTGCTCTACTACCTGCTCCTCACCGCGGCCTGGAGTGCCTCCGAGGCCGGCACCCTGCCCGCCTGGAGTGTCTGGCTGCCCAACATCGCCGTGGGGGCTCTGGGGTTAATCCTCTTGCCCTACGCCAACGGCAGCAGGCTCTTGACCCTGCCCCGGCGCCGCAGGCCGAAGCCTTGAGCACGCTGAGCCGCTACCTGGTCCGGGAGCTGGCCCGCACGCTGCTCATGTGCTGGCTCGGCCTCGCCTGCACCTACCTCCTGGTCGAGTTCTTCGGCAAGCTCGACAACTTCCTCTCGAGTCAGGTCTCGGGCCTGTCCATCGCCATGTACCTGGCCGCCAGCATCCCCCAGGCCCTGCTCTTCACCGGGCCGCTGTCGGCCCTCATCGCCGCCGTGATCTCCACCGAGCTGCTCGCCCGCAACAACGAGCTGGTCGCCCTGCGGGCCTGCGGCATTCCCCCGCGCGCGGTACTCGCCCCCCTGCTGGCTGCAGCTTTAGCCCTGAGCCTGGTCCTGGTCGCCTTCGGCGAGTTTGTCGCCCCCGAGGCCAACCGCACCGCCACCCGCATCTGGGAGACGGAGGTCTGCGCGGGCAAGCTCCCCAGCTTCGCCGCCGGCCGGATGTGGTACCGCGGCCAGGGGGCCATCTTCGCCTTCCGCTGGGCGAGCGACGACGGCAGCCAGCTCCACGGCCTCACCCTCTACCGGCTGGCCCCGCAGCGCTTCTACCTGAGCGAGCGCTTGGACGCCCGCCTGGCCCGCCACCTGGGGCAGGGGCGCTGGGAGCTGACGGGCGGCCTGGCGCAGCGCTCGGGGCCTGCTGGCGGCTTCGAGGTCAAGCCCTTCCAGCGCCTGGCCATCCAGATCCCGGAGCGCCCCGAGGACTTCTCCAACGGCCAGCGCCGCCCCCAGGAGATGTCCTCGCTCGAGCTCTACCGCTTCGCCCAGATGCTCACCCGCGAGGGCTACGACGCCTCCCGCTTCCTGGTGGACATGGCCGCCAAGCTCACCCTCTCGCTGGCCGCGGCCGTGCTGGCCACGCTCGGGGTGGTCTTCTCGCTGCGGCGCCACCGCGGCGGCATGGCGGCCGCCATCGGCTTCAGCCTGCTCGCGGCCTTCCTCTTCTGGGTCATTCAGGCGATGTTCGTGTCCTTGGGGCGGACGGGGGTGCTGCCGTGGTGGCTGGCGGCGGGGGGTGCCGACCTGATCTTCAGCGGCGCGGCGGTGTGGCTGTGGCTCAGTGCGGCCGCTGTCTGAGGAGCTTCGAGATCGTCTCCTTCAGCGGCCCCAGGTCGAAGGACTTGGCGACGTAGGCGGCGGAGAGCTGGCCGGCCTCGGTCTGGCTCAGGTCGTAGCCGCTCCAGATGACGACGGGCAGGTCGGGGAAGACGTCGCGCAGCTCGGCCAGGACGTCGCGGCCGTCGCTCTCACCCAGCCCCAGGTCGAGCACGAGCAGATCGGGGTGGATGCGGCCGATGCGCTGGACGAGCCCCTCGGCGTCCTTGGCCAGATCCACCGTGTGGCCCTCGGCCTCAAGCTCCTCTCGCGACAGCAGCCCCACATACTCGTCGTCGTCGACGACCATAACCCGCGCCATGGTGGCCTCCAATCCCTGCTCTTCTAAACAATAATGGCTCGGCCCGGACGCGGCAAGGCCGGCGGTTGGCCCACTTGTTGTATTCTCCCGTCGTGGCTGATAATTTAAATGGGCGGCTGGGGGTGCGTTGCGTGAGAATCAAGTCCGACATCTACACCGACGAGCTGGGGCGCAAGCTCCAGGAGCTGGAGATCGCCCCCAAGGCGCTCAACATCGCCATCGTCGGTGGCGGCCCCGGGGCCCTGGCCATTCTCAAGCTCCTCGAGAGTGCGACGCTGCGCCAGTTCCGCACCGCCATCGTCGGGGTGGCCGACCCGAACGAGGGCGCCGTCGGCCTGCACTACGCCAGGCAGCGGGGCTACTTCACCACCCGCGACTTCCGCGACTTCTTCAAGCTGCCCGCCCTCGACATGATCATCGAGCTGACCGGCTCCAACGACGTCCGCGACGCCGTCCTGGCCGGCAAGCCCGCCCAGGTCCAGCTCCTGGACCACCTCTCGGCCCGCCTCTTCTGGGACGTGCTCCAGATCGAGGAGGAGAAGCTCAAGATCGAGCGGCGGCTGGCCCACGCCGAGCGCCTGGCCTCGGTGGGCGAGATGGCCGCCTACATCGCCCACGAGATCCGCAACCCCCTGGTGGCCATCGGCGGCTTCGCCAACTCGCTCCTCAAGGTGACCTGCGCCGACGAGAACTGCAGGCGCAAGGCCCGCATCATCGTCGAGGAGGTGCGCCGCCTCGAGATCGTCTTGCGCAGCGTGATGAACTTCGCCCGGCCCCTGGAGCCCCAGAAGCGGGCCGCCAACCTCAACCGCGTCCTGTCGGAGGCCTGCGCCCTCTACCGGGGCATGATGCGCTCGCGCAAGATCAAGCTGCACAAGAAGCTCACCCGCGACCTTCCCCAGACCGTCTTCGACCCCATCCTGGTCAAGCAGGCCTTCATCAACATCATTAAAAACGGGATCGAGTCGATGCCTGACGGCGGCGACCTCACCGTGCAGACCGAGGTCTGCTGGGACCACGTCGTGGTGACGCTCTCAGACAGCGGCTCCGGGATGCCCCCCGAGGTGGTCATGAACATTTTCAACCCGTTCTTCACCACCAAGCAGGACGGCATGGGCATCGGGCTCGCCATGACCAAGAAGATCATCGAGGACCACGGCGGCGAGGTGAAGATCCAGAGTGTCCCCGGCGCGGGCACGACCTTCCAGGTCTGCCTGCCGATCGAGTTCTAGGGGAGGCCGGCTCGGAGCGATGGTCAGGCAGGGCAGATCGACACAGCGCCTCATCGCCGGCCTGGTGGCCGCCACCCTCGTTTTGCTGGTGGCCATCCTCGTGCTGGGGGTATTGAGCACCCAGCGCCTCACCGAGATCGTCACCGACCAGTTCAACGCCCAGCAACTGACCATCGCCCGGGGCGTGGCCCAGAACATCGAGACCCGCTTCCAGTCCCTGCGCACCCAGCTCCTCACCCTGGCCGACTTCGCCCGCGCGAGCGACCGGGCCGGGGCGGCCCGCCTGCTTGCCCGCCAGGGCTGGCCGGCCGGCTCCGGGGTGCTGGAGCTGCGCCTCTACAGCGGCTCGGGCGTCCTACTGGCCTCGAGCGCGGCGCGCCCCGAGGGCCTCGGCCCCGAGCTGCCACGCACCCTGGCCGCGGTCCAGGCCACGCACCCCGGCGAGGCCCTCACCGGCGAGTGCTTCCGGACCACCCCCGGCGGGCGGTGGCGCCAGCTCGTGGCGACCCTGGTCAGCCCCGGAAGCTCCGGCTCCAGCCTGGTGGCCGTCCTCGACCCGATCGGCATCGCCGGGAGTGCCGCCGGCCCGGTGCGCTCGGGCAAGACCGGCTACGCCTACGTCCTCAACCACCAGGGCTACTTCTTGACCCACTACGAGAAGCAGTTCGTCGGCCAGGACGCCTTCAAGGCCCGGGCGGGTAAAAACCCCCTCATCTCCTTCGAGCGCATCAACCGCATCCAGAAGGACTACATGCTCCAGGGCCGCGAGGGGACGAGCTGGTACCTGTCAGGGTGGCACCGCGAGGCCAAGGGGCAGATCAGGAAGCTCATCGCCTACACCCCCGTGCGCCTGGACCACGGCAACTTCTGGTCGGTGGCGGTGGTGGCCCCCGAGTCCGAGGTGGGCGGCCTCATCGGCTCCCTCCAGCTCGAGCAGTGGCTGCTGGCGGGCCTGGCCGTGCTCATCGTCGTCGCGGGCTTCGGCGCCGCCGTCCACTTCGCCATCCGCTGGTCGGCCCTGCTGGCCATCGAGGTGGACCACAAGACAGCGGCACTCAGGCAGTCCGAGTCCGCGCTGCGGGCCGAGCGCGACAAGGTCACGGAGAGCTACCAGCAGCTCGTCGAGGCCCAGGACAGGCTCATCCGCTCCGAGCGCCTGGCGGCCATCGGCGAGGCGGCGGCCAAGGTGTGCCACGAGATCAAGAACCCGCTGATGGTCATCGGGGGCTTCTCCAAGCAGCTCCTGCGCCAGGCCTCGGGCGAGGGCAAGGAGCGCGACAAGCTGGCCATCATCGTCGCCGAGGTCGAGCGGCTCGAAATGATGATGATCGAGGTGGGCGACTTCACCAAGCCCACCCAGCTCAACAAGCGGCTGCTGGAGCCGGCCGAGCTGCTGCAACAGGTCTACGACATGATGGCCGAGGAGATGGCCTCCCGCCAGATCGACTTCAGCCTCAGCGCCGACGCCTCCCTGCCGCAGGTCTCCTGCGACCCGGAGAAGATGAAGCAGGTTCTCATCAACCTGGTCAAGAACGCGGCCGAGGCCATGCCCGAGGGCGGCAAGCTGCGGCTGGTGGGGCGGCGGGAGCGCCGCTGGGTGTGCCTGGACATCATCGACAGCGGCAAGGGGATCGCGGCCGAGGACCTCGAGTCCATCTTCACCCCCTTCTTCACCACCAAGAAGGGGGGCAGCGGCCTGGGCCTCTCCGTGTGCCACAAGCTGGTGCAGGACCACGGCGGGCGCATCGAGGTGAGGAGCGCGGTGGGGGGCGGCTCGACCTTCAGCGTCCTGCTGCCGGTGGAGGCCGCCGCCCGCGAGGCCAAAACAAAAGGACAGCCCACGGAGGAGCTGCCCTTAGCTGAGCGCACCCAGGGTAGTAACGCTACTTGATCGAGTCCTTCAGGGTCTTGCCCGGCT